>Ga0070681_10008155_pt1 | contig 10253 bp, 8 predicted proteins | sample KBSC83BmetaG_FD_65650 | JGI IMG/M metagenome (GOLD analysis project Ga0070681, IMG submission 65650) | Corn rhizosphere microbial communities from Kellogg Biological Station, Michigan, USA - KBS C8-3B metaG | ecosystem: Host-associated > Plants > Roots > Rhizosphere | place: USA: Michigan...
TCCACCGGCCGAAGAACATGGCTAGAACGCGTCATTTCGCCATGGCCCGAAGGAACTAGTCATTCCGTTCGGGGAACGCTGCGGCCCGCCGGACGGACAAACTGGCGTTCCTCACCGCGCCATGCCGTGGGTGATGAACGCCGGTTGGCGGGCGGCGGGCGGCTGGGACGAACCGGCGTTCCTGACCTGGCTATCGCCGCGGTGAGGAACGCCGGTTCGGACGGGGGTCAGGCGGTCGAGCCCGGGCCGCCGGCGCCGAGGGCGGCGTGGGCGGCGGCCAGGCGGGCCAACGGGACCCGGAAGGGCGAGCAGGAGACGTAGTCGAGGCCGACCTCGTGGCAGAAGTGGACGGAGGCGGGGTCGCCGCCGTGCTCGCCGCAGATGCCGAGCTTCAGGCCCTCCCGGGCGCCGCGGCCCCGCTCGCAGGCCCAGCGGACCAGCTCGCCGACGCCGGCCTGGTCGAGGGTCTCGAACGGGTTGGCCGGGATGAGCTTCTTCTCCAGGTAGAGCGTCATGATCCGGCCCTCGATGTCGTCGCGGGAGAACCCGAACGTCATCTGGGTCAGGTCGTTGGTCCCGAAGGAGAAGAACTCGGCCACGGCCCCGATGGCGGCGGCGTCGATGGCGGCCCGGGGCGTCTCGATCATCGTGCCGACGAGGTACTCCACGTCGACGCCCGATTCTCCGATGACCGCCTGCGCCTCCTGCCTCGTCCAGTCGACCAGCAGCTGCAGCTCCGGCCCGCTGACGACCAGCGGGATCATGATCTCGACCCGGGGGTCGCCGCCGGCCTGCTTGCGCTCCACCGCCGCCTGGATCAGCGCCCGGACCTGCATCTTGTACAGCCCGGGCTTGATGATCCCGAGGCGGCAGCCCCGGGTGCCGAGCATCGGGTTGACCTCCTGCCACGACCGGGCGGCGGCCAGCAGCGTCTCTTCCTCGGCCGAGAGCTCCCCCTTGGCCTGGCGGACGAGCAGCTCCTCGATGTCGGGCAGGAACTCGTGCAGCGGCGGGTCGAGGAGGCGGACGGTGACGGGCAGCCCGTCCATCGCCTCGAGGATCCCGACGAAGTCCGACTTCTGCAGCTGCCGGAGCTCCTCGAGGGCGGCGTCCTCGGCCTCGTCGGAGTCGGCCAGGATCATCCGCTGCACGATCCCGAGCCGGTCGCCGAGGAACATGTGCTCGGTGCGGCACAGGCCGATGCCCTCGGCGCCGAACGAGCGGGCCCGGGCCGAGTCCTCCGGGGTGTCGGCGTTGGTGCGGACGCGCAGGCGCCGGAACTGGTCGGCGTAGCCGAGGATGGTGGCGAAGTGCCCGGTCGGCTCGGGTGTCTTCACCGGGATCTCGCCGAGGTAGACCTGGCCCGTCGTGCCGTCCATCGTGATGACGTCGCCTTGGCTGACCAGAACCGTCTCCCGGACCTTCTCTCCGTCCTTCTCCACCGTGACGTCGACGGTGAGCCGCTTCCCCTTCAGGTCGATCTTGAGGACCTCGGCGCCGCAGATGGCCGGTTTCCCCATCCCTCGGGCAACGACCGCGGCGTGGCTCACCAGCCCGCCCCGGGACGTGAGGATCCCCTCGGCGGCGATCATCCCGTGGAGGTCGTCGGGGCTCGTCTCCGGCCGGACGAGGATGACCTGCTCCCCCGCCTCGGCGTGGGCCTCGGCGTCGTCGGCGGTGAAGTACACCGCGCCGACGGCGGCCCCGGGCGAGGCGTTGAGGCCCTTGGCGAAGGGCTTGTCGTCGTCGCCGGCTTGCAACTGCGGGTGGAGCAGCTGGTCGAGCTGGGCCGGCTGCACCCGCAGCACCGCCTCCCGGGGCTCGATCAGCCCTTCGTCGACCAGCTCGGCGGCCATGCGGAGGGCGGCGGCGGCGGTGCGCTTCCCCACCCGGGTCTGGAGCATGTAGAGCGTGCCCTGCTCGATCGTGAACTCGATGTCGCACATGTCGCGGTAGTGGTTCTCGAGCGTGGCCATGATGTCGAGCAGCTGTTGGTGGCACTGCGGGAACTTGGTGCCGAGGGCGTCGAGCGGTTCCGTGACCCGGATGCCGGCCACGACGTCCTCGCCCTGGGCGTTGGTCAGGAAGTCGCCGTAGGCCGCCCGCTCGCCGGTGGCCGGGTTGCGGGTGAAGGCGACGCCGGTACCGGAGTCCTCACCCTTGTTGCCGAACACCATCGTCTGCACGTTGACGGCGGTGCCGAGGTCGTCAGGGATCTTCTCCATCCGGCGGTAGTCGCGGGCCCGGCGCCCGTTCCAAGACCGGAACACCGCCTCGATGGCCGCCGCCAGCTGGTCGTCGGGGTTCTGCGGGAAGTCGGAGCCCGTCTCCTGCTTGACGATTCCCTTGAACGTCTCGACGACGGCGGCGAGGTCGGAGGCGCTGAGCTCGGTCTCGCTGGACGCGCCCTGGGCCTTGACCGCCTCGTGCAGCGCGTCCTCGAAGCGCTCGCCCGGAAGGCCGAGCACGATCTTGCCGAACATCTGCACGAACCGGCGGTAGGAGTCCTGGGCGAAGCGCTCGTTGCCGGTCTGCTTGGCCAGGCCCTTCACGGACGAGTCGTTGAGACCGAGGTTGAGGACGGTGTCCATCATCCCCGGCATCGAGAACGCCGCTCCCGACCGCACCGACACCAGCAGCGGGTCGGCCTCGTCGCCGAGCTTCTTCCCCATCTCGTCCTCGAGGATCCTGCGGGCCGCCGCCACCTCCCCCATCAGACCGTCGGGCATCGCGTTGCCGGCGGCCATGTAGGCCTTGCAGGCGTCGGTGGTGATCGTGAACCCGGGCGGCACCGGCAGGCCCAGGCTCGTCATCTCGGCCAGGTTCGCGCCCTTGCCCCCCAGCAGGTACTTCTGGTCGCGGTTGCCCTCCCGGAAGGCGTAGACGTACTTCATGAGCTCTCCTTCAGCATTGACGGACGTCAGCGGGGCAGGCGGTCCCCCAGGTAGGAGATCAGCTGGTCGATGGATATCCGCTCCTGGCCCATCGAGTCGCGTTCCCGTACGGTGACGGCCTTGTCGTCGAGCGAGTCGAAGTCGACGGTGACGCAGTACGGCGTGCCGATCTCGTCGTGGCGGCGGTACCGCCGCCCGATGGCCCCGGCCTCGTCGTAGTCGATCTGGAAGACGGGCCGGAGGGCGGCGGCCACGTCGCGGGCCACCGGCGAGAGCTTCTCGTTCTTCGACAGCGGCAGCACGGCGACCTTGATCGGTGCCAGCCGGGGGTCGAGCCGCAGCACGACCCGCTTCTCCCCTCGGACCTCCTCCTCGTTGTAGGCGGCCAGCAGGAAGGCCAGCGTGCCGCGGTCGGCGCCGGCCGAGGGCTCGATGACGTGGGGCACGTAGCGGCGGTTGTTCTCCTGGTCGAAGTACGACAGGTCCTTGCCCGAGAACTCGCCGTGCTTCGTCAGGTCGAAGTCGGTGCGGTTGGCGATGCCCTCGAGCTCGCCCCAGCCCCAGGGGTAGAGGAACTCGATGTCGGCCGTGCCGGCCGAGTAGTGCGACAGCTCGTCGGGGTCGTGGTGGCGGAGCTTGAGCATGTCGGAGGGGATGCCGTAGTCGAGGTACCACCGCATCCGTTCCTCGCACCAGTACTCGAACCACTTGTTGCCCTCTTCCGGCGGCACGAAGAACTCGAGCTCCATCTGCTCGAACTCCCGGGTCCGGAAGGTGAAGTTCCCCGGCGTGATCTCGTTGCGGAAGGCCTTGCCGATCTGGGCGATGCCGAACGGCGGCTTCTTGCGCGACGTCGTCTGCACCGACGGGAAGTTCACGAAGATGCCCTGGGCGGTCTCGGGCCGGAGGTAGGCGATGGAGGCGTCGTCCTCCACCGGGCCGACGTAGGTCTTGAACATCAGGTTGAACTGGCGGGCCTCGGTGAAGCTGTCCTTGGCGCCGCAGTTGGGGCAGGCCCCAGAGTCGGGGAGCTGGTCGGCCCGGAACCGCTCCTTGCAGTTGCGGCAGTCGACGAGCGGGTCGGAGAACGTGGCCACGTGGCCCGACGCCTCCCACACCCGGGGCGCCATGAGGATGGCGGCGTCGAGGCCGACGATGTCGTCGCGGCTCTGGACCATGGCCCGCCACCACGCCTCTTTGACGTTGCGCTTGAGCAGCACCCCGAGAGGCCCGTAGTCCCAGGTGGACCGGAATCCCCCGTAGATCTCGCTCGACGGGAACACGAACCCCCGGCGCTTGGCCAGGTTGACGATGGTGTCCATCAAATTAGGAGCGGGGGGCATACCCAGGAATGCTAGCCATCAGCATGGGCGTGCTCCGCAGGCGCCGCTCGAGGTGATGCTCCAGCGCCCGCAGCGCCAGCGACTCCGCCTCGGCCAGCGCCGGCCCCGGCGGTTCGGCCAGGACGCCCCGCAGCCCCCCGCCGAGGATCCGCCCCACCAGCGCCAGCCCCGCCGCCGGCACGACCGGCGCCCCCGGCCCGGCGCAGGCCCGGCACAGCACCCCGCCCTCGGCCACGTCGAACGTCGCCGCCACGTCGACGACCGTTTCCTCGCAGCGCACGCAGGCGTCGAGGACGGGCGAGACCCCTTCCAGAGCCAGCAGCTTCCAGAAGAACGCCGCGCTGACCGCCGGGACCGGGTCGTCGGCCAGCGTCCGCAGGGCGGCGGCCAGCATCCGGTACAGCGCGATGTTGGCCTCGGCCTCCTGGGCGACGTGGTCGACCGCCTCGAGCATGGCGATCGCCTGGGTGAAGGCGCCGTACGACTCCCGCAGCTTCCGGTTGGCGTCGATGGTCTCGACCTGCGTGACGACGTCGAGGTTGCGGCCCTCGTAGAGCTGGAGGTTCAGATGGGTCGTCGGCTCGAGCCGGGCGCCGAACCGGCTCTTGGGCTTGCGCACCCCCTTGGCCACCGCCCGGACCTTGCCCCGCCCCTCGGTGAGGAACGTGACGATGCGGTCCGCCTCCCCGAGCTTGATGCTCCGGAGGACGATCCCGCGCTCCCGGTAGAGCCCCGCCACCACGCCAGTGTAACTACGGGCCTGTGACTATTCCTCGTTCAGGCCCCCGAAGCGGCGATCGCGGGTCTGGTAGGCCTTCACCGCTTCGTAGAGGTGCTCCCGCTTGTAGTCCGGCCACAGGACGTCGGTGAAGTACAGCTCGGCGTAGGCCAGCTGCCACAGCAGGTAGTTCGACAGGCGGTATTCGCCGGACGTCCGCACCAGGAGATCGGGATCCGGGACGTCGGGCAGGTACAGATGCCGGGCCAGTACCTTCTCGTCGACCTTGTCGGGGTCGAGCCGGCCGGCGGCCGCCTCCCGGGCGATGGCCCGGGCGGCGTCGGCCAGCTCCGCCCGCCCGCCGTAGTTGAGGGCGATGACCAGCGTCATCGTCCGGTTCGTCCGGGTGAGCTCCTCGCTCTCCTCGATCCGGCGCAGCACCCGGGCGGGCACGCGCCCGCCCCGCCGGCCCGAGAAGCGGATCCGCACGCCCCGCTCGTGGAGCTCCTGGCGACGCCGCAGCAGGATGCTCTCGTTGAAGTTCATGAGGAACCGGACCTCGTCGAGCGGCCGGCGCCAGTTCTCGGTGGAGAAGGCGTAGACCGTCAGGTACCTGATGCCGAGTTCCAGGGCGCCCTCCACGGCCTCGAACAGCGCCTCCTCGCCGGCCTCGTGGCCCTGCGTGCGCTTGAGGCCTCGCCGCCGGGCCCAGCGACCGTTGCCGTCCATCACCACCGCCACGTGGCGGGGGACGCGCGACCGGTCGAGGTCGGAGCGGAGCACGGCCTAAGACCGTACCGCCCGGGAACCCCTACTGGACGGTGACCTTGGTCTGCATGCCGGCCTGCCGGTGGCCGGGGATGTCGCAGTAGAACGTGTACGTCCCCGGTTTGGCGTTCCACGTGGCGTTCAGCGTCTTGCCGGGGTCGGCCACCAGTTTGCTGAACGAGCCGTCGCCGTCGATGAGCAGCGTGTGCTGGATGGCCCCGGTGTTCTGGTACGTGACCGCCACCGGCCCGGCCTTCAGCGTCTGCTCCTTCGGCGTGAAGCTCAGGTCGGCGGCCGTGATCTTGAACGGCGTACCGGCCGCCGCTCCTCCTCCGCCGCCGGCGGCCGCGCCGCTCCCCGGCGCCGGGTACTGCGGGCCGACCTCGATGTGGCCCTCCATCCCGGCCTGCCGGTGGCCGGGGATGTCGCAGTAGAACGTGTACGTCCCGGGCTGGAGGCCGAAGGTCGCCTGGTCCTTGGCGCCGCCCTGCGGCACCGACAGCTTCCGCCCCGACGACACGCCCTCGAGGATGAAGGTGTGGGCCGTGGCCCCGGTGTTGACCTCCTGGATGACCACGTTGCCCGGCCCGATCTTGAAGTCCTTCACCTTGAAACCGATGTCGAACGCCTCGACCGTGATGTCGGGCTTGCTCACCTGGGCCGCCGCCTTCTTCTTGGCCGCCTCCTCGCCCTGGGTCTCCGCCATCGCCTCATAGCCGATGAACCCGGCGATGACGACCAGGATCCCGGCCACCGACAGGAGGCTCATCGCCCCGGTCGACCGTTCCTCGTTCCGGGATGAGGCGTAGGTGAACCCGAACAGCACGGCGGCGGCGATGATGAGCGCCACCACCACCACGGTGTGCGGCCCGCTGCGCTCCTCCAGCGCCAGCAGGATCCGCGAGATGTTGAGGACGACGACCACGATCACCGCCAGCGCCAGCAGCGGCACGAGCAGCGGGACCAGCACCCGTTCCCGGAATTCCTTCATCGCGCCGGTTCCTTCATCAGCCAGTCCACCTCATGGGGTCGCGTCCCTGTTCGATCTCCGCCTCGAGCGCCCGCCAGCGGCGGGACTCCCGGTCGTTCTGCTCGTCGGCGGCGTGCCACTTGAAGAACAGCACGGCGATGAGCATCCACAGCAGCAGCCCGCCCCCGAGCTTCATCAGCAGCCCCGCGATCTGCTGGTCCTCACCGGCCGACAGCCCCCAGAGCCGGGGCACGTGCTCGTAGAAGTGGTAGATCGGCCGGTCGGCGAAGACCAGGAACGAGGCGGGCACCGTCGGGACGATCGACTGCAGGAAGAGGTACAGCATCTGGGCCGCCGGGCTCAGGGGGCGCAGCTCCGGGAGCGGCGCCACCACCGGACACCACATCAGCAGCGCCGAGAAGAAGATGAGGGTGTGGGCGGTGAAGTGCAACAGCTCCGAGTGCAGCGTGGCGTCGACGAACGCCGGCCAGTGCGTGATGACCAGCAGGGCGTTGAAGGCGATCATCGCCGGGATGGGCCGAGCCAGCCGCCGCACCAGCCGGTAGAGCACCGGCGGGGCCAGGACCTCGCGGGCCAGCCAGGCCGGGGTGCCGAGCAGCAGCAGCGGCGGGGCCACCAGCGTGATCAGCAGGTGCTGGGTCATGTGGACGCTGTAGAGGTACCGCTCCGACAGGTCGTGGACGGGCCAGTCGGCCGCCACCCACATCGTCATGACCCCGGTCACCCAGCAGGCCTTCTGCAACCCGGTGGCCGCCCGCAGCCCCGGAGCGGTGTGGCGGGGCCCCAGCCGGCGCAGGGCCCAGAAGTACCCGGCCAGCAGGCTGACCATCAGCAGCCAGACCTCGGGGTGGGCGTGCCAGCGGTACGGCAACGGAGCGCCTCGTCAGACCAGGACTCGGAGGGTGAGCAGGGCGACGGTGTAGACGACACCGGCCAGGATGATCCCGCCGACGAACACCCGCCGGAGCAACGGGCTGTCGAACTTCAGGTGCATGAAGAAGGCGGCGACCAGGCTGAACTTGAGGACGGCCAGCACCAGCAGGAAGGCCACCATCAAGCCGTCCGGCATGTTGATGTAGTAGACGGCGACTTCGAGGCTGGTGATGATCGCCAGCAGCACGGCGATCCCCACGTACTTGACCGGGCTCGGGTGGGCGTGCCCGGCGCCGGCGTGCAGCAGCGGGTCGTGCCCCGGGGCGGCTTCCAGCTCCGGGGTCGCCGGCGGTGCCTCGGTGGCGACCGCCCCGGTGGCGTCTTGCTCGTCGGCCATGGATTTGATGCTCCCTAGTGGTGGTTGGGGACCAGGTAGACGACGGTGAAGATCAGGATCCACACCACGTCGACGAAGTGCCAGTAGAGCCCGGCGATCTCCACCTGCAGGTGTTTCTCGGCCGGTAGCTGGCCCCGCAGCGAGATGCCGACCAGTGACATCAGCCAGAGGATCCCGACGGTCACGTGGACGCCGTGGAACCCGGTCAGCAGGAAGAAGCTGCTGGCCGCCACGCTGGAGGAGAGGTTCACGCCGTGGTGGGTGAAGGTGGTGAACTCGTAGACCTGGCCGCCGACGAACACCGTCCCGAGGAAGGCGGTGGCCAGCAGCCACAGGCGCAGCCGCCGGTGGTCGCCCCGCTGGATGGCGGCCAGCGCCAGCACCATCGTGAGCGAGCTCATCAGCAGCACGAAGGAGCTGACCGACGTGTAGGGGATGTCGTACACGTCGTGGGGCACCTTGACGCCCTGTGGCGCCCGGGCCCGGTAGAGGAGGTGGCTGGAGATCAGCGCCCCGAAGAAGAGGCACTCCGAGGCCAGGAAACCCCACATGCCGAGCTTGCGGGAGTCGATGCCGGTGACGGCGTAGTCGTGGTCCCCGGGGGCCGGGGTATGGGGCGCGGGGGCGATGGCGGCCTGCATCAGTGCTCCTCCGCCAACGGCTCGTTGCCCCAACCGAAGATGCCGGCCAGCAGGATGACGCCGCCGATGGCGCCGATCCACCAGTGGTAGATGGCGCCGTAGCCGGCGAACAGGATCCCCAGTGCCGCCATGGCGGGGAAGTACGACGGCGACGGCATGTGGATGCCGTGGCCGTGCCCGTCGCCGTGGTCGTCGTGGTCGTCGTGCTCGGCGGTGGTCGTGCCGCCGCCGCCGTGCTCGGTCACGCCCGACGCCTCGTCGGCCCCGCCGGCCGGGATACGGACCAGGCGGCCGTTCTCGTCCTCGGTGTACTTGCGGTGCCAGAAGTCGTCGCGGGCGTGGACGACCGGGATCTCGGCGAAGTTGTACGCCGGCGGCGGCGCGGGGATCGTCCACTCCAGCGTGCGGGCGTCCCACGGATCGGGCGGAGCCATCTCCTTCGAACGCATCGTCTTGATGGCGTTGATGATGAACACGAGGATCGACGCGGCGATGATGAACGCCCCCAGCGTCTCGATCCCGTTCCACATGTCCCAGCCCATCCCCTTCGGGTACTGGTAGGTCCGCCGGGGCTGGCCCTGGAGGCCGAGGATGTGCATCGGACCGAACGTCAGGTTCAGGCCGATGATGATCAGCCAGAAGTGGAGCTTGCCGAGCTTCTCGTCGAGGAGCTTGCCGGTCACGGCCGGGAACCAGTAGTAGACCCCGGCGAACAGGCCGAGGATGGCGCCGCCGAAGAGCACGTAGTGGAAGTGGGCGACGATGTAGTACGTGTCGGTCTGCTGGTAGTCGGACGGGACCACCGCGTGCGTCACGCCGGACAGGCCGCCGATGGTGAACTCGCCGATGAAGCCCAGGGCGAAGAGCATCGCCGTCTTCAGCCGCAGGTCACCGCCCCACGTCGTGGCCAGCCAGTTGAAGATCTTCACGCCCGTCGGCACGGCGATGAACATCGTCGAGGCGGCGAAGGCGGAGTTGGCCACCGGGCCGAGGCCGACGGCGAACATGTGGTGGGCCCACACCCCCCAGCCCATGAAACCGATGGCGATCCCCGAGAACACCACCACCGAGTAGCCGAACAGCGGCTTTCGGGAGAAGACGGGTAGCACCTCGGACACGATGCCCATGGCCGGCAGGATGAGGATGTAGACCTCGGGATGGCCGAAGAGCCAGAACAGGTGCTGCCACAGCACCGGGTCGCCGCCCAGGTTGGCGTTGAAGAAGTTCGACCCGAAGTGGCGGTCGAAGAAGAGCTCGAACAGCGCCACGGTGATGACCGGGATGGCGAAGAGCAGCAGGAAGCTCACCACCAGGTTCATCCACACGAAGACCGGCATGCGCATGAGGGTCATGCCGGGGGCGCGTAGGTTCAGCGTCGTGACGATGAAGTTGGCCGCCGCCGTGATCGATCCGATACCGGTGATGATCAGTCCGATGAGCCAGAAGTCGATGCCGTGCCCGGGGTTGAACTTGCCGATCGTCTGGGGGGCGTAGCCGAACCAGCCGCCGTCGGGGGCGCCGCCGAGGAGGAAGCTGGAATAGAGGAAGAGCCCCCCGGAGAGGAAGGCCCAGTAGCCGAAGGCGTTCAGCCGGGGGAAGGCGACGTCCCGGGCGCCGATCAGGATCGG
>Ga0070681_10008157_pt1 | contig 10252 bp, 9 predicted proteins | sample KBSC83BmetaG_FD_65650 | JGI IMG/M metagenome (GOLD analysis project Ga0070681, IMG submission 65650) | Corn rhizosphere microbial communities from Kellogg Biological Station, Michigan, USA - KBS C8-3B metaG | ecosystem: Host-associated > Plants > Roots > Rhizosphere | place: USA: Michigan...
GTCGCTGTCGCTGGGCCACGGCTGGGCGCTGCTCATCGGTGGCGCCGTCGCGCTGCAGGCTGCCGGTCTCGACCTCGCCGGTCGGCTGCCGACGCTTCGTCGCCAGGTCGACGAGACGTGGATGAACAGCTACCGCGACTGGGTCTATGGCGCGGGCTTCGGCCTGCAACTCGGAGTCGGTGCGATGACGATCGTCACGTCGGCATCGCTCTACCTGACCTGGGTCGTCGAACTGCTGACCGGCAACGCCGCCATCGGCGCGCTCGTCGGCGCGGCGTTCGGCCTGAGCCGAGCACTTCCTCTCGTCGGCAACGCGCGCATCACGACGGCCGACGTGTTGCGCAGTGCGCAGCGCCGGTGGCATCACCGGCTGCCGCTCGCTCGACGAGCGACGATCGCCGTCGAGGTGGCCGCGGGCGTCGCGATGCTCGCGTGGGTGGCCGCATGACGAAGGTCCGGGCCCACGGAGTGACCGTCCGCACCCCCGACGGCTGGGAGGCGCGGATCTCGCGCCGTGCGCCGACAGAGCCGGACGAACACACGCACTCCGTCACCCACATCGGCAACTTCCCGCTGCCCGCTCGCCGCGGCGACTTCGGCAGCGGCGCGGTCGAGCGGATGGGGCGCGACGATGTGCTCGTCGTCCTCGTCGAGTTCGATGCCGACTCCGCACAGACGCCGCTGTTCGCGCGTCGCGGGCTGCCGAAGCCGCGGGTCGCGGACTTCGACCCGCGCAAGCTCCAGCGGACTCTGCGCGGACAGTCCGGCGGGCAGTGGTTCTTCAACACCGGTGATCGGGCGTTCACGCTTTACGTCGTGCTCGGCAGCCACGACCGCCGGGCCCGATTGCTGCCGCACGTGCAAACCGTCCTCGACCGGCTCACGATCGACTGAGGCGGATGACGTGCTGACCACGACCCTCGTCGACAAGGCCGCCGGCTGGCTCGAGCGGCGCACGTCGCGGCGCACGTTCCTGCAACGCGTCGCCGTCGTCGGATCGGCCATGACCGTGTCCGGCCTCGACTACGTGCTGCGTCCAGGGACGGCGTACGCGTCGGTGTGCGGCAGCGGCTCGACCTGCGCATCCGGGTGGACGGCGTTGTGCTGCACGATCAACCACGGCCGCAACCAGTGTCCGCCGGGCAGCTTCGCCGGCGGCTGGTGGAAGGCCGACGGCGCTGGACTGTGCGGCGGCTCCGCGCGTTACTACATCGACTGCCATCCGCGCTGTCAGTGCGGTTGCGGCGGTGGAACCCACTTCTGCGCGCAGCACTGCTGGGGTTGCACGCCGCACTGCGCGCGCGAAGGCACCTGCGACGAGAGACGCGTCTGCCACAACGTCTTCCGCTACGGACAGTGCAACCAACAGATCTCCTGCAGTGGTCCGGTCTGGTGCCGCGTCATCAGCTGCACTCCCCCGTGGAAGTGGGACAACTGCAGCGCGTCGAGCGCGACCGACGACTTCACCCGCTCGCACAACGCGCCGTGCCTCGCGACGTCGTGGACACCACTGCAGGCGCGCTACCGCGCGATGGGATCGCAGGGCTCAGTGCTCGGCGCGAGCGCCTCGACCGAGTACGACGCCAGTCGTGGGCGTGTGCAGCGCTTCGTGCACGGCCGGATGTACCACTCGTCCGCGACGGGCACGCACTTCCTGCTCGGCGCGCTCGCGACGCACTACGTCCACACCGGCGGCACCAGTGGGCCGCTCGGACTGCCGACCGGAGACACCAACAACAACACCGACGGCAAGGGCAGGCACAACTTCTTCCAGCGCGGCGCGATCTACGACCGATCAGGTGTTGGCACCCATGCCGTGCACGAGCCCATCTACACCGCCTGGTCGAAGACCGGCCGGATCTCCGGCCCGCTGGGCTACCCGACCCTCGACACCACGCGTGAGGACGATGGCATCGGATGGCGGCAGCGGTTCGAGCACGGCGGGATGGCATCAGCGCAGACGAGCGCTCCCGCCTTCTACGCACTCGACCCGAGCTGGGGTGCGTGGCGACGACTGCGCGGCCCTGCCGGACCGTTGGGTCATCTGACCAGCGACCCGCAGACCAACGCTGACGAGCTCGGCACCCACAACGACTGCGAGCACGGCACCGTGACGACGTCTCCGGCCGCCGGAACGCATGGCGTGTGGGGGCCGATCTTCACGTCGTGGTCCGGCGACTACGACCGCGAGCCTGGCCGGCTCGGACATCCCACGACCGACGTCTACGTCGTCGACGACACCCACGACCGCTGCGACTTCGAGCGCGGCTCATTGGTTCTCGACAAGAGCACCGGCGACATCACCCTTGTGCAATGACGTCGTAGCCCGATCGCCGCAGAAGCCGACGCGGGTTGCGCCACACGACGTCGCGCAACCAGTCGTCCCCGAGGCCCAGTCGCACCAGCACCTCGAGCTGATGCGCGTAAGCGTGGGGGATGTTCGGAAAGTCCGCGCCGAACAGCACCTTCTCCTGCAGCGCCCCGAGGCGAGGTGCGAGCTCACGGCCAAGCTCCTCCTGCGGACCGAACGAGTCGACGAAACACATCGTCGTGTCGACGTACACGTTGTCGTAGCGCTCGGCAAAGTGCAGAAAGTCGCCGTACTCCGGCATCCCCATGTGCGCGATCACCGTCGTCAACCGCGGATGTCGCGCAAGCACCGCGCCGAATGGTCCAGGCCCGGTGAACGCGCCTGGCGCCGGCCCGCTCCCGACGTGTGCGACGACCGGTACCTGTGCGTCGGACAGCATCGCCCAGACGTCGTCGAGCACCGGCTCGCGCGGGTCGAAGCCACCAACCTGCACGTGCAGCTTGGCGATCCGCGCGCCGTCACGCAGCACCTTGTCGACGTACGTCGCCACCGTCGGCTCGGGAAAGAAGGTGAGTGTCGGCACGACGTCCGGATGCTCGCGGGCGAACGCGGTGGCCCAGTCGTTGAGCGACGCCGCCATCTCCGGCTTGTGGGCGTAGAGCAGCGACGGAAATGCCCGCACGCCCATCGAGCGCAGATGGTCCAGCCGCTGCTGCTGCGGCCAGCGATAATGGATCGGCCACTCCCGGCCGGTCAGCGGGCCCGCGCTGTCGAAGTAGCGCCACACAGCGTCGAAGAGCCGCTGTGGCATGAAGTGCACGTGCAGGTCGATGAGGCCGGGCAGACCGAGCCCCTCCCAGAACGCCACGACGTCGCCGTCCGACCGCGGCGGCGGGACACCGACCGTCACAACCGGCCCTTCGCCCGCCGTCCTACCGCGCGTTCGATCTCGCGCGCCGCGTCCCGCTCCGCCAGTGACTGACGCTTGTCGTACGAGCGCTTGCCTCGAGCCAGCGCGATCTCGACTTTGGCCTTGCCGTCCTTGAAGTACAGCGACAACGGAACGAGCGTCAGGCCGCTCTCCTTCGTCTTGCCGACGAGCTTCGCGATCTGCTCGCGGTGCAGCAGCAGCTTGCGCGGACGGCGCGGCTCGTGGTTTGTCCACGAACCCTGGTCGTACTCCGGGATGTGGGCGTTCTCGAGCCAGACCTCGCCGTTCTTCACGTGGGCGTAGGCGTCGACGAGCGATGCGCGGCCGGCGCGCAGCGACTTGACCTCGGTGCCTTGCAGCACGAGGCCGGCCTCGAGGACCTCCTCGAGGTGGTAGTCGTGCCGAGCCTTCTTGTTCTGAGCGACGAGCTTGCGACCGGTCTCCTTCGGCACCGCTCAGCCCCGGCCGCTGGTGCCGGCGTCGGCGGTGAGGCCGGAGAGCACCTCGATCGCACGTTCTTCGAACTGCGCGGCCGGAGCGCGTGCCGGCACCGCGACGTCCGGCTCGATGCCGACCCCGTCGAGCGAACGGCCGGCCGGCGTCAGGTAGTGACCGACCGTGAGCTCGAGCGCGGAGCCGTCGGACAGTCGGGTCGGCGCCTGGACGCTGCCCTTGCCGAACGTCCGCGATCCGATCAGCACCGCGCGACCGCGGTCCTGCAGTGCGCCGGCGACGATCTCGGCCGCACTCGCGGTGCCACCATCGACGAGCACGACGAGTGGGATGCCGGTGTCGCCGTGACCCAGCGCGTTGAGCACCCGCGGCGAAGCGCCACGCTGGTCGTAGGCAACGACCGGACCGCCGTCAAGGAACGCGGACGCGGTCTCGACCGCCTCCGCCATCAGGCCGCCAGGGTCGTCACGCAAGTCCAGGATGAGCCCACTCAGATGCTTGACGCGCGCCTTCGCGACCTGGTCACGCACCCATCGCCCGACGCCACGGGTGAACGCCGCAACGCGAAGACGTTCGACGGTCGATGACACCATCGACGCGCTGACGTCATCGTCGCTCACAGCCGCCCGCTGCAGATGCATCGTCAACAGACTCGTGCCGCGGCGCACCTGCACAGTGACAGCGCTGCCGACATCACCGCGCAACTGACTGACGACGTCAGCGACAGATCGGCCGACGACCGGTTCGCCGGCGACCTGCACGAGGATGTCCCGCGGCCTCATGCCCGCATGCGCGGCGGGAGAGTCCGTCTGCACCGACAACACGCGCAGCGTCCCGTCCTGCGCGCGATGCACCCACACGCCGACGCCGGAGTAGCTGCCGGAGAGCACCTGCTCAAAGCGCGCGAAGTCACTCGGCGCGTAGTAGGCGGACCACCGGTCGTCGAGGGCGTTGAGCATGCCTTCGACGGCAGCGCGCTCGAGGTCGGCTGATGACACCGGTCGCATGGACTGCGCAGCGATGCGCTGCTCGGCCTCGTCGATGACACTGTTGTGCCGGGTCGGGGCTTGATGACCGGCGAGAGCCATGGTGACCGCTCCGGCGGCGTACGCCGTCAGGACCGCGGCCGAGACGGCAGCGATCCGTAAGGGCTTGGCGCGCGGCACGGCTTCAGGATAGGTGCCTGGAGCGGCCTGTGCGCGCCGCGATCAGACCCTGAGGTAGCGCTGCAGGGTCAGCAGCGAGGTCAGCCCGGCGAGAAGCACGCCGACGACCAGGAGGATCGGGGCGATGCTGGCGACCGCGCCCCAGCCGACGTAGTTGACAACGTTGCCGAACATCGCCCGGACGCCGCCGTCGATCAGCACGATCTTGACGATGGCCACACCCACGCAGCCGAGGATCCCGCCGATCAGTCCGGCGATCGCGCCTTCGAGCACGAACGGCCCCTGGATGTAGACGTCGGAGGCACCGACCAGCCGCATGATGCGCGTCTCGCGACGCCGGCTGAGCGCGGACATGCGGACCGTGTTGAGGATCAGCAGGACAGCGGCGCCCAGCGCGATGATCGCGACGACCAGCGCAGTGCGCTGACCACGGTTGAGCAGCTTGAAGAAACGCTCGAGGGCCTTCGACCGACCCTGCACCTCGTCGACACCGGGCATGTTCTGCACGGCGCTCGAGACGACGAGGTACTTCTGCGGATCCTTGAGCTGCACGCGGTAGGACTCCGGGAGCGCAGAGCACGGCGTGCTGTCGATCAAGGCCTTGACGTCCTTGAACTGCTGCTTGAAACGCGCGCATGCCTGCGCCTGCGACTCGTAGTAGACGTGTTTGACCTGGGGCAGCTGGTTGAGCTCCGAGGAAATCGCGTCGCGCTCGGGCTGCGTGACGCCTTTGCTCAGGAAGACCGACACCTGGATCTTGTCGAACCAGAAGTCCTTCATCGTGCTGATCTGCTTGCTGGCGAGCAGGGCCCCGCCGAGCATGGCGAGAGAGATGGTCACCGTAAGGATCAGCGCGATCAGCATGCTGACGTTGCGAGTCAGGCCGAGCCAAGTCTCGGAGAGGATGAAGCGCAGGCGCACGAGTCGGTCTCCTCAGCGGGCGTAGCCGTAGACACCACGGCTCTGGTCGCGCGTCACATGACCGTTGTCGAGCTCGATCACCCGGCGGCGCATGGAGTCGACGATGTGCGAGTCGTGGGTGGCCATGACGACAGTCGTGCCGGTGCGGTTGATCCGATCGAGCAGCCGCATGATGCCCACGCTCGTCGACGGGTCGAGGTTGCCCGTCGGCTCGTCGGCGAGCAGGATCATCGGCCGGTTGACGAACGCGCGAGCGATCGCGACGCGCTGCTGCTCACCACCGCTGAGCTCGTTGGGCATGCGGTCTTCCTTGCCGGCGAGGCCGACCAGGTCGAGCACCTCCGGCACGACCTTCGCGATCGTGTGCCGGGGCTTGCCGATGACCTCGAGGGCGAAGGCGACGTTCTCCCTGACGGTCTTGTTGGGCAGGAGGAGGAAGTCCTGGAATACGGTGCCGATCTGGCGGCGGAGATGCGGCACCTTCCAGTGCGAGAGCCGCGACAGCTCCTTGCCCGCGACCCAGATCGCGCCCTCGTTGGGCTTCTCCTCTTTCAGGACCAGTCGGAGAAACGTCGACTTTCCCGATCCGGACTGGCCGACGATGAAGACGAACTCGCCCTTTTCGATCTCGACCGAGGCGTCAGCCAGCGCCGCTCGGGCGCTGGTGGGGTAGAACTTCGTGACGTTCTGGAACCGGATCATTGCCCCCGACTCTAACCGGCGGGCCTCAACCCGAGCCGCTTCTCGGCCGACGAGGTTGCCAGCGAGTCGGATGGGGCATTCTGTGTTCAGATCCGCGCGGAAAGGGGCCGGACATGTGTTGTGAGCATCTGCTCTGCGCCCGCTGCGCGGCGCCGGTCTCCGACGGCCGCTGCCCCACCTGCCGAGCGGCCCGCGCGGAGCTTCATCCCCACGCGGGCCTGCCCGTCGTCACGCTCGCCGCCTTTGTCGCCGTACTGCTGGCGCTCGCGGCGATCCTTCAGTCGCTAGCTCGCTGACACCCCACGGCGCTTGCGCCCGAGAGCGCTGAGCCCGCCGCCGACCGCCAGCATCACGGCACCGACCAGTGCCACCAGGGCGGCCGGCATGCCGGTGAACGGCAGCTGCGCCTTCTCGCCCTGGACGGCCGGCTTGGGCGTCTTCACGACCTTCTCGCCGAGCACCTTGGTGCAGTTCTTGGCGAAGGAGTGCGTCGTCTTGCTGAGCCCAGGCGCGCTGACCGTCACCGTGCCGGTGGTGTCTTCCTTCACCTTGTAGGTCAGCTTGACGATCTGGTCGGCGCGGACCGTCACGTGCTTCGTCCCGCCGTTCGGGCCGACGACCGTGAAGGTAACCGGGTCGGTCGTCGTGTCGTCGACCTTCATGTTGGTCAGGGTCACGCTGATGCCGGTGGCGCACGCGTTGCCGAACGCCACGGCGGGGTCCGTCACCGGCTCGGGAGCAGGCGCGCAAGCCTCGTTGTCACGCGTCAAGGTCGCCAGCTGGTCCTCGCTGTTCTTGTCGAACACCGTCACCGTCGCGTGGTCGGCATCCCAGGTCACGTCGACGCTTTGCTCGCCGCCGGCGGCAACGCTGACGTCCTGGTCGGCCTCGTTGCCAGCGGGGCTGATGACGAACTCGGCGTCATCGCTGCCGGCGTCGAGCGTCGCCGTCGCCTTGTCGCAGGTGGAGCTAATCGACGCCGAAGGAGCAATCGTCACCGGCGGCGGGGTCTCGTCGGCCGGGCCGGTGCAGGCGAACCAGTGGCTGATCGTCGGCACGATCGTCGGGGGGTTGCCTACGAGAGGTGCGTGCAGGCCGCTCACCGGAAGCTGCGCGAAGACGCCGGCGGCGTAGACGTTGTAGCCGTCGCCACCCTTCACGACGAGAGCGTCGATCTGCATGGTGTCGGCGACGCTGTTGACCGTCAGGTTGGTCCCGTCGCTCTGGACGTCCCAGCCATCCGCCGTGTAGCTGCCCGTCCCGCCACCGATGAGGGTGTCGTTGGGCAGCCCGATCTGGGCACAGGTGGTGACGTTGCCCGAGAACGAAGTGGCGCGGTCGTCACCGGAGGGCGGCGCGGGCTTCGCGGAGCCGGCGAGTGCGACACCGCCGCCGAGCCACGGGCTCACGACCGCGGCGATCAGAGCGCCGCCTGCATAGCGAGCGAGACGTGCAGAGTGCCGGTGCATCCCGACCCCTTCGACGCAGGTCAGGGTCGGTCTCACCACTGGCTCCTCGCGACCGGCTCCCGAGATGGGAGTTGGTGACCGGTTTGGCCGATCGCGGCTCGTAGCCCCCCGGCGCCCGTGGGCGGGGCGCGGGATAACGGTGCGTGATCATGGTGGTCGTAGTCAACAAATTCCGGCGAAGTGCGGCCGAGCGGCGACGAAAATAGTCCAAGAGGATGATGTAGACCGTCGTAAAACGACCCAACTCACGACGTCTGTTTCGCAGACATGAGAGTGGGCCCCGGTTTCCCGGGGCCCACTCTCACTCGTTGTGACAGCTACGCAGTGCCGTCATCCTTGCGTCGGACGCTGGTCAGGATCACGCCGACTCCGAGCATGAACAGCGCCACGATCGCGGCCGGCTGCAGCGGCAGGGCAGACCCGGTGAAGGGCAGGACCTGCGGCGGCTTCTTGACGACCTTCTCACCGAGCACTGCGGTTACCGGCGTCGTCACCTTGTTGGACGGCTTCTTCACGACGCGGTCCGCCTGGACGAAGCCGATGTTGTCGATGGTCTCGGCAGCGATCGCGCCGTCGGCTGCTGCCTGCGGGCTGTCGATCGTCACCTTGAACGTCATCGTCCAGGTCGACGGCGGCGTCACGGACCCCACGCTCCAGCTGAGCTGGTGCGTCGCTGGGTCGAAGGCAACGGTGCAGCCCGCGACCGAGCAGGTGGCCGAGTTGTCGACGTACGTCGTCTTGCCGGATGTGGTGTCGCTCGGGTCGAAGCCCGGGATGTAGTCGGTGACGGTGACGTTGGTCTGCACCAGCGTGCCGGTCGCCTTCCCGGTCAACGTGTAGACGAGTGTGTTGTGGTCGTCGCCGGCGGTGTAGCTGCCGACGTTGTCACCGGCGAGAGTCTGCACGGACTTCGTCAGGCTCATGTCGCCGGCGGCAACCTGGTGCGTGGTCTTGGCCGGGGTAAGCGTGCCGAGCTGGGCCAGGTTCACGAGGAACGTGCCTTCCGGCACGTCGTTGCTGACGTGGACGGTGTAGGTGAGGTCGGTGCTCGCACCGGCCGCCACGTTGACGCCCGTCCAGGTGATCGTCCCGGCCGACACTGTGATGTCGGCGCCGGCAGCGAACACCCCGCCGTCGGAGATCGATGACTCGTCGACCACGACGTACGCCGGCAGCGTGTCCGTGACGGTCGCGTCAGTCAGGTCGGCGTCGCCGGAGTTCGGGATGGCGACGGTGTAGTCGATCTGCTGACCGGGCTGGACGATGCTGCCCGCTGCCGGGTCTGCGGTCTTCTGCAGGCCGACGCTGGGCTGCGTCACGTGGGTGACTTCACCCTCGTCGCCGCACTGGCCGGCGGTTGCGAGGTTGTTGTCGTCACCGGAGTACGACGCGACCCACCAGTAGTAGCCCGCCTTCGAGACGCTGATCGGGTCGGAGACCGCCTGGCCGTCGAGAACCGGGTTCGTCGACGTTCCGACCGGGTCGCCGCTGCAGTCCGCCACGTTGGTCGTGGTCGGGCCGAAGAGGGTGAAGGTGACCGTGCCGGTGCCATTGAAGTCACCGTGCAGCGTTGCCGTGTCCTGGATGGTCACGCTCGGGGGTGTGTCGCCGCCCGGCACGTTGACGTCGGCCAGCGTCGCGCCGTCGTCGGCCGAGGTGGTGATCGACGGCGTCGCCGGGTTGACGACGCTGGTCTCACCCTCGTCCCCACACTGCCCGCTGACCGGGTCGTTGTTGGCGTCGCCGGAGTAGCTGGCGATCCAGTAGTAGGTGCCGGCTGCTGCCGTCGTGTACGGGTCGGATGTCGCCGAGTCGTTCACGACGTCCTTCGTCGACGAGTAGTCCACCTGGTTGGTGCACTCGTTGTCGGTGAAGAGCGCGAAGGAGATGGTCCCGGTCGCGTTGAAGGCGTTGTGCACCGTCGCGGTGTCCTGGATGTCGGCACCCACGGTCACCTCGCCGGTGGCCGACGTCGAGATCGACGGCGTTGCCTTGTCGACCTGCGTCACCTCACCGGTGTCACCACACACGCCGCTGACGGCCTGGTTGTTGGCGTCGCCGGAGTAGCTGGCGATCCAGTAGTACGTGCCTGCGGCTGTCGTGGTGAACGGGTCCGAGGTCGCCGTACCGTTGGGCGACACGTCCTTCGTGGAGCCCGCACCTGCAACGACGTTCTTGCACTGGCTGTCGCTGTAGAGCGTGAAGGTGATCGTGCCGGTCGGGTTGAAGGCGTCGTGCAGGGTGGCGGTGTCGTGGATGTCAGCACCCACGGTCACCTCGGCGGTCGCCGATGTCGTGA
>Ga0070681_10008159_pt1 | contig 10250 bp, 6 predicted proteins | sample KBSC83BmetaG_FD_65650 | JGI IMG/M metagenome (GOLD analysis project Ga0070681, IMG submission 65650) | Corn rhizosphere microbial communities from Kellogg Biological Station, Michigan, USA - KBS C8-3B metaG | ecosystem: Host-associated > Plants > Roots > Rhizosphere | place: USA: Michigan...
CCGCTACGGGACCGATTCCATGCCGCAGACCGGGGAGAACGTCGCCGCGCAGTATCAGGTCACGCGCGCCGACCAGGACGCCTTTGCGCTGCGCAGCCAGCAGCGTGCGGCGGCCGCCCAGGCGCGCGGATTCTTCGAGGCAGAGCTGATGCCGGTGGAGATTCCACAGCGCAAGGGCAAGCCGCTCAGCTTCGTGCGGGACGAGCATCCGCGGCCTGAGACCACCCTGGAGCAGCTCGCGAAGCTGCCCACGCCTTTCCGCGAGAACGGGACGATCACTGCGGGCAATGCATCGGGCGTGAACGATGGTGCGTGCGCGCTGCTGATTGCATCGGCCACGGGCGTGCGCCGCTTCGGCCTGACGCCGCGGGCACGCATCGTCGCCGCGGCCTCTGCCGGGGTGGAGCCCCGGATCATGGGAATGGGACCGGTGCCGGCGACCCGCAGAGTGCTGGCGCTCGCAGGCCTCGGGCTCGCGCAGATGGATACCATCGAGCTGAATGAGGCGTTCGCGTCGCAGTCGCTCGCGGTGCTGCGCGAGCTGGGCCTCCCGGACGATGCGCCGCACGTCAACCCCAACGGCGGAAGCATTGCGCTCGGACATCCGCTGGGGATGTCGGGCGCGAGACTCGCGACCACCGCCATCCAGCAGCTGCAGCAAAGCGGCGGACAGTACGCCTTGTGCACGATGTGCATCGGGGTGGGCCAGGGAATCGCGATGGTGCTGGCAAGGGCGTAGCACATGCCCGGAACCGGGGACTCCCGGGAAAGGGAAGCCGTCATGAAATCAGGCGCGCCGCGGTACGCGGCGCATGCAGGGGGCGACGGTGCCGAGATCCGACTTCTATGGCTGGAAGCTGCTGGCGGCCTTCTGGCTGGTGCTGTTCGTCAATCTCGCCTTTCCGGCGTACGGCTCCGGGGTGATCAACACCTACATGGCCGAGGACCTGCACCTGAGCCGCCAGATGGTCGGTCTGCCGTATTCGGTGTACCTGCTGATGTCGGGCCTGCCGGGCCCCATCGCGGCGCTGATCGTCAACCGCCGCGGCATCCGCTTCGCGATCGCCCTGGGGGGAGGGCTGGTGATGGCCGGCTCGCTGGCGATGGCGCTGTTCGTCTCCAGCGGCGCCGGTGCCGTGCTGGCGTTCGGGGTCGTGGTCGGAGGCGGTGTGGCGATCGGCGGTGCGGTGGCAACCCAGACCGGAGTGGCGCGCTGGTTCGTGCGCCGGCGCTCGCTGGCGCTGGCGATCCTGCTCTCGGGCGGAGGCTTCGGCGGCTTCGCGGCCTCGAGGCTGCTGGATGCGACCATCCGCGCGGCACACGGAAACTGGCGGGCGGGCTGGTGGCTGGTCCTGGGCCTGAGCTTCCTGGCGACATTGATCGGGGCGCTGTGCTCGAGGGAGCACCCGCAGGACCTGGGGCAACAGCCCGATGGCGGTCCGGCGCGTTCGCCGCAGGAGCGCCCGCGCGACCGTGCGCCGCCGCGGGCCTCCGAAGCGGACGCGACAGGGGCCGGGCCGCCTTGCGAGGCACCGCAGGCGCCGGCGTTGCCCCGGCTCCCTGCGCACGTGACCACCGAGACCTGGTCGTTTGGCGAGGCCATCCGTACGCCCGCCCTGTGGGGCCTGTTCGCCGGTGCCCTGGGAGTGAGTGCGGCGTTTGCCATGCTGATCGCGCACGGCGGCGAGCACCTGAAGGACCTGGGGCATCCGATCTCCGCGGCGGCGCTGGCCATCTCCACGATGACCCTGTCCTCGCTGCTTGCCAAGGCGGTCGTCGCGGCGCTCGGGGACAGGATCGATCCGCGCTATATATGGGCCGCATTCACGGCCATCTGCGGGGTGGGCGTGGCGCTGGCGATCGGCGCGCGCAGCACGCTGCAGCTGTACCTGTTCGCCCTGTGCATCGGCTCCGGCTTCGGCGGGATGATGGTGTGTCTCATGGCCGTCCTCAGCAACTACTACGGACTGAAGGCCTATGCGTCCATCGTCGGCCTGGCGATCGCGATCCAGACGACGGTCAGCTCGATCGCGCCCTACGTCGCCGGGCTGTTGTACGACCGCACGGGCACATACACTGTCGCATTCTATTTCGTCGCCGCCGTGTGCTTTGCGGGCGCCGCGATCCTGCTGCTCATCCGGCCGCCGCGCCGGGGCCGGGGTGCGGTATTCGCAGGCCCGCGGACCGACGCGGCTTCCTGACTGGAGAGCGTGGATGTTGAATGAAGGGGATCTGCTGTGGACGCCCGGGCGCGAGCGCGTGGAGAAGTCCTGCCTGACGCACTACATGCGCTGGCTGAAGAAGGAGCGCGGGCTCGGGTTCGAGAATTACCTGCAGCTGTGGCGCTGGTCGGTCGATGAGCTCGAGGCGTTCTGGCAGTCACTGTGGGACTATTTCCGGATCGAGTCCTCCGCTGCGCACGAGCGCGTGCTCGCGGATCGCCGCATGCCCGGCGCGAAGTGGTTCCCGGGGGCGCGGCTGAACTACGCGCAGCACGCGCTGCGGCACGAGCGCCCCGGCACCGAGGCGCTCATGTACCTGAGCGAGCGCAGTCCGCTCGCGCGGATGTCCTGGGAGGAGCTCGGCGGCAAGGTGCGCATCCTGGCCACCGAGCTGCGCAAGCTCGGCGTGAAACCGGGCGACCGGGTGGTCGCCTACCTGCCCAACATCCCCGAGGCGATGATCGCCATGCTGGCCACGACCAGCATCGGGGCGATCTGGTCGAGCTGCGGGCCGGACTTCGGCACGCGCGGGGTGCTCGACCGCTACAGCCAGCTGACACCGAAGGTGCTGATCTGCGTCGACGGCTACCAGTACGGGGGCAAGCCATTCGATCGCAAAGCGGAGGTTCGCAGGATCCTCGGCGAGCTGCCTTCCATCGAGCGCGTCATCTATCTTCCCTATCTCAACCGCGCGGACCGCGAGCCGATCAGCGCCCACAGCGTGTTCTGGGACGACCTGATGCGTGCGCCCCCGGTGCCCGCCTCGCAGTTCCACTACGAGCAGGTGCCGTTCGATCATCCCCTGTGGATCCTGTTTTCTTCCGGCACCACGGGCCTGCCCAAGCCGATCTGCCACGGACACGGGGGCATCATCCTGGAGCAGCTCAAGCACGTGGCCTTCAACTACGACATGCATCCCCGGGAGCGCCTGTTCTTCTTCACCACCACCGGGTGGATGATGTGGAACTTCCTGACCAGCGCGCTGCTGTCGGACGTGGTTCCGGTCCTGTACGACGGCAATCCCGCGTGGCCTACGCCGGATGTGCTGTGGAAAATGGTGGACGATTCCGGGACCACGTTGTTCGGAACCAGTCCCACGTACGTGGCGGCCCTGCGCAACGGCGGGTTCGTGCCGCGCGAAAAATACAAACTGGACACGCTGCAGAGCGTCACGCTCGCGGGCTCCCCGGTGACGCCGGAAGCGATGCAGTGGTTCTACGAGAACGTGAAGAAGGATCTGTGGGTCGCCTCCGGCAGCGGCGGCACCGATGTCTGCACGGGGTTCGTGGCAGGCGTGCCGATCCTGCCTGTCTATGCCGGTGAGATCCAGGCGCCGGCGCTCGGCGCGGCCGTCTATGCATTCAACGAACGAGGCGAGAAGGTCGTGAACGAGGTCGGAGAGCTCGTCATGACCGAGCCCATGCCCTCGATGCCGGTGTGTTTCTGGAACGATCCGGGCGACAAGCGCTACCTCGAAGCCTATTTCGACGTGTACCCGGGCGTGTGGCGCCATGGAGACTTCTTCCGCATCAACGAGCGCGGCGGCAGTTTCGTCCTCGGCCGCTCGGATGCCACGCTGAACCGGCATGGCGTTCGGATCGGAACCGCGGAGATCTACCGTTCGCTGGCGACGCTCGCGGAAATCGACGACTCGCTGATCGTCAATCTCGACCTGCCGGGCGGAAGGTTCTTCATGCCGCTGTTCGTAAAGCTCAAGGAGGGAGCGACGCTGGACGAGCCGCTCATGCAGCGCATCCGCGCCACGTTGCGCCGCGAGTACTCGCCGCGGCACGTTCCCGACCAGATCTTCCAGGTTCAGGGAATTCCTTACACGCTCACGGGCAAGAAGATGGAGGTGCCGGTGCGGCGGATCCTCATGGGCGTGGCGCCGGAGAAGGCGGTCAACCGCGATGCAGTGGCCAATCCGCAGGCCCTGGACTACTTCATCGACTACTTCAGACACCAGAAAGACTATTCGCTGTCAGGCTGAACGACCCGGAGACGACGATGGAAGACATCAAGCTTCTCATTGGGGGGCGCGACGTGGCCGCTGCCAGGTCCGCAACCTTCAACCGCCAGAATCCCGTTTCAGGGGAGGTCGCGACGCGCGCGGCGGCGGCATCGGTGGAAGACGCTCGCGCCGCCGCGGATGCGGCGGCCGCGGCATTTCCGAAGTGGTCGGCGCTGGGACCGAGCGAGCGCCGCGCGAAGCTGAACAGGGCCGCCGACCTGATGGAGGCGCGCGCCGCGCAGTTTGCGGCCATCCTGACCACGGAAACCGGCGCAACCGCCGGCTGGGGCCACTTCAACGTGCACCTGGCCGCGGGCATGCTGCGCGAGGCCGGCGCGATGACCACCCAGATCGTCGGTGAGGTCGTCCCGTCGGATGTCCCCGGGAGCCTGTCGATGGCGCTGCGGCAGCCCGCCGGCGTCGTGCTCGGGATCGCGCCCTGGAACGCTCCGATCATCCTGGGAGTACGTTCGATTGCCATGCCGCTCGCGTGCGGCAACACCGTCATCCTGAAGGCTTCCGAGGTCTGCCCCGCGACTCACCGCCTGATCGGGGCCGTGCTCACGGAGGCCGGGCTCGGCGATGGCGTGGTGAACGTCGTCACTCACGATCCGAAGGATGCCGAGGCCATCGCCGAGGCGTTGGTCTCACATCCGGCGGTCAAGCGTGTCAACTTCACCGGCTCGACCCGGGTCGGCAGGATCATCGCGGCGCTGGGCGCGAAGTATCTGAAGCCGGTGCTGCTCGAGCTCGGGGGCAAGGCGCCGCTGATCGTGCTCGAGGATGCGGATCTGGACGCCGCGGTCGATGCCACCGTGTTCGGGGCGTTCGCCAACTCGGGGCAGATCTGCATGTCGACCGAGCGCGTCGTGGTCGATGAGAAAGTAGCCGATCAGTTTGCCTCCAGGCTTGCGAAACGCGTTGCCGCGCTCCCCACGGGCGATCCCCGCAAGGGCGACTTCGTGCTCGGCTCGGTCGTCGGCAAGCCGACAGTCGAGCGCGTGCAGAGGCTGGTCAACGAGGCTGTGGCCGGGGGCGCGAAGGTCCTGTGCGGCGGGGAGAGCGACGGCACGATCATGAAGGGCGTCGTCGTGGACAGGGTGACGCCCGAAATGAGCCTGTTCCGCGAAGAGTCGTTCGGCCCGCAGGTCTCGATCACACGCGTGAAGTCCGCCGATGAGGCCGTGAAGGTGGCGAACGACACGGAGTACGGCCTGTCTGCGGCCATTTTCAGCCGCGACATCGCGCGGGCGCTCGAGCTCGCGAAGCGCATCGAGTCCGGCATCTGCCACATCAATGGGCCGACGGTTCATGACGAGGCGCAGATGCCGTTCGGCGGGGTGAAGGCTTCCGGGTACGGCCGCTTCGGCGGCAAAGCCGGCATCGAGGCGTTCACCGAGCTGCGCTGGATCACGGTACAGACGACCCCGCGACATTATCCTTTTTGATGGGCGTCACCTTCGCCGGCGAGGTATCGGGAAGATTGCACTGAAGAGGCGCGAGTGAGAATCCGCTCATACTCGCGCGGGCCGGCGGCTGTTTAGAATGCAGCGAATGAAGATCGCAGTGCTGTTCGGCGGTACCAGTGAAGAGCGGGACGTTTCGATCGCGAGCGCGGCCCAGGTGATTCCCGCCCTGCGGGGGCTGGGGCACGAGGTCATCGCGGTGGATACCGCAACCGGCAGGCTCTGTGCCGATGCAGAGGGGCGTCTGCTCGGCGGCGGAATCGCCCGGCAGCCGCCGTCGGACACGGCGCTCTCGAACATGCGCGATACGGCGCTTGCGCTCACCACCGGGCCGGCGGCGATCAGCGATGTGGATGTCGTCTTCCTGGCCCTGCATGGCGGGGCCGGCGAGGACGGACGGATCCAGGCGGTGCTGGACCTGGCGGGCCTCGCCTATACCGGCAGCAACCACATTGCCAGCGCCACCGCGATGGACAAGGACCTGTCCAAGCGACTGTTTCGCGCTGCCGGGGTGCCGACGGCAGACTGGCTGATGGCGCCGGCGGAAGCGGCACAGGTGGGGGGGCGGCTCGGCTGGCCGGTGGTGGTCAAGCCGAACAAGCAGGGCTCGACCGTCGGCCTGAGCATCGTGCGCCAGCCGGCGGAGCTGTCCGCAGCCCTGGCGCTGGCCTCCCGCTACGACGATGAGGTCATGATCGAACGATTCGTTCCGGGCCGGGAGCTCACCGTGGGCATTCTCGAGGGCCGCGCATTGCCCGTCGGCGAGATCCTGGTCAAGGGCGAGGTGTTCGATTACGCGGCCAAGTACCAGAAGGGCGCGGCCCGCGAGGTCTTCCCCGCCGATCTGCCTGCAGCGGCTGCGGCGCGAGTGCAGTCGCTGGCGGTGCTTGCCCACGGCGCGTTGAAGCTCGGCGCATACAGCCGCATCGATTTCCGCATGGACCGCTCGGGGGACTTCTGGTGCCTGGAGGCGAATTCGCTTCCGGGAATGTCCGCGGCGAGCCTGCTTCCGCAGGCCGCGAGCGCCGCCGGCATCGCGTTTGCGCAGCTGTGCGGGAAGATCTGCGACGCCGCCGTTTCGTCACGGCGGCGCTCGCGGTAGGCCTCAGCTGAGGGAGGTTCGAGCCCTCGCCCGGCGCAATTACTTGCCCTTCAGAAGCGCGAGCCGATCAGCTCCCATCCGTTCCGTCATCCAACCGGGATATTCCGCCGGCAGCGCGGACACCTCGTCCAGCGTGGCCAACTCCTTCGCAGTCAGCTCGAGCTGAGTTGCCGCAATGTTGTCCAGCAGCTGCTCGCTTGTCTTTGCACCGATGATCACCGAGGTGACGTGCGGCTTGTGCAGCAGGTAGGCGAGCGCCACCCGCGCAACCGACGCGTCATGGGCTTTGGCGATGGGCCGCATCGCCTCGATGCAGTCGAACAGCCGGTCCCGGTTCACAGGTGGAAAATCGAAACTGGCGCGCCTCGCGCCCTCCGGTCCCTTGCCATCCCGGCTGAACTTGCCGGTGAGCAGACCGCCGGCCAGCGGACTCCAGGGCAGGATCGCGAGCTGCTGATCGTTCGCCAGCGGCACGATCTCGCGCTCCAGGTCACGCCCCGCGAGGGTGTAGTAGGCCTGGACGCTCTCGAAGCGCGCGAAACCCTCCCGCTGCGAGATCCACAGCGCCTTGGCGATCTGCCAGGCGGGCAGGTTGCACAGGCCGATGTAGCGCACCTTGCCGGCCCGCACGCAATCGTTGAGCGCAGCGAGCGTCTCCTCCAGGGGCGTCAACGGGTCGTTGCCGTGGATCTGGTAGAGATCGATGTAGTCGAGCTGCAGCCGCTCGAGGCTCTGATCGACGGCGCGCAGGATGTGGGCGCGCGAAAGGCCCGACTGATTCGCTCCGGGCCCCATGCGGCCAAGCACCTTGGTCGCCACGACCACCTGGTCGCGCGCGACGCCGAGCGACTTGAGCGCCTGGCCGGTGAGCGCCTCCGAGCGGCCGCCGTGGTAGACGTTCGCGGTATCGATGAAGTTCACGCCGCGTTCCATCGCCGTGCGGATGATCCCGTTCACCGCATCCTGTCCGAGCTGGCCGATCGCTGACCAGATTCCCTGTGCGTCGTCGCCGAACGTCATGGTCCCGAGGCAGATCTCCGAGACGAGCAGCCCGGTGGATCCCAATTTCTTCATGCGCATACGATGGGTTCTCCTGTAGTGAGCGGCTCATTTGAGCACGCGTCGAGGGCGCGTGCGCAGCCAGTCACGATAGCGCCTGCGGCGCGCACCGCGCAGCGGCAGGCGCGTTGCGGATGCGAACGGCCCTCGCGGGCGCATCTGTTACGCGCCCATCAACTGTCAGCGCAGTGAGAATGTTCCGCGAGCGCACCGGCTCTCGATCGCTCCGGAGCGCCGGCGTATTCTAGCCGCCGGCGCCCCAGGCCGGCTCACACCGGCACCCCCGCGGCGCCTCGAGGACTGGCAATGAAAGCGACACCGAAGCAGCGGATCTGGATGTACGAGACGATGTTGAAGAGCCGCCTGTTCGATGAGGCGGTGTTCAACGCGTACTGGGAGGGGAAGAAGCCCATCTTCCACATGGGCAAGGGCCCGCTCCCCGGGGAGATGCACCAGTCCTTCGGCCAGGAGCCCACCGCGGTCGGCGTGTGTGCGCATCTGGGCGCCGATGATGCGGTGGGTGCGGGCCATCGCCCGCATCATGTGGCCATTGCGCGCGGCGTCAATCTCAAGCGCATGGCTGCGGAGCTGTTCGGCAAGAAGACGGGACTGTCCGGCGGCAGGGGCGGACACATGCACCTGTACGACGCCAGCGTGAGCTTCTTCTGCAGCGGCATCATCGCCGAGGGCATGGGGCCTGGGGCGGGGATCGCCCTGGCTCGCAGGATGCAGGGCAAGCCGGGCGTCTCGGTGAGCTACAACGGCGATGGCGCGGTGAACCAGGGCGCGTTCCATGAGGTCATGAACATGGCCGCACTGTGGAAGCTGCCGTATGTGTGCGTCATCGAGGACAACAAGTACGCCGTGTCGGTGACTACCGAGGAGTCGACCGTGGTCCGGGCGTGGCAGCGCGCAGCGGCCTACGCATGTCCCGGAGAATATGTCGCGGGCAACGATCCGGACCTGATCTTCGAAGCGGCTGGCCGCGCAATCGGGCACGCGCGCAGCGGCAAGGGTCCGAGCATCCTCGAGCTGCAGACCGAACGCCTGCACGGGCATTTCATCGGGGACTCCGCCGGTTATCGCTCCAAGGACGAGCTCGCCGCGCAGCAGGATCCCATTCCGCTGTACCGCAAGCGGCTGCTCGATGAGAAGGTCATGAGCGCCGCGGAGGCTGACAGGATCGACGCGGCGGTGAAGCAGGAGGTCGACGAGGCGATCCGCTTCGCACGCGACAGCGAGTACCCGCAGCCTGCCGAAGCCCTCGAGCGGGTCTTCGCCTGAAGGCGTGCCTGACGCATGCCCTTACCAACGGCGCGCTGCGCCGCAAACCCGATGGGCGCCGCAGCGGCGCGCAGCCCCCGAACTGAACGCGCGCAGCGCAACTGAGGAGTCATCCATGGCACAGCCAGCCAGCAGCAGCGGCGCGCAGAAAGCCGACCGCACGCTCACCATGGCCCGCGCGGGCCGCGAGGCCGTCATCTCCGAGATGCGCCGGAATCCCAACATCTTCGTGATCGGCGAGGACGTCGCCAAGCTCGGTGGCGTGTTCGGCACGACGGTGGGCATGGCGGAGGAATTCGGCGCCCATCGCGTGATCGACACGCCGATTTCCGAGACCGGCTTCATCGGCATCGCCACCGGGGCGGCGATGGCGGGGATGCGTCCGATCATCGAGATCGCCTTCGTCGACTTCATCGGCGTGTGCTTCAACCAGATCTTCAATTTCGCGGCCAAGACCCATTACATGTCCGGCGGCCAGTTCAAGGTGCCGCTGACGATGATGATCGGTTATGGCGGCGGTTATAACGATGCGGCGCAGCATTCCCAGACGCTGATCGCCACCCTCGCTCACGTGCCCGGCATCCGCATCGTGACACCCGCCGACGCCTACGACGCCAAGGGCCTGATGCATACGTGCCTGCGCGATGACAACCTGACGCTGTGGATGGTCCACAAGGCCATCTGGGGACTGGGCTGGCTCGGGCTGCCGATCAAGACCGCGCTCGCGGTGGTACCGGAGGAGGACTACGCAATCCCGTTCGGCCAGGCGCGCATCTGGCGTGAGGGCAAGGATGTCACGCTGGTCGGATACGGAATCACCGTGCACCACGCGCTCGTCGCCGCGGAGAAGCTGGCCGCCGAGGGCGTTTCCGCGGAAGTGCTCGATCTGCGCAGCATCGTGCCCCTGGACCGGGAGGCGATCATGAAGTCGGTCGCGAAGACCGGCCGCCTCGTCGTCGCGGACGAGGACTACATGAACTGCGGTGTGACAGCCGAAGTGCTCGCGGTCGTTGCCGAACGCAATCCGAAGGCGCTGAAGGCTCCTGCCGTGCGGGTCGCCAATCCCGATGTGCCCATTCCGTTCTCGCGTCCGATGGAGAACTTCG
>Ga0070681_10008164_pt1 | contig 10249 bp, 9 predicted proteins | sample KBSC83BmetaG_FD_65650 | JGI IMG/M metagenome (GOLD analysis project Ga0070681, IMG submission 65650) | Corn rhizosphere microbial communities from Kellogg Biological Station, Michigan, USA - KBS C8-3B metaG | ecosystem: Host-associated > Plants > Roots > Rhizosphere | place: USA: Michigan...
TGTTCCAGATGCGGACGCGCCGCTTCCGGCCGCGAATCCATGATTTCCTTGCTCGCCTTTTCGCAGTAAAAATTGGCGATTTCCTTCTGGTGCGACTGTCCCGCCACGACTTCGAGCCGCTGCGCCGTATCGATTGCTTTCTGCCAGTCTTTTTCCTGCTCGTAGATCTCGAGCAGGTACTTGAGCGCGGCCTCCTCGTGCGAGGTGCCCTTTAACTTGGCGAAGAGCTCCTCGGCGCGGTCAAGCAGGCCAGCCTTGAGATAGTCCTGAGCGAGCTCGAAGAGCGCGTCGAGCTTCTGCTGCTGCGGCAGGTCGGCGCGCTCGACCAGATTCTGATGCATGCGGATCGCGCGCTCGACTTCCCCGCGCCGGCGGAATAGCGAGCCGAGCGCGAAATGCAGCTCTATTGTCTGCGGTTCGACCTTGACCACATCGTTGAACGCTTCGATCGCCTTGTCAGGCTGCTCATTGAGCAGGAAATTGAGACCCTTGAAATAGGACGTCGGCAACGCGCGTGATTCGGATACCAGATGTTTGATATCGATTCGCGCCGCAAGCCAGCCGAGCGCGAAAAAAAGCGGCAGCGCAAGCAGCCACCAGTATTCAATTTCCATGTCGCGCCGTCTTGTGACTCAGCATATCCATGTTATATCGACTCCGCCGTCGCTGGCGCCACGGTGCTGCGCGTGCTGTCGCGAAGCTCACGCTTTAACGCGAGCAGCTCGCGCCGCTGTCTGGCGATAACAGCGATGCTCGGCAATACGCCACTCGCAATACCGATGCCGAAAAACACCAGCAGCATAATGGCAAGCGGCGCGCGCCACTCAAACCCCAGAAAATATCGCAAGGTGACGCCATCCATGTTCTTGAGCGCGAATCCGAGCAACAGCAGGAATATCAACGTCATGAGGAGATTAAATAGGATGCGCTTCACAATACCCCTTTCCGAATCGTACGCAGCAGGCACGAGGCGGACAAAAAAAAGCGGCACTATCTTTCGATGATGCCGCGCCGATAAACAGCTCTGCCGCGATTACTTTTTGAAATCGACGCGTTCCCGCAATTCCTTTCCGGCCTTGAAATGGGGCACGTATTTCGCCGGTACTTGCACTTTTTCACCGGATTTCGGATTGCGGCCGGTACGCGGAGGACGGTAATTCAGTCCGAAGCTGCCGAAGCCGCGTATCTCGATGCGCTGTCCCTGGGACAAGCTTTTTCCCATCGCATCGAGAATCATTTTTACCGCAAGCTCGGCGTCTTTGGCCACCAGCTGGGGATAGCGCGCCGCCAGCTTTGCGATCAGCTCGGACTTGGTCATGGTGGTCCTTTATTGGTCAGTATTGGCAGTGTCCAGCTTGGCCTTGAGGAGAGCGCCGAGATTGGTGGTTCCGGCATTGGCGGGTTTATCCGCTGCCATCTTCTGCATCGCCGCCGACTCATCGGCGAGATCCCTGGCCTTGATCGACAGATTGATCGTGCGGTTCTTGCGATCGATGTTGATAACCATCGCCGTTACCGCATCGCCTTCTTTCAGGTGAGTGCGAATATCCTCGACGCGATCGCGCGCGACTTCGGACGCACGCAGATAACCTTCGACGTCGCCCTCGAGCGCAATCACCGCGCCCTTGGCGTCAATCGACTTGACCGTGCCTTTGACGATGCTGTTCTTGTCGTGCGCCGAGATGTAGCCGGTGAACGGATCGCCGTCGAGTTGCTTGATGCCGAGTGAAATGCGTTCGCGTTCGACGTCGATCGACATCACGACTGCTTCAGTTTCATCGCCTTTTTTGTATTTGCGCACCGCCTCTTCGCCGGGCGTGCTCCACGAGAGGTCCGACAAGTGCACCAGGCCGTCGATATTGCCCGGCAAACCGATGAAGACGCCGAAGTCGGTGATCGACTTGATCTGGCCTTTCACCTTGTCACCCTTCTTGTAGTTTATCGAGAACTCTTCCCATGGGTTCGGCAGGCACTGCTTCATGCCGAGCGATATGCGGCGGCGGTCTTCGTCGATTTCGAGCACCATGACCTCGACTTCATCGCCGAGCTGCACCACCCGTGACGGGTGCACGTTTTTGTTGGTCCAGTCCATTTCGGAAACGTGCACAAGGCCCTCGATGCCCTGCTCGATTTCGACAAACGCACCGTAATCGGTGAGATTGCTGACCTTACCGAACAGCCGCGTGCCCTGCGGATAGCGGCGCGAGAGGCCGACCCACGGATCTTCTCCCAGCTGCTTCATGCCGAGAGAAACGCGGTTCTTTTCCTGGTCGAACTTGAGCACTTTGGCTTCGACTTCGTCACCGACGGACAATACTTCGGAGGGATGCTTGACGCGGCGCCAGGCAAGGTCGGTAATGTGAAGCAGGCCGTCAATGCCGCCGAGATCAACGAAAGCACCGTAGTCGGTGATGTTCTTGACAATGCCCTTGACCACCGCGCCCTCTTGCAAGCTTGAGAGCAACGCCTGACGCTCGGCGCCCTGCGAGGCCTCGAGCACGGCACGGCGCGATACCACGACGTTGTTGCGTTTACGGTCGAGCTTGATGACCTTGAAATCCATCACCTTGTTTTCGTAAGGCGAAGTGTCTTTCACCGGCCGAATGTCGACGAGTGAGCCGGGCAGGAAAGCGCGTATGCCATTCACCATCACAGTGAGGCCGCCTTTGACTTTGCCGTTGATCAGACCCTGCACCAGCGTGCTTTTTTCGAGTGCCTGCTCAAGATCGAGCCAGGCTGCAAGGCGCTTCGCCTTGTCGCGCGACAAGCGCGTTTCGCCAAAGCCGTCTTCAAGCGCATCGATTGCGACTTGCACAAAGTCGCCGGGTTTGACCTCAATTTCACCGCGGTCGTTATGAAATTCTTCGGCGGGAATATAACTTTCTGATTTTAAACCTGCATTTACCACCACGTGATTGGAATCGACGCGCACGACCTCGGCGGTGATGACCTCGCCAACGCGCATTTCCTTGCGCGCGAGGCTTTCCTCGAACATAGCAGCAAAAGATTCATTCGAAGCGGCAGGTGAGACTGTATTTGTTATCTGCACATTAGGAACCTGAAAAAACCCATTGTTTCAATGGGGTCTGGTTAATCAACGCCGTGAGCCTGGCAGCTCACGGCACCTGTGTCGCTGTTGCGTAATGCGCCAGCACTTGCTCGACTGCAGCATCGATTGTGAGTCCCGTGGTATCGAGTGCCGTGGCGTCATTACTCTGATGCAGCGGAGCCGCGGCGCGTGCGCTGTCGCGTTCGTCGCGTTCCCGTATATCCTGCAAAAGGGTCGTTATATTAGCATCCATTCCTTTTTCTATCAACTGTTTATAACGCCTGTTGGCCCTCTGTTGCGCATCCGCGGTCAGGTAGATTTTCAGCAGGGAATCGGGAAATACCACCGAACCCATATCGCGTCCCTCAGCGACCAGCCCGGGAGGCCGGCGGAAGGCGCGCTGGCGCGCGAGCAGTGCGCGGCGCACACCCGGCAAAGCGGCCAGGCGCGATGCGCACGCGCTGACCGCTTCAGAACGAATGGCATCGGTAACAATACGTTGATTCAAATACACATCAGTTCCTTCGCAACGGATATCCATCGTTTCTGCAATGCGTGCCACTGCGGATTCATCGTCAGGATTGGTACCCGACTCGAGAGTCGCCAACGCGACCAGACGGTAAAGCACACCGCTGTCAAGGTAATGAAAGCCGAGCCGCCGCGCGACCCGCTGGGCAATCGTGCCTTTGCCCGACGCCGACGGCCCGTCGATTGCAATCACTGGGATTTGATTGACGTTATTCATTAGCCGCTTGGCCGCAAACGGGCACGCATAGAAACGCGTACGCGTTGCAACAGAAACGTGCGTTCGAATCGTAGTTCTAGCCTGCGCTGAGCGGCCTGCGCTTTCCCCGGCGTCCTTGGCGGTGAAGCTTTAGTTTTGTTCTCTGATGCCAAGCCCGGCCCCCGCCGCAAGTTCGACAAAGCCAGGAAATGACGTCGCGACGTTCGCGCAGTCAGTAATTGTAATGGGTGCGTGCGCACGCAGCGCGGCAATTGCAAACGCCATTGCAATGCGATGATCGGCATGACTTGCGACCATGCCGCCGGCGTAATCGCTTCCGGTCACGCGCATCCCGTCCGCGGTGGGTTCAGCCGCGACGCCAAGCGTTTTCAGACCGTCGGCCATGACTGCGATACGGTCGGATTCTTTAACTCGCAGTTCCTCGGCGCCGCGCAGCAGTGTGACTCCGTGCGCGTTAGCAGCGGCCACGAACAGGACCGGAAATTCATCGATCGCAAGCGGAACCAGTGCAACCGGTATCTCGATGCCTTTCAGCTGCGCATAGCGCACGCGGATGTCGGCGACCGGCTCCCCGCCCGCCTGGCGTTGATTGAGGAACTCGATATTCGCGCCCATCAGGCGCAGGATATCGATCACTCCGGTACGCGTCGGATTAACGCCGACGCGCTCGAGCGTAATGTCCGAACCCGGCGCAATGCTTGCGCCGACCATGAAGAACGCCGCCGATGAAATATCCGCCGGCACTTCGATATCGGTTGCAACCAGCTTGCCGCCGCCTTCCACACATACCGTGCTGCTGCTGCGCTCGACCGGATAGCCGAACGCAGCCAACATGCGCTCAGTATGATCACGCGTCGGCGCCGGTTCGGTGATGCATGTCTTGCCGCGCGCATATATTCCCGCCAGCAGCAACGCCGATTTGACCTGCGCGCTCGCTATCGGCATCGCGTATTCGATGCCATGCAGATTGGCGACGCCCATGATCTTGAGCGGCGGACGCCCGCCCTCGCTGGTGTGGATCCCCGCGCGCATCTTTCCGAGCGGATCGGCAACACGCTTCATCGGTCTGCGGCACAGGCTCTGATCTCCGGTCAACTCGGATACGAAGTTCTGGCCGGCCAGCAACCCGCACAACAATCGCATCGAAGTGCCCGAATTGCCGCAATCGAGAACTGCGCGTGACGGCTTCAAGCCGTGCATGCCCACGCCATGCACTTCCACGTTGCCGTGGCGCGGCCCCTCGATGCGAACGCCGAGCGCGCGGAACACGTTCATCGTTGCGATTGCATCCTCGCCTTCGAGGAAGCCGCTGACATGCGTGATCCCTTCGGCAATCGCGCCGAGCATGATACTGCGATGGGAAATGGACTTGTCGCCCGGCACGCGAATGCGTCCAGTGAGCGCCCCGCCAGCCTGTAATTCATAAGTAATCATCATTCACGCCTTCTTTAGCAGCCATTTGGCGCGCGCGGCGCGCGCCGTGGCGAAGTGCGCTTCCAGTCCCTGCCCGTCGCTTGCCTCGATCATTCCACGCAGCTGCTCAAGCTCGCTCAAGTGGTCATCGAGTGCGCACAGCAGCGCATCGCGGTTTGCAAGGCAGACATCGCGCCACATCTCAGGCGAACTACCCGCGATGCGCGTCGAATCACGAAAACCGCTGCCGGTATGCCCGAATAGCTTATCGGCGTCTGCGTAGCCCGCGATTTGCTCGACCAGCGCAAACGACAACACGTGCGGCAGATGGCTCACGAGCGCGTATATACGATCATGATCGGCAGCGCGCATGGTGGTCACGCGCATGCCGGCACACTTCCATGCTGCGGTGACTCTTCTGACTGCGCCAAGATCGGTTTCCGGCTCGGGTGTCACGATCAGCCTGTGGCCGCCAAACAGTCCGGCGAATGCCGCGCGCGCGCCGCTTTTTTCGGTGCCGGCTATCGGATGTGCCGGCACGAAGCGCGCAAACGCGTCACCGAGATAACGCCGCGCATGGCTGATCACGTCTCGCTTCGTGCTGCCGGCATCGGTGACTATCGTTTGTGCGTTGAGGTGCGGGGCAATCTGCGCCAGCACGGCTGCGGTCTGGCCAAGCGGCACTGCAATCAGTACCAAATCCGCGTCGTTGACCGCCGCAGCGGGATCGGTCTCGATTTCGTCGATCACGCCGAGGCGTCGCGCAGCGAGCAAATTGGAACGGCTTCTGCCTACCCCCACAACGCGTTCAACCGCGTGCTCGCGTTTGAGCGCGAGCGCGAACGATCCACCGATCAGCCCGACGCCGAATATGACGAGCTTGCCGATGGCACGGCGGGTGACGCGCCGCTTCATCTTGATTTTTTTCATGCCGCGAGAGACTGCCGCAGCGCCTCGAGAAACCGCTCGTTTTCCGATTCGAGCCCAATGCTGACGCGCAGATAATCGGGCATGCCATAACCCGCGATCGGACGCACGATCACGCCGCGTCTCAAGAGCCGCTGGTACACGCCGCTCGCGTTGCCAACTTTTAAGCTGACGAAATTGCCGAACGACGGAATGTAAGTCAAGCCGAGCTGCGCGAGCCCCTGCGTAACAAGTCGCATGCCCGACTGATTGAGCTCGTAGCCGCGGCGCACGAATTCGCGATCATTCAATGCGGCGCACGCCGCCGCGAGCGATATGCTGGTGACATTGAACGGCTGGCGCACCCGGTTCATCAGGTCGGCGACGCCGGCGTGGGCAAAGGCATAACCGACGCGCAGACCCGCCAGCCCGTAAGCCTTCGAAAAGGTACGCGTCACGATCAGGTTGGGAAACTGGCTGAGCCAGCCGACGCTGTCGGCTTTGAGCGCATCGGGCAGGTACTCGTTGTAGGCTTCGTCGAGAACTACGATCACACTCGGTGGAACCGCGCGCAGGAATTCAAGCAGCTCGGCGCTGCGAATCAGCGTGCCCGTCGGGTTGTTTGGATTAGCGAGGAAGCACAGGCGAGTACGTGGCGTCAGCGCCTTCAGCATGGCGGCGAGATCATGTGCGAATTCTCGTGCTGGCACTTCGATTCCGCTCGCCCCGGCCGCCTGCGTCGAGAGCGGGTACACCGCGAACGCGTGTTGCGAGTAAATCGCCTCGAGTCCGGGCGCAAGAAATGCACGCGCTGCGAGTTCGAGCACGTCATTGGAACCGTTGCCGAGCACGATCTGCGTCATGTCCACGCCGTAGCGCTGCGACAATGCGTGCTTCAACTCGAAGCCGCTGCCATCGGGATAGCGCGCGACATCCGCGAGCGCTTCCTGCATGGCGCGCATTGCGAGCGGGCTTACGCCGAGCGGATTCTCGTTCGACGCAAGTTTGATGATGCTGTTGGGGTCGAGTCCGAATTCGCGCGCGAGCTCGGATATCGGCTTGCCGGGCTGATACGGCGCAATGGAGCGGATATAGCCGGGCGCCAGATCGCACACGTCGGACACGCGGCCCTCTGCATTCAGGGTCAACACTGGAAAACCCAAGCCATCCTGCAGAATGAACGCGCAATCAATCGGGCCATGTCGCATTCATCCCTGGTTAGTCCGCCTGCGCAGATCCCGAGGGATACGATCCGAGGTTCTTGAGAAATGCAGCCTTTTGCTGCAGCTCGGCTAGCGCCTCGGCGATGTTGGCCTCATGCTGGTGGCCTATCATGTCGACATAAAACAAATATTCCCAGCGCCCGGTGCGCGCCGGCCGCGATTCGAGCCGCGTCATACTGACTCCGTGCTGCGCAAGCGGCAGCAGCAGTGCCTGGATCGCGCCGGGCACGTTCTGCGTCGACAGTATGAGCGATGTTTTATCCTGTCCGGACGGCCCCGCATCATGCTCGGCGATCACCACAAAGCGTGTCGTGTTCTGTGGTTCGTCCTCTATATTTCTGGCGATGATTTTCAGCTTGTAGACCGCGGCCGCGGTTTTGCTCGCAATCGCCGCCGCCGCAGTATCGTTGCTCACCATGCGCGCGGCCTCGGCGTTGCTCACTACCGGCACGCGCTTCGCAGCGGGGAAATGATGATTGAGCCACTCGTGGCATTGTGCGAGGCTTTGGCTGTGCGAAAGTATCTTCCGGATGGCCCCCGCCTTGCCGCTTTTACTCATCAGACATTGATGCACCGGCAGCAGCACTTCGCCGCAAATCTTGAGCGGGGTCGCGAGCAGCAGGTCATGCGTGCGGCCTATGATGCCCTCGGTCGAATTTTCGACCGGCACCACGCCGTAGCCGACCTGCCCCGCTTCGACGCTGCGAAATACTTCGTCGATCGAAGCACACGCTTGCAGCTGCGCATTTCCGCCGAATTGTCGTAATGCCGCTTCTTCGCTGAAAGTGCCTTGGGGGCCGAGATAAGCAACGCTGACGCCGTCTTCAAGCGCGCGGCACATCGACATGATCTCTGTATATAAGCGACTCAATGCCTGCTGCGGCAGCGGACCGCGGTTGCGCGCTGCCAGCCGCCGCAGCACTTGCGCCTCACGCTCCGGCCGGTATTTGGCGCCGCTCTTGGCGTGACCGATATCCTGGGCCAGTGCCGCGCGCTGGTTAAGCAGCTCGAGCATGCGATCGTCGAGTGCGTCAATACGAGCGCGGATTTTCTTTAGCTGATCCGTCACGAAAAACCCTGTCGAATCCACGGACAAACACAGACAAGCGCTGATATTAAATCAATTATCACCCAACCGGGTATCTGCATTTATCCGCACTATCAGGTTTTTTCTTCGGGCAGGTAGCGCACCGCCAGTACGCCCTTGGTAGCTGCAATGCGTTCGATCACCTGCGGCGGCACCGCGCTGTCGACGTCGACGAGCGTGTAGGCCATCTCGCCTTTGGATTTATTGAGCATGTTATGAATATTGAGGCCCGCTTCGGCCATCGCGGTCGAAATCTGGCCCAGCATGTTCGGAACGTTGGCGTTGGCAATGCCGACGCGAAACGGCGATTCGCGCGGCATGGCGACGTCCGGGAAGTTGACCGCATTCTGGATATTGCCGTGCTCGAGATAATCGCGCAGTTCGTCCGCGACCATGATCGCGCAATTGTCCTCGGCCTCGCTCGTGGATGCGCCCAGATGAGGCAACGCGATCACGCCCGGATGCTCCAGCAGCTTTTGCGCCGGAAAATCGCATACATAGTATTTGATCCGTTTCGATGCGAGCCCTTCGAGGACTGCGTCGTTGTCGACGATGCCGTCGCGCGAGAAGTTGAGCAGTATGACGCCGCTTTTGAAAAGCTGGATGCGCTCGCGCGAAATCAGATTGCGCGTCGCGTCCACGAATGGCACATGCAGCGTTACGAAGTCGGAAGCTTTCAGCACTTCCTCGACCGAATTTGCTTTCCTGACGCGCGAGGACAGACTCCACGCCGCATCGACGGTGATATGCGGATCGTAGCCGAGCACATCCATCCCGAGCTTAATTGCCGCGTCAGCGACCAGGCTGCCGACCTTGCCCAGCCCAATCACGCCGAGCGTGTGCTGAGGCAGCTCGATGCCGGCAAAGTGTTTCTTGCCGTCCTCGACTTGCCGGTTCAATGCTTCGTCATTGCCCTCCAGACCCGATACGAAGCGCGTCGCGGGCACTAGATTGCGCGCCGCGATCAGCATACCGGCGATAACGAGCTCCTTGACTGCGTTGGCGTTGGCGCCCGGCGCGTTGAATACCGGCACGCCGCGCGCATTCATCTGCTTGACCGGAATATTGTTGGTTCCGGCGCCTGCGCGCGCGATCGCCCGGACCTCAGGCGCGATATCCAAGGCATGCATGTCGTGCGAGCGCACGAGGATCGCATCGGGTTTTTTGATCTGATTGCCGACCTCGTAGCGGTCCGCAGGCAGGCGCTTGAGCCCGACCTGTGCAATGTTGTTGAGCGTCAGAATGCGGAAACGATTTGCCATGGCTTAGCCCTGCTTGGTCTGGAATTCGCGCATGAATGCGACCAGCGCTGCGACACCCTCAATCGGCATCGCGTTGTAGATCGACGCGCGCATGCCGCCGACCGAGCGGTGGCCTTTGAGCTCCACCAATCCGGATTGCTTGGCCTGTTTGAGGAATTGTTCATCGAGCGCTTCGTTGCGCAGACGAAACGGCACGTTCATCAGCGAACGGTCGGATTTGGCGACCGGCGAGTAATAGAACTCGGTCTGGTCGAGAAAGTCATACAGCAGTTTCGCCTTGGCGCGGTTGATCTGCTCCATTTGTTTAAGTCCGCCCAGTTTTTTCAACCACTGGAATACGAGCCCGGCGATATAGACCGCGTAAGTCGGCGGCGTGTTGTACATCCAGCCGTTGTCGGCCTGCACTTTGTAATCGAGTATCGAGGGTGTCGTCGGCAATGCGTTGCCGATTAAGTCCTCGCGCACGATAACGATCGTAAGGCCGGCCGGACCGATGTTTTTCTGGGCGCCGGCATAGATCAGTCCGTAGCGTGACACGTCGATCGGCCGCGACAATATATGCGA
>Ga0070681_10008165_pt1 | contig 10248 bp, 14 predicted proteins | sample KBSC83BmetaG_FD_65650 | JGI IMG/M metagenome (GOLD analysis project Ga0070681, IMG submission 65650) | Corn rhizosphere microbial communities from Kellogg Biological Station, Michigan, USA - KBS C8-3B metaG | ecosystem: Host-associated > Plants > Roots > Rhizosphere | place: USA: Michigan...
CGTGGGCAGCCGCATTACCGATCCGCATGGGCATGCCGACTGGCTCAACGCCGGATTCGTCACCGCGTGAAAGAAAACGGCACTTGCATCTCGGTGCCCGTATTTCGCCTTTTCTTCGCCGGGCGGTATACTGCATAACGTGAGCAGATGGTGCACCGTGACTGTCACGGACCCCGATGGGCGGCGTCACAGCGTCGACGTGCTTGCGGACTCGAGCTATGATGCCGCTCACCTCTTTGTCGTTGAGGCGAAGCAGGAACGCGCGGTCGGATTCCCAAAGCCCACGCTGGCGACGGTTTTTGAGGTGGTTATCGATGGCAAAGTATACCAGGTCGCTGGAGTAGCGCTACAGCGCTGGATTGCCGAACGTCGTCAGAAATGGAAGGGACCGAAAGGCTATATGTTCTGCAAGCGCCCGGGGCTCGAATGAAAGTCGCCACCTACAACGTCAATTCTATCCGGCAACGGCTGCCGATTGTTCTCGATTGGATGGGCGAGCACAAACCCGACGTGATGTGCCTGCAGGAGACGAAAGTCCAGGACGAAGCCTTTCCGGCGGAAGCTATCCGGAGCGCCGGGTATCATGTGGCATACCGCGGAATGAAGGCGTACAACGGTGTTGCCACGATCACCCGCACCCCGCCGGAAAAAATCGTTTACGGCCTGCATGAAGGACCCGACAATGAGGACTTTCGAATCATCCAAACCGTCTTTGAGGGAATTCCGATCATCAACTGCTACGTGCCGCAGGGCTACTCGATTGATTCGGAAAAATACACTTTCAAGCTCACCTGGTTTCGGCGTCTACGAATGTATTTCGAATCTGCGCTGAACCCGAACGAGCCTGCGATCTGGCTTGGCGATCTAAACGTTGCTCCCGAACCGATCGATGTCTATCACCCTGAAAAACGCGGCAACGATCCCGACTTCCACATCGATGCTCGCGATGCGTACAAGGCCGTCGCCGCCTGGGGGTTTGTCGATGTCTTTCGCAAACTTCATCCGGAGGTTGTTCAGTACACATACTGGGACTTCTATCGAAACGCGCTCCAGAGGAATTTCGGATGGCGGATCGACCACATCCTTGCGACACCTGTCTTGGCGGAACGTTGCCACACCGCGGCGGTTGACATGACACCTCGGAAAATAGCTGGAGCGTCCGATCACACAGTCGTGTGGGCCGAATTCAATGAGTCGCAGTAGCTCCGCAAGAGGATCCAAGCCCATTTGAACACTCGCGGTAAGATCGAAGGCGCGGTGGAAACGGATTGGTAGGATCCTCGAAATCAGATCAATTGCCAAGGGATGAGGTGCATGTATGGATAGCATCGGTAGATGCCCCGACGCTGCATTTGGATTCTCTGGCGGCGACACTGAGCACGGACGAACGGCAGCAGGCCGCTAGTTTTCATTTCGAAAAGCATCGGCGGCGTTATATTGCGGCTCACGCCGCGTTGCGCGAGATTCTGAGCCGGTATCTAGGAAAGCCTGCAGCGGATATCGTCTTTACCCAGAACAGATTCGGCAAGCCATTTCTGTACGATGCGGAGGGGAAGGACGAGTTATCCTTCAATCTGTCTCACTCGGGCGAGCTGGCACTGGCAGCGTTTGTTCGAGGCCGCTCGATCGGAGCCGACGTAGAATTCATGCGGCCAGTCAGAGATTTTGAGCGAATTGCGGCGGATCATTTCACGCCGCAAGAGTGTGCACTTCTGGCACAGGCCGCCATTGCTGGCAAGGAACACGCGTTCTATACCTTCTGGACGCGGAAGGAAGCGTACATCAAGGCGATTGGCAAAGGCCTTTCCATACCGCTGACTTCGATTGATACTTTGATACCGGCGGGAGCCGCCGGTCGCCGGGTCGAGCGCGCGCCTGACGCACCGCAGGTGGCAAGCTGGTGGCTTTCGGATCTTGTTGTGCCCAAGGGTTACGCGGGGGCGTTGGTGGTCGAAGAAGGATTCGACCGTCTCTGTTACCGGTATTGGCCCGGCTAACCATACGGCCGCAGCTAGGCGCGCTAGCCCCTTATCCGGGGTGAAGCGTGATGTAACCTGCACCGGCGGCGTACCGCACAAGATTGGGTGTTTCGTAAACGCCGGTTTTTCGACGGATACGCGCACGGTGGAATTCAATTGTTTTCACGCTGATATTCAAGGTCCAAGCGGATTGTTTCATGGAACTCCCGTTGCACCAGAGGACCAGCACCTGCACCTCTCGTGGTGTCAGTTCCGTGGAAGGGATTGTAGAGTTGTTGTCTATCACACGGCCCCCAAAAAGTGGCATTTTTGCGTCAACGTTTCACATGCTAACCGACAACAATAAAAATTAGATAAGCTGAGAATCAAAAATTTCTAAAATTCTCTTTAGGAAGTGGAGAAGGTAGTAATTTGCATTTGCTTATTCTAGGTGGCGGCTCTAATGTGCAACATCAATTCTTCAATTGAAAACGGTTTGCCGATGTACCCATCTGCACCAGCGCTGAAAGCTTCGGCTTTTCCGGTCTCTGAGGATTGGGCGGACATGACGATGATTTGCGCGGGCGATCCGGCTCGGATAGCGCGGCACGCGTGAAGCCCACCCAGGCCGGGCATGTTCACATCAAGAAGGATAATGTCGGGCGACTCCTCCGCCCGAAGCTTCTTCAAAGCCTCCTCCCCACTTCCCGCTTCCACGACCTCAAACCCGCGTGCGTTCAACGCGATTCGAAGTGCCAGCCGTATGTCTGCCTTGTCATCGACGATCATGATTGTCCTGCTCTTGTCAGACACAAAAATCCTGGCGTCGGGCCACGGGCAAAAGGAATACCATCTGAAAACGATCTTTTAGTATTTAACAGTACGATTTCTACAGGGATTTTTCCTGACAATGTATGGAAAATCACAAAAAGATGTGATTCGTTCGGTACGTGTTCAGCCCCGAGGATGGCGGGCTCAAGAGACCCTGCTACTGGAAGGAAGGCAGTGAAAACTGAAAAGTTGCTCCATGACCCGGCTCGCTGGTCACCCAAATATCTCCACCGTGCGCGCGAACAATCTTTTGCGCAATGGCTAATCCCAGCCCCATGCCTTGGGTTTCGGCGCTGGTCCGGCCGCGATAGTATTTTTCAAAGATCCGATTCTGTTCGTCGGGCTTTATTCCAGGACCGAAATCTCTGACCCCCACAATAGTGTTTTGGCCTTCCCGGCGGCAGGAGATCACCACCCGTGAGCCGGCTGGCGAATATTTGCGAGCGTTTTCGACCAATATCCTGAGAACGGCTTCGATCATTTCTCCATCCACTTCCACCTCACACCACGTCACATCGAGTTGGGCGTCAAGCGGCGTATTTTCGAACTCCTGAGAGAGTTCGGCAGCGATGCGCCTCACCATTTGTGCAATGTTTCGCCGCTTTTTCGTGAATGAGAGTGTTCCTGCTTCAACAGAGACCGCATGAATCGTTTCACTGCTCCATGCGTTCAGGCGGTCTGTCGTTCGGTCGATGACGCCAAGCAACTCGCGACGTTGCTCCACCCCCATTTTGCCGTCGTCTGCCAGCAGGGTAGTCACGGCCATCTTCGCCGCTGCCAGCGGTGTTTTTATCTCATGTGCCAAGGCATCGAGAAACGTTGATTTGAGCTCCTGGTCTCTTTTGGCTGCTTCAGCTACCTGCGCCAGACCTTCCTCTGTTCGGCGCCGTTCGGTCACGTCGCGGGAATTGAATATGCCGACTCGCTCGCCGGACTCGTCAAGCCAAGTCTTGCCCACACTCTCGAGGTCGCGCCAGGAGCCATTCTTATGCCGAAACCGGCCGGAGAGAGTTTGCACTGTGTTAGGCAGTTGTTCGAATATGCGGCGAAAGTCCTCGGCCGCGCGGGGCACGTCATCCCCGTGTATAAAGTCAAAGACGTCCTTGCCAATCAATTCGCCCGGCTGATACCCGAGTATGGGGGTGGCTGAAGGACTTTCGTACAGAATGGTCCCATCAGGCCGGAGGACCGATATGATGTCAGATGAATTTTCGACCAGGGCGCGGAAGCGCTCTTCACTCTGCTTCAAACCTTCTTCCGCTCGTTTGCGCGCGGTGATGTCTTGCAGCAGCTCCACAAAATAATTGACCGACCCGTCCGCTCGACGCAGACATTTCACTGCGATGGTGGCGTAAATGACCTCGGCGTCTTTGCGAATCCACCGTTTGTCGAGCGAATATCCGTCTATCTCTCCAGCCATGACCCGGTTGAAATTTGCGGTGTCGGCAGCCAGATCGTCCGGGTGAGTCAACTCCGCCCACGTCATTTGCAAGAGTTCGGGCCGTGGGTACCCCAGGATCTCGCAGATCTGATCGTTCACCTCCATAATGCCCCTGCTCGGTGACGTGATCGCCATGCCTATGAGCCCGAGTTCGAAATAGTGCCGGAAGCGTTCCTCACTCGCGCGTAGCGCCTCCTCCAGCCGTTTGTGCTCCGTGATGTCGAGGGTTGCACTAATGATTTGCCGCGGCCGTCCGTCTTCGCGTCGCTCAAAAATCATGCTGCGTGCGGATACCCATCGCCACTCGCCATCGCGTCGACGGACGCGGTACTCAAACTCGAGGGTCTCGCCATCCTCTAATCGTTTCAACCGAGAAATATTCTCTTTGAGGCGAGGCAGGTCTTCAGGATGCACCAGCAGGGAAAAATGGTCTTTCATTTGGGCGATTTCATCCGGCGTGTACCCGAACAGGTTCACGGTGTTGCTGCTGCGATAGCAGTGACGTTCGGTCAAGAGATCGAAAACATCCAGGACGACCGGGCTGAGTTCGGCCACCTGACGAATGAAGCGCTCACTTTCAGGCGGTGCCTCGGTGGTGGCGCGTAGTTCTGCCTCCGGGTCTGTCGAGCGAGTCGTTTTCGCGGTCTGTCTAGCGGACCCGTGAGTGGAGTCGCTCATTTCAGCCTTAAAGTGCCCAAGTTATATCACAAAATAGCTTAGATTCTGTCATCAAGTCTGCGGCGTAACCAGGCGTGGACACGCATGACGCAAAACCGTGTGCCCGTCTATAGATAGATGTTGGTTTTCATTTGGTCGACAACAAACCCCCCGAATAGCTTCCTATACGCGTTTATCGCAAATCAGTTGCCATACGGATAGGTTTGGCGGCGCAGGTGCAGCATAACCCGTGGAGTGGTTTCATGCGGCTGCTGATCGCTGGATCTATCGTATTCATCGCGGCATCGGCGGTCTCGAGCCAGATGCGCATTCCCAACCGGTCGCAGCCGCTCTTTAAAGGCGCGCAGGCGCCCAGAAAACCGAACTTCACTATGATCCGGCTACCGGAACGGTGACACTCAAGCTGCTCGTTCAAGATCCAAACGGGTATTTCATTCCAGATATTCGCCGCGAAAACTTCGTGGTCTACGAAAACGGAGTGCGCCAGGGTAACCTTTCCGTCGCGGTCGAGCATGCTGCCGTTTCGGTGGGCCTGCTCATGGAGCACGGGGGCAGGTTCCCGGAACTAAACCGCGACCTGACGGCCGAGGTTTCCCGCGCCGGTTATCAACTGCTCGAAGATCTGGGGAGTCAGGATCAGGCTGCCGTTTGGACCTACATGGATTCCGTAAGCGAACTCGCAGACTTCACTTCGAATCGGCAAAGCCTGGAGCAGATTCTCCGGAAGCCAATCTTTACGATGCTTTAATCTGGGCGATCGACCGCATACGGCGTGTGGCCGCGCGCAAGGCAACCATCCTGATCTCCTCGGGTGTAGATACCTTCAGCAAGGCTACCTTGAAAGATGCTGTAAACGCCGCCCGGCAGTCCGACGCACCGATATACGCCATCAGCCTGGCGCAGGCACTGCGAGCAGATGCAGACCTCCCCGGAAAGCCTGCAGTCAAAATCGATTGGAACGCATGTGATAAGACACTTGGGGAAATCGCCAGGGCATCCGGAGGACGTCTATATTCTCCATCCGACACCATCACATTAGCGCCAACATATGACGACCTCATCCAGAATCTGAAAGTCCGGTACGTGATCGCCTATCGCTCATCGAATCACGGCAGCCCCGACGTGCGGCGTACAGTTCGAGTGGAGCTGGTGGAGCCCGCGACGGGAAAGCCTCTGCGGATTGTGGACGCTAATGGCCGGCTGGTCCGCGTCACCGTCATCGCTGAAGAGTCGTACACGCCTACACAGGCATCAGGAAAGAAGGGAAATTTTTAATGCTCTACAAGATAATATTGGCTTGCGCTTTAACGGTTTGTCCTCTGCTTGCCCGTTTCACGGTTCACATTGCTCCTCCGCCTATCGTCGTGGAGACGCCAGGGCCGCGGCCCGACGCTGCCTATGTCTGGACACCCGGATATTACGTGTGGAATGGTGTAGCCTACGTCTGGGTTCCCGGACGATGGGTGCGAGCTCCGTGGCCCGGAGCCCGCTGGGTCGCACCTCACTGGATCCACCACCACGGCGGCTGGGTCTTTGTTGGAGGGCACTGGCGCTAGGCTTCACTGTTAGGTAGAAAGTGTAACAGGCCTGTAAGCACTGGCCTGGAACCTATTCCACTGCCTGGATGGCGGCGCGCCGGGGAGGCGCATTACCCTCCTGCAGGCGGAGGAAACTTCTTGAACATCTCTGCGACCGCTTTCTCCATTTTCTTCTCGTCCTTGTCCGGTTTTCCCGACAGTGTGTCGCTGGTTACTCCGCGCCAGATCAATTTCTTAGTCGCGCCGTCGAATATGTCCACCATCAATGTACCGACAGGCGTCTCCTGCTCCGTCGTCGTTGCCATTCCGTCGTCGAAACCGTGCCAATACCAGCCACCTCCGAAACCTGTGTACCAGGTTTCCAGAGTTTTCCTGGTGTGCGTGGAGCCGTACGCGGCTACAGCAGCGTCTCCATTCTCCGGCACTTTCGTCCAGCCCTTTGCCGCTAATTGGGCGTCGACAGCATGCATGACCCGATCCTCCCAAAGTGGATCCTCCACTGATACCTTGATCCAAGAGTAGGTCTTATATTTACTGAAGTCTATCGAATGGTTGTAATCCACTCCGACTTTCGCCCATAAGATGCAGGCGCAGGCGAGTAATAACAAAAGTTTTCCCAAGTACCTCTTCATGTGTGTAAATACCTCGGACCTGCTTGTGCAGGTTGTATGCCACCAAGCCGTAGTGAGAACACACCATTCTTGTCGCGAACGCCAGCGATGTCGTCGATTGCTGGAAACCATCGTCTACCCGTCGAAGCGGACTCTGGTCGTGGCTAGCGAATGCGAAGGACGATTTTTCCGAGGACGTGGCCGGCTGCCAGCCGCTCATGCGCCTTGCGCGCCTCAGCCATCGCGTATACCGCGGCTATGGGAACTTCCGGCTTTCCTTGTTCCACGGCGAGGTTGAGGGCTTCAAACTCTCGTACTCCGGCGACCGCATCGTAGGATGTGACATGAAGTCCGCGCCGCTTCTTCGGTTCGGGCTCGATCCCGTTCGGATAGGCAAGCCGCCCGCCGCTCCGTACGGCGTCAATGCAGCGCTCGAGGGCACCGCCACCCACTAGTGCAAGCACGGCGTTTACGCCGTCGGGTTCGAAAGAGCGCGCCTGTTCCGCAATGTCTTCCCGCTTCCCGTCGACGGCGACATCGGCGCCCAACCGGCGCACGAAGGCCAAGCCGTCCTCACCTAACGTTGTGGCGAGCACGCGCGCCCCGCGCAGCTTGGCAAACTGAATGGCAAGACTTCCCACGCCGCCGGACGCGCCATGAACGATGAGGCTCTCACCTCGCTTGATCTGTAACGCGTCATCGACACCCTGCAGTGCGGTAAGTCCGGTCGTCGGGATCGCGCCGGCGTGCCGCAGATCGAGATTCTTTGGTATAGGGCTGACTTTTTCTTTCGCGACAGCCACGTATTCCGCATAGAATCCGCCCTTCGGATTAGCAAAACTGTACGAATATACCTGGTCACCTACCGTCAAACGGCGCATATGCGAGCCTACCGCGGCGATAACGCCTGCGCCGTCGGTCCCGAGCACCATCGGGAAACGCATTCGCCCGCTCGGCCACCATCCGGCGCGCATGTCGGCATCCCAAGACCCAACTCCTGCCGTGTCCAGCGCGATCAATACCTCATCTTTATCCGGGACGGGTGTCGGCATCGTATGGAGCGAGAGAACTTCGGGCTCACCGGCACGATCGATCGCCGCCGCGCGCATGACCTCTGGAACATTGAATTCCTTGAGCACTTGAGCACCCGTAGGGTGCACTATCCCCGTCTTCATGGTTGTATCTCCTTTGTTCGTGGAAGCAGCTCTCATTCCATCCCGAAGGAAAACAGTGTTTCACGTGAAACACATTTGTTTTCAGCCAAGCGAAACCGCAACTGCCCTCGCCGCAACGATGGATGCGGGACTGAGAGGGTCGCCGGTTTGACGGCGTCCGTCGAAGCCTCGACACCGCGGAGCTGCAGTGGCTCGGTACGCCGAGGTCATGCGAACGCCCCCGCATTGGTTAGGCGCATGCAATATCTAAGTTCCGGGCTGACAATGGCGCCTATCGATGTGACTTCGGCCGAGCAGCATGGAAGCAGTCCGATTCAAAGTTCAGAGGTCGCCCCCATCGTCCGCTTCGAACAGGTGACGGTAGAATTCGGGGACGATCCAGCGTTGATCGATGTTTCGTTTGCGCTATATGCAGGCGATACCACAGTCATCATGGGCACCGCGGGCAGCGGGAAGACCGTCCTTCTGAAGACTACGATCGGCCTTATCCGCCCTGACGCGGGCCATGTGTACCTGTTCGGCCAGGACATTACGAAACTGAATGAAAACGAATTGCTGGGCTTACGCCGGCGCGCAGGCGTGCTCTTTCAGGAGAGCGCAATATTTGATTCTCTGACGGTTGAGGAAAATGTCTCCTATCCTCTGGTCAACCCGCCTGACCAGAGGCGGCCCGAGTCTGAGGTGCAGTCTCGCGTAAAAGAAGCGCTCGATTTCGTCAATCTCGGCGGCACCGGTGTAAGATACCCAAGCGAGCTGTCTGGGGGAATGCGACGCCGCGTAGGAATCGCGCGAGCAGCGGTGAGCAGACCGCCGTTAATGCTATATGACTCGCCCACGGCAGGCCTGGATCCGATTACGGCGTACCACATCATGGCGCTGGTCATCCGCCAGCGTGACACGCGCAATACGACGGCAATGGCAGTTACGTACCGTTATCAGGATGGGCATCTGCTAGCAAATTATAGCTACGATGCCGCGTCGGGCAATCTCACCCGTGCCCGTCCTGGCCGGCGGACACGATTTTTGATAATGCGGCAGGGAAGGCTGGTCTTCGAAGGACTCGAAGAGGCGGCGTGGTCTTCAAGTGACCCATACGTCGCCCGGTTTGTAAGAAGGCCACGCAAGGGAGTCTGACTACTGCATTAGCTGTCCTGTTTTTTTGGCGTGACGCTCTCTATAGAAGCGGTCGGATGAGAAAGGCTGCGAGAGACTTTTCCGGAAATGGGTGATGCCGCGCGAAGGCTGCCAAGAGTTTTTCGGTATTCTGTGGTTGCCCTTTTTTCTCATCAATACGCGTTGCAGCCAAGCTAGCCAATGCCGCGAGCGCATCCTCCATCAGTTCGAATGGCACGTCGACATCTGACCCTCGCGCCAAAAATACAGTCCGGGTGCCGGGCGCCAGGAACGAGCGCTCGAATGATAGAACGTTCCCGCTGACACGAACGACGGATGACGTTCCGCCGAGCGATGCGTACGTGCCGTCATCGTGCAGCATAGCAATGGAAGGAGTGACGTGAAAGATTCTGGTCCCGTGCGCGATCTGGTGCAGCTCATTCGCGAGCTCGTCATGGTCGCGGTACCAACCGAAAACCAGACAGCCGCCGAGGGAAAGTTTTTCAGCTATGGGCCATCGAATCCCTGTTTTTGAGTTTCCGGCAAACTCCGTCGCGCCCTCAAAGAAACGCCTCATTGCAGACCTCCTTGAAACAAATTGCGCTTCTACCCATCGGTTCCGATGAGGGCCTTGTTATGCGGCTAGGAAGATCAGACCACAATGAAAATCGCTGCGCTCACCCGATCCGCTGATCGTAAAAGCAGAAGTGATGAATCCGCGCGCTGAGGCAAATTGACCCTTTCCGCCATTCACCCTCCAACTCGCGGTGCCGGCCATGGTGCCAGGCTCGACGCCCGTCGTGACATGGCCCTGACCAACGGTTGAGAACCGCAGAACGTGCTCACTGTCGTCACCGAAAGTGATGGTACCGTCCTCCTCGAACTCGTCCGGCCCCGTAACCC
>Ga0070681_10008169_pt1 | contig 10246 bp, 11 predicted proteins | sample KBSC83BmetaG_FD_65650 | JGI IMG/M metagenome (GOLD analysis project Ga0070681, IMG submission 65650) | Corn rhizosphere microbial communities from Kellogg Biological Station, Michigan, USA - KBS C8-3B metaG | ecosystem: Host-associated > Plants > Roots > Rhizosphere | place: USA: Michigan...
AGGGGCAGCACGTCGCCCGGGCGGAGATCGACGATGTCGGCGAGGGGCAGGGCGACGGGCCGGAAGGTGACGCTGACGGTGACCGGAGCGGCTCCCATTCGGCTGGCGAGGGCGTCGCGCACCGAGTCGGCGTCGGACTCCACCCGTCCGGCGAGGAGCGAGTTGCCGGTCACCTCGTCGAGGACGGGCTGCAACGCGGCGAAGGGGATGCAGAGCGTCGCCGACCCCTCCTGGGCTCCGATCCGCAGGTCGTAGCCGAAGACGATGACCATGTCCGACGGCGCGCCGATCTGGGCGAACTGGGGGTTCGACTCCTGGTGCATGACGACCGGCTCGAGCGTCGTCAGCGATTCGAAGGCGTAGGCCAGCTCCCGCAGCACCCGGCCGAGCAGGTCCCGCATCAACGACTGCTCGATCTCGGTCAGGGGCCGGTTGAGGGTCGGCCCGGTGCCGGGGCCGCCGAGCAGGCGGTCGACCGCGGTCATCACGACCGGCAACGGCAGGTGGAAGATGGCCGCGCCGGCGAGCGGCGGCAGCGACAGGATGGCGAGGTACGTCGGGTTCGGTACGTCCCGGATGTACTCGTCGTAGGTCAGCTGCCCGATGCCCTTCGACTGCACCTGGGAGACGGTCCGCAGCGTCGTCGACAGCACGGTGGTGAACTGCCGGGCGAAGGTCTCATGGGCGATCTGAAGGGCGCGGACGTGCTCCCGGGTGAACTTGTTCGGCCGGCGGAAGTCGTAGACGACCGGCCCGAGGCGATCACGAGCGGCGCTGGGGGACGGCATGTCCCCCCGATCGACCCGGGCCGGCGGAAGCTGAGAGCGGGTTGCCGCTACTGCATGACGAAATCGGTGAAGTAGACCCCTTCGACCTGATCGGGATAGGCGGCCTCGAGTTCCTTGACCAGCTCGCCCTTGGCCGCCTCCCGCCCGGTCGACGTGACGAGATCGGCGTAGGACCGCCCGCCGAAGACGGAGATCGTGATGTCCAGAGCCCGGGCGTACCCCTTGGTGGGGTCGCTCGAGTCGTTGGCCGGCACGCTGCTGATCTTCCCCGACAGCTGCAGGCCGAGGCCGATCTTGAGGAAGCGGTCGTCGGCGATGTTGACGGTGATGGGATCGAGCGTGACGATCGGGCCGGGCTTGGTGGTCGTCGTCGGTGCCGGCGCGCCGGAGGTGGACGCCGCGGCCTTCGAGCCTCCGCTACCGAGCACGAAGCCCTTCAGCCCGCCGAGGACCCCGATGGCCGCCAGGGCGTAGAGGACCAGCGTCTTGCCCTTCCCCCCGCCGCCCTTGGCCTCCTCGCCGTCGGCCGCCTTCTTCCTGCCCATGTCACCCTCCTCCCGGGTTCGGGGTGTTCGTGTTCCCGTTGTCGAGCGCCGCAGCCACGTCGCCGAGGACGACGATCTCCACCCGGCGGTTGGCCGCCCGGCCCTCGGGCGTGGCGTTGCTGGCCACCGGTTGCGTGTCGGCGTACCCCGCCGCCTGGAGACGGTCGGGGGCGATGCCGTGCTGCTCGATCAGCGACCGCAGGACGGTCGTCGCCCGGGCCGTGGACAGCTCCCAGTTGGACGGGTAGCGCCCGGAGATCGGCGTGTCGTCGGTGTGACCCTCGATCGAGAGCTTGTTCGGGAGCCGGCCGAGCGCCGCCGCCAGACCCTCGAGGACCTGGGTGCCCTCCGGCCGCAGATCGGCCTCCCCGGGGTCGAAGAGAACCTTGTCGGTCACGATGGTGACGACCAGGCCCCGGGCCTCCAGCCGGAACTGGACCGCCGAGCCGAGACCCAGCGCGTCGAGGCTGTGCTGGATCTGCTGCTGGGCGTTCTGGAGGACCGACTTCTCCTGCTGGGCGGCGTTCATGCGGTGCTGGACGTCGGCCAGCGCCGCCCGGGCCGACGACGCCGACGCCGACGCCAGCGATGCTGAGGATTGGGTGTCGTTGCCGGTCACCTGGGCCTCGAACACCGCTCCGCCGCCCTCCAGCGGACCGGCGCCGCCCTGTACGGCGGCCAGCGCCGTCGGACCGCCGAAGCCGCCGGCGATGCCGGTCTTCAGCTGCTTGAACTTGGCCAGGTCGACCTGGGAGATGGAGTACAGCACGATGAACAGCACCATGAGCAGCGTGATCATGTCGGCGTAGGTGATCAGCCAGCGCTCGTGGTTGACGTGCTCCTCCTCCTCTTCGTGGAGCCGGGACCGGCGGGCCTTGGCGGCGGCGGTGGCCATGTCAGGCCGCCTTCTCCGACGACTCCGGCCGCTCGCCGGCCGGCAGGAACGACAGCAGCTTCTGCTCGATCACCCGGGGGTTGGCCCCCGCCTGGACGGCGAGGACGCCCTCCATCACCAGCTGCATGTGGTGGGCCTCGATCTCGCCGACCCGCTTCAGCTTGTTGCTGATCGGGAGCCACAGGACGTTGGCGGTGAGAACGCCCCACAGCGTGGCCACGAAGGCGCCGGCGATGAGGTGGCCGAGCTTGGCCGGGTCGGACAGGTTCTCGAGCACGTGGATGAGGCCGAGGACGGTGCCGATGATGCCGAGCGTCGGGGCGAAGCCGCCCATGTCGGCGAAGAACTTGGACCCCGCTTTGTCGCCGGCCTTCTTGGAGACGATCTCGGCTTCCATGATGTCCCGCAGCTCGTCGGGATCGGTGCCGTCCACCGCCAGCTCGATGCCCTTCCTCATGAACGGGTCGTCGACCGACTTGGCCATCTCCTCCAGGGCCAGCAGGCCCTCGCGGCGGGCCCGTTCGGCGAAGGACACCAGCGTCGCCACCGTCTCGTCGGCGGAGTGCTTCTTGCCCAGCAGGGCGGTCTTGAGGGCGGCGAGGGCGCCGGTGGCGTCCTTCAGCAGGCCACAGGCCATGGCCACGCCGAAGGTCCCGAGGAAGACGAGGACCATGGCCGGCGGGAGCAGGATGGCGGCCGGGTTGCCGCCCTCCATGATCATGGAGCCGAAGACGGCGCCGAAGGCCAGGCCGATCCCGATCAGGGTTCCCGGGTCCATGTCAGCTCTCGTCCGGGTCGTTCACGAGACGCAGCGCCGCTCCGGGGCCGGGCGTCGCCGGCACGAGGCCCGGCGCCGGCTGCTGGAGCTCGGCGGCCCGGACGAGGACGCCGGCGCGGAAGTCGCGGACGCGCTCGACCACCTCGGCCAGGCTCTCGGCCACGATGTACTTCGTGGCGTCGACCAGCGTCAGTACCGTGTCGGGGTGAGCGTCGACGCGTTCGACCAGGTCGCAGTTGAGGGCGAAGTGCTCGCCGTTCAATCGGGTGAGGATGATCATCGCTCCGTCCTTGGAGGGTCCGGTTGCCGGTCCATGGCGCCCTGACGCCCTCAGATCGGCCCGCCGGGGGCCGACCTGAGGGGCCGGGCGGGCTTACCGCTTGAGGTTGACGAGATCCTGGAGCAGTTCGTCCGATGCGGTGATCACCCGGGCGTTGGCCTGGAAGCCCCGCTGGGCGACGATCAGGTTGGTGAACTCCTGGGCCAGGTCGACGTTGCTCATCTCCAGCGTGGAACCCGACAGCGTCCCCCGCCCGCCGGAGCCGGCCTGGCCGATCTGGGGGAGCCCGGAGTTGACGCTGGCCCGGTAGAGCGAGTCGCCCGTCTTCTCCAGCCCGGAGGCGTTGGCGAAGGCGGCCAGGGCGATCTGGGCGATCGGGCGGGTCCGGCCGTTGGAGAACACACCGGTGACGATGCCGTCCTGGCCGATGGTGAAGGACTGCAGCGTTCCGAGGGCCGAGCCGTCCTGGGACAGCGCCGCAACGCTGGAGTCGCCCGAGAACTGGCGCAGCGCCTGGGAGTCGGTGGTGGCGCCGAAGTCGACGGCGATGGTGCCGTTCCAGGCGCCGGTGGCCGCCGTCGGCGTGAGCGTCAGCGACGGCGGGGGGTTGAAGGCCGGCGGGGTGGCGGCGGAGTCCCAGTTGAGCGTGGCGGTGCCGACGGTGACGTCCGGCCCGCCGGCGGTGTCGGGCATCGTGGCCGTGACGGTCCAGGTGTCGGCGGCGGTCTTGGTGTAGGTGAACGTCGTGTCGATCGCCGTTCCCTGGCTGTCGTAGGCCGTGAGCGACGTCACGATCGACGTGCCGACCGCGCTGTCGGCGGGGAGGTTCCCGCCGAGCTTGATGTTGGCCGTCTCGGTCGGGGCGGTGGTCTGGCCGAGGGGCATCGAGATGTCCCCGACCGCGGCGTTGGCGTTGACGACGCCGCTGGCGTCGGCCGTCCACCCCTGGAGGACGGCGCCGTCGGCCGTGGTCAACCGGCCGAGGGCGTCGAAGTTGAGTGAGCCGTCCCGGGTGTAGAGCTGCTCCGGGCCCTTACGGACCACGAACAGCCCGTCCCCCTGGATCGAGAGGTCGGTGGACCGGCCGGTCAGCTGCGAGGCGCCCTGGGTGAAGTTCTGCGAGATGCCGGCCACGCTGACACCGAGACCAACCTGGGCCGGGTTCGTGCCCCCCGAACCGTTGGCGCCGCCGGCGGCGACACCGGCGCCCCGGATCGTCTGGCTGAGCAGGTCCTCGAAGATCACGCTGGACGACTTGTAGCCGACGGTGTTGACGTTGGCGATGTCGTTGCCGATGACGTCCATCATCGTCTGGTGGCTCCGGAGGCCGGAAACCGCCGAGAACATCGAGCGGAGCATGCGTTCCTTCTTTCTGCTTGGGGGATCAGGCGGTCGGGGTGGTCGGAGCCGTCGGAGCGGGCGCGGCCGGGGCGAGGTCGACCCGGGTGACGTCGCTCAGGCCGATGCTGCTGTTGTCGGCGAGGATGAGGGTCGGGCCGGCGCTGCCCAGCGCCGTCCCGGTGACGACGCCGGTCTGCGGGGTGCCGTCGGCGCCGGTCCAGGTGACCTGACGGCCGAGGAGCCCCGCCGCCCGCTGCGCCGCTTCGCCGGCGACGAGGGCGCCGGTCTGGGTGGCCATGTCGGTGATCTTCTCGACCATCGAGAACTGAGCCGTCTGGGCCATGAACTGGGAACTGTCGACGGGCTGCATCGGGTTCTGGTACTGGAGTTGGGCCACCAGCAGCTTGAGGAAGTCGTCCTGGCCGAGCTGCGGCGTCTGCAACTGGGTGGTGGCGCCGTCGGTCGGCCCGCTGACGAGGGCCGGCGGGGCGGCGTCGTAGGCGCTGACGATGTTCACCGGGCTTCCTTTCCTTCGGGACGGGTCACAGCAGGACGTCGAGCCGGCCGGCGGCGTGCGCCGTGGCCGACGGGGAGCCAGCGGCCACCGGGGACGCGGCGGCGGACCGGCTCCGCCGGGCGCGGTCCCCAGCTCGGGACGGGGGGTCGTCGTCGGCGTTGCGCCGCTGCCCCGCGCCGCCCCCGCCGGGGCCGACCCCGACCTGGCCGGCGTGGAGGCCGGCGTCGGCCAGCGCCGAACGCAGTTCGGGCAGGGCCCGGTCGAGCAGTGCGGCGGTGGCCGGCTCGACGGCGTGGAGTGTGAGGTGGACCGTCTGGTGCTCGACGGAGAGCTCGACGCGGATGGCGCCGAGGCTCTCCGGCCGGAGGTCCAGCGTGACTTCGTGCCGGCCGTCGCCCCGCCCGTGCAACGGGACGACAGCCGACACGATCTGGTCCGCCACCGCCGCCGGGGTCGCCGGCGCAGGGGCGGACGCCGCGGTCGCCGCCTCGGCCGGCGCGGCGGACGCCGCCGGGTCCGGCCCGGCGGGGACGGGAACGGAACCGTGCAGTTCGACGCCGTCGGCGGCGCCGGACGGGCGGCGGGCCAATTCCGGTGCCGGCTCGTCGGGTCGGGACCCGGCGGAGCCGGCGTCTCCCATCGCGGCCGCCACCGTGAGATCCGGAAGGTCGCCGTCGCCGTCACCGGCCGGCTCGGCCGCCGCCGCTCGACGGTCGCGGCCCCTCGGTGCCGGTGCCGCCACCGCCGATGCCGAACCCGGCGCATCGCCACCGTGGGCCAACGCCGCCACGGGCGACCCGGAACCCGACCCGTCACCACTCCGGGCCAAGGCCGCCACCGGCGACCCCGAACCCGACCCGTCACCACTCCGGGCCAACGCCGCCACCGGCGATCGGTCGTCGGCGTGGGCCCCGGCGGCCGGCGACGGCTTCGGCGGCGGATCCGGCCGGGTCACCGACGGATCGGGGGCCGTGGACGGATCGGGGGCCGTGGACGGATCGGGGGCGGCGGGCGGCCGGCCGGCCGGTCCCGGCGCGACGGCCGGCGTGACGGCTGCCGTGACTGGCGGTGTGAGTGTCGGGAGCGGCGCGACCGGTTGGCCGGCCGTCTCGCCGGCGGCGGGCCGGGCCGGAGGCGTCACGACCGGCGAAGCTCCGCACAGCTGCTGGGCCAGAGCGGCGACCAGGGCCTCGAGCGAACCCGGACCGGCGCCGTCGGCGGCCGGCCGGCCGTCGTCGTCCTTGGCGGAACGGGACGAGCGGGTCGCCGCGGCCGGCGGCGAGCACTGCCCCGGAGCTGACGCCGGCGCCGGGCCGGTTCCGCCCAGCAGCGCAAGGAGGGCGTCGAACTTCACGCTGCCCTGCGCCGGATCCCGGGGGTCGTCGGCGGAGGAACCGGAGTCCGACGGCGCCGTCGGCACCGGCGACTGGGCGGGCAAAGTGAGGGGCGGCATCATACGGCGGCTCCTGAGAACGGGGCGAGGGCGGCCAGCAGGCCGGTGCGCTGAGCGGCGAGGGCGCCGGCGTCGAGGGCGTAGGGTCCCGACGCCGGCGCCGCCGGCGCCGCCGGCCCGCCGGGCAGGATCCGGCGGATGGCGGTCGGCGTCTCGTAGACCGGCTGGACCTTGACCACGTCGCCGGTCTTCGGCGCCACGACCATGAGTCCGTTGCCGGCGTAGATCCCGATGTGGTCGACGGGATCGTGGAAGGCGACGAGGTCGCCGGGCCGGGCGTCGGCCAGGCTGGCCACCGGCTGCCCCATCCGGGCCTGCTCGGCGGCGGTGCGGGGCAGCTCGACGCCGAGCTGCCCGTAGGCGTACTGCACGAGGCCGGAGCAGTCGAAGCCGGCCGGCGAGGCACCGCCCCATACGTACGGCACACCGAGGAACTCCTGGGCGACGTCGACGGCCGGGGACCGGCCGTCGGGCACCCGGCCCGGCACGCCGCCACCGGTGAACGAGGCCGCGGCCCGCAATCCGCCGAGCTGGCCGGCCAGCACCGTTCGGAAGGCGGTGGCGGACGGAGGGGCGAAGCGGGCCTGGATCTCGCTGATGCGGCTCTGCACCGCGGCCACCCCGTCAACCGCGCTCATCGCCGATCCCAACGGCCCGGGGGACCGGGGCTGTCCCCCTGACCCGTGCGGCGTGCGCCGCTACGAACAGTCACAATGTCGTCGGCGGTCTTCGTCTCTTCCCGGCGCCGCTCCACCGTGTGAGCCGTCCGGCCCCGCTCGTCGAGGTGCTCCAACGCTGAAACGCGGGCGGCGGCTGACGACCACTGGCCCCGGCGCGCCTCGGCATCGTCGTCGGCCCGGCACCGTTCGGCCTTGGCGTCGCTCAGCGCCTCGCCGGCCAGCATGGTCGTCTCGGCCCAGGCCAGGAACGAGACGGCCGGCTGGAGTCCGTGCCGGGCGCAGCGGGCAGCGAGCGCGTGCCGGCTGGCGGCCTCCCGGGTGGCAGCGGCGTTGGCCACCATGCGGGCCGCGGCCAGCTTGGCCGCCGCCTGCTCCTCCTCGATGCGGCGCACCCGCAAGACCTTCGCGAGAGGGAACGAGTACTTCTTCACCGGACGAGCTCATTCAGCCGGGCCCAGCTCTCGGGGGCGGAGGCGACGTCGTCCATGTCCTGGCAGAGGAAGGCCCGGATCTCGGCCGACAGGGCGAGGGCCCGGTCGGCGTCGGCGTTGGTGCCGGGGACGTAGGCACCGATCTCCACCAGGTCCTTCACCTCCCGCTCGGCGGCCAGCAGGCGGCGCAGCCCGACGGCGGCGGCCTTCTGCTCCGGGGTGGTGACGGCGCCGGACACCCGGGAGATCGAGTCGAGCACCTCGATGGTCGGGAAGTGGCCGGCGGAGGCCAGGCGGCGCGACAGCACAACGTGCCCGTCGAGGATGGAGCGGGCGCAGTCGGCGATCGGCTCGTCCATGTCGTCGCCGTCGACCAGCACGGTGTACAGGCCGGTGATCGAGCCGCGCTCGGCGGCGCCGGCCCGTTCCAGCAGCCGGGGCAGCAGCGAGAAGACCGACGGCGGGTAGCCCCGGGTGGCGGGCGGTTCGCCGGCCGAGAGGCCGACCTCCCGCTGGGCCATGGCGAAGCGGGTGAGGCTGTCCATCATGAGGACGACGTCCATCCCCTGGTCCCGGAACCATTCGGCGATGCGGGTGGCGGTGAAGGCGGCCCGCAGCCGCACCAGGGCCGGCTGGTCGGAGGTGGCCACGACGACGACCGAGCGGGCCAGCCCGTCGGGTCCGAGGTCGCGCTCGAGGAACTCGCGCACCTCCCGGCCGCGCTCGCCGACGAGGGCCAGCACCGACACCTGGGCCTCGGTGCCGCGGGCGATCATCGACAGCAGCGACGACTTGCCGACCCCCGAACCGGCGAAGATGCCGAGCCGCTGGCCGCGTCCGCAGGGGATGAGCGTGTCCAGGGCCCGCACACCGAGCGGGAGCGGCCGGTCGACGTTGGCCCGCAGCAAGGGATGCGGCGCCGACCCCTCGACCGTCACGGTCTCCAGCCCGGGGGGCAGCGGCCGCTCGTCGATCGGCTGGCCGAGCCCGTCGAGCACCCGGCCGAGCAGCGCACGGCCGACGGAGATCGTGGGCGGGTGACCGGGGGTCCAGACCGGGGCGCCCGTCCGCAGGCCGTGGAGCTCGCCGAAGGGCATGCAGACGATCCGGTCGCCGTGGAGGGCGACGACCTCGCCGCCGACCTTGCCGGTCGGGGCGAAGATGACGACGGCGTCGCCGATGGCGGCGTCGAGGCCGGCCACCTCGAGGTGGATGCCCACGACGCGCTCCACGCGGCCGAACCGGCGGGGCCGGGCGGCCTCGAGGGCGGCGGCCAGCCGCCGGGCGTCGAGCACCCGGACCGGGCTCACCGGTCCGTCCCCAGCAGTGCCGTCCGCACCCGGTCGAGGGCCGGGCCGAATTGGGCGTCGATGCGGGAGTCGCCGACCTCCAGGATGCAGCCGCCCGGCTCCACCGCCGGATCGGCGATCAGCGTCAGTGCGGCCGGGACTTCGCCGAAAGGCTCGTCGCCCAACGCCGCGACGTCGGTCGGGTGGAGCCGGGCCACGGCCGCACAGCCCGCCGGCACCAGGGCCAGCGCCCGGGCCAGGGCGTCGGCGCCGGGAGACGCCGATACCGCGAGCTCCCGGCCGACGATCGCCGCCGCCAGGTCGACGGCGGTTCGGGCCAGTGCTTCCTCCAGGCCGGCCAGCTCCAGGGCCTGACGGCGGCGCAGGTCATCGGCGGCGGAGGCCAGTGACCGGCCCAGGGCTTCCAGCCGGGCCGACGCCGACGACGCCTCCGCCGAGGCGGCCGCCCGCCCGGCGGCGAGGCCTTCGGCCCGGCCGGTGGCGTAACCCTCGTCGTAGCCGCGCCGCTCCTCGGCGGCGGCCGCCGCCCGGTCGATCTCGAGCGGCGGCCCGGGGAGCTCGGCGTCGAGCGGCGAGAACGCCCGCGTGACGGCGACGCCCCGCAGGACCCTGGTCCTACTCGACGAACTCATCGGCGCTCCTCACGAGGACCAGCTGGCCCGACTCCTCCAGCGCCCGCACCACCCGCACGATGGCGCCCTGCGCCTCTTCCACGGTCTTGAGCCGGACGGCGCCGAGGAGGGCGATCTCCTCGACCAGGTTGGCGCCGGCCCGCTCCGACATGTTGCGGGTGATGGCGCTGCGGACCTCCTGGCGCACCCCCTTGAGCGCCACCGCCAGCTCCTTGGAGTCGACCTGGCGCAGCACCAGTTGGATCGAGCGGTCGTCGAGGCTGGCGATGTCCTCGAAGACGAACATCCGCTGGCGGACCTCGTCGGCCAGATCCGAATTCTTGTTCTCCAGCCCTTCGAGGATGAGGCGTTCGGTGGCCCGATCGGACCGGTTGAGGATGTCGACCAGGCTCTGCACGCCGCCGACGGCCGACAGCTCGCTCGGCTGGAGCACCGTGGAGAGCTTGCGCTCGAGCATCTGCTCGACGTGGGCGACGACCTCCGGGCTGGTGCGGTCCATCACCGCCAGGCGCATCGCGACGTCGCGCTGCAGGTCCTCGGCGAGCCCGCTCATGACCATGGCGGCCTGGTCGGGGGTCATGTAGGCGAGCACGAGC
>Ga0070681_10008171_pt1 | contig 10245 bp, 10 predicted proteins | sample KBSC83BmetaG_FD_65650 | JGI IMG/M metagenome (GOLD analysis project Ga0070681, IMG submission 65650) | Corn rhizosphere microbial communities from Kellogg Biological Station, Michigan, USA - KBS C8-3B metaG | ecosystem: Host-associated > Plants > Roots > Rhizosphere | place: USA: Michigan...
GCTACCTGATCGCCGCGGCCGTCGCCGAAGGCACCTCGCGCATCCACGGCGTGCAGTACGTGGAACGTGGCTATTCACAAATCCTCGAAAAGTTCCAGGGACTCGGGGCGAACATCGAGTTGCGCCAGGACGCGTAGTGCTCAGCGGCGAGCTGATGAACGTCAAAGGCACCCGCTGGTAAGCGGGTGCCACGGACCGAGCGTGATGCCGGATCGCGTCGATTAGCGACACAGCCCCGCAGGATCCGACGTCGCGCAGCGGTTCGCCAGGAAGGTATTTCCCGTCCCTCGTTGATCCCAGAAGAGATCAACCGGCTCATTGCCGTGTGCCCGATTGGCGATGACCCTGTTGGAGCTCTCGTCCGCGCCACCAAAGTCCGCGGTCGAGAAGAGGACGATGCCGCCGCTTACCAGCGATTCACCGCCGGGGACGTTATCGTTCGTCGTGTTGGCGATCAAGCTATTGTTACTCCCTCCAGCGACGAAAATACCGAGGCCGGAGAGCGGTGGACCTTCTTCTTCATCTGCACAGACGAGGTTATTCGCGTTCGCGGTATTGCCGATGAGCATCCAGTTCGTGGCGCCGCTTCCGCCGCCGGTATTGAGTATCCAGATGCCGATGCAGTTGCCGTAGACGTTGTTGCCGGAGACATGCCCATTTGACGCATCGCGGAGGAATATTCCTGAACCGACATTGTCGTATGACGTGTTGTTCATGACGAAAGCCATTGCCTCGGGGGAGTCGCCGACGTAGATGCCGGCCTCGTGATTCCCGTGCGTCCAGTTCCCGGTATGGCGCTCGTCGCTCGAAACGAAGGCCGCGATGCCGTAGCCGCCATTATTGGCTGCCTCGACCTGCTGGGTGGAGATATCTTTCGTCCCGAAGAAGACGATGCCATCGGCTGAGAAGTTACGGACGGTGAGCCCCGAGATGCTGACGTTCGTCACAGTATGGTTGATTGTCGGTTCACCGCCGGTTGCGAAATTCGCATCGGTAATGCAGATACCGATAACGCCGCCCCCCGGAGGCGAGTTCGGGTCACCAACGCCGCAGAATGGATTAGGAGTCGTGGGCGGCTCAAGGATTGTCTTGCCAGCTCCGGCTCCCCGCAGTGAGATGCCATCTTTGGCGATGAGGAGATTTTCCTGATACGTGCCCGGTTGCACGACGATGATCGTACCGGCAGAGGCCGCATCAATGGCTGCCTGGATCGATTCCCCTGGCTGGACGATGACCGTCGCCGCAGCGGCCGGCAGCGCGAGGACTGGCATGAAAAGCGCGCAAGCTAGACTGAACACCAGCAATATGGAACCCCGCCAACATCTACTCTTCCGTCCCATTGTTCCCTCCATCTCGTGATTCGTAGCGTCTGGCAGAAGTCGGACGACGTGCGATCACTCTCGAGAGCAGTCGGACGAACGGGTCGCCTACGTCACCTCCAATCAGCGAACTGGCCCGCAGGTGGTTCATGTCTCAATTGCTGGTAAACGGTCGCGCCGTGGAAGCCTGGCCGGCTCCCGTCTCTCCACCCTAGTTATCCGCCAACACTATGTCAACTTACCTGGCAAGACTGTAGGGATGCGGGATGTCTGGCCTTCGGCTGGTGATGAACCTTGAAGCGGTATGCACTTCATTGGGGGAAGTGCGTCGTGGGGCTGGGCATCCCCAGCGAGAAACGGAGCGGCTGATTAATCCCTGGCTGTCAGTTGCGGCAGCCAGGGATCTGATCCTGTTTGGAGAATGGCGCGGTTTACGCCTTGGTGTCGGTTTCGGTGCGCTGGGCCAGGATCGCGGCGACGATGACGATGATGAACATCAGAGGCAACGCCGCGAAGATGGCAGCATCGCCGAGCGCCAGATAGAGTTCGCCGATACCGACGATGCAGGCGCCGACCACGATCGCGACACAGACTGGTAGGAGCAGGGACGACAACCAGATACTCTTCACGCCTGAAAACCCCTTCGTTCGTTCCGTTCTAACCGGCATGATGCGACGTCGAGCGCACCGGCGCCGCGTCGCTGTCGATTATGGCTGACCACGGGAAACCGCGCAACTCCAGCACATCCGCCCGCTAAACGGGTAAATGTGCCGAAACTAAAAACCGAGACTACTCGCCGAAGTCGTAATCGAGCGTGTACGGCGTCGGCTTGCCATGTACGCCGTCCCAATCGTAGCCGCCCTGACCCCGCAAGCCGCTCAGTTCGCCGGTCGCTGAGCCAGGCACGACCAACCAGTCGGCGAGGATCGTTCCGTCCTCGAACATTCCGCTCTGTTGCAGAACAAAGCTCCCATCGCGGCTACCAAGCTTGCCGGCCGCGCTCCAATCCGGTGAAGCTGCAGAAATTGTCATGTCGGTAGACCATCAGCAGGTCGAAGCGGATCGTCGCTTCCAGATCGCCCATAAAGGTGTTCTCGGCATGCGCGCGGGTGAATTTGGGCTCGCCGTCGCGCTCGCCATAAGGCTGTTCATCCCAGTTCTGTGTCTCGTAACCACCGCTTGCGTGCTGGCTCATGCTGCGTCTCTTCCTTATACATCCTCGCCGCGCGAGTTGACGTACGCCTTCGTAAGGACAGCATAGTAGGCAAACCTGCCGAACCATGTCAGGATTTATTGTTTGGGCATGCCAGTGTAGAAGCTGCCCGCTTCCGGTGTCGGCGTCTCAGGATTCCCACGTTCTGGTCCTGATGAGCCGTTCGTGCCTCTGCGGCCGCCAGGTTAAAACGGGTGCCGATGTGTTACCGTATTTAACAACATCTACGGGCTCTTCGCAGCGCTTCGCCGACAATGATCGCCCCGGTTGCACAGGAGCGAAACGTGAACGAATTTCATGATTCATCTCAGATGAACAGAAGCACGCCCGCTGACGGCGCCGGGAATCGGGGGCTGACCAATCAACCGGGGATTGCGACGCTCGAGCATGTCGTCCAGTTTTACGAGACAGACAGCTTTCTCCTCAACTCCGCAGCGACGTTTATTAGCGCGGGACTCCGGGCGGGTGAAGTTGGCATCGTGTTCGCGACACCGGCGCATCGGATGGGTCTCGACGAACGGCTGCGTGCGGACGGGCTGGATCTGGCCGGTGCCCTCGCCCGCGGCCAGTACATCGCGCTGGATGCGGCTGAGGCGCTGGCGGACTGCCTGGTCGCTGGTATGCCGGACTCCGAACGCTTCAATGCAGTCGTCGGGAGTGTCGTAGCCCATGCGGCACGGGATGGCCGCCGTATGCGCGTCTTCGGTGATCTGGTGGCGCTCCTGGCGGCTGAGGGGGAGTACACATCCGCCCTGCGGCTGGAGGAGTACTGGAACGACCTACAACGGACATATGGCTTCCTGCTGCTGTGCGGCTATCCGATGAACGGCTTCAGTGGCGAGGCGCTTGCCGAGCCGTTCGAAAACATCTGCGCGCAGCACTCGAGCGTCGTCCCCGCCGAGAGCTATGCGGCGCTGACCGAGTCGGCCGAACGCCTGCGCGCCGTCGCCAGGTTGCAGCAGAAGACCGCCTTCCTTGAAGGCGAAGTCGCGCAACGAAAGATGGCCGAAGCCCTCCTGACCGGTCAGAAGCGGGTGCTCGCCATGATCGCCGGCGGCGTGGCACTGACCGATGTGCTGACCGAGCTAACGCGCATGATTGAAGCGCAATCTGATGATGACATGCTCTGTTCCATTCTCGTGCGAGATGCGGAGCACGAGCAGTTCTGTCTGGGTATCGCTCCCTCGATGCCGGACAGCTTCATCAGCGTCCTGGCGAACGCCTCGATCTTGCCTCCCTATCTCGGTCCGTGTGGCCGGGCGACCCATATGGGAGAGGACGTTATCACGTCGGATATTGCCGTTGACGAATGCTGGGCCGACGAATGGCGTCAACTGGCCCTGAGCCACGGCTTGCGGACCTGCGCTTCCTCACCAATTTTCGCCTCCGACGGCACCGTGCTTGGCTCTGTTGCCATGTATTATCGTGCGTCTCACGGCCCGAGAATCGCCAACCGGCAGCTCGTCGAAGTGGCCACCCATCTCGCGGGTCTGGCGATCGAGCGCGACCGGGCTGAGACTGAACGCGCCAGACTGCTCTCGCGGGAGCGCGAGGCGCGGACCGAGACGGAGACGCTCTATCGCGTGGGCCAGGCGCTCTCGGCTGAGCTCGACCTGGAGAGCATGGTCCAGGCGGCCACCGACGCAGCCACACGAGTGTCAGGTGCGCAGTTCGGCGCGTTCTTCTACAACGTTGTCAACGACCAGGGCGAATCATTCATGCTCTACACTCTCTCCGGCATTTCACGCGCCGCGTTCGATCCGTTCCCCATGCCACGCAATACCGAGATCTTCGGACCAACCTTTCGTGGCGAGCGGGTCGTGCGCTTCGACGACGTGACCCAGGACCCGCGCTATGGCAACAACCCACCCTACCATGGAATGCCGGAAGGCCACCCACCAGTTCGCAGCCATCTCGCGGTGCCGGTCGTCTCGCGGAGTGGCGAGGTGCTTGGGGGCCTCTTCTTCGGCCACGCCAAGCCGGGCGTCTTCAGCGAGCGGGCGGAACGTCTCGTGGCCGGCATTGCCGCCCAGGCGGCGGTCGCGATGGACAACGCCCGACTATACCAGCAGGTCCAGGGAGCGGTGTCCATACGTGATCAGTTTCTGGCCACCGTCGCGCATGACCTGCGCACGCCCCTGACGACGATCAGAGGCCACGCCCAGATTCTTCGGCGTCGGATAACCCGCGCGAACCCAGTGCCCGATAGCCGGCTTGGTGATGGACTGGCGAAGATCGAGACCACCACGACGAAGATGTCCGCCATGATCAATGAACTGCTCGACGTGACCCTTCTGGAGCTCGGCGAGCAACTTACGCTGGAGCGGGAACCGATCGATCTGGTGGCGTTGGCGCGGCGAGCGGCGGCGGAGTACCAGCAAACGACCGAACGCCATCGGATTCGAGTGGAGGCTGCCGAGACGGAGGTCGTCGGTCTCTGGGATGGTGCCCGTCTCGAGCGGGTCATCGACAACCTGGTGAACAACGCAGTCAAGTTCAGCCCGGAAGGTGGCGAAGTGGTCATCACGGTGGCGCGGCCGGATGACGCGTCGAACTGGGCAGCCCTCGCCGTCCAAGATCAAGGGTTCGGAATCCCGGTGGAGGACCTGCCCCGGATCTTCGGGCGGTTCCATCGTGGCCAGAACGTAGCCGAACGCATCGCTGGGATCGGCATCGGTCTCGTGGGTGTACGCAAGATCGTCGAGCTGCACGGTGGTACGGTGGCGGTGGCGAGTCGTGAAGGTACCGGCAGCACCTTCACGGTTCGGCTTCCGCTTCGCCCCTGATCGTTCCCGCGAATCGGAGGCCGAATAGCGACGAGGTGCCGCGTCCATCGCACGGTTTCCGTCCGTGATCGGTTAACGTATAAACTGTCATGCGCTGTCAGGAGTCAGTTGGAGGTACTGGGAATGAGAGCGAGTCGCCTGCCCTCGATGCTGCTCCTGTTGCAGATGCGTGGGCGGATGACCGCCGAGGAGCTGGCGCGCGAGATGGCGGTCTCGGTGTGCACGATCTATCGCGGCGTCAAATTGCTCAGTGCGGCCGGCGTACCGATTTATGGCGATCGCGCCCCGGCCAGCGGATATCAACTGCTCGACGGCCTTGCCGCCGGAACTCCGCTCGCGTGCCGGACGGATCAGTGAACGCTTTCATCTTGATGCCCAAGCTGGTTCCGTGAGGGCGAAGAGTTGCCGCATCTGGCCACCTTCGCCGACGCCGTTTGGAACCAGCGCCGGCTCAACGTGCGCTATCAGCGCTGGCGTGGTGAGGTCGAGCGCACGCTGGAGCCGCTAGGTCTCGTCCTCATAGCCTGCATCTGGTGCCTGGTCGCGCGCTGCGAGGGGCAGGACCGCGCGTATCGTGCCTCACGCATTCTCGACCTGGAGGTGCGCGACGAGCGTTTCGAGCGTCCTGAAGCGTTCGATTTGTCTACATTCTGGGAAAGCTGGAGCGAGCAATTCGAGCAGCGGCTCTACCAGCAGGAGGTTCGGCTGCGCCTCTCACCGCGTGGCGTGCAGATGCTGCCGCATCTCTTCAACCCGTCCGCGGCCCGCGCCGCTGAGCAGAGCGCTGCTCCACCAGACGAGCAAGACTGGGTCGAACTGACGCTGCCGGCCGAACCGCTCGATTACGGTCACTACGAGCTGCTCCGCCTTGGCTCCGAGGTCGAAGCCCTCTCGCCACCCGAAATCCGCCACGGCCTCACCGCCATGGCCGCGATCTATCAGCGTGATCCCGCGGAGCTGACGCCGGGATGATCTGATGCTCACGATGGCGGCACATTGGCTGATTCACCAGAAAGGACATGCGCGGTGCGAACACGGCTGACTGCCCGCTTCGTGATCAGTTACGTTGGGGATGACCACACGATTTATCGCGATGGCGAAGTCGTCTACCAGGATGATGCCATCATCTTCGTGGGGCACCACTTCGCGGGCGCCGTCGATGAGGTGCATGACTACGGTGACGCCATCATCAGCCCCGGCTTTATCGACCTCGATGCGCTCTTCGATATCGACCACGCCATCTTCGATACGTCACTCGATGCCGACCGCGTCGCCGGGCAGCGCTGGTCGGACGACTATTTCCGGCATCCGCGCGAGACGTTTTCCTTCGAGGACGAGGTGTTCAAGCGTCGCTATGCGATGGTCCAACTCATCCTCAACGGCATCACCACCGCCATGCCGATTGCCGCCGAGATGTCGCGCGCCTGGGCCGAGACGTACGATGAATTCGCGGCCGTCGTTGAGATCGCGGGCGAATTGGGCCTGCGCCTGTATCTCGGCCCGAGCTATCGCGCCGGGGTGAATGTCACGCGCGCCAATGGTACGCCGGACGTGCTCTGGAATGAGGTGCTTGGGGACGAGGGTTTAAAAGAAGCCGTGCGTTTCGTGCGCGATTTCGATGGCGCGCACCACGGGCTGATCCGCGGCGCGCTCCTGCCGGCACGCATCGAAACGAACACGCGCGATATCCTGCGGCGCACGAAGGCCGCGAGCGACGAACTCAGCTGCCCGCTCCGGCTGCACGCCGCGCAGGGCGCGCAAGAAATCCGGTTCCTGCGCGAGTGGTACGGCAAGCGCCCGCTCGAACTCCTCGACGATCTCGGCGTGCTCGGGCAGCGCACGCTCATCCCGCACGTCACGACGCTCGATCTGCCCGGTTCAACCAGCGATCCCACCGAGGATCTGGCGCGGCTGCGCGACAGCGGCACCTCGGTCATCCACTGCCCGATGATCAGCATCCGTCACGGAGGCCTGCTGGATTCGTTCGATCGCTATCGTGCATTCGGCATCAACCTCGCGCTCGGCACCGATACCTTCCCGCCCGACATGATCCGGGTGATGGATTACGGCAGCCTGGCCGGCAAGATCGCGGCACGCGATCAGACTGCCGCCAGCGCCGCCGATCTCTTCCGTGCCGCGACGCTCGGCGGTGCCACCGCCCTCGGGCGCGATGATCTGGGTCGCCTGGCACCCGGCGCGAAGGCGGACATCACCGTCGTCAGCCTGGCTGATTTGCGCAGCGGACCATACGATGATCCGATTCGCACCATGCTCTACAACACGAATGGCGCCTGTGTTTCGACCGTCATCGTCGACGGCCGCACCATAATGGAAGAAGGTCACATTCCGGGCATCGATGTGGACGACCTTCGTGGCCGCGCCCAACGCTATTTCGACGCCTACCGGGCATCGTATACTGAGCGCGACTTCCGCCGCCGCGCAACCGATGACCTCTTCCCGCCATCCTTTCCAATCGTCCAGCGCCCATAAGCGGAGCATCATGCGCGACCGATCGCTCAATCAGACAGGGAGAAGCCGGTGAACGGAGATCTGCTCATCAAAAACGTTCGCGCCCTTGGTGGCGACGCCTGCGATGTCCAGATTCATGACGGCGCGATTACGGCCATCGGGCCGAATCTGATGGCTTCATCCAATGCGACCGTCATCGACGGCGGCGACCGGCTCCTCTTCCCCGGCTTCGTCGATGCCCACACGCATATGGACAAGACGCTGCTTGGTCTCGGCTGGTATCGCAACGAAGTCGGGCCGCTGCTCACCGATAAGATTGAAAACGAACGTCGCCTGCGTCGCGAGCGCGCCATCGATTCGCACCAGCAATCGACTCGTCACGCCCGCCTCGCCATTGCCACCGGCACGACCCACATCCGCACCTTTGTCGATATCGATACCGAGGTCGAACTGCGCGGCTTCGAGGGCGTCATGCAGACGCGCGACGATTTCCGCGATGCGCTCGATATTCAGGTCGTCGCCTTCCCGCAAAGCGGCATGCTGATTCGTCCCGGCACGGTCGAACTGATGGAAACGGCGCTCGTGAACGGTGCGACGGTCGTCGGTGGGCTCGACCCCTCGGCGATCGACCGCGACCCAGCCAAGCACCTTGATGTCATCTTCGGTCTCGCCGAGAAGTACGACGTCGATGTCGATATCCACCTGCACGAGCCGGGCGACCTCGGCGCCTTCTCGGTCGAGCTGATCGCCGAACGGACGAAAGCGCTTAGTTGGCAGGGGCGTGTCGTCATCAGCCACGCCATCTGTCTCGGCGGTGTTGATGAGGCCTATCTGGGACGTCTGATCGATCTGCTACTGGAGAACGACATCACGATCATGAGTCACGGCCCGAGCGGACTGCGGCCGGTGCCGTCGGTCAAACGGCTCTATGAGGCGGGTGTGCGTATGTGTACCGGCAACGACGGCATCCGCGACGCCTGGGGACCGCTCAACATGCCCGACATGCTGCTGCGCACGTTTCTGGTTGCCTACCGCAATAACCTGCGTCGCGACGACGAGATCGAAATGGTGCTCGACATCGCCACTTACGGCGGCGCCCGCGTCCTCGTCGATACCGCCTACGGGCTCTCCCCCGGCTGCCGCGCCGATCTCGTCCTCGTCGACGGCGAAACCCACGTCTCAGCCGTCATCGACCGCCCACCCCGCTGGCTCGTCCTCAAGGGCGGGAAGATTGTCGCGCGCGATGGGGAGTGTGTGATCTGATGGCGCCGGGCTACCTACGAATCAGTTGCGTCTTACGACTCGTCTTCACGAACGCTGCTTTGTGGCCGAACGATGATCTTCGACGCGCGCGAAAGCTGTCGCCGTATTGACATCGAGATCGGCCCTTCGATCAATGCGTGGGCTGAGTTGCCGGGGACGGGATCATGCCGGACGGATAGGCCCAGTGAACGAGGAACGGCCGCTGGAAGTTCGGCGAGGTCGAGGCCCGCTCGAGTTCCGTGGGCAATACAATCTTCTAAGGTCGTAAGGCGCGCAATATCGACTGAGAGTCCCGCTTCCCCCGTCCGGAGCGAGAATGCGTTCGGGTTAGGATAGTCGCGCGATTCCGTAACCTGTTCGGTGGTGAGCCGTCGATAGAGCACGTCGTCGTCAGATACTTGCTCCGGCTCCCGCTCTCCCATCGGCGTGGCTTATGAACCGATGATGTTCGCCACGAGGGTCACAACCTCTGAAACCGTTACTTCCTCGCGCTCGTCGTACTGTTCGCCGTCGGCCTTGTGCCGGGTGTGGAGGTAGCTCAGGGCACCCGCGTCACTGACCTCTACTTCGAGATCGCTGTGTTGCGTGGTCCATTCCAGTAGGATGCCGCCAGTGCTGGTCGGAGCGATCACTGGCGGAAGCGAGCTATAGCCAGGTCTGGTCGTGACGGTCGTGGCAACCGCGCTGAGCAACTGACGAGTTCGGTTAATGGCGGATTCGGATGGTGGAAGACCGCCGTACGTATCCCAGTTTTCGCTCAGGTCGCGAAGATGCGCGAGTCGCGCTTCGAGCGTGGCGAGGTCAGGATCGTTCTTCCCATTGGGAGATGCACGCGCTGGCGTGTGCTGCATGTGAGATGCGTTCTTTTCAGCCATTGCTCGCTCTCGCTGAACGTGATGCTGAGTCTCAGGATAAGACTATTGGTACGCCGCAATTATTGCACGATCGATGTGCCCCATTCATCGCGCACCTGTCGCATACTCCAGCCGCTCCCGGGCGGCGATGCTGGCTCGCTGGAGAGCGGCGGTGCACCGCCGCTCTCCTCAACCCTATGCACCGTTGAAAGCCGGCATGACGTCTTCGACGAAGCGCTGGAGCGGCTCGTGGTCGTAGGCGACTAACGGGAAGTAGCCGATGACGTATTCGACACCGGCATCGACCAACTGACCGACGCGGTCGATCACCGCTTCCGGCG
>Ga0070681_10008174_pt1 | contig 10244 bp, 10 predicted proteins | sample KBSC83BmetaG_FD_65650 | JGI IMG/M metagenome (GOLD analysis project Ga0070681, IMG submission 65650) | Corn rhizosphere microbial communities from Kellogg Biological Station, Michigan, USA - KBS C8-3B metaG | ecosystem: Host-associated > Plants > Roots > Rhizosphere | place: USA: Michigan...
GAGGACAGGGGACGAGCTTCTCGCTGCCCGGCGATCGCGCCACCGTTCGCACTCGCGCGACCGTGTCTGCGCTCCATCTCGCCCGTCGCGTTTTGACACGGAGTCGGCACGAAGACACATGACCTCGCCCGCTAGCGTCGGGGGAGATGACCGCCTGCGGCTCTTCCTCGCGCTCCAGCTCCCCGGGGACGTCCTGGACGTCCTCGAGCGTTGGCAGGCGGCGCAGCTCGGAAAGGGACGCTTGGTCGCGCGCGAGGCGCTCCACGTCACCCTCGCGTTCCTCGGCTCACGCCCTTCCTCCGAGCTTCCGTCGATCGCCGGCGCCCTGCGGGACGCCGCAGCCGGGAGCCGGCAGCTCGTGCTCGCGCCGCGGGCCTGGCGTGAGACCCGCAGCGTGGGAATGGTCGTCCTCTCGGACGCCGGCGGCGAGGCGGCCGCCCTCGCCGGCCGGCTCCACTCGCGCCTCGAGACGCTCGGGGTGTGCCGGCCGGAGGCGCGGGCGTGGCTCCCGCACGTGACCGTCCTTCGCTTCCGGGAGCGACCGCGCCTCTCGCCGCCCCTCCCCGAGACGGGAACATTCGTTCCGTCCGGTGCCGCTGCTTACCTATCTCGACTGCACCCGTCCGGTGCCCGGTACGAGGTGCTCGAAGGTGTCTCGTTGAACGCAGGAGGATGAACCGATGAACCGCGAGGAAGCGCTCGACGTCGCGCTCGGCCAGATCGAGCGACAGTTCGGCAAGGGGTCGGTGATGCGGATGACCGACGCCGCACATGTCTCGGTTGGGGCGGTGTCGACGGGCTCGCTCTCGCTCGACCTCGCGCTCGGCATCGGCGGCCTTCCGCGGGGGCGCATCGTCGAGGTGTTCGGCCCGGAGTCGTCCGGCAAGACGACGCTCGTGTACCACGTGATCGCCGAGGCGCAGCGCCGCGGCGGCATCTGCGCGTTCATCGACGCCGAGCACGCGATGGACCCGACGTACGCGAAGCGCATCGGCGTGAACATCGACGACCTGCTCGTCTCCCAGCCCGACACAGGCGAGCAGGCGCTCGAGATCGCGGAGCTCCTGATCCGCTCGGGTGCGGTCGACGTGGTCGCGATCGACTCGGTCGCGGCGCTCACGCCGAAGGCGGAGATCGAGGGCGAGATGGGCGACAGCCACGTGGGCCTCCAGGCGCGGCTGATGAGCCAGGCGCTGCGCAAGCTCGCGGGCACGCTCAACCGCACCGACACGATCTGCCTGTTCACGAACCAGCTCCGCGAGAAGATCGGCGTGATGTTCGGCTCACCCGAGACCACCCCGGGTGGTCGCGCGCTCAAGTTCTACGCGTCGGTACGCCTCGACATCCGGCGGATCGAGACCCTGAAGGAGGGCACCGAGGCGATCGGGAACCGCGTTCGGGTGAAGGTCGTGAAGAACAAGGTCGCACCGCCGTTCAAGCAGGCGGAGTTCGACGTGATCTACGGGCAGGGGATCTCGTGGGAAGGAACGGTGCTCGACGTCGGTCTCGAGCGGAAGATCGTCTCGAAGTCGGGCTCGTACTTCTCGTTCGGCGACGAGCGACTTGGACAGGGACGCCAGAACGCGACGGCGTTCCTCCAGGAGAACCCCGATCTCGTCCAGTCGATCCTCGCGCGGATCCAGGCGGACGCCGGCCCCGAGCAGATCGTCTCGGCGCGGCTGCTCCCGCGTGCGGCCGACGTCGTCCCGGACGCCGCTCCGGTCGTCGAGCTCGCCGAGGAGGTGGCGGCGGAGGCGTAGGACGGCACCGGCAGGGAGCGGCATGCGAACCGTCACCGCGTTGCGCGCGACGCGCGGTGGACGTGTCGCAGTCGAGCTCGACGAGCGCCCGTGGCGCGTCGTTCCCGCGATCGCGGTCGTCGAAGCCGGGCTGTCAGTCGGGCTTCCGCTCGAGCGCGCTCAGGCGCGTGTGCTCGCGCGGGCGCTGCGCCGAGACCGCGCGGAGAGTGTGACCGTTCGTGCGCTCGCACGTCGCGACCGGTCACGTGCGGAGCTCGAGGAGCGGCTCGTGCGGGCCGGCGTTCGCGAGGTAGACCGGCAGGCGACGCTCGACCGCGCGGCGCGGGTCGGGCTCGTCGACGACGGCCGGTTCGCTCGGGCGCGCGCACGATCGCTCGCGGAGCGAGGAGCCGGAGATGCGCTGATCCGCGAGGAGCTGGGGCGCCACGGCGTCGAAGACGACGCGGGCCGAGCCGCCGTCTCGGAGCTCGAGCCGGAGGTCACCCGCGCCGCGCGGATCGTCGACGAACGCGGCCGCACGGCGAGGACGCTCAGGTACCTGGCCTCGCGCGGGTTCGGGGAGGAGAGCCTCGACGGCCTCGTTGCGGAGCTGGAGAACCGGGCGCTACCATGACACAGCATCACCTCAAGTAGTTCCTGCACCCAGGAAGTTCCGAAACCGTTGTTCCTGTGACCCTCGTGTCGAATACCGACCTCGCGATCGAGCTGGCGCGCTGTGCGCGCACGCTGGAGGCCGCGCCGGCCTAGAGCCACGCAACGCAGCGGAGCGGGATCCCGCCTGGGCGGGGAACTGCCGGATGTGAGCTGTCGCGACGATCGTCGCGACAAGTCGGGCCAACTCCGGGAGGAGTGCAGATGCTCACGCTCATCGCCGCGCTCGTGGGACTCGGGATCGGGGCGGTCGCCACCGCCGTCTGGCTCCGGGCATCGTCTGGCTCCGCGGTACGGCGGAGCGAGGAAGAGCGGCGGCGAACGGTCGCCGATGCGGAGCGCGAGGCGGAGACGATCCGCCGTGAGGCGCAGGTCGAGGCGCGGGAGCTCGCCGTCCGGCTACGCGCCGAGGTGGACGGCGAGGTGCAGGGGCGGCGTGTCGAGATCGCCAAGGTCGAGGAACGGATCGCGCAACGGGAGGGCGAGCTCGACCAGAAGCTCGTCGAGATCGGGCGCCGCGAGCAGGGGATCGGCGACCGCGAGGTGCATCTGAAGCAGCTCCAGGACGACCTCAAGACCGCCAAGGACGACGCGCTCGTCGCGCTCGAGCGCACGTCCGGGATGACGCTCGGGGAGGCGAAGGCCGCGGTGTTCGAGCGGTCACAGGACCTCGTTCGCCATGAGCTGGCGCGCTCGGTCCGACAGATGGAGGAGGAGGCGCGGACCGAAGCACGCCGCCGAGCGCGCGCGCTCGTCGCCGACGCGCTCCAGCGGGTTGCCGCCAGCCATACGGCAGAGACCACCGTCACCGTCGTCGAGCTCGCAAGCGACGACATGAAGGGCCGCATCATCGGCCGCGAGGGTCGGAACATCCGCGCGCTCGAGCACCTCACCGGCGTCGACTTCATTGTCGACGACACGCCCCACGCGGTCGTCCTCTCGTCGTTCGACGGGATCCGGCGCGAGATTGCGAAGCTGACGCTCGAGAAGCTGATCGAGGACGGCCGGATCCACCCCGCGAGGATCGAGGAGATGTACTACCAGTCGAAGGCAGAGCTCGACGAGCAGATCCACCAGGCGGGTGCGCAGGCGGTCTTCGAGGCGAACTGCGGCGAGTTGAACGAGGAGCTCGTCTCGATTCTCGGACGTCTCCGGTTCCGCACGAGCTACGGGCAGAACGTGTTGAAGCACACTCTCGAGGTCGTGCACCTCGCGGGCATCATGGCGGCCGAGCTCGGAGCAGGTGTGAAGACGGCGAAGCGCGCCGCGCTGCTCCACGACGTCGGCAAGGCGATGACGCACGAGGTCGACGGGTCGCACGCACTCGTCTCGGCGCAGCTCGCCCGCCGCAACGGCGAGTCGGACGGCGTCGTCCACGCGATCGAGGCGCACCACTACGAGGTGCAGCCGCAGACGGTCGAGGCGGTGCTGCTCATCGCCGCCGACGCGATCTCTGCCTCGCGCCCCGGCGCACGCGGCGAGAGCCTCGAGCACTACATCAAGCGGCTCGCCGCGCTCGAGGAGATCGCGTCGTCGAAGCCGGGCGTCGCGAAGGCGTACGCGCTCCAGGCCGGTCGCGAGATTCGGGTGATCGTCGAGCCCTCCGAGGTCGACGACGACGGCACCGCGCTTCTCTCGTACGAGATCGCCCGTCAGATCGAGGACCAGCTCGAGTACCCGGGCCAGGTCAAGGTGACCGTGATCCGGGAGTCTCGGGCCGTCGAGGTGGCCAAGTAGCGTCCGAGCGCCGCGTCGCAGGGCTCGCGTCGCTCGCGACGGAGGTCGCGCTGGAGTGGGGCCTCGAGCTGGGCCAGCCGTTCGAGATGAGCAACTACTCATACGTCGCCCCGGCGGGAGAGAAGGCGGTCCTGAAGGTCGGGCTGCGAGACGACGACGAGTCGCTCGAGGAGGCAGACGCGCTCGAGCTATGGGACGGCGACGGGGCGGTGAGGCTCCTACGGCACGATCGGCGCAAGCGGGCCCTGCTCCTCGAGCGTGCATCGCCCGGCTCCGATCTCGCGCGGGTTCCGGAGAAGGAGGCGCGGGTAATCGCAGCGGACGTTGCACGACGGCTCTGGCAGCCCGCCTCGGCGCCCTTCCGCTGGATCGGAGACTACGTCCCGCGTTGGCTCGACGAGGCCGATCGGAAAGGACGAGAGCTCGTTCCGCTCGGGCGCTCGCTGTATGGCGCGCTCGAGGTGGGTCGCGCGACGCTGGTCCACGGCGACCTCCATCACCACAATCTGCTGGCACACGGCCATCGGTACGTCGCGATCGACCCGAAGCCGATGCTGGGCGAGCCCGAGTTCGACGTCGCCTCGTTCCTCTGGAATCCCCTCGGCACGGCGATGCGGCTCGACGTCACCGAGGCGCGCATTCGAGCCTTCACCGCCCTCGGTCTCGACGAGTCGCGGATCCGCGCCTGGGCAGTGATCCGAGGCGCGTACCTGCGTGACGACGCCAACGAGCTGCAGGTGCTCCGCGCACTGGTCTAGAGACCGCCCGTGGGTACCGTCGACGGCCGTGCGCCGTTTCCACGTCACTACGTGATTTGTCTAGCTGCGCATGAGTCACGTGGTCCGTCTCGGCGACATCTCGAACCCCAGACCGAAGCCCCGCGGCTCGCATGATCACCAATGGGCGTGGCAGCTGTTTGCGTGTGGACCGCGTAGGGCGGCGGGGGGCCCAGCCGCCCCGCGAACCTATGGGAGGGGGGCTTCCCTGGTGAAGTCGCGGGGCGGCTGGCTAGCGGAGACCGAACGGGTGACGCGGCCTCCGATTCGGGGGATGGGGACGCAGTTTCGTCAGACCTCGGGGTCCGGTGATCGAACTGACTGGTTCACGGACGCTGGCGCAAGACCCGAACAGAGCCTCAGCGTCGAGGCGCACGACCTAAGCCCGACCTTCGGACCCCTTGCGGAGCCTGAACGCCCTCGGTGCGACCCTAACGCCGCCCTCCGACCGAGTCAACTTGTCGGCGGGCCGCCATCCGCGCTCGGTGCGACCCACTCGAGCAGGAAGAGCTCGACCGCCATGTCGGGGTCATGCGTCACCTGCGAGAAGAACGCGGCTACTCGGCGGCCGGTGGCGTCCTCGACGATCTCTGTGAAGCGCGGTCGCATCCAGTCCTGGAACATCGTTCGCGTCTCGCGCACTTGCGGAAACGCGCCCTTCGGCGATCATCCGCTTCTCGACCGTCGTGAAGCAGTCTTCCAGCCTTGTCATCACGACGTCCTGATGGATGAGGGTTCGCGTTCGGTCGGCGCCCCGTCCGTAGTGCTCGCGGTGCATCGCAGCGATGCCGTCCGAGATTGCCGTCGCCTGGCTCTCGAGATCAGTCGCGCTCGCAGAATCATCCACAGCGCTCTCCTTCCGGTAAGGCTCAGACCTGGCGCAACCCATAGAGAGCGCAGCGGCGGAAGGAGGGAGCTACGTGAGCACCAGCGTCCCTCCGATGGCGGCGCGGAGGCCTACGGAACCCCTCGCAAGACCCCGGCTAGGCTAGGGCCCCGTGCGCAGATACTTCGTCACGACGTTCGGCTGCCAGATGAACGCTCACGACTCGGAGCGGATCAAGGGCATGCTCGAGTCGCTCGGGCTCGGCGAGGCGGTCGACCGCGAGGAGGCGGACGTGCTCGTGTTCAACACGTGCACGATCCGCGAGAAACCGGATACGAGGCTCGCCGCGTACCTGGGCGAGGCGGCCGCGCGCAAGCGGAGACGGCCCGACACCGTCGTCGCGGTCGGCGGGTGCTACGCGGAGGCTCAGCGCGAACGGATCTTCGAGAAGTATCCCTGCGTCGACGTCGCGTTCGGGCCCGGGTCGATTCCGCACCTCGGTGACTGGCTCGAGGCGGGAGGGCATGTCGTGCCGCGGGGGCGCTTCGGCTCACACGAGACGTTCGCGGCGACGCTCCCCATGCACCGGGAACGTCGCTTCTCGGCGTGGGTACAGGTCTCCATGGGCTGCAACTCGGTCTGCTCGTACTGCATCGTCCCGGCCGTTCGCGGTCGCGAGCAGAGTCGGCGTCCGGGCGAGATCCTCGCGGAGGTCGAGGCGCTCGCGCGCGAGGGCGTCAAGGAGATCACGCTGCTCGGTCAGAACGTGAACTCGTGGGGGCGCGACCTCGCACCCGAGCTGGTGACCGAGTTCGGCGAGCTGTTGCGCGCCTGCGACGCGGTCGAGGGAATCGAGCGCATCCGGTTCACGAGCCCTCACCCGAAGGACTTCCGCGCACCCGTCATCGCCGCGATCGCCGAGGCCCCGGCGGCGTGCGAGCACGTCCATCTGCCGCTGCAGTCCGGTTCGAGTCGGATCCTCAAGGCAATGCGGCGGACGTACACACGGGAGCGCTACCTGCGGCTCGTCGAGACGCTCCGTGCGACGATTCCCGATCTCGCCCTGGGCACCGACCTCATCGTCGGGTTTCCCGGCGAGACCGAACACGACTTCCGTGCGACCCTCGAGGTCGTCGAGGAAGTCGGCTACGACAGCGCGTTCACCTTCGTGTACTCGCCGCGGGCCGGCACCGAGGCCGCCTCGATGCCGGATCAGGTGCCCGACGACGTGAAGCGCGAGCGCATGGAGCGCCTCGTCGAAGTGGTGCAGCGGATTGCCTCCCAGCGGAACGCCGCGCGCATCGGACGTGCCGAGGAGGTTCTCGTCGAGGGGCCGAGCCGCACCGATCGCGCACTCCTCCGTGGTCGCACGCGGCGGAACACGACAGTCAACTTCACCGGGGCGGCCGAGGCGGGCGAGCTTGTCCCTGTGCTGATCGAAGCTGCAACCTCGACCACGCTCCGCGGTCGTGCGCAGTCCCTCGTCGCAGCCTGACTCCCGTCGCGGCGGTGTGGGGCGATCGGCACACACCCGGCACGGAGACGGCACGCTCCTGCCCGCGTTTCGCCGTTAGGCTCGAGGCGTGGGGAGGAGGCCGGTGGCCCGAGCGTTGGCCCCCCAGGACATGGCCGACGAGGACACGCTCGGTGTTGCCGTGAATGAGGCTGAGGTCAGCGACACCGGCGCGCATCGCACGGAGGTGGTCGCGGTGTTCGGGCCGACCGCCTCGGGCAAGAGCGCAGTCGCAGAGGCGATCGCGGCGCGAATGCGGACCGAGGTGGTCTCGGTCGACGCGCTGCAGGTGTACCGCGGCCTGCCGATTCTCACGAATCAACCCTTGACGCGTACTCGGCTCGTGGCTTTCCGCTCGCTCGACGAGCAGATGACCGTGGGCGAGTTCGCGCCGCTCGCGCACGCCGAGATAGACACACTTGTCAGCGAGCGCGGGGTTGCGGTCGTGACGGGGGGGACGGGGTTGTATCTCCGCGCGGCGCTGACGGACCTCGACCTTCCGGCTGCCGTCGACGAGGCGACCCTGGCGCGCGTCGAGCGGGCGGTCGACGACGACGCGCGCGCCGCGCACGCGCTCCTGGCCGAGAGGGACGCGGCCGCAGCGGCCGCGGTGCACCCGAACGACAGGCAGCGCCTCGTCCGCGCGCTGGCGCTGGCGGAGTCCGGCGGCTCGCTCGCCCGCACGGTCGACAGGCTCTGGAGCGCCGAGACCCGCCGTCCGACACGCGTCGTCGGGCTCGTGCTCTCGCGCGAGGCGATCGACCGCCGGATCCGGGCACGGGCCGAGCACATGTTCGAGTCGGGTGTCGTCGACGAGGTCCGAGCCGCGCTCGGCCGGCCGCTGTCGCGAACCGTCGAGAAGGCTCTCGGGCTGCGAGAGATCGCCTCGCTCGATCGGGACGAGGCCCTCGAGCGCCTCGTCACCCGAACGGGGCGCTACGCGCGGTACCAGGAGAAGTGGATGCGCCGGATCCCGGGCATCGTCCTGCTCGACGGCGAGCGCGCGCCCGAGCGAATCGCGACCGACGTCGTCGCTCGGCCCGAAGTGGGGCCTAGCATCTAGCCTCCTCGCGATGCGGTTCGAGAAGTGGCATGCGCTCGGCAACACGTACCTGCTGGTAACGCAGCCCGACAGCGGCGCGCTCACGGCCGACCGAGTCCGCAGGCTCTGCGATCCCAGGACCGGGATCGGCAGCGACGGCGTCCTCGAGGTGCTCGCACACGACGGCACGCGGGCGGACGTCGCGATCTGGAATCCCGACGGCTCGACCGCTGAGCTGTCGGGGAACGGGACCCGGATCGCGGCGGCCTGGCTCCTTCGCAACAGCGGCCTCGCAGAGGTGGAGATCGAGACGGCCGGAAGACGGATCCCGTCGGCAAGGGCGGCGGACGGGCTCGTGCGCCAGGAGCTCGGTGACGCATGGGTCGGGGACGACGAGGCGGTCGACCTCGTGGGCGAGCGCGTCGAGTTCGTACCGGTCGAGGTCGGGAATCCTCATGCGGTCGTTCGCCGCGACGTCCTGTCGCGGGACGACTTGCTTCGCATCGGGCCCGCGCTCGAGGTACATCGGCGCTTCCCGGAACGCACCAATGTCCAGCTCGCGAGCCCCGTCTCGAGGAGCGTGATCGGTGCGCTCGTCTGGGAGCGCGGAGCGGGGGAGACGAGCGCCTCCGGATCGTCGGCCGTCGCGGTCGGCGCCGCCGCCGTCGCGCGAGGCTGGTGCGACAGCCCCGTCCGCGTGTCGATGCCCGGAGGAGAGCTCCTGGTTGCGATCTCCGGGTCGGTGGTCGTCTTGACCGGCCCGGCGGAGGAGATCTGCGTGGGAACGACCGTTCTCTAGCCGGCGATCTCGAACTCGCGAAGCACGTCGTTCAAGGACGTCTTGAGGTCGGTCGACGCGTTGCGCTCGCCGACGATCAGCGCGCACTGAAGCCCGAACGTCCCGGCCGGATACTCCTTCTGCCGCACGCCCGGCAGCACGACTTTGCGTGGCGGGACTACACCGCGGTACTCGACGGGCTCCGGCCCCGTGACGTCGATGATCGGCACGCTCGCCGAGAGGACGACGTTCGGCCCGATCACGGCGCCCGCGCCGACGCGGACGCCCTCGACGATCACCGCGCGGGAGCCGACGAAGGCGCCGTCCTCGACGATCACCGGGGCGGCCTGCGGAGGCTCGAGCACACCGCCGATGCCGACGCCGCCCGCGAGGTGAACGTCCGCGCCGATCTGGGCACAGGAGCCGACGGTCGCCCACGTGTCGACCATGGTTCGCGGCCCGACCCAGGCGCCGATGTTGACGTAACCGGGCATCAACACGACGCCTTCGCTCAGGAACGAGCCGTACCGCGCGACGCCGGGTGGCACGACCCGCACGCCGAGAGCGGGGTCGACCCGCTTCACCGGAATCTTGTCCAGGTAGCGGAGCTCACCGACCTCCATCAGCTCGACCTTGCGAAGGCGGAAGTAGAGGAGAATCGCCTTCTTCGCCCACTCGTTGACGACCCATCCGTCCGGGCCGGGCTCTGCGACACGCAGGTCGCCCCGGTCGAGCAGGTCGATCGTCTCGACGATCGGGCCCTCGTCCACGTGGCCCGCGTCCCAGAGCTCGTCGATCCGCGCTTCGAGGTCGTCCATCAGAGCGCATTCTCCAGGATCGAGACTGCTCGCACGCACTCCTCCTCGGTCGGGACGAGCGCGTAACGAACGTAGCCCTCGCCCGATGGGCCGAGATAGGACCCCGGCGCAACGAGCACTCCGCGCTCCAGAAGACGTCCGGCGTGCTCCTCCGAGGTCTCGCCGGGAGGCGCCGCGATCCAGAGATACATGGTCGCCGGCCCGCCGGCGTCGCGAAGGCCCTTCCGGCCGAGCACGTCGAGGAGGAGGGCGCGTTTCCGCGCGTAGGCGTCACGCATCCGGGAGACATGCCGCTCGTCGCCCCAAGCGACGACGGAGGCGCGCTGGACGAACTCCTGCGGCG
>Ga0070681_10008177_pt1 | contig 10240 bp, 9 predicted proteins | sample KBSC83BmetaG_FD_65650 | JGI IMG/M metagenome (GOLD analysis project Ga0070681, IMG submission 65650) | Corn rhizosphere microbial communities from Kellogg Biological Station, Michigan, USA - KBS C8-3B metaG | ecosystem: Host-associated > Plants > Roots > Rhizosphere | place: USA: Michigan...
TCATTCAGCGATCCCAAACCGATTGCCGCTCCTGCCAGGGCGGCGGGGATGGCGGGCTCTCCCGCATTCGCCAGATGAACTACGCCGTCGACCGCGTAGTTGTGCATTTCGAGCGAGAAGGCCGATTCGATCTGTCCGACGTTGCCGTCGAACGAAATCTGATTGCGGCCATTCGCCACCTGGATATTGGTAAAGCCTTGGGACTGCAGCCAATTCGTGATCTTGGCGATGTCATTGAGGCTGAGACCGAAACGTTCGCCAAATTGCGCGGGTGAGAGATATTTGTGAAAGTTCGGGGACTTGGGATTTGCGAGCTCCGCGAGAAAACGATCCAGATCCTTCTGCTGCGCTGGCGAGGGACGGAATGCGAGCGAGACTCCCTGAAGGGGGCGGCTGGCGTCGGCGCGTCCCAGGTCGAATTCCGGCCGGGCAAAGCCGTGCACGTTGCCCCGGAGAGCGACTTTAGGACCATTGGCCAGATCGCCGGCAATGCGGTCGGCAATGGCCGCGTGGCCAATGCCAGAAACAGTTATTACCGTGAGCAGCAGACAAACCAGAACCCTACACTTCGACATACGCACCCCTGCGCATTCCTAAAAGCTGAGAGTCAATAGCTTACACGGCTTATCCCCTGTTCGATCAAGTCCCTAGCAGTTCAGGTTGTATGGGCGACATAAAGTTACTTAGGATTTACGTTACTTGCGGGTTAGGACGTTTAGGCGCAGCTTCTCAGGGGGCGTCGGCGAAGCGAAGCGAGCCGGAGAGGGTACCGCCAAACCTGGACAGCCCAAGGGATGTCGTTACGCGAATCTCGCGGAGGTTCTGCCGTATACTGCCGTGCGAAACCGCATGGCTCCTTCCCCTGCGCCTAAAACGCGGCTTGGCTACATTGACTGGATCCGGGGACTCGCCTGTCTGCTGATGTTTCAGACCCACTGCTATGACTCGTGGCTGGGCGGGTCGGCCCGGCAGAGCCGTTTTTTCATGTATTCGCAGCTGGGCGGGACCTTTCCGGCGCCTCTTTTTCTTTTTGTAGCCGGGATTTCATTCGCGCTGGTCACCCAGCGATTGCTGCAAAAAAATCAGCTTTCGGGACAGATCGCCCGGACCACGATCCTGCGCGGCGCGGAGATCTTGGGCTTTGGCCTGCTGTTCCGGGTTCAGGAGTTCGTGATCTCCTGGGGATGGGCGCCGACAAGCGACCTGCTCCGCGTCGATATCCTCAATACCATCGGCGTGTCGATGATGCTGATGGGGCTGATCTGCTGGATGGTGAATGTGTGGATTCGGCCCGGGCCAACTGCTGATGCAGGCGAAGCGCGGCAGGGCTTGGGCGGATATCACCTTGCGGGTTTGATTGTCGCAGCATCCAGCACGGCGCTGCTGATCTCACTGCTCACACCTCTGCTCTGGACTACCTGGCGCCCGGACTGGTTGCCTTGGCCGCTGGAGTCTTACATCAACGGTGTCCATAACCTAGGGAAGCCGCAAGCCTGGCTTTTTCCAATTTTTCCGTGGACCGCGTTCGCGTTCGGCGGGCTGGCTGTCGGATTTCTTTTGCAGAGCGCGTGGATGCGAGCTCGAGAAGTGAAGGGATTCATGGCCCTGGGAATGGTTGGAGTGGCGCTGGTCTTGTTTTCGCGATGGCTGGACCGGGTCCCGGTCACACTTTATCCCGTGTACGACTATTGGCATACCAGTCCTGAATTCTTCCTGATCCGACTTGGCATGCTGATGCTGATCCTGTGCGGGACGTATGCGTGGTGCCGCTGGGGCGCGGGCCAGTGGGGCTTCAGCCCGTTGATCCAGTTGGGACAAGCGTCCTTGCTGGTGTACTGGGTGCACATTGAATTCGTCTACGGGCGGGTTTCGATCCTGCCGAAACACACGCAGGGAATTGCCGGGGCCAGCGGAGGTTTAGCCGTGATCGCTGGGGCGATGTTAGCGCTGGCGTACATCCGCACGCATACCAAGGGATGGACCAAGAGGTTGGGAACGGCGCCGGTCACAGCGGAGGTGCGTGCGAAATGATCGAGTTCTGGGTCAACTGCAGCCGCGCTTCGCGCGGCCGGACAGCCCAAGCGGCTGTTCCTACATGGTCCGGCGGACAAATTCGACGACTTGCTTCTCGGCCCAACGGCCATCGTCGCGGGGATCGCCGTCGCGAAGACCGATGAATGCACAGTGTCCGCCGTCGGACGTTTCGATGTACGTGATGTTGGGATTGCGCAAAATACGTTCGCGCGTCTCGGGACGCATGCGAATGAAAGGATCATTAGCGGCGTGAATGATAAGCGTCGGGACGGCGATGCGGTCTACTACGTTCGCGGCGCCCGCGCGAGCATAGTAATCGTCGGCACCCGTGAATCCGCAATAGTAGGCGGTGATCCGGTCATCAAATTGCCGCAGGCTTCTCACCCCGCGCAAGCGGGACAAATCGAGGAAGCCGGGGAAATGCCTGGCCTTCCTCCGCGTGCGGCGGAAAAGCTGCAGTAGAAAGTAATATTCGTAAATCCGGTTCGCTGGCTCGTGCAGCGCGTCAGCAGATGCAGCCAGGTCCATTGCCGGACATACCGCCGCCACACCACACAATTGCGGGGGCGCTTGGCTTCCCCACTCGCCCGCCAGTTTCAGCACCAGGTTGCCACCCATGGAGAATCCAATCAGGACGAAACGGGAGACGCCATCTCTCTCAATTACGTGGCGGGCCACGGCGGCTACATCGGAAGACAGGCTGGAGTTGTAGAGAGTGGGCGCGCAGTGATCCATGCCGCCGCAGTTGCGCTGGTTCATAAGTACTACGTTCATGTCCGCGGCCAGCCCGTTGCGCGCCACCCCCGTCATGTATTGGGATTCGGTGGAGCCTTCGAGCCCGTGCACGACAATCAGGGTGGGTGCCTGCTCGCGATTCTGCGGCTGCCAATAGCACCAGCAGCGAACCTGGATGCCGGGAGCGACTTCGACCAGCCGCTCTTCCGGAGCGGGCAGGTGGATCCTGCGCGACAGGAGAAACGCGGCGAGTGTCTGTACGTGACCGCCGCGCAGCCACCGCCTGGGGCGAAATGCAAGCTGTTCCTCCCGAGGACCGGGGACGCCAGGTTTTGAGATTTGCGAACTCCCCACTGGTTTATTCTAATATTGAACGAGAGTACCCATGCCTATCTTCGAATACATCTGCAAGGAATGCCATCACCAGTTCGAGGCGCTCGTATACGGGAAAGAGAAAGCGGAGTGCCCGAAGTGCCACACGAAAAAGCTCGAACCACAGCTCTCGGTGTTCGCCGTATCGGCGAAGGGTTCATCACCGTCGGCGGCGCCATCTGGGCCATGCGGATCCTGTGGCGATCCGCGCGGGCCGGGGGCATGCTCGATGCGCGACATGAACTAGAGACGACGGAGCACCACAGAGACACAGGGGAACTTCCCTAAGCTTCAGTGTTCCGCTGCGCGGCTACATCCCCGACCTGGTTTCAGGCAAACGGATCTTCGTCAGCGCTGCGGCCGTAGATTACGGGCACAGGAACCTCCAGCAACCGCAAATACACCGACAATTGGCCGCGGTGGTGGTACCAGTGATTCAGCATAATGCTGCGCACGACCTCAATTCGCGGCCGGGAAAATAGCTCCTTGTCCCCTTTGCGCAAGTGCCAAATGCCGCTGGCCCGTTGCGGCGTCAAGGCCGACAAAAATTGTTCTGCGTCTCGCAGACTCTGGTCGTAGGCCGCAAAAATTTCTTCGCGATTCTTCGGCTGCGGCGGTACGAAGGATGCCTGCGCCGCGTCAAAGGTGTCCTGTTGCAGAATGCTCGCCAGACTGCCGGGGACGGTCGCCACATGCAAGGCCAACTGACCCAGTGACATCGATTTCTCGTGGGGCTTCCAAGTCAACTTATCGCCGGGTACGCGATCGAGTACTCGCTTGGTGATGCCTCCTTCTTCACGAAATTCAGCTACAGCTGCCTGGATCATAGAATCCTGTTCCAACATTGTCGCCATTTGTTTTCTCCTGAGATTTTTGCTGATGCAAAATCCTGTTCCCACCCTGTCTCGCAGGCGAGACAGGGTGGACGATCTGGGTTCGTTGCCGTTAGGCGGACGTCTTCGTCAGCTTCTTAATGTCTACCATCTTCCCGTCAGGGTACCGGTCGTGGTGCCGGATCCAGGCCATCGGGAACGACAGGGAGTCTTCATCGCGGCCTTTGGGCGTCAGGTCAAGAAAGTTGTAAGTCTGCAAGAACGCATCCAGGCCGCGCGCAAATGTGGAATACGTGTGAAAAATCTCGTTTTCCTGCCGGTAGAAGACGCTGGCCCCGGGTCCTTCTTCCGACGGAAAGCTCATGGTTGCGTAATTGTAGAAAGCCTTGCCGCTGGTCATTTCGTCCTTGGTGAAGGAGACGTGAAAGTCGTAGTTGAAATCGGTGCCGAAGGAGGAAAGCCAGGTGAATTTCCATCCCATGCGCTTCTTGAAGGCTTCGATTTCCGGCCAACTCGCCCGCGAGATGGCGACGAAGCTCGTATCCCTCTGCGCAAGGTGCAAGGTCATGCCGTCAAAGCTGTCCGCAAGAAAGGAACAGCTGGGGCAACCTTCCTTCCATCCCGGGCCGAACATGAAGTGATAGATGACGAGCTGAGTGCGACCGTCGAACAGGTCGGCCAGGCTCTGGGCTCCGTGGGCTCCTTCAAATGTGTAGCTCTTCTCCACTCTTTGCCATGGCAATTCGCGACGTTGACGGCTTAGTTTGTCCCTGAGATGGACAAGTTCCTTTTCTTTTTTCAGGAATTCCTTGCGGGCTGCCAGCCATTCCGCAGGGCCGACAACCTTAGGCGTGTTTTTCTCCGTGGTCGCTGTAGACATAAATCATTTCTCCTTCACTTTAGGATTGTGGGTTTTCTTTTTTCGCAGGAGCGTGGTAATGAAGGCGGTCACTCCACCCGTGGAAACCACTCCACCCACGATTACTCCTGCCGATGCAAGACATGCTGAACACATATCGCCTCCTTACTTCTTTTTCGCTTCCGCGCGTTGCCGGACGCGCTCATTGATGCTGGTCCAGCCAGTGTTCACGCCGCGCCGGTGCTCGTCCTGGATCACGCCAAAGGCTTTGTGATGGAACCTGATCAGCGTACCTCCAGGCTCTTCGCTGAGCCGGTACTGCAAGTTGTTCGCGACCGGGTAGGACATAAACAGCGGACCGCTGATTTCCAGCAGGCTTGGGCGCTTGATGGACTGCACGTGACCCCAGAGGTGGCCGTTGTCATCGCCCAGGTCGCGGTACCATCTGCCTCCGGGCCACGCCTCCAGGATCATCGGCATCTTTTGTTCGGGACTCTCATTCTCCGGACCAATTTGTTCCAGTAGCGCCTCGAACGTTGTCTCTAGCGAAGCCTTCACATGGATCTCCTGCGTGATGGTCAATGTGAGGCTCTCAATTCCCGGTAGCGTTGCACTCATGCTCATACTTTCCTTTCCTCCTAGAAGTCTTCGATCACCGCAATTCCCGGTTTACGGGACCATTGGCACTCGCGCTAATCCCCGCTCGAATCCTTGGCCTTCTTTTCGGCGCGTTCTTTGACGCGTGTCAACTGATGCGCCCAAAGCCGCTCGAAAGTCTTCGTCCACTCATGCAAAGGGCGGATGCCCTCCGCATTTGCCTGATAGAACATTTGCCTTCCATGACGGCGAACCCGCACCAATCCCACGTCCCGCAACACCCGCAAGTGCTTGGAGACCGATGGTTGCTCAAGTCTGAGGCGGATCACGAGGTCGTTCACGGAATGCTCTCCGGAGGCCAGGTGATCCAGGATCTCGCGCCGCCGCGGCTCGGCTACGGCATTGAAAGCGTCGGAAGTGGTAGCGGCCCTCGCCATAAAGTTAATATATTCCCATATAGGAATATGTCAAGCAGAAATTGAATGCTCTTCGAATTTTCCCGAAAGACGCCCCGAGAACACGTAGAGACAGCCACCTGGGCTGTCCCCGCGAAGCGAAGCGAGCGGCTCGGCTGCGAATAGGGTCGTGCGCAACCGACCATGCGCATGAACAAAACCTGCCGGCCCAAGGGGCCGGCGCTACGTAGACATCGCTCTATTTACAAGATCCTTGTTCCATTAATGGCCGGCGCCGATGGCGCCTTTCCTGCCCACGGACTTTTTCAGGGCAAAGACGATGGGAATGCAGCCGAAACAAACCAGCGCCATATAGCGAAAATCATCCACATACGACCACATCCGCGCCTGCACATTCACGTCTTGCGCCAGCAGTCCGTAAGCGCGATGGAGAGCCTGTGTGGGAGATGCCCCTTGCGCCGACAAATAGCCTTGCATGCCTCGAATCGTTCCCTGTACCTCAACTCTGCCCGGATTGAGGGAATGCACCAGCTCGCTGCGGTGAAGTTGTTCATGGCGCGCGACGATGGTATTCACCACGGAGATTCCGATACTGCCTCCAATATTGCGCAGCAAGTTGTAAAGGCCGCTAGCATTACCGATCTCTTCATTCTTCAGGAACGCCATCGTGGTGGTCGACAGCGGAACGAATACACAACCGGAACCAAAGCCGCTGATGATGATGGCCCATAGGAACGTCCACTGGCCAATGGAAAGATTGACCTCGCCAAACCAGAGGCTGGCAATGGCAAAAAGCACGAAGCCAAACATGATCAGGTAGCGGTTGTCGATCTTAGCGGTGAGGTAACCAATCATCGGCATGGCAATAATCGCTCCCACGCCTCGGGGGCTAACGGCCCAGCCTGCCGCCAGAGCCGTATATCCCATAATTTCCTGATAAAACAGCGGCAGCAGGGTGACTAATCCGTAGATGGCCGCTCCGAACAGCCCTATCAAAATACAGCCGAGGGTGAAGTTCCGATGGCGGAAGACGCGCAGATCTACAAGTGGATTCTTATGCCGGAATTCGCGAATCAAAAATCCGACTAGACAAATAACCAGCACGAGAGCCGCCCAGCGGATCCAGGTTGCGCTGAACCAGTCGTCTTCCTGTCCCTTGTCGAGGATGATCTGCATGCAACCCAGCCATATGGCCAGCAGCCCCAGGCCAATCCCGTCCAGTTTCCCGGGCTTCGCCTCGCGCACATAGTCGGGATCCTGGACGTAACGCGAAATCATAAAGACGGCGAAGACACCGACGGGGATGTTGATATAAAAAGCCCATCGCCAAGAATAAGAGTCGGTGAGCCAGCCCCCGAGAGTCGGTCCCAATACCGGTGCGACCACGACGCCAAGCGCGAATACGGCCATGGCGATCCCGCGTTTCTGGGGAGGAAAACTCTCCAACAGGATCGATTGGGAGAGAGGCTGCAAGGCGCCACCGCCCGCGCCCTGGATCGCTCGTGCAATCAGAATGACGGCCAAGCTGGTCGCGGCGCCACAGGCGAAGGAGGAAACGGTAAAGATGACAATGCACGCGATCAGGAATCGCTTTCTTCCGAAGCGCAGCGAAAACCAGGTGCTGGCCGGCAGAACGATGGCATTGGCGACCAGATAACTGGTGAGCACCCACGTGGCTTCATCATTGGTGGCGGACAGGCTGCCCGCAATATAAGGCAGGGCCACGGCGGCAATGGAAGTGTCCAGCACTTCCATGAAGGTGGCCAGCATGACCGCAATCGCGACCAGCCATGGGTTGGAGACAGCCGGAGCCGAGCTTTCCTGTTCGGTCATGCTTATTCCAGCGAAGAATCTGGAAAAGGGGAAACTCCTGAGATGCTTCAACCTGTGTTTAGGGTTTATTTTGTGGTGTCAAAATCTCATCTCCTGAAATGCTGAAAAAAAGCCTTGGATTGTGGGCCGACATGGAGTATTTTTGCCGACATCGAATTCAGGGTCTGGCTTGGGTCTCACCTCGGCCAACACTGGGGACATCAGCTGCGCGAACCGCCCTGCCTTACCGCGCCGTGTTTCCAGACGAAGTGAAATCCGCCGGCGCGAAGGGATCCTGCCGTGAGATCTTCCGTTTCCTTCTCCGTTTTGTTAGTGCTTTCTTTGCTGGGCGGCGATTTGTCCGCTGGCAGCGCTGAACCGGTGGCCGCGGCTCAATCGACTTCCGAGCCGAACCGCGTCTCTGCTCAACCCGCAGCCCAATCGTCTGAGTTCATCATTCCGGGACCGCAACGCTCCTTTCTGCGCATGGCCGGCATTAGCCAGAAAATCAAGCCGGATGAAGTGCTGCCCTTGCTAAGCAGGAACGTTTTCACCGAGGGATATCAGGGCTCAACCCGTCCTACGGAGTTTCTGGTTCTGCTGCGGCGATACGTGGTGCAGGCGAGGGAGTTGTCGTTGCTGGCATCGCAAACCGGCATGGTTCTTCGGGTGACGGGCTGCAACGATGCGGGTCCGCTGCTGCGAATTCTGGGATACCGCATTCGGCCAAACTGTGGAACGGCCGAGACTACTTTGCTGACGGAGGATCCGGAGCGGGCTTTTCTCGCGATTGACTCCGGCTTTCCGCTGCCCGCCCTGGAGCAGACGTTGCAGGGGGGAAAGGGGTTTGAATATCCGTACTCCTCCCGTGGAGTGCCCGTACTTTTCTCGGAGAGCGACTGGACCCAGCTCAGCAAGAAGAACATGCGGGAGAACAGCCGAGACCTACTGGAGACGATTCTGTTCGATCCCTCGATTGCACGCCTTTACTGGGCGTTCTCCCGACTTGATTCGGATACCAGCAGAGAATTGAAAGAATCGGTTGGGCTCGGAAAACTCCTGCCCTATGCAGCGGTCCTGGATTTTTACGGGAGAGAACTGTGCATCGAGAATGGCGGCGTCGTCGTGCCCGGCGGATCCCGGTCAGTTTCGGCGTGGAAAGACCTGGTGGGTGCCAGCCCGGCATCGCCCGCCAGTTTCGTTCCAAGACTGCTGGCGAAAGACAAAGGCTGGCTCGCCGCGTATTTCGATGTCCTTTCGCGGATCCGCGGAAGGCAACAGGAATATCTCACTGATCCCGCGCGGCTGCGGCTTTTCTACACTGGCCTGCGCGCGCCCGATCCCTCCGCGCCGGCGACCCGAGGCTCTTTCCGCCCGGCACCATGGATGCTGCTACTGGCCACGCGGCTGCACTTGGACGACTCCGGGCAGCCGCTCGTGCCCGGCGATCTGCAGGAGTGGAACGATCTGATTTTCCGGCAACGCGATTCCAGCCTGACCCGTAAGTGGGCGCGGCAGAATTTTCAAATCAGGAATGCAGATGAACTCATCAGAATGATGTTCGCGCTGTCCCGCGCTCCGAGTGACGCAACACCCCTACAGGCCTACATTGCAATCAGCGAACTGGACGCGCGGCGCTCTCCGGAACACCGTCTGGCGCCAGCCACCGTGCGCCTTATGGGGCGCAAGTTCGAGGAGTTCAGCGATCAGTACCGGGTCTTCTCCGAGTTCCGGGATCTGGACGATCAGTCCATTGTTCTTTTTCTGCAAACCGCGCAGGGGCTGCACAACGTTGCTGCCGGCGACCGCGGCAATGCGATGGGAATTTTCCAGGCCAATGTCGGGATGTGGCAGATCCTGGCGCGCCAGGGCGAGATTCCCAATTCGCAGCTGAACCCATCGTGGCAGCAATTGATTAAGCCCTTCGTAGGGATCCGGTCAGCGGCGCAGGTTTATGACGCCGGACGAGCATCGGTATCTCAACTCTTTCAGTTTTCCACGGGATCACCCAAAATCTCGCAGGACAAAATCATCGACTTGCTGGCTGGCCCGGCGCAATCCGGAACGGACGGGAAAGAGATGCATCGCGAGAGTGCTGCCAGGATTCGCTCCGTTCTGGATGACCAACGGCTGGTTTCCTTGGACACGCTCATGATCGTCGGAGACGCGCTCAAAGACAAGGCGCATGGCAAGCAACCCGAGGATTACGTGATGCTGTTAGCGGCGCAGACGAAAGAATTCGAGTTACCACGCCCGATCTTCAGTAACAGCGAGCATGAGGAATGGGCAGCCGGGGTTTATAACAGCCATCACACCGACCTGCAGATGAAGACGGATCTACCGAAACTGCTGAAGTCCACCTCTGCCCCGGCACACCAGGTCGAAGAAGCTCGCGGCCAACTCGCTTCTTTCCTGCGTGACACCCTGGTCGGCATGAATTACGCCTATTACGAGCCACCCGGCGCTCAAGCACTGCACAATAACCCGCTGCTGGTCCGCTCACATGACTTTGCCGGTGACACGGTGAGTGGCCTGAAGACCTTGTGGCAATCTCCGGAATTGTTTGGGGAAGGAACCCCGGC
>Ga0070681_10008178_pt1 | contig 10239 bp, 7 predicted proteins | sample KBSC83BmetaG_FD_65650 | JGI IMG/M metagenome (GOLD analysis project Ga0070681, IMG submission 65650) | Corn rhizosphere microbial communities from Kellogg Biological Station, Michigan, USA - KBS C8-3B metaG | ecosystem: Host-associated > Plants > Roots > Rhizosphere | place: USA: Michigan...
GAGGAGCGTGCAAGCTGGCTGGCGGATTTCCGGGCGAAGAATTGCGATTTGGGCGGTGTGCTCGAGAGATTACTCGACGAACATCGTGAACTCTCTGAAGAAAATTTTCTAGAGGAGCAACCGGCGCGGCCCGCGGGCGAACCGTGTTTAGCCGGAGAAATCCTCGGACCATACAAGCTGCTAGCGCGGATCGGCGAAGGCGGAATGGGCAGCGTTTGGCTGGCGGAGCGTCACGATGGCCGATTCGAACGCCAGGTGGCGATCAAGTTTCTGCATTTTGCAGTGGGGTCCGCAGCCTCGGCTGAAAGATTCAGGCGAGAAGGTAGAATTCTCGGCCAACTAGCGCATGCTCACATTGCGGAACTGATTGATGCCGGCGTGACTCCTCGTGGAGAGCCCTATCTCGTCCTTGAACATGTGAAAGGGAAGCAGATAGACGAGTATTCCGACGAGCGCAGTCTCAGCGTGGACGGAAGAATCGAGATCTTTCTGGATGTTCTTGGCGCAGTTGCGCATGCCCATGCAAACCTGATCGTTCACCGTGACATTAAACCTTCCAATGTGCTGGTCAGCAGCGACGGCGCAGTGAAGCTTCTGGACTTCGGCATCGCCAAGCTCCTTGCCGAGGATGCTGGGGCCGCGACCCTGCTCACAGTGGAAGGTGCCTCGGCGTTGACACCTCAGTTTGCGGCTCCCGAACAGATTACCGGCGGTTCGGTCACAACTGCGACGGATGTGTACGCGCTGGGTGTATTGCTCTATCTGCTTTTAACCGGGCAGCACCCGGCGGGTCCTGGTCCACACTCCCCGGCGGATCTGATCAAGGCGATCACTGAAAACGACGCACCGAGGCCGTCGGACGTGATTGCATCGGGAAAGCTCGGCAGCGAAACGACGAGCCAAAAGGGCGGGGTGAGTTCTGATCGTCTGCGGCGGCAGCTTCGGGGCGATCTGGACACTATCGTTGGAAAGGCGCTTAAGAAGGACCCGCGGGAGCGTTACGGCTCGGTCAGCGCTTTCGAAGCGGATCTTCGGCGATATTTGAAGCACGAACCTATCAGCGCCCACCCGGATACGCTGTCATATCGCGTCAGTAAATACATTCGGCGCCACCGGCTGACGGTAAGTCTGGTTTCGGTCGCGTTGCTTGCAATCTTTGCAGGAAGTGCCGCGACTCTGATCCAAGCGCGTACGGTGCGGCGTCAGCGGGATGCTGCGCTGCTCGAGCGCGACCGCGCCGATCACGTCACGCGGTTTATGACAGGTATCTTCAGACTCGCTGATCCGAGCCACAAGACTGGAAACCAGGTTACCGCACGGGAGCTTCTCGATCAGGCTTCCCAGGAAGTCGAAACTGGGCTGGCACAGAATCCTGACTTGCAGGCGCGAATGATGGCGGCGATGGGTAAGGCATATATGAACCTGGGATTGTACGGCCGCTCGGAATCACTATTGGAAAAGAGCCTGTCTATCGCGAGATCCAGGGGTGAGGGACAGAGTCAGATGGCATTTGAGGCTGCTCATAATCTTGCATGGGATCTTCTGCAGGACGGAAAGTTAGCGGAAACCGAAAAGCTGCAACGAAACTTGCTTGACACTGAGACTCGTGCACTAGGCCCGAATGACCCAATCACGTTTTCCGCCAAAGGTATCCTTGCTTACACGCTCTGCGTGGAAGGTAATTGCGAGGAAGGAGCGCGATTAGGGCGAGAACTGTTGGACAGGGAGATGCGAGTGATTGGGCCGGAAGCATATGACACTTTGACAACGCGGGACAATCTGGCCATCGCTCTGACCAAGCTGGGACGGTCTGAGGAAGCCGAAAAACTGGAGAGAGAGAACTTGGAGATTCGCCAGCGGGTGTTGGGACCGGAAAACCTGGCAACCATCGATTCGATGGAAAACCTGGCGTGCATCGAACGCGATCTTGGCCGCTATGCTGAGGCCAAGAAGTTGTTCGACGAGGTTCTGGATATTGAACAGCGTGTTCTTGCGCCGGATCAACCTGAGAGGGCGGGCACCGAGTACGACTTTGCCACGCTGCTTGCCCGTACGGGCCATGGTGCGCAAGCGCTCTCGCTCTTAGGCCATGCAGTTGACCATGGCCTGCCACCGCAGACTGCTTCGGGTATTGAAAATGACTCGTATTTCAATTCACTTCATGGCGACGCGCGGTTTACCGCTTTGGTCGCCCATGCCAGGAAGGCAACGGGCTCGCCAAAATTGAATTAGTCCAACCCAGGGGGCGGCGCTTGCAATGGCGCGTGACGGGGCGCCTCGCCCGCGCAGGTCCATGCGGTAGCGACTGCTCGTGCCAGTTCGGGCACGCGAGCAATGTTTTTGTTTCGGTGGGTGTCGTGTTTCGCCCCTGGTTTCCGATCTTATAGATGGAGAGTAAGTAGGATCAGGCGTGAGTCCTAATCGTCCTCTCTTTCAAAAAGATCTGAACGCGAGGAGAACATGAATTTCCAAGTTACCAGTCGTATACTCATCCAAACTGAGACCAGGGTGCGTCTGGCCTGCCTTGCCGGGCTTGTCGCACTGGTGCCGTTCATTTCGGCAGATTGTGCAGTAGCCCAAACGGCCCACGATCATGCCGCGCCCGCGAAGTTGGTTCGGTTGGTGCGTGAGTCCACTCGCCAGTTTCTTGACGTGAACGCTGCCACAGCAGCCGGTTATGGCGCGTTTCTGGGCTGCGTCAGTGGTCCGGATCACGGCGCCATGGGCATTCACTACGTCAACCTTGGCTTGTATGCAGACGGCGAGATCGATGTCTCCCATCCGGAAGCGCTAATTTACGAGCCATCGGGTGATCGGCGACGCCTGGTGGGTGTCGAGTTTTTGGTGGACGCGGCGACGTGGTTGGCAGGACACAACAACACTCCACCGGTGATCGAAGGACAAGTTTTTCAGTTTGTCGCTAGTCCAAACCGGTACAACCTGCCAGCGTTCTTCGAGCTGCACGTCTGGGCTTGGCGAGACAATCCAGCGGGGGCGTTCGTGGATTGGAACAACCGTGTGAGCTGCGAAAGGCAATAGGTGCATGGGATTGGGCGGCAATCGAGCCCTGCCACTGAGGTGAGATCTAATAGAGAGGGAAAAATGAAGAGTGCAAAGGAACTGGTTACACAGGCAAACTCGCGGGTGAAAACGGTCTCGGTGCAGGAGGCCGCAGCCCTGATGAAAGATCCGAACACGGTGTTTGTGGATTTGCGAGACAGCGCTGAACTGCTACGCGAGGGCAAGATCCCCGGAGCCGTTCACGTAAACCGCGGCATGTTGGAGTTCACACTCGATCCTACGCTGCCGTATCACAATCCGGTTTTCTCTTCCGGCAAGAATTTCGTTTTTTATTGTGCGAGTGGGGGACGCTCCGCCTTGGCGGCGGACACTGCTCAGAACATGGGACTAGCCCAGGTCTCGCATCTCGGTGGTGGCTTCAAGAGTTGGAAGGAAGCCAATAACCCTGTTGAAAAGCAATGAAAAGAGGTAGGTGGGCCGAAGAGTAGGAGCCTTGCGCGCCAGCGGGTGGCGGTTAGGCGCTTTTGCGCTCGTGAGCAAGAGCCAGGGAACATTGCAATTTGGTGCTGCTCTGGCGGCGGTTCAGCTGTACTATTAAGACCACGTAAGCCCCCAAAGCTCCCCCTACATTTGGTCACATTTGTTTAGCGTTGTGCGTCGTGTTTTATCAGCCGTTTTCGATTGTGTAAGTAGATGGAATTAAGTAGCTCCGTTCGGGCCGGCGACGTCGGGCAGTGTTCTCGGAGGTCGAGAAAGGCTTCGGAAGCCGCAGCCATTATTTCTTGGAGCGCTAAAGGCAGAGGGAGTCCAATGTCTGAGATCAACAACGATCGCCGATTTCGTATTTCAGTTAGAAATGTTCTTCACCGCGTAGCCGGTTTTCCGGCCAAAGCAGGATTCAGGCGCGAGCGCCGGGGCACTGTCGTTGCAGGTATCGCCTTACTGGGCAGCATATTTGCTGCCATGGGCGCGGCGAGAGGAGAGCAGATCCCGTTCCTGAGCTTCATTTACAACGGCGTCTTTTTTCCGAACCCGAACGGCGCGTCACAAACCTACAACACGAACGGACGTGGAATCGATCTTAAAGGACCATTCTTTCAAAGCATGGGGACGAATGGCCGCTCCTGCGGTACGTGCCACCAGCCCAGCGACGGGATGTCGGTGTCGGCTGCCAGCGTGGAGCGCCGGTTTTTCGTCAGCAAGGGGCTTGATCCGATTTTCCGTCCGGTTGACGGGTCCAATTGCAACCACAATATCGATGTCTCGACGGCGGCCGGCAGGAGCGCCGCCTATAGCCTGCTGCGGACCCGTGGGTTGTTCCGCATTGCCATAGGTGTGCCGGCAAATGCGAACTATCAGGTGGTGAGCGTGCAGAATCCGTACGGTTGCAATGAATCGGACGTGATTTCAATGTACCGGCGACCGCTGCCGGCCACGAACCTGCGTTTTCTGAGTGCGGTCATGTTTGATGGGCGGGAATCCTCGGCTGCGACCGGGACAACAAAGATTGCGTACTCGAATTATCCCAACTCACTGATCAGCGATCTGGAGCATCAGGCTCTGGACGCGACGATGGGGCACGCCCAAGGGGATGGCACGCGTCCAACTCCTGCAGAGCAACAGGAGATCGTTAATTTTGAGATGGGCCTTTCGACGGCCCAGGCATTCGACAATTACGCTGGACTGTTGCATGGGCGTGGCGCAAACGGCGGACCGAAAAGCCTGCTGAACCAGCCATTTTTCATCAGCGTGAACTCCAGTGTGAATCCGCTGGTGCCAACGCTGGAGCAGCCGGGAGGACTGGTCACACCGGCGGATGGCCAGTTCAACCCGGCCATCTTCAACACCTTCGATGCGTGGGCGTCACTTCCGCAGTGGGATCCGCGAGCCGCAATCGTGCGCGGCCAGGCAATTTTCAACTCCAAGCCTATTAACATCACTGGCGTTGCCGGGATCAATGACGATGCCTCGACTGGCGGGCTGATCGCCGGCGGCATGAACTCCCTTCAAGGGACGTGCGGGACCTGTCATGACACGCCGAACGTAGGCAATCACTCATTCCCGACGCCGCTGGATATCGGCACCGGCGATCCCGATCCTTCCAACGCATCAGCGAACATGGGTGGGCTCGACATCAGCTACCTGCCCTTGATCACCGTCTGCAAAACCGACTCGGCCACGGGATTGCCAAGTAGCGATTGCAAGACGACCACGGATCTTGGCCAAGCTCTGATTGATGGCTACTTCGATCACGTGGGCAAGATCAAAGGACCGGTCCTGCGCGGGCTTTCAGCGCGTGCGCCGTATTTTCACAACGGCTCGGCCCAGTCTCTCATGGATGTTGTACGTTTTTATGAGATGCGATTCGGACTTGATTTAACTCCGCAAGAGGAGTCGGATTTGGTAGCTTTCTTGCGTTCCCTTTAGCCAAAATGCTGGCACCTGAGGGCTGATGGGGGAACTGACCACCAGCTCTAGCTATGCTGGACGTGGTGGAAAAGGGCGGACATGCCCTGTTCAGAAGGCGGAGGCTAATGTTCGCTCGAATTAGCGGTGCGCTAGTAACGTCTTCGAGTGGTAGTCCCGCCCAGAATTCCGCCCAGCACGCCGCGGACGATCTGTCGTCCAACCTGACTGCCAATGGCGCGAGCGGCACTTTTGGCTAAGGCTTCTGCCATGCCTTCGCGCCTGCCGCCTCCGCCGAACTGGCCGAGCACTGAACCGATGGAATCGGTCCAGCTGGTTCGAGGTGGCTGGGAGGATGGCTGCGGGCCAACGCCAGAGGGCGGCTGGGAGGGCGCACTATCCTGATTCGCGATCGCGTTTTCGGCGCGGCTTTTCAGGCGCTCATAGGCAGACTCGCGGTCGACTTGCTTTTCGTAGTGACCAAACAGCACCGACTTCTGAATGATCTGCTGACGCTCTTGCGGTGTGATCGGGCCGACGCGACTGGCCGGGGGCACTACAAATCCGCGCTGCACTTCGCCCGGTGTTCCGGTTTCATCGAGCAATGAGATCAAGGCTTCTCCCACCGCCAGCTGGGTGATGACCTCGGCAGTGTTCAGCTTGGGATTGGGACGAAAGGTTTCAGCCGCGGCTTTGACCGCCTTCTGATCGCGAGGTGTGAAAGCGCGCAAAGCGTGCTGTACTCGATTGCTGAGCTGGCCGAGCACAGCGTCGGGCACGTCGAGCGGATTCTGCGTGACGAAGTAAACCCCTACGCCCTTGGAGCGAACGAGGCGGACTACCTGCTCGATTTTGTCGAGCACGGGCTTAGGGCAGTCAGTAAACAACAGATGTGCCTCATCAAAGAAGAACACCAGCTTGGGTTTCGGGGGATCGCCCACCTCGGGCAGTTGCTCAAACAGTTCCGAGAGCAACCAGAGCAGGAATGTGGAATAGGCCTGTGGCGCGCCCACCAGCTTGTCGGCCGCGAGGATATTAACGATGCCATTTCCACGAGCGTCGGTTTGCATCAGATCGGCTAAATCCAGTGCGGGCTCACCGAAGAGATCGTCTCCGCCCTGCTGCTCCAAGGCCAGCAGGTTGCGCTGAATGGCTCCAATGCTGGCGGCCGAGACGTGGCCGAACTCCGTCTGAAACTGGCCGGCGCTATCGCCGACATACTGCAGCATGGCGCGCAGATCTTTCATGTCGAGCAACAGCAGCCCGTGATCATCGGCGATCTTGAATACCAGGGTGAGGACGCCTTGCTGGGTGTCATTCAGGCCCAGCATGCGCGAGAGCAGAAGCGGGCCCATTTCGCTGATGGTCGCGCGAGCGGGATGTCCCTGCTGTTTAAAGACGTCCCAGAAGACCACGGGCGTGGCCTGCGGAGTCAAAGTCAGGCCGAGCTTTTGCGCGCGCTCGAGAATCTTTGGATTGTCGCCGCCGGCCTGACTCATGCCGGCAAGATCGCCCTTTACATCGGCCATGAATATGGGGACTCCAATGCGGCTGAGTCCATCGGCGATGGTCTGCAAGGTGACGGTTTTTCCGGTTCCGGTCGCTCCCGCTATGAGCCCGTGGCGATTGCACATCTGAGGTACGAGATTTAAATCGTCCGTTCCCTTGGCGATCAGAATTCCTTCGGACATGAGCCCTCCTGCCTGCTGGGTTCGAGTTTAAATCAAGGGGGGATGGGAGGCCGCTCGTTGCTTGTGGGGGAGGACCCCATTAAAGTTAGAGCGATGTTGGACGTGCGCGCTTATCTCGATCGCATCGGCTACTCGGGGCCGAACGAAGCCACGGCGGAAAATCTTCGGGCGCTCCACCGGGCCCATTTGCTGGCAGTGCCGTTCGAAAATCTGGACATTTCCCTGGGGCGCAAGATCGTGGTGGATGAAGAGGCGATTCTCAGGAAGATTGTGGAACTGCGGCGCGGAGGATTTTGTTACGAGTTGAACAGCGCATTTGCAGCGTTGCTGCGGGCTTTGGGATTTCAGGTTACGCTCCTGTCCGCGCGAGTGGCGCGAAGCAATGGCGGGGAAGGACCGGAGTTCGATCATCTGACGCTTCGGGTCGATCTGGAGCGGTCATGGCTGGCGGATGTGGGATTCGGAGATTCGTTTCTGGAACCGCTGCGGCTGGAAGGGGAAGTGGAACAGTCGGATCCGGCAGGCACATTTCGGCTCATCGAAGACGGAGGCCGCTGGCATATGCAAAAGCGGGAGTGCGACGGGAATTGGAGAGCGCAGTACTCATTTTCGCTGCTGCCGCGGCGTTTAGAGGAGTTCGCGGGCATGTGTCACATTCATCAGACTTCGCCTAAGTCGTCATTCACGCAGAAACGGATTTGCTCGCGAGCTACTCCGGAAGGACGGATTACGTTGTCGGAGATGAAGCTGATTGTGACGAGCAGCGGCAGGGGTCAGGAGACGACGATCGGGTCTGAGGAAGAGCGGGAGAGAATATTGCAACGGGAATTCGGAATCCGCCTGTAGTTTTTGCGCGGAATAACAGAACGGCAGATCTCACGATCTGCCGTTTCAAATTTAGTGGGGTGTCCTACTTCAGGGCGGCTACGCGGGCGTTCAGCCGGGACTTGTAGCGCGACGCGGTGTTCTCGTGCAGGGTCCCTTTGCGAATGGCCTTATCGAGCACGGAGACCGTCTTGCGGTAGGACTGCTCGGCGGCGGCCTTGTCGCCCTTGGCGATGGTTTCGCGCAAGTCGCGGAGCTGGGTACGCAGGCTGGAGGTGTTAGCGCGATTGCGCGCGGTACGGCGTTCGGTTTGGCGGGCGCGCTTCTGCGCAGAAAGATGATTTGCCATGTCTGGTTCGTTACCTTCGTGTAGTCAGAGAGTTATTCGGGTGGGTTCCGAAACTCTTATTATAGGGCAGTATTTCTCGATGGGTCAAACAGTTGGCCCTCGCACCCTGAAGCTTCACGAAGGGAAAGCTCTTGGCTGACGGACTGGAACGCCTGAAGGTGTTGATCAACTCGTCGACTCCTATCGTGGTGATGGAGACGTCGGAGGAGATGCGCGCGGTCAATCTGGTGCGCACCGCCTGCGCGGAGCTCAATATGGCTACGTTCGAATGGACGATCGCGGACGGGCTGGTGCGATCGGGATCGAATGGGGCGCCTCAACCCGGAAGCGTGGGCTTACAGGCCCGCATCGATCAGGCCACAGGCTGGACGGGAGCGGCACGTGCGCAGGCGCGATCCGTACTGAGTCCCGGGGCGGGAGAAGCAGACCGTCTTACGCGTGCGCTGACGACTTCGATGGTGGCTGATTCTGGCGCAGCGGCGGGCGCGTCCATGTACAACAGCCGTGATCCCGTGCAGGCGCTGGCTAACATGGAGTCCATGACGGTGGAGGCGGTTTTCATCCTCAAAGATTTTCATCGGCACATGGAAGATCCCGTGGTGGTGCGGCGGCTGCGCGATGTAGGGCAGAAGTTTTCGGCGAACCGGCGGACGGTGATTATCACCGCGCCTGAACTGAGCGTGCCTCCAGAACTGGCGAAGTTAGTGGAGTTCTTCGATCTTCCTCTGCCGGATCGCGAACGGCTGCACGAGATCGTGCGCGACACGTATACACGTCTGGCGAAGACCTACACGCTGAAGTTGCAACTGGATGCTGCCGGCGTGGATGCGATGGCGGCGAATCTGCGCGGCTTGAGCGAGGAAGAAGCGGAGCGCGCGATCTCGCAGGCGTTGGTGACGCGATATGCGCTGTGTCCGGAGAGCATCACGGATGTGCTCGAGGCCAAGAAACAACTGTTGCGGCATTCAGGGATGCTGGAATTTGTTGAGGCTTCGGACAACATGGCAAGCATTGGGGGACTGGAGAATCTGAAACACTGGCTGCAGCAGCGGCGGGGAGCCTGGGAAGATTCGGCACGGGAGTTCGGGCTGGAGCCGCCACGCGGCGTGATTATTCTCGGAGTGCAAGGGTGCGGCAAATCGTTGTGTGCGCGGGCGGTGGCCGGTGAATGGAGATTACCGCTGGTGAAGTTCGATACGTCGGCGGTGTACGACAAATATATTGGCGAGACGGAGAAGCGGATCCGCAAAGTGTTTCAGGTCGCGGAAGGGCTGGCGCCTTGCGTGCTGTGGATCGATGAGTTGGAGAAGGTGTTCGCGGGCAGCGGGCCGGATTCTGCTTCGGCCGATGCGGGAGTTTCGTCGCGGCTGCTGGCGTCGTTCCTGTCGTGGATGCAGGATCGGAAGGCGGCGGTGTTCGTGGCGGCGACTTGTAACAACGTGACCGTGCTGCCTCCGGAGCTGATCCGCAAAGGGAGGTTTGATGAATTGTTCTTTGTCGATCTGCCAAACCAGGCGGAGCGGCGACAGGTGTTTTCCATTCAGCTTGCCCGGCGCAAACGGAATCCAGCGGAGTTCGACCTAGACAAAGTTGGGGCTGCGGCCAAAGGGTATTCCGGGGCGGAAATCGACGCTGCAGTGCAGGGCGCGCTCTATGCCGCCTATTCCGAGAAGAAGCCGCTCAGCACGCAATTGCTGCTGGACGCGTTGAGCCAGACGGTGCCGCTTTCGACCACCCGCGCGGAGGAGGTTGCAGCCCTGCGGGAATGGGCGAGGACGCGGGCGGTGCCAGCATCCCTGGGCGAGGGAAGTGCATCCAAAGCGTGTTGACGCGCCTTCTTGACCGGGGTAGGCTGGTACTTAATGGTAGTGATTTGCCCTCGGGGCATCCGCATTCCGACCGGTTGTGTTCCCACGCAAAGTTCTGCTTTATCGATGAGGTCGAGCA
>Ga0070681_10008179_pt1 | contig 10238 bp, 8 predicted proteins | sample KBSC83BmetaG_FD_65650 | JGI IMG/M metagenome (GOLD analysis project Ga0070681, IMG submission 65650) | Corn rhizosphere microbial communities from Kellogg Biological Station, Michigan, USA - KBS C8-3B metaG | ecosystem: Host-associated > Plants > Roots > Rhizosphere | place: USA: Michigan...
GAAAGTCGCCTGCGGCGCTTTCGGCTGAATCAACGCCCTCAGCCAGCTCCGGCGGCCATCGCCAACCGCCTAACGAGGCTCCAACGGCACCCGCTGGCTGACTCCGCAGAGCAGCTCGTAAGGAATTGTGCCGGCGTGGCGGGCGACTTCCTCCACCGGCAGATCGTCTCCCCACAGCACGACCGGTGTGCCGACGCCTGTGGAGCTGAGGTCTGTCACGTCGACGGCGATCATGTCCATCGATACGCGGCCCACCAGCGGCGCACGCCTGCCGTCCACTGCGACTGGCGTGCCACTCTGCAGTCCGCGCGCCAGCCCGTCTCCGTAGCCTGCGGCGATGATGGCGATCCGCGAGTCCCGGTTCGCCCGCCACGTGCCGCCGTAACCGACTGTTTCGCCCTTCGGCACCCGCCTCATGGCGATCACCGAGGTCTTGAGCGTCATGACGGGGTGTAGCCCCAGCTCGCGGCCATTCTTGTCTCCGAACGGGGAAACGCCGTAGATCGCCAGGCCCGGACGCACCCAATCGCAAGGCATGGGCACATCGCCAAAGATCCCGGCGGAGTTGGCAATGCTGACTTCGTAGTTCAGTCCGCGCGTCGCCGCTTTGAAGCGCGCCAACTGCTGGCCGGTCTCTTCATCGTCGCGATCGTCGGCGCGCGCGAGGTGAGTGACCAGGCGAATCTGCAGCGGCGGAGACTGGAGGTGCTGAACGCGCTCGAGCGCAGCGGGAAATTCCTCCGGCCTGAATCCGAGACGGTTCATGCCCGTATCGATCTTGATCCACAGGTTGAAGCGATGCGGATCCTGGAGCTTTTCGAGGAGCTCGACCTGCAGAGGATCGTGCACGACGAGGTCGAACCCCTGATGCGCAGCCTCCAGCACCTCCTCGGGACTGAAGACGCCCTCCAGCAGCACGATCGGTTGCGCAATCCCGGCTGCCCTCAGGGCCAGTCCTTCCTCCAGCCTGGCCACGGCGAAGGCGTCGGCATCGTCGGAGAGAGCCAGGGCCGTCAGCACGAGGCCATGGCCGTAGGCGTTGGCTTTTACAACAGCCATGACGCGTGCGCCGGGTACCGCTCGCTCGCGGGTTGTTCTGAGGTTGTGGCGGACGGCTGCGGCGTCGACGACGGCGCGGATGAGCCGGCTCACCGCAGCACGCCCTCGCCGTACGAATCGGGCGCGTAGTTCGCGAAACGGGTGAACTGGCCCTGGAAGGTCAACACGAAGGTACCGATCTCACCGTTGCGGTGCTTCGCGAGGTCGATCTCCGCGATGCCCTTCTTGGTGGTCTCCTTGTCGTAGACCTCTTCGCGGTAGATGAGCAGGATCATGTCGGCGTCCTGCTCGATGCTGCCGGACTCTCGCAGATCCGACATGACGGGCTTCTTGTTGTCCCGCTGCTCAACGGCGCGATTCAACTGGGACAGCGCGATCACCGGCACCTGCAACTCCTTCGCAAGTATCTTCAGGCCTCGGGAGATTTCACCGATCTCCGTCGCGCGGTTCTCTTTTGTACCCGGCACCTGCATCAGCTGCAGGTAGTCGACGACGACCAGGCCCAGCCCGTGCTCGCGCTTCACCCGGCGCGCGCGCGCGCGCAGCTCGGTGGGCGTGAGCGCCGGCGTCTCATCGATGAAAATCTTGGCCTCCGACAGCTGGCTCGTCGCACTGGTGATGCGCACCCAGTCATCGTCCGAGATCCGCCCACTGCGCAGATTGCCCAAGGGCACACCGCCGATCGAAGACAACATGCGCGTGATCAGCTGCTCGGAAGGCATTTCCATGCTGAAGATGGCGACGGGCACTCGATTGGTCTGGTGAACCGCCGCGTACTCGGCCATGTTCACCGCGAGCGTCGTCTTTCCCATGGAAGGCCGGCCTGCCACGATGACGAGGTCGCCGGGCCTCAAGCCACCGGTCTTCTTGTCGAACTCCGCGAAGCCCGAGGGAAGGCCCCGTAGCTTATCGGGGTTGGAATGGGCGTCGTCGATCTGATCGATGACCTGCGGCAAAAGGGTGCGCACGGACACTGCCCCGCCGCCGCGAGTGCTGCCCTCTGCGATTTCGAATACGCGCTGCTCTGCCTTGTCGACCAGCTCGCGAGCGGTCTGGCCGTCGTTGTTGAAGACGGAGGACGCGATCTCGGAGCCGGCAGAGATCAGCTGACGAAGCAACGAGCGCTCGTGGACGATCTCGGCATAGGTGCGAACGTTCGCGGCAGTCGGCGTTTCCCGTGCGACGGTGCCGAGGTAGGCGATTCCGCCCGCGGCCTCCAGCTTGCCGTTGCGCTCCAGGTGCTCGGAAACGGTGACGAAGTCGGTAGGCTTGCCGTTACCGGCCAGCACGCCGATGGCCTCGAAGATGAGGCGGTGGTCGTTGCGATAAAAGTCGGTCTCGCGGACGACGTCGGCCACGTTGTCCCAGGCCGTCGGATCCATGAGCAGACCGCCGAGCACGGCCTGTTCCGCTTCGATGGAATGCGGGGGCGCCGGTGCGTCCGCTAAGGCGATCGCACCGGAGCGTGCTTTGGCGGGGGTGGCCATCCGCCTAGCTTACTGCGGCGGCTACTCTTCGGCGACGATAGTGACGGGCAACGGCACGTCGACATCTGCGTGCAGATGCAGACTGACGAGGTGCTCCCCGACCGCGCGCAACGGCCCGTTCGGCATGCGAACCTCGCTGCGCTCGACCTTGAACCCCGCTTTTTGGCAGGCCTCTGCGATATCGGCCGTCCCGATCGAGCCGAACAACTTGCCTTCCGTCCCGGCCTTCGCCGTGATGGTCAGCTTGAAGTCCTTCATAGCCTCGGACCGCTCGGTCGCGGACACGAGATGCTCGCGGGCGGCCTTCTCGAGCTCCGCACGGCGCTCCTCGAAGCGCTTGATGTTATCGGGAGTCGCGAGCGTCGCCTTGCCCTGGGGCAGCAGGAAGTTGCGGCCGTAGCCGGAGCGCACCTTCACGCGGTCGCCGATGTTGCCGAGATTGGCAACCTTCTGAAGAAGAATGACTTGCATCGCTAGTGCCTCAATGCTGGTCCGTGTACGGCAACAGAGCGAGGAAGCGCGCGCGCTTGATCGCGACTGCGAGCTGGCGCTGATAGAACGACTTCGTGCCCGTGATGCGGCTCGGAACGATCTTGCCCGTCTCGGTGATGTACCCCTTGAGGGTGGCGAGATCCTTGTAGTCGATGTACTTCACGCCCTCGGCGGTGAAGCGACAGAACTTCTTGCGGCGAGAAAAGCGGCCACCGCCTCCGCTACCACCGCCTCCGCCACCACCACTGCCGCCGCGGGAGTCACCTTGTCTCATGGCCATGATTTCAGTTTCCTGTGTTTGATGACGATGGGTCAGGCGTTGTCGCCGACCGGGCCATCGTCGTCATCGGATGTGGGGGGCGCGTCGTCGCGGGCGCGCTCACGGCGCCGGCCGCCACCATCGCCACCCTCTTCCTCCTCCGCGCGAGCCATTGGTGAAGGCTCGGTGATGGCCTCGTCCATGTTGACCACGAGGTGACGCAGCACTGCGTCGCTGAATCGGAAAGCACCAGTCAACTCACCGAGTGTCTTCTGGTCGCACTCGATGTTCATCAGAACGTAGTGCGCCTTGTGAACCTTGGCGATGGGGTAGGTGAGCTGGCGACGGCCCCAGTCTTCCAGGCGGTGCAACCGCCCTTCACCCGTAGCGATCATGCCCTTGTAGCGCTCGATCATGGCGGGCACCTGCTCGCTCTGATCGGGATGGACCAGGAATACGATCTCGTAATGCCTCATGTGTCCTCCTTACGGATTGGGAGCCGCCCGTCGCGAGGCTTGCGGGGTGCGGCAAGGAGACGGCGCTTCGGACCTCTTTTGGCCGAGGCGCGCGCCCGCGCGGCTGGGAGTTGCCCTGCTGCGGGGGGCGCGAAGCATACACAATTGCCAGGCCGATTGCAGGCAGCCCGCGCTAACCCGGCGCGGGCAACACATCTCCGCGAGGAATTTCGGCTGATCGGGGGTGCAGTTGCGAAAATACCTCTTTTCAGATCAGCGGCTTACAGAAATTAACACGGCGGGACTAGGAGCCTCTTTGTCGTACGACCTCGTATAGAAGCATCCCTGCCGCCACGGAGACATTGAGACTCTCGACAGCGCCCAGACCGGGCAGCCGCACGACCCAATCGCATGTCTGCTGCGTGAGCTGGCGGAGGCCCGCGCCCTCGGCGCCGAGCACAAGAACGATTCCGTCCTTCAGATCCACTTCATGCGCCTTCTTCGGACCCTCCGCGTCAGCACCCACTATCCACAGGCCTGCGTCCTTCAGGAGCTTCAGGGTCCGCACCAGATTCGTCACGGCGACCACCGGCGTCGTCTCCGCCGCGCCCGCTGCGACCTTGCGAACTGTAGGAGTCAACTGCGCGGCGCGATCCTTCGGCACGATCACGGCCAACGCACCGCAGGCATCTGCGGTTCGCAAGCAGGCGCCGAGGTTGTGCGGGTCTTGGACGCCGTCGAGGGCTAGGAGCAGCGGCGACGGCTGCGCCGACAGCGCGCTGAGGAGCGTGTCCTCCGTCCACGCGGGCATCGGCGCGATCTCCGCGACAACGCCTTGATGCGCGACGTCACCCAACATCTGCTTCAGTGCGTGCGCGTCGATCCTCTGCACGGGCCGCGCATGCTGCCGTGCGAGTTCCTCTATCCGCCGAACCCGCGGGTCATCGCGGCGCTCCGACAAACGAACGGAAACAACGCGCTCCGGGTGCCGCTCGAGCATCACGCGTACTGCGTGCAGGCCGTAGACCGTCTCTGCGCTCTTCACGCGTCTTCTGCCAACTCCAGGTCAACGAGCCCTTCGATGGGATTCACCGCTGTCACGACTACGCGCACGTGGGTACCGATACGCAAGCGCCGTTTCTTTCGCTTGCCGACCCACGCGTGACCGTCGTCGTCCATTACATACTCATCGTCACCGAGTCGGTCGATATGCAGGAGACCGTCGACGGACACGTCGAGCAGTTGAACGAAACAGCCGAACTCCACGACGGTCGTAATGAGCCCCTGGAACGTCTGTCCGACGCGCTCCCTGAGGTACGCACACTTGAGATAGGTGCTGACAAACCGGTCGGCTTCGTCTGCACGCTTCTCCAGTTTCGACGTGCTCTCCCCCACGGCGCTCAGCTCTTCGGGTTCGTAGCGCACGCTGGCCGTCCCGGGCACGCCCAACAAAGCCCGCAGTGTCCGATGTACGACCAAGTCGGGATAACGCCTGATGGGCGAAGTGAAATGCGCGTAGTGAGTCAGCGCGAGCCCAAAGTGACCGATGTTCGTAGGCTGATAGACGGCCTGTTGCATCGCGCGAACGATCAGTGATTCGACGAACGGCCGCTCGGCGGTGTGCCCCAATCGACGCGTGATCGCCTGCAAGTCTCGCGGAGCCACGTTCTCGGGAATCTGAGCCTCGAAGCCTAAGGCCGTCAGCATCGAGAGCAGCCGGTCGAGCTTGAGTTCCTCCGGTTGCCCGTGGACCCGATAAAGCGTTGGCGTTCGGGTCTTACCAAGCTCCTGCGCCACGGCGACATTAGCCATGATCATGCATTCTTCGATGAGCCGATGCGCGTCGTTACGCGCTCGGAGCTCGATAGCACGCACGCGCTCGGCCGAGTCGATGACGAATTCGGCTTCTGCGGCATCGAAGTCCAGCGCTCCCCGCCGGTTCCGAGCCTTATAAAGCGCTCGGTAGATGTCCACGAGCACGAGCAGCGGGTCCACGAGAGGTCCGAGTTCGTTTCGCGCCTCTGGACGACCCTCGAACAAGGCGGCGTTCGCCAACGTATAGGTGAGACGCGCTGCCGAACGCATCACAGCGGGATAAAAGCGCGCCGACTTCAAGGCTCCCTGCTTTGAAATGACCATGTCCGCTGCGAAGCAAAGACGGTCGACGTGAGGCGCCAGCGAGCAGAGGTGATCCGACAGTGCCGTCGGCAACATCGGAATAACACGTGTCGGGAAGTAGACGGACGTGCCACGCTCTCGCGCTTCCGCGTCCACCGCAGTTCCCGGACGAACGTAATGGCTTACATCAGCGATCGCGACGATCAGACGAAAACCCGCCGGGTGCACTTCGCCATACACAGCATCGTCGAAGTCGCGCGCGTCTTCTCCATCTATCGTGACGAGCGGAAGCGTTCTCAGGTCCTCGCGCTTGTCCGCCTCTGCAGGATCGACGCGATCGCCCCAAGCTTGCGCCTCGCGCAGTGCGGCGTTGGAGAACTCGTGTGGCAGATCGAACCTAGCGATGGCGGTTTCGGTGGCCAGCTCGACGGGTCGATCGGGATCCAGTCGCCTCTCTACGCGAGCCTGTGGGGAAGACACCTCGCTCCCATGGCGGGTGATTCGGGCAATCACCCAGTCGCCGGCTCGCGCTCCATTCAACTCCGCGGGTGGCACCAGACAGCGTAGCTGCAGTCGTCGGTCTGCGGAATTCACCCATGCGCTACGGCCCTGCACTTCGACGGTTGCGAGAAATGCGCTGACGCCTCGGCCGACGATTTCCTCCACTTTCCCCAGCCAGCGATCCGTCGCATCGCGAGTGACACGAACGCGGAGCCGATCACCGTGCATGACGCCGCGCATCTGATTCGGCGGGAGGAAGATGCTGTCCTTCATCCCTTCCACTCGCACGAACCCGTACCCGGCACGATTCGCGCTCACCGTACCTTCCACCACGCTCCCCGTTTTCGGCGCCGCTGACGCTCCGCCGGGGGCTCTCTGGTTGCTTGTCTTGCTGCGGGGGCTGGCGCTTCGTCCCTCGCCTTTCGTTTTGCGCCCAGCGGCGCTCCGGGCAGGCCCTCTATGTGAATCGTCCCGCTGACGGCCCTGATGAGGCGACGTGTGCGAGCTCGCGTGGCCCTTGCGGTCTCGGCGCCCAAATTTGCTTCTACGCGTGCTCAATTGACAGCTCCCGACCCCGTGCGTAGATTGCCGCGCCTTCTGTCGGCTTTCCCCTCCCGTGCCCGGGTGGCGGAATTGGTAGACGCACTAGTTTCAGGTACTAGCGGGTAACACCGTGGAGGTTCGAGTCCTCTCCCGGGCACCAAAAAATATTTATAAATCAATACGATAAGTCCGAATAATTAAGTTTGGAAATTAAGAATGTTCGCCACCGGATCGGTGGCTTGCGGCGGGATTGTTGATCTTTTCGCGCCGACATCCTAGCACCCCTTCATGGGGCCATCCGCGCCGAATCCAAGGCTCCCGACGTTGAAGACACCCGCCGGCCTGCAGGCCCTCATCGACGATGGCGTGATCGACGAAGTGCTCCGCTCACTGAAGAGCGGCAAGGAAGCCACCGTCTACACGGTGCGCTCCGGCACGCAAATTCGCTGCGCGAAGGTCTATCGCGACATGGCTCAGCGCAGTTTTCAGAAGCGCGCTCAGTACCAGGAAGGCCGCAAGGTGCGGGGCAGTCGCCAGGCGCGTGCGATGAGCAGGAGCACCCGTTTCGGTCGCCGCGAGCAAGAGGCTGCCTGGAAGAACGCCGAGGTCGATGCGTTGTATCGCCTCGTCGCTGCAGGCGTCCGCGTTCCGCGTCCTTATGGGTACTTCAACGACGTGTTGGTCATGGAGCTGGTGACTGATGCGGATGGCAACCCTGCGCCCCGCCTGGGCGAAGTGGACCTCTCACCTGAGCTCGCGCGGGAGTATCACCAGTTCCTGATCCGACAGATCGTGCTGATGTTGAGCATCGGACTCATTCATGGCGATCTCTCGGAATTCAACGTCTTGGTCGCCCCTGACGGGCCGGTCATCATCGATCTGCCGCAGGTGGTCAATGCAGCCGGCAACAATGGCGCATTGGCGATGCTCGAACGAGACGTGAACAACCTCCGCGCCACGCTCGGTCGCTTCGCGCCCGAACTCCTCCACACCGAATTTGCGCAAGAGATGTGGTCGCTCTACGAGCAAGGAGAGCTGAAAGCGGACAGCCCACTCACCGGCCTGTTCGCGCGCGACGAGACGCCGGCAGATGCCGGCAGCGTCATGGCGGCGATCGACGATGCACGAGAGGAAGCGATGCGGCGGGAGCTGGCGGCGGACGGTTGAGCTGAGTGCCGCAATTTTCTCCGAGGACGGGCCCGATATCGATGGCTGCGTTCTTTGCGTCGATACACAAGTCATTCAACCTCGTGTTGGAAGCGTGGTTGGACTTCGAACGCGAGCGAGCGGCGTGGGCGATTCCACCCGAGCGTTCCACGAGCGCCAAGCCCCCGCCAGGTGCTGCTCAACCATCTGGCGGCGATCGACACCCGCGACCCTAACCTTAAGAAATGTCTGCCCCAATCGCCCCGCGGGGCCACCTGGAGGGGGGTGTCGTCGATGAAGTAAGCGTCATCGCGACTATGTGAGCGATTTGGCAGAAAAAAATGGACACGAGTGGGTCGGATTGCTGAGCGCTGCGGCCTAATGCGCTTATGCTTCGTGCCGTATTGCGCGCGCCCGGAGTTCAGGGGGTGCGATACGGAGGATGTCAATGAGATTGAAGTGCGCGAGCCGGTTGCTGACGGCACTCGCGGGTCTGGGGACTATTGGCGCGACGGCTGCCACGCCGGCTTCTGCCCCACCAGTCGATGGCCAGACCCAGTGGAAACTGGTCGAGAACTACTGCGTCAAGTGTCACAACATCACGGACTGGGCGGGCGATGTAGCCTTCGACACCATGTCCGCGGACACCGTCCCCGACGACCCCAAGATCTGGGAAACCGCGATCAAGAAACTCCGCAGCGGGCTGATGCCGCCTCCGGGCAAACCGCACCCCGACCACGCCGCCGTGGCAAGCATGGTTTCGTGGCTGGAAAGCACGCTGGACAAAGCCCAGGCGACGCCCTACGCCGGCTATGTGCCGCTGCGACGCCTGAATCGCCGCGAGTACGCCAATTCAGTACGTGACCTGCTGGACCTCGACGTCGACGCCGCCACCTGGCTGCCGCAGGACCAGCTGAAGGAAGACTTCGACACCAACGCCGAGCAGCTGCAGATGACTCCGGCGTTCATGGACCAGGCAGTCACCGCGGCGCGCGCGCTGGCGCTCCAGGCGGTAGGCGATCCGAAGTCCGTGCCGCTGGAGACCACGTACGGCATCACGGCCAACATGATCCTGTCGTTGGCCGCGGCGCCCGCCCTGGGCTCGGGCAACCAGCAGCGCTACAAAGACGGCATGCCCTTCGGTACCCGCGGCGGCATGAGCGTGGAGCACAACTTCCCGGCCGACGGCGACTACGTGCTGACCATCGGCGATATGGCCCTGGCCCGCACGGTGCCGAACCTGGAGTTCGAAAACACCGTCATCGCGTTGCTGGACGGCAAGGAATTCTGGCGCACCCAGCTCGGCGGCGAGGAGGACCACAAGGCCGTCGACCAGAAGCTCGATGACGCGGTCGCCAGGATCAACGGCCGCCTGAAGGACATCCACTTCCACGCCACCGAAGGCCAGCACACGGTGGCCGTCACCTTCCTCCGCCGCAGCTATGCCGAGGACGACGGGCGCACTCTGCAATTCCAGCCCGGCGACGACCGGCGTTCAGCCAATCTGCTGGAGGGTGGCCAGCACCGCGTGCAGGCCGTGCATGCATTTCAGATCAAGGGCCCGGTGAAGATCACCGGCATGACCGATTCGCCCGCTCGCCAGAAGGTCTTCATCTGCAAGCCGGCAAGCCCCGCCGAGGAGAGGCCCTGCGCCGAAAAGATCGTCAGCAACCTGGCGCGGCACGCCTTCCGCCGCCCAGTGAACGACGACGACATCGCCCCCCTGATGGGCTTCTACGACCGCGTCAGCAAGACCGACGGCTTCGAGGCCGGTGTGCGTGAGTCTCTCGCGGCGATCCTGGCGAGCCCGAACTTCCTATACCGCGCCGAGGCGGCGGTCGACCAGGGCGCCCGCGAGCTCAACGACCTGGAGCTGGCCTCGCGTCTGTCCTTCTTCCTGTGGAGCAGCCTGCCGGATGACGAGCTGCTGGCACTCGCGGAGAAGAACGAGCTGTCGAAACCAGACGTGCTGGCGGCCCAGGTGCGCCGGATGATGGCCGACCCGAAGGCGATCTCGCTCACCAAGGACTTCGCCTTCCAGTGGCTCAACGTTGCCAAGATGGACAACATCGTTCCCTCGGCCGCGCTCTTCAGCTATGCCAGCGGCGTCTATGACCCGCGCCCGGCGTTCAAGAAGGAACTGGAGCTGTTCATGGACAGCATCCTGCGCTCCGAGCG
>Ga0070681_10008181_pt1 | contig 10237 bp, 10 predicted proteins | sample KBSC83BmetaG_FD_65650 | JGI IMG/M metagenome (GOLD analysis project Ga0070681, IMG submission 65650) | Corn rhizosphere microbial communities from Kellogg Biological Station, Michigan, USA - KBS C8-3B metaG | ecosystem: Host-associated > Plants > Roots > Rhizosphere | place: USA: Michigan...
GCACCAGCAGCTCGAACTTGAGCGCTTCCTCGCGCTGGCTCGTCGCCAGCAGCTTGCCGGTGCGGCCGAAGAACGGGTCGTTGGCAACGTCGACCTCGAACGGCAGGCCGAACGAGCCGATGATCGCCCGCCCCCGCTCCATCCAGAGTTCGCGAAAGTCGAGCGCCTGTGCCTCCGTACCCAGCCGCACGTGCTCGCGCTGACGAAACATCTGCATGCGCGCCGGATCGATCGAGGGCTCGTGACGGAAGCAATAGGTATAGACGTCGACCAGTGCGCCCGTCTCGGCCATGCGGCCGCGCGCGGCGATGGTGGGATAGACGCCGTAACAGGCCGCCGGCGTCAAGGCGACCTGGGTGGTCTTTTGTCCGGCCGTCCAGTCGCCGCCCTTGTCCAGCATCTCGAGCATCGCGCGATGGTCGCGGTCGGCGCCGGTGAAACTGTGCACGGTGCCGACGAGCTGCGGCGAACTCCTGAGGTAGCCGCTCTGCTCGAGCTGCCCTCTGCCGATGCCCGGCGGGAAGCGCATCACCTCCGGCGCGTCGGCATCGCCCACCCGGGAGAAAGCGCGATTGATGCCTTCGACGACCTGCTCGAACAATCCGCTGCGGCCGTAGAGGCCGTCGACACCCATGGAGATCAGCAGGCCGTGGCGCAGCAGCTCGTCGCGATAGGCGCGATGGGCATCCGTCATGCCAGCAGCTCCGGATCGTCGCGCAGTGCCAGCACGAGCTGCGCGGTGTTGGCAAGGATGCGGTCGTTATTGACCATCAGCGCGGCCGAATGTGCATCCCGCAGGTGCCGGCCGAGACTGAACGGCGAGTCGTTGCGATAGCCGGCCAGGCCACAGACCAGCAGCGCCTGGCCCACGATCTGCACGACCATCTGCGACGATGCCGTCTTGAGGTTGTTCATGGCGATGGCGAATGGCAACGCCGACAGCCGGTCCTCCGAGCCCAGCGCCGCCTCGTACTGCCGCAACGAAGCCACGACGTTCGCCTTCATGAGCTGAAGCTGGCTGGCCGCCTCGGCGAGGCGCACCGCCCCAGCCAACGTCGCACCGGGCTTCTTGCGCGTCTCGCCGCGCACGAAGGCGCGGGCTCGGGCCATCGCATCGGTGGCGATGCCGAGCCACAGCGCGCTCCACACCAGATGCGAGGTCGGCAACATGGTCTGCGCCGAGACATCGGCGTACGGCACGGGGATGACCTGCGCCATCTCGCCCGCGGCCTTGAGGTGATAGCCGTTGGAGCAGGTGCCGCGCATGCCGAGCGTGTCCCAACCTTGAAGCGCGTCGAGCGTGGCATCCTTGCGCGGCACCACGACGATCACCTGGTCGGACGCGGGCGACTGTAGCGTGCGGCGCGCGGTCACCAGAATGCCATCGGAATCGGCGCCATAGGAAATCACCGTCGCCTGCTTGGCCAACGCGAAACGGCCGCTCTTCTCCTCGATCGCGCAGACACTCGAACGTACGTCACCGCCGACACCCGCCTCCGACGTGGCCGACGCAAGCAGGAGCTGCTCGGCGGCCAAACGCTTCAGGAAGGCGCGCTGCCACGGGCTGGCGCCGCCGTGACGCACGACGCACGACACCTGGATCTGATGCATGGCATAGACCATCGCGGTCGAGGCGCAGTGCTGACCCAGCACATGGCAGATCGACACGACATCGGCGATGCCCGCTCCCGGTCCACCCTCGCCCGCCGGCACCAGGATGCCGAGCAGCTTGGCCTCCCTCAGGGCGCGGACGGCTTCCGCGGGGAAGCGCGCCTGCCGGTCGACCTCGTCGGCGTGGCGCGCGGCGATCACGCCCACCGCGCGGGCGGCGGCGATCCAATTGCTCATACGGCTTCTTTTTTGACGCCGATGCCGCTCAACGCCTCGACCAGGGCGGCGACGCTGGAGAAGGTGCGTCGGCGCAACAGGCTGTCGGGAAATTCAACGTCGAATGCTTCTTCGAGCGAGAGCATCAGGGTGACGGTGGCATGCGAGGTGAGGCCCGCGGCGTAAAGGTCCGCATCGTCGGCCAAAGTATCGATGTCGGTCCGCAGCCAGCCCGTCGTCTTCAGCAGGGCGCGGACGCGGTCGCGGACAGAGGACACGATATGCTCCCAGGGCAGTCGGGCTGAAAAATGCCAGTCGTTGCTTGCACTTAGGATATCCTTTCGTATAGAGCGATTCAACATGACGCCCGTGACGTTCGACGGATGCTTCGGCTGGCTTCACGCTCCGCGTGACCGGGCGAGCAGCGACGTCGCGGTGCTTATTTGCACTGGCTTGCTTCAGGACGCGATCCTGGCCTACGGGTCGCTGCGCGTCCTGGCCGACGATCTGGCCGCGGCGGGCTATCCGACACTGCGCTTCGACTATCCCGGGACGGGCGATTCCTGCGACGAGACCGTCGAACGCGTCGGCCACTGGACGGCCTGGCAGCGAAGCATCGACGAGGCTGCAAATTGGTTGCGGGCGCGCAGCGGCGCCACGCAGTTGGTCGTGGTCGGCCTGCGGCTCGGCACGACGCTCGCGACACTTGCCGCCGCGCGGCGCGACGACGTCGCGGGCCTCCTCCTGTTCGAGCCCGTTCCGAGCGGCCGCGCCTATGTGCGCCAGCTGCTTCTCGAAGCCGAGATGCTGAGTGGCACCCGGCCGGACAAGGGCGAGGATCTCCCCTTGCGCGAGTTCCGCTTCTCGCCCGCCACCCTCACCGAGATCGGCGAGGTCGACTTGCGCAAGGTGACACCCAAGCCCGGCACCGAGGTGGCTCTCTGCGCCCAGACTGAAAGCAAGGCCCTCGACGAGATGGCCACGGCGTGGCGCACCGCGGGCAACACGGTCGCAGCGATCGGCTGGGATGGCCTCGGCCCACTGGTGCGCCACAAGATCATCGAAGAAGACGCCCTGGCGGACTTCACCGCCGTCCTGCGCTGGCTGCGCGCGGCGGTCCCCGTGCAGGCGACGGAGGTGGCGATCCGGACGGACGAGGCGATCCTGAGGCTGCCGGGAAGCATCGAGACTCCCCTGCGCTTCGGGCCCGATCGGCGCCTGTTCGGCATTCTCAGCCGACCCGATCGCGGCACGGCCGACACGGTCGTATTGATCGGCAACGCCGGCCACGATCCGCACTACGCCTCGGCGCGCCACGCCGTCACGCTCGCGCGCAAGCTTGCCCTCCAGGGCGTTGCCACCTTGCGCCTGGACTATGCAGGCCTGGGCGACAGCATCGCTCCCGCCGGCAAGGAACGCATGCTGAGCCATGTCTTCGCCGTCGACCGCAGCGCCGACGTGGCTGCCGCGATCGACGCCTTGCAGGCGCTGGGCTTCCGCCGCTTCGGCATCGGAGGCCTGTGCTCGGGCGCGTTCCATGCCTTCCGCACCGCCGTCGCCGAGCCGCGCATCGGCGCGGTGGTGGTGGTGAACCTCCCGTTCTTCTCGATGCCCGCGGGCAACGTACTGGGCTTCCTCGAGCAGAAGGGCCAATCGCCCGCGGGCTACATCGCCAAGCTCTTCCGGCCGAAGACGTGGGCCACGCTGATGAGCGGCACGGTGGACTATCGCGGCATCTTCACCGGACAAGTCGGGCGCCTGCGCACGCGCCTCTCCCAGCGGACCATGGGATTGGCGCGACGGAGCGGCCTGCTGCGCGAGCAGAGTTTCGCACAGAAAGCCCTGTCGACTCTCTCCGCGCGGCGCGCGCGCGTCATGTTCCTGTTCTCGCCGGGCGAGGAAGCCGAAGGCGCCTTCGCCCACGAGTTCGGTCCCACCGCGGCCGGCCTCGCGCAGCACAGTGGTGCCGAGATGAAGGTCGTCCCGGGGATGGACCACGACCTGACGGCGCCGGTCGCCCGGCGCGCGGCCGAGGAAATGATGGTAGAGTTCTTCAGCCGCCCATGACGCTCCGCCTGCAAAGCTTCGACTTCCTCCGGGCGGCCTGCGCGCTGATGGTGCTGGCGGGCCACCTGTGTACCGAAATGGGCTTCACGCCGAACAAGATCGTGCTCGGCGCCACCTCGTTCGGCACTGAAGCGGTTGTCGGTTTCTTCGTCCTGTCGGGCTGCCTGATCTCGATGCAGGACTACGGGACGACCGGCAACTACCTGCGCGCGCGCCTGGTCCGCATCCTGCCGAACTACTATGTGATGCTGGCCTTCACAGCAGCCGCGATGCTGGCGTTCGGCGTCGCCTTCCCGACCTCGCATCTCGTGGCCAATGCTCTGTTCGTGCAGACGCTCGACTGGTCCGCCGCCAATCCGTTGAACTGGTACGCCCAGTCGTGGAGCCTGTCCTACGAGATCTGGTACTACATCGCCTTCCTCGCCATCATGGCGTGGCCGCGCCTGCTGCTGCCGCTCTTCATCGTCAGCCTCGGCACCGGCATCGCGCTCTACTTCGTGGCCAAGCCGCCCGATCCGGTGAACGCGCTGCTGCGCGCCTTCGCCTTCTTCTCGATCTGGTTGTCGGGCGTCCTGGTGACCCGGCTTGTCCGGCGCGGCCATGGCGTGTCGATGGCGACCGGCGCCTTCATGATGGCGGTCGGCTTCTGCCTGTCGCGTGTGCCCTTCTCGAGCCCCGCCAAGTTCGACTTCGGCCTGCTGTTCGGCTTCGGCATCGGCTTCGCCTTCCTGGTCTGGGCGCTGGTCACGCAGGCAATGCCGGGCACGATCCGCATGCTGCATTTCAACCTGCCCGCGCGCGCGGCGGTGTCCGCCGTCGTGCTGGCGATGTTGTGGCACTGGTCCGACTCCTTCTTCGCCATGAAGGCCGTCATGACCGCCCTGGTCGTGGTGTTCGCGCTTCTGCCGGAGCCGATGGTACGCGGAGTGGCGGCACTCGTGCGCCCCGCCCTGCCCTTCATGACGTACGTGGGCGGTCTCTCCTACGCGCTCTACCTCGTGCACTACCCGGTGCTGCACGTCTTCTACCGCGCCCATCCGTTCATGCCGGTGGTGAACGCCGTCATCGTCGCCGTCGTGAGCTTCGCGATCGCCCACCTGCTCGACTATGTAATGCAGCCGCGCATCGCCGCGGCGGTGCGCGGGAAGAAGCACCGATGATCGCCCGGCGCGAGCTGCGCAACCGATTCCTCCTCATCGTCGCGGCGGTGTTGTTCACCCTCGTGGCGATGGAATTCGGCTGCCGGCTGCTGCGCGGGCCATGGTTCCTCGTGCACTGGCCCAACCTCGTGCTGCTCGAGGCCGAGCAGCACAAGAAGCCGTGCATGTTCATCCATGACGACACACTGGGCTACGTGCCGGAGCCCGACTGCAAGGGGCCCGAGCACAGCCACGACGCCCAGGGGCTGCGCGCCATGCCCGCGCCACCCGCCGACACCGCGGCCCGGCCGTTGGTGCTCACGGTCGGCGATTCCTACACCTACAGCGACGAAGTGAAGGACGACGAGACCTGGCCCGCCTACCTGCAGGCGATGATCCATCGCCGGATCGCCAACGGCGGCGTGCCGGGCTACGGCCTCGACCAGACTGTCCTGCGCGCCGAGCAACTCGCAGCCCGGCTGCATCCCGACGTCATGCTGCTGGGCTTCATTGCCGACGATCTGCAGCGCGACGAGATGGGCCGGCTGTACGGCAGCGAGAAGCCGTATTTCGAGCTCGTCGACGGCAAACTCGCGCTGCGCCATGAACCCGCACCCGACGCCCCCGTTGCCCGGGAGACCCTGCCGTTCTGGCAGCGCTGGTTCGGCTGGTCGATGCTGGTCGACAAATCGATGCGCCACTTCGGCTTCTATTCGCAGTGGTTCTGGCAGGACAAGCAGGCCCTGCCCACCGGCAGCGGCGAGCGCATTGCATGCCTGCTGATGCAGCGCGTCGCGGCGATCGGCGTGCCGACGCTGGTCGTCGCGCAATATCGGCCGCACCTGTGGCTCGACGACAAGAAGTGGGCGGCCGAGCAGCGCCGATTGTCGCAGGTCGTCCTTCGCTGCGCGGAAGCCGCAGGGTTGCAGACCTTCGATTCCTACACGCTGATTGACGATATCGTAAGAGCACAAGGTGTGAAGTCTCTGTACGGCGACTGGCATCACAACGCCCGAGGCAACCATAAGGTCGCAGAGGGCATCTCAGCCGAACTCGCGAGGCGTAGGATGCTGCCCTGAACAGTTTGGGGCAGAATGAACGACAAGATCAGCGTCGTCGTGACAACGCGCAACCGGCGCGACCTGCTGGCCACCACATTGCGCTGCGTGCGGGACCAGAGCTGGCCGAACGTCGAGTTGATCGTCGTCGACGAGGCATCTGCCGACGACACCGTGGCGATGGTGGCGCGTGACTTTCCCGAAGCGCGGATCGTGCGCAACGACACGCCGCGCGGCGTGAGCGGCGCGCGCAACGTCGGCCTCGCCGCGGCGAGCGGCGACTGGCTGTTCTTCCTCGACGACGACGACCTCATCCATCCGCGGCATCTCGAGGAATTGCACGCTGCCTCGCTCGCAGCACCACCCAACTCGATCGTCAGCGGACCGATGCGCGACTTCGCCGTCGCCAACGGCGAGATCGTTCTCGCGCCGGCGTTCTGCGCGCCGTCCAGCCGCACCGATGCCGACACGCTGAACGAATTCCTCGAACCCTCGAGCCAGCGCACCATCACCCATTCGACGATCCTCTGGCCGCGCGCCGTCTTCGACTCGATGAAATGGGACGAGACCCTGGGCTTCAACGAGGACTTCGACCTGTTCGGCCGGACAATCCTGTCGGGCCGTCACATCGTCGGGCGGCGCGCCGGCATGTATTACGTGCGCATGCATCCCGGCCCACGCGTGACGACGGGGCGCAACCCGATGCGGCTGGTATCGCCCCTGCGCTACTGGTTGAAATGGTCGGACCTCCTGCTGCCGCGGCCCGACCGCGAGAGGTACGCCGCGCCGATGCGCAACGGCATCATGGCGCTGCTGAACGAATGGGCCGGCGTGCCGCTGGCGACGGAGTACATCCCCCGCCTGCACCAGGCGTTCAAGGCGTGGGGCGGCACGCGCTACTACGTCATCTATCCGCCACGGAACAAGCTGAAGCGCGCGCTGCTGCAGGGGCTGCTCGACTTCGGCGGGCCGTCGATGCTGCGCCGCTTCCTGGCACTCACCGCGAGGATCCGTGGCACCGGCGACATCAATGCCGACTACGTCGCAAAGTTCCGGCCGGTGACGACGGCCGCCGACGGCATCGACGCCGCGATCATCCAGCCCTACCGCTGACACCTCGCCGCCGACCCCTCATCGCCGACAGGCCAGCGCCGGGGCGGCGGCCCGCTTGCCGCCGACCCCCTGCGCACTCTAGGGTCGGCGCATGCACGACAAGGTCGACGTTCTGATCATCGGTTCCGGCGCCTCGGGCGCCGCCGCCGCCTGGAGCCTCGCGGACACCAAGATGCGCATCCTCTGCCTGGAGCAGGGCGATTGGGTGAAGCCGACCGACTATCCGACCAACGGCCGCGACTGGGAGGCCCGCCTGTTCGCCGACTTCGCCATCAACCCCAACCGGCGGGCGCGCGAGACCGATTACCCGATCAACGACCGCAACTCGCCCATCAAGGTCGTGAACTTCAACGGCGTCGGTGGCAGCACCATCATGTACACCGCGCACTATCCGCGGCTGCACCCGTCGGACTTCCGCGTGAAGACGCTGGACGGCGTGGCCGACGACTGGCCGGTCGACTACGCGACGCTCGACCCGTTCTTCGCCGAGAACGACCGCATGATGGGCATCTCCGGCCTCGCCGGCGACCCCGCCTATCCGCTGCACCAGCCCCCCATGCCACCGCTGCCCCTCGGCAAGTCCGGCATGCGCTTCGGCCAGGCACTGAACAAGCTGGGCTGGCACTGGTGGCCGTCCGACTCCGCCATCGCCACCGCCGAGTACGACGGGCGAAGCCCCTGCATCAATCTCGGCCACTGCACGCCGGGTTGCGCCCAGGGCGCCAAGGCCAGCACCGACATCACCTATTGGCCGCACGCCCTGCGCGCCGGCGTCGAGCTGCGCACGCGCGCCCGCGTCCGCGAGATCTCCGTAGGTCCCGACGGCATGGCCACGGGCGTCGTCTATTTCGACGCCGAGGGTGTCGAGCATTTCCAGCCGGCGGAGATGGTGATCGTGGCCTGCAACGGCGTCGGCACGCCGCGCCTGATGCTGAACTCCCGGTCCGGCCGGTTCCCCGACGGAATCGCCAACTCGAGCGGGTTGGTCGGCAAGAATCTCATGCTCCACCCCTTCGCCCTCACCTACGGCTATGTCGCCGACGAGTTGGACGGCAACAAGGGGCCGCCGCTCAACCTGTGGAGCCAGGAATTCTACGAGACCGATCCCGTCCGCGACTTCGTGCGCGGCTACACGCTGCAGCTCCACCGCGGCACCGGCTCGATCGTCGAGGCGATCACCAGCACGCTGGCCGGCCGCCTGCCGTGGGGCGAGGACCATCACCGCGTCTATCGTCGGCTGCTGGGCCATCGGCTGGGCATGTCGACGATCACCGAGGACCTGCCGGAAGAGCACAACCGCGTGACCCTCGATCCGGTGCTGAAGGATTCCAGCGGCATCCCCGCGCCCCGGATCGACTATACGATGAGCGACAACACGCGGAAGATGATGGCGCACGGCGTGGCGCGCTCGAAGGAGATCCTGGCCGCCGCCGGCGCCGATCCCGCCACGATCGGCGTCGAGGCGCCGATCATGAACGGCGGCTGGCATCTCATGGGCACCGCGCGCATGGGCACCGATCCCGAGCGCTCGGTGGTGAATGAATGGGGCCGCAGCCACGACGTGAAGAACCTCTTCGTCATCGACGGCAGCATCTGGGTGACGTCGGGCGGCGTGAACCCGACCTCGACCATCCAGGCGCTGGCGCTCTACATCGCCGACGCCATCAAGCAGCGCCTCGCCGCCGCCACCCTGTTCGACTGAGGCCGCCATGCTCTCGCCCGCCCACCTCCGCGACCTCGAAACTTTCGCCGGCTTCATGATCCCCGCCAGCGCGCACTACGGCGTGCCCGGCGCCGACGACCCCGCGATCTTCGCCGACATCGCCCGCAGCCTCGAGCGTGATACCGACGACGTGGCCGCCGCCCTCGAGCGGCTGGCCGGGATCGGCGGCAAGCCTTTCGCCGACCTGGCTGCCGACGCGCGCCGCGGTGTGGCCGACGCGTTCCGCGCCGAGGGCGGACCGGCGCTGACGGCGCTCATCCGCGTGATCCTGCTATGCTACTACCGCGACGACCGCGTGATGCGCTCGCTGGGCCAGGAGCCGCGCCCGCCCTTCCCCAAGGGCCACGTCGTCGAACAGGGCGACTGGTCGCTGCTCGACCCGGTGCGCCGGCGCGCGCCGTTCTTCCGCAAGGTGCCGTAGAGTTCCGAATGACCATCGAGACCGTCCGCGCATTCCTGGCCGTCCACGCCCCCGACATCGAAATCCTCGAGACCGACGCCAGCACCGCCACCGTCGAGATGGCGGCCGCCGGCCACCGGGTGCTGCCGGCGCAGATCGCCAAGACCCTGTCGCTCAAGGTCAGGGACCGCACGGTGCTGATCGTGGCTTCGGGCACCGCGCGTCTTGCCAACCGCAAGATCAAGGACGTGCTGGGCGGCAAGCCGCGCATGCTGGGCGTCGACGAAGTGGTGGCGCTGACCGGCCATCCGGTGGGCGGCGTCTGCCCGTTCGGCCTCGCCACGCCGCTGCAGGTCTACTGCGACGTCTCGCTGAAGGCGTTCGACGAGGTCATTCCCGCGGCAGGCTCGGCCAACTCCGCGCTGCGCATCGCCCCGCAGCGGATGGCCGAGCTGGTCGGCGCCGAATGGATCGACGTCTGCGAATGAAAGAGCGATCTGCCTGCGACCTTCTGACTCGGGCGGGGCACGAAGCGCGAGGGCGCTGCGTACTGTAGTTTGGGCCTCCCCTCCAAAGGCCCGCGTACAAGGAGCCTGAGCATGCCCGATAGCCTCACCTATCTCGCCGCAGACGACGTGCAGGCGCCGCAGGCCGCCACGATCCGCAAGCGCGCGACGGCGGACGAGATCCAGGCCGACCTTCACGACCGCATCGCCCGCCTGGTCGCGCGCGACCCCAAGTTCGCCGGCTGCGAGGTTGCCTTCCCGCGCGCCATCCCCGCGCGCAACGACAACGCCCCCAACTGGACCGTCGACGGCTTCCCGCGTCTGGCGACCGGCTGTTACACGACCCTGGTGAAGATCGTCGACCAGGCGCGGCTCGAGTACGAACTGGTCGCCTGAACCGGGAC
>Ga0070681_10008184_pt1 | contig 10235 bp, 7 predicted proteins | sample KBSC83BmetaG_FD_65650 | JGI IMG/M metagenome (GOLD analysis project Ga0070681, IMG submission 65650) | Corn rhizosphere microbial communities from Kellogg Biological Station, Michigan, USA - KBS C8-3B metaG | ecosystem: Host-associated > Plants > Roots > Rhizosphere | place: USA: Michigan...
GTGGCGCACAGGTTGAAGTCGTCCGCACGCAGCGTGGGTGCTCCCATTGGACGTTGCTTGCGCCGAACTGGAGAACAAGCTCGCGTCGAGGGGACAAGGCGGTCGCGGAAGGGGCCAACGTCGCCATCGAAGCTCGGCCCAAGAGCTGTTGCCGCGGCTACGGGGCAGTTGCGAAGGTTGCAAGCCAGCCGGTACTTGGAAGTGAACTCGAGCAGGTCAGAACGGAACGACGATGAAAATCCTGCTGGTAGATGATGACCCGTTTGTCCTTGAGCTGCTTTCCGTGCAGCTCCGAACCCTGGGACCAGCGGATATGGATCTGGTGTGCCACACCAGCGGGCAAGCTGCTGTGAGCTTTCTGGAGCATGACCAGCATGTAGACATCGTCTTCTGCGATCTGCAGATGCCAGAAATGGATGGCGTGGAGTTCGTCCGCCATCTCGTGCGTCTGCGCTACGGCGGAAACCTGGTGCTCTTCAGTGGTGAAACCCCCAGGACGCGCCGGGCAGTCGAACAGCTCGCCCGCGCCCATGGGCTGCATGTTCTGGGGACCCTGGGCAAACCGATGACCACCGAGTCGCTGCTTGATCTGCTGGACAGGGCGGTTCCGACTTTCTCGCCGCCGGGTCCAGTAGCACAGGCACCCTTGTATGCACCGGCCGATTTGCAGCTCGCCATCCACCGGGGCGAATTGCTGAATTACTACCAGCCCAAGGTGGAACTGGCGACCGGCAGGGTGGCCGGATTCGAGGTGCTGGTGCGCTGGCAGCATCCACGGGATGGACTGCTCCTGCCCTGTCACTTCGTGCCGATGTCCGAGGAGCACGGGCTGGCGGGCCATCTGGGCGTTGGGGTGATGCGTGAGGCGTTACGCGACATGCGACGCTGGCTTGATGCGGGACACCAGTTCGATCTTGCAGTCAATGTGCCGCTGGGAACCGTTTCCTCGCTCGATTACCCCGATTTTCTGGTCGAGCAAGCCCACGCAGCGGGCGTGCCACTGCATCACCTCGTGCTGGAGATCACCGAAAGTCGGCTGATGGACAATCCCCAGGTGCAGCTGGATGTTCTCACCCGACTACGCCTCAAGCAGGTGAGGCTTTCGATAGACGACTTCGGCACCGGCTATTCCTCCATGGAGCAACTCCGCGACTTGCCTTTCGACGAGTTGAAGATCGATCGCGGCTTTGTCCACCAGGCTGCGCATACGCCCTCGCTGCGCGCCATCCTCGAAGCCAGCCTCAGGCTGGCTCAGGAACTGGGGTTGCGTACGGTCGCCGAAGGCGTGGAGGAGCGTGCGGACTGGGATCTGCTGCGTGCGTCTGGCTGCGACATGGTGCAGGGATTCTTTGTCGCCAAGCCGATGCCAGGTGATGAAGTCGGTGGTTGGCTCACCAAGTGGGAAAGCCGGCGGAACACCTTGATCGCCAATGCTCTTGACATAGGCGACAGTTCGGGCGGTGTCGGCTAGGTCGCATACGAACCCGTCAGGACTTTGGGCGGCGCCTTTGGCCTCAGCGATCGCGCTTCACGAGGCACCGCGGGCATCCGCCAAGCCGCGGCGCAACGCGACATCTGCCAACATGGCTTGCAAGATGGCTTGGGGTCAGCGCGCAACATATTTGCTGATCTTCGCCAGAAGCACGTTGCGCTTGATTGGCTTCGTTACGAAATCGACAGCCCCGGCGGCCAGGCTGCGGATGACGGTTGCCCGGCTGGTTTGACCCGTGAGCATGATGACGGGTATGGCGGCGAAGCCCTCCGACTGCTTTAGCCGCTGGGTTATTTCGATGCCGTCCTGTTCTGGAAGCATGTAGTCCATGAGTATCAGCGATGGCCGAATCTTTCGGAGCAAATTGAGCGCCTCCGTACCGGACCCGGCGAACAACACTTCATAGTCCTCCTGCTCCAGGACCCGGCCCACCAGGTTCCGACTGAATTCATCATCGTCGACCACGAGAATGCTGCGGACTGCGGAAGTCCCCAGTACCTTGACGAGAGACTGGGCTCGTTCGATTTGCAGGGAGGATTCGCGCTGCAATTCGCTTGCCCACTGACGAAGGGGCTCGATGGCGACGCGACCGGATGCGACCAGCGGGGCGATCTCGTTCGACACCAGCGCCCCGAATTCCTTTTCCAGCCTTGACGCATCCCGGACAGCGACAGCATCGTCCAGACCGCCATGGGCAAGGCGATCCAACAGCCGTGATACCGCAGCGCCGATGCGCTCCCCATTACGTGCGAGCTCCGCGGCGGCCGATTCAACCTGCCGGCCACCTTGTGTCAGGCGCTGATCGAGCGTGCGACCGAAATCGTCGAGTGTTTTTGCATAGTCGCCGAGTTGCTGCTGGTTCGCCGACATCCCGCGAGAACGTTTGAGTTCACGCAGCGCCACGTATATCGACATCGGCAGACGGCTACCGTCGTAGGGAGTCGGCCAGAACAACACATAATCGTCAAAGTACTGCTTGCGGCAAAGTTCGAAGGCCGTTTTCACCTGATCCTTGGTACAGAAAACAATGGTCCGGTGGCTATGCCGCTGGGCGATGGTTCCAAAACGATACAAACCGAGGTAGTAACTCTGGGCGTTCTCTATCTTGTTGAAGACCAGCAACAGCACATCGGGCTTGGTGCGCTCGAACTCCGCCACGTACTGTTCGGGATCAAAGGAAGTCGAGACTTGGGGGAAATCGCTCGCCAGCTGGGCGTGCAGGGCTTCCGCTTCCCCCTTCTGGTCGGAAGCAATCAGGATCTTGCCGTTGACCTTGCTCCTGCTCTTGCTCACGTCCGCGTCGCTGCTCCCGGTCTGGGCTTCTGATAGGCCACGCGAAGGTCCACGTACGTATGGAGTATCGGCAATGCACGTCAAAACTTGAGCAGCGCCACTGTTCCCAAACCACACGCGTCGCCCCGCAACGCTGCCCACCCGCGCCGCAAGGTGGACACCATAGTCTGTGCCACGCGAATTCGTCCACCTTGACTCCGGTGCAGGGAGACAAGCGATGCCGACACTGGTACCCGGGCGAACCGATCGACGCCATTCCGGCGCAGACCGCGCGGATGGATTACACCATGCGCGGCAGCTCTCCTGCCGGCACCCACGTACGGTCGGCACGCACAATGCGGTTTGCGCGGGGGGAAATGTGCCCATGACGAAGGAGACAAGCTGTTGTTCTGTCTCAAGCCCGCAAACTACAGCGTTTACCCAACACCAAGTCGATACGACCTGGTCGGATACGGCACAAACTTTGGGGTCATGAGGCACACAGACTGTGAGCTTGTGCCACTACCGAGCAAAACTTCGTGACAGGAACTTCCATGACAGACAAGCGAGTGGTCTTCGATTTTGCAGTCCGGTTTTCAAACGGGGGCGGGCTGCAAGGCCAGGGGTTTCGGCTTGACATCGTCGACGACGCGATTTCGGATAGAGACTTGGCCGCTTACATCATCCAGGATCTGCGCCTGCTCATGGTCGGCAAGGTAGATATCCTGAACAAGCGGATTGTTGAAGAGCAGCACAAGCGCAGACCCACAGCTGCAGCCGCCAGCTCTGGTGATACAGGCGGGCGTGTAGTCGACTTGAGCCACACCATCGAAAATGGCCTGATTACCTGCAAGGGCCTCCCGGCACCAATCATCTGCGACCATATCTCCCACCTGCAGTCACGGACGAGCTACGCGGCGGGCACGGAGTTTCAAACCGGTCGCATCAACATGGTCGCCAACACGGGCACGTACCTTGACACGCCATACCACCGCTACCCGCATGGAACGGATCTGGCCACCACCCCACTACCGGCCATGGTCAATATCCCAGGGGTGGTTGTCCGCGCAACCGGCATCACGGGTCGCGCAATCGACTGGACGAACTTTGCAGCGACCGACGTTTCGGGTCGTGCCGTACTGATCAACACTGGTTGGGATCGCCATTGGCGCACGGACAGCTATTTCGAGGGCCATCCCTTTCTGACAGAAGCTGCGGCCGCGTATCTACGGGATCGCGGTGTCATCCTGGTCGGGATCGATTCACCGAATATCGACGATACGGCAGACCTCACGCGACCGGTACACTCCATCCTCCTCGCCGCAGGCATGCCCATCGTCGAGCACCTGACCAACCTCTCGACCCTACCGATCGATGGCTTTGCCTTCTCGGCCGCCGCACCAAAGATTGTCGCCATGGGCACTTTCCCGGTTCGCGCATATGCAATTCTGGAGATCAGTGATGCGGCATCGTGATACGGGTACGCCAAGGTAGGTCCGGGCCAACAAGCGCTGGTGGTGGAAACCGTCCATGCGCCTAGGCAAAGCGGACGTCAGCACTCTCGACGGTACAGACTGACCCACTGCCGGCGCGAAAGCTGCGCAGTATCTGATTGTGGTGATTGACGATTTGTTCCGCGGTCAGCGAACCGTTATCGAAGGTGGAGTGTGCGTCCTTGACCAGTTCAACCGCATAGCCAAGCGAAGCGGCACGCCGGCAGGAGGTATCCACGCAGTAATCACTTTGCAGGCCGACCACGACCAACCGTCGTACTGCCCGTTCCTTGAGCCAGGCCTCCAGCGACGTGCCGAGAAACGAGTCGCAGAAATCCTTGCCTATCACGCCATCGGCTGATCCCGGCACCAGGCTGCTGTCCAGCTCCGGATCGAGCTCCACCCGCCGGTCCTGCATGAAAACGACGGGCGCGCCGCTGGCTCTGGCCCGGGTCACGAGTTGCTGGATGCGGGCAAGTACGGCGGCACCGTTCCACGGCCCCTCGTCAAGCAGCCCACGCTGCATGTCGATAACGAGTAGTGCGGTATCCAAGCTGCTCCCCCTTGTTTGCGCGGCGAAATGACCAAAGCTGATTTTACCTTGCGGCATCGATACGCGAGCACAACCTTCGGCCGAGTATCACCATGACGAGGCCACTCCCATTCGTGCAAAACGATTTGCGCATGATGTCAAAGCATTGCCTGCCGCCCGGCTCTGGCCTACGGTGCAAGCTTGCTGCAACCGAGGGATCGCCGTGAACACCGTCGTCACCGAAATCGCCGACCGGATTTACCAGCTGTCCACCTACGCGAAGCGGGCGGACCTGCGCTTCAACCAGTATCTGCTCGTCGCGGACGAGCCGCTGTTGTTTCACTGCGGGCAGCGCGAGTTGTTTCCGGCGGTGCGCGCGGCGCTGGGCACCGTGCTGGCGGTGGAGCAGCTGCGCTGGGTGTGCTACGGGCATTTCGAGGCGGATGAATCCGGCGCAATGAACGACTGGCTGCGTGCCGCGCCGGCTGCGTGCGTCGCCGTGGGGGCACTTGGCTGCATGCTCTCGGCCAACGACCTTGCCATTCGTGCGCCGCGCGCACTCGCTGATGGCGAAACCCTCGACCTCGGCGGCAAACGCGTCCGCTATATCGCCACGCCCCATGTCCCACACTGCTGGGATGCCGGCCTGCTCTACGAAGAGACCACCGACACGCTCTTTTGCGGCGACCTGTTCACCCAGGCAGGCAACGGCGCGGCGATCACCGAGGGCGACATCGTGCTGCCCGCCCTCGCTATTGAAGATCGCTACCACAGTACCGCCCTGACGCCGGCGACGGCACCCACCATCCGTCGCCTGGCGACGCTCGAGCCCACGACGCTGGGACTGATGCACGGGCCGGCGTTTCGGGGCGACGGCAAGCGGGCCCTGGACGCGCTGGCAGACGGCTATGCACAGCGTCTGGAGGCTGCGCTCGACACTGGTGGCAACACGCACTGACGCGGCGTTGCGCACCTGTCGGCTCCAGTGGCGGTGACCCAATCGTAGCGGCAGGCGCGAAACGGCGGCTGGCCTGCTGATGGCCCCCGCAGCTGTTCTGCTGCCAGGACGATTGCTGCCACCCACACTCCCGGCACGCAGGGTCGGTTCATCCCCTGCGCAGTAGCCTTGCACGCAGTCAGGCGTGGGAGGTCCATCGTTTACGGCTGCGTGCCTGATGGTCGCGATCACTTCGGAGCATATCCATGCTGGCATTCAACTCGACTCATGCGCTGCTCGGCGTCGCGCTGACCGCACTGTTGCTTGCCGCCTGCGGCAAGCGCACACCGGAGGCTCCCGCCGCAAAGGCAACCACGTCGGCTGCAGTGGCAACCACTGCGGTCCAGCCTGCCACAGCCAAGGCTGCCACGGCCAAGCCGTCAGCGGCTGCCACCGCGCCGACACCCGCACCAACGCCGGCGCCGGCGAGCACGGCCTTTCGCGTCAGCGCGGTCACGCTTGGCAGCGCGGTGGACGCTGCGCAACAAGTCACCAAGCCGGCCACGCATTTCGCGCAGACGGACAAGACGATTTATGCCAGCGTGGTCAGCACCGGCACCACGCCGGACGCGACGCTGAGCGCGCGCTGGAATTACCTGCAAGGTACGGGCATGGTGATCAGCAACGTGACGCAGCGGCTGGCCAGCGACGGCCCGGCCACGACCACCTTCACCCTGCAAAATCCCGACTTGTGGCCAGAGGGCAAATACAACGTGGAGATTGCGGTGGACGGCAAGGTGGTGAACACACAGGCGTTCACGATCGGCAAGTAACCGCGCCGAAATCATCCCGCGCGCCACCGGGCTCGGCTGCGCGCGGCCGGCGCTGGCGCAACGCCGCACGCGCTCGCCGGTAATCAATCTCTTTACTTCTGGGCGATGCGCAGCCGCCGCTGCAAACCACCGGCACGCAGCACCGGCGTGGCAATGGCGGTCGCCAGCGCGTCAGCCGTGCCCCACACTTCCACGACTTCCCTGGCACGCGAGGCGCCGGTGTACAGCAGCTGGCGCGAGAGAATGCGGCTGTCGGCATCCGGGGGTAGCAGCAAGACCACGTGGCCGTATTCGGAGCCCTGACTCTTGTGGATGGTGACGGCAAACGCGCCCTGATGTTCGGGCAGGCTACCGGGCGCGAACGCGCGCACGCCGCGGTTGCTGGTGGCGTTGGCAGTACTGGCCGACGGCATTGCGCCACGGGCCACGGTGACCTCGAACCACACGCGCAGCTGGCCGTCCGTACCCAGCAGACAGATGCCGACATCGCCGTTGAACAAGCCGGCGGCGGCATCGTTGCGCGTGATCATTACCGCGCGGCCCGGATACCACAGCGCGCCGGCGTAATCGTCGAGGCGACCGCTGAGCGTGCGCTCGATGACGGCGTTGACCTCGGTTGCCCCGAATTCACCTTCGCGCAACGCACACAACAGTTGGCGGGCGCGCAAGCCGTCGAGTGCCGCCAGCACCAGATCATCGCGCCCGGACGGCACCGCGGTGTACGCGCCACTGTCGCGCAGCGATTGCCACAGCGCCCGGCACCACGGCACCAGCACGCGGTGCAGATCCTGCGTGGTCGCCACGGCATGCCGGATCGCGTGGGTGCCTGCGACCTGCCACGCAGTGGCAAACGCCGCGGCGTCGCCGCGCAGGATCGCGTGATTGATCGGTACCAGCGATTGATCGGCGCGAAAGCTGTGCTGCAGGCGCACCAGCTCAGGCGCACCGTCGGCCTCCAGGGCGCTGACCAGATCCAGCAACACCGAGCCGGTACCGACCGAGGTGAGCTGGTCGGCATCGCCGACGAGGATCAGTGCCGCGTCGTCGCGCAACGCGTCGAGCAACGCGCGCAGCATGGCCAGATCCACCATGGACGCTTCGTCGACCACCACGATGTCGGCCGGCAGCGGATCTGCGGCGTGATAACGAAAACCACCGGAGCGCCCGCGACTGCCGAGGAGGCGATGCAGGGTACTGGCGTCAACACCCAGCGCGGCAGCCAGATGCGTTTGCCATGCAGCCGGTAACGGCTGACCCGCGTGTTCGCGCAAATGCTTGGCCCCGTCGCGCATCGATTCGGACAGGCGCTGTGCGGCCTTGCCGGTGGGCGCGCTGAGCCGGATCACCGGCGCCGGAAGGCCACGGTCGGCGGCATCCTTGATCAGCATCAACAGCATGCGCAACACGGTGGTGGTCTTGCCGGTACCCGGGCCGCCGGTGAGGACAAACAAGCGTCGCCCGAGGACCCCGCCTACCGCGTCACGCTGCGCCTGAACATCCGTGCCGATGGCGCCGTGAAACAGTACGGCCAGATCCGCCGCCGACGCCGGCCCCGCCGGGAGTTGCGCCGTGCGCCGCGCATTGAGGCGCTGCGCCACCGCGGTCTCATGGCAAAAATTGCGACGCAGGTAGAAATGCTCGTACTCAATGACAAACGGAGTATCAGCCGGCGCCGACGGCTCGCTCCCCGCCACGCTGACCATCGGCTCAGCCTGCAACGCCGCGCGGGCGCCGGCGTCCAGCGCGCGCATGCCATGCCGCGCGCTGTCCACACCGGTCAGTGGCAATGCGCTGTCACCGTGGCCCTCGGCCAGACTGGCCCAGCCCGCGACCAGGGCCAGCAATGGCGAGCCGCCGTGGATCACGACCCAGCGCGCCACCGCACGATCGAGCGCGCGCCAAGCTTCGGGCGCCAGCGCATCAATCGGCAGCGAGCGGAAGTGATAGCCATCCAGCCGTCCATGCATGCCGGCATCACCGGCATCGTCGGGCGCGCTCATGCTGACTCCTCCACATTGCCGTGTCCACGCAACACGTCACCGACCGCGGTCAGCAGCGCATCGGAAAAGCGGTGGCGCCAGATGCCAGCATCCGGTGCCAGACCCGCCGCACGCACGAACAGGTAGACGCATTCACCCAGGCGGTCCGCGCGCCGATAGGCCGGGCCGAGGCGCTGGCGCAGATAGCGATCCACCGCCACGGAATAGATCAGCGCCTGGAAGCGGTAATGGTGGTGATCCATGCGCGCGAGCAGCGCCGCGCCCTGGTAATCGGCCACGCTGTCGCCGAGGTAATTGCCCTTGTAGTCGAGCACATGGAAACACCCGTCGCGCTGGAAAATCAGGTCGATCTTGCCGTTCATCAGGCCACTCAACACGCGCGTGCTGCGCGGCACGAGATCGCGCTCACCATGCTGCGCGCAGGCGCGCTGCAATGCGACCATGGCCACGTGATCCAGCGCAAAGTAAAACTCCATCTCCGCGCGCAGGTCGACGGCTGGCAATGCGGCCAGACACCATGACGGACTGCCGGTCAGCCCCAGCGGCGCCTCCAGCGCGCCCTGCAGGCGCCGCGTCAGCGTGTCCACCAGCGTGGATTGCTCGATGTCCCGGCGCCGCACGCCGGCATCGTCCAGCCAGCGGCCGATCAAGTCGCGCTGGTCGGCCAGCGGCACCCCGACCACGCGATGCTCGAAGATTGCGTGGATGGCGTTGCCGATATCCGTACCGCGCACGGCCGCCAGCGCCACCAAGTCGGGATGCGGCGGCGGCGGTAGCAGCGGCGAAGCCTCCTCCGGCGCCGGCAGGGCGGCGCCATCGATGTCGGCGACCAGATCCGCCGGCTCCGCATCGGCCTCGTCGCCTGCTGACGCACCCGGGTCGATGACGTCCTGTTGCCCTTGCACCAGCGTGGTGAAGCTGTGCTTCGCCTCGAGTGGGCCACTGGGCATGGGTGGCAACGCGCGCGCGTGACGGGTGACGTCGCCGGTAGCGACAGCGACGAAATCATGTCGTGCGGTCGGCTGCCAGCCGTCGCTCCAGCGAATCTGTGGCGTCGCCGCACGCAAGTCGGTAGACGCTGCCGTGTCCCCGAGCAACGGTGGCTGCAGGCGCGCGAGCATCACGTCGAGCGCGCTGCACGCCGTGCCTTCGGCGCACTTTTCAGTCCTCGCGCTGGCCGGGCGCGCAAGCTGCAATGCCAACACGTGACAGGCGTGAATCGCACGCGTCAGGGCGACATACAACACGCGAAAGCGCTCATCCTGCAAATCCTGCAACTCGCTGGCCCTGGCAGCCGCGGAGAAGCCAATGGTGCGCTGGCCGGCGGCAGCGCTGACCACGTGCATGCCGGCGTCGTTGCGCTCGCCGTGATTCCACATCAGCGGCAGAAACACGATGGGAAACTCCAGGCCCTTGCTCGCATGCAAGGTCAGCAAGCGTACGCGCGCACTGTCCGACTCGATGCGCAATTGCGCGGCGTCGGCGGCATCGTTGCCGGCCGCCGCAGCATCCTCGCGACAGGCATTGAACCATGCCAGCAATTCCTCGCTGCCGGCGGTGCTTTCACTTTGCGCCTGCAACAACTCGCCGAGATGGCGCAGGTCGGTGAGCGCGCGCTCGCCACTCAGCGTCTGCAGATAGCGTAGCGCCATGTGTTGCGTGAGTTGATCCACCAC
>Ga0070681_10008185_pt1 | contig 10235 bp, 10 predicted proteins | sample KBSC83BmetaG_FD_65650 | JGI IMG/M metagenome (GOLD analysis project Ga0070681, IMG submission 65650) | Corn rhizosphere microbial communities from Kellogg Biological Station, Michigan, USA - KBS C8-3B metaG | ecosystem: Host-associated > Plants > Roots > Rhizosphere | place: USA: Michigan...
CCCCGGAGCACCGTTCGCAACGAGCCCTGACGTTCTTGTGAACGGCACACCGGTCGAGCACTGGCGCCAGGAGCCCACGGAGGCCGTTCAGAAAGAAAATCGTCCGGGCTCGTTGCGCTGCAGCCTGTCACACCACGAGGAGCCATCCGTGGAATCGGTGAAATCGGTGTAATCCGTGATCCGCAGGGCTCGTCGGTCATGAAGGCCTACCGACGCGCGGAGATCCCGAGAGCCGCGATCCGCGAAAGTGCTGTTTCGCCAACCCATCGCGAGTCGTCGAGCACGAGGGGCGACACGCGTCGCCCTGCCGTGCGCGATGACGCAACCTGACGTTTTGCCCTAGCCCCGAGGGCGGTCGATGACCCCGAAGCTCGAGCCCAAGATCGAATTCGACTACGAAGGCCCGTCGGCCATGGTCCCGCTCGTGGGCTACGCGGCGGTGCGCACTCTCGCCAAGCTGCTGACGCAGCTCGCGCCGATGAGCGCCTTCACCGCGCTTCTCACCACGCTATTCTGGCTCGCCGCCGCGATCTATGTCTTCGGCGTCGTGACGTGGAAGCGGGACGACAACTGGCTCGGCGGCGGGATTATCGTCGCCGGCACGCTGTTCATCGGCGGCGCACTCGCCGAGATCGTCGGCCACGTGGTGCAGCCCGGTGCAATCGGTGAAGCCGTGGTCGCTACCGGATCGGCGCTGGTCGCGCTGTTCATTCGGTCGCTGATCCTTGCGCCGCTCTCCGGCCTGTTCATTTTCGGCGCGCGGTGGCTCACCGAGGAGCTTCGCAGCAGCGACGTCCTGTCGTAGCTGACACGATTGCCGCCCCGGCGCGTGTGAGGCAAGTTGTGGCATGCCGACACACGACGTCTCGCCGCCGGAGCCGAAAGTCCCGACGGCCTACAGCTGCGAGAGCGGACGCACCTACCACCTGCACCGGCTCATCGGGAAGGGTGGATTCGGCGAAGTCTATCTCGCGACGGTGACGCCGGCACAGGGGCTCCCGCCGCAGGTCTGCGTCAAGATCAGCGAGCGGATCTCCGCCTGGCTCCGCGAGGCCTATTTCGCGGAACTTCTAGACCGCGAGCCGCGCGCACTCCAGGTCTACGACAAGTTTCCGATCGTCGACGGGCTCCGCACCCGATACTGCCTCGCGATGGAGTACGCCGAGCACGGCGACCTCGGTGCGTGGCTCAAGGTGAAGGGGCCGCAGCCGGAGCGATTGGTCCGGCGCGAGATCGCGGCGATTCTCCGCGCGCTCGACGGGCTGCATCGCGGCCAGGCGCTCCATCGCGACCTGACGCCATTCAACGTCTTCGTCTGCAAGGACGAGCAGCTCAAGCTCGGCGACTTCGGCATCGCGACGCATCAGCTCAGCCGGCGAGGCGTCACCGCGGACGCGTTCAATATGCTGAATGCGCCGACGGAGATCGCGTGGGGGAAAGTCCGCCGCTGGCAGCAGCGCGACGACATCTACCAGGTGGGCCTCATCGCGGCAATGCTGCTTCGCGGCGACATCGCGAGCTCCATGCGGAGCAAAGATGTTCGACGTCTCCCATGCAGCGATCACCTCAAGGAGGTCATTCACCGCTGCCTCGGCTCGCGCGGCAAGCGCTACGAGGCCGCCGGTGAGCTGATCGACGCGCTGCGACAACGCGTTCCGTCGCCGGCGGCAACGGGCCGGGTGAAGAGCCTAACGGGTCTGCGGATCTCCTTCACGGGCTTCCTGAGCCGGCCGCGCAGCGAAGCGATTCTCGCGGCAAAGAAAGCCGGCGCGGTCGTGCAGTCGAAGCCGGGCCAGATGACGGACGTCCTCGTCCGCGGCCGGCCGAACGTGCTGCAGGTCGCGGGCAACGTCGGCGGCACGAAGATCATGGAAGTCCGCCGGCTCGCGGCGCAGGGTCACTCGGTCACCGTCATCGGCGACAAGCAGTTCTGGAAGCTGGTGGACGGTCCGGGTCCAGCGCGGAAGAATGGCGGCGCGAAGAAGACGCGGGCGTCGACGCGTCCGGCGAAAGCACGGCCCCGCCAGCTCATGCATTGATTGAGCATATGCGCAACATCCGTGTCGCGGCCGTCCAGTTCCAGCACGCACCCGGCGATAAGACGTACAACCTCGGCCGGGTGCGGCATTACGTCGAAGAGGCGTCGCGCGCGGGCGCCGAGATCATCTGCTTCCCCGAGATGTGTCTCACGGGATACTGGCACGTCCGGAAGCTGTCGCGCGCCGACGTCGAAGCGCTCGCCGAGCCGGTGCCGGACGGCCCGTCGACGCGAGCGCTGCTCGACCTCGCGCGCGAGCACCGGATGACGATCGGCGCTGGCCTGATCGAGCGGGACGCCGACGGCCGGATGTACAACGGCTATGTCGTGGCGATGCCGAACGGCGAGTGGGCCTGCCATCGCAAGCTGCACGAGTTCGTGAGCGAATACTTATCCAATGGCAACACCTACACTGTTTTCGATACGCCGCACGGCTGTCGCGTCGGCGTTCTCACCTGCTACGACAACAACATCGTCGAGAACGCGCGCGCGACGGCGATCGCCGGCGCCGAGATACTCCTGTCGCCGCATCAGACGGGCGGCTGCAATTCGGTGAGCCCGAAGGCAATGAAGCCCGTCGATCCGGCAATCTGGGCGCGGCGGCACGAGGATCCGGCGGCGATTCATGCGGAGCTCTGTGGGACGAAGGGGCGCGGCTGGTTGATGCGCTGGCTCCCGAGCCGGGCGCACGACAACGGCATGTTCCTCATTTTCAGCAATGGCATTGGCCCGGACGACGACGAGATCCGCACCGGGAACGCGATGGTGCTCGACCCTTACGGCGAGATCATCGCCGAGACGGCCCGGGCGGGTGACGACATCGTACTGGCAGACCTCGACGGCTCGTTGCTTCCGTTGTCCTCAGGGCGTCGATGGATGCGGGCACGCCGGCCCGAGCTATACGAGAGCCTAACGAAGCGCACCGGCAACGAAGTCGAGACGCGACGGGTGCGCTTCGGGATGGACGGCGCTTAGTTTCCAGATTGTCATTCCGAGGAGCGAAGCGACGAGGAATCTGCTTTTGCGACCGACGAGCAAGTGCAGATTCCTCGTCGCTTTGCTCCTCGGAATGACAGGACATCAACAGCGAGTGGTGCCATGTTCCGTCGCGCGCGTGTCGTATCCGTACTGATCCTGGCCAGTGTCGCCGCCTGCGACAGCAACCCGGCCGCCGTCAGCCGCTTCGGCGGACAACCGGCGCTCCGGATCATCAACGCCTTCACCGCACCGATCGACGTGCTCGTCGACGGACAGGTCGCGGTGTCGGGGATGGCCGCCGGCGCGATCGACACGATCGGTCCGTCGTTAGGCGCGCACACGATCACCCTGCGCGCGAGCGGCGCGTCGAGCTCGCAATCGATAACGACAGCGGCGGGTGCGCTCAACACGGTGGCTGTGGTGCGATCGTCGACGGGTGCGGTAGGTAGCGCCGTCCTCGACGACACCAACAGCGTCGTTCCTGCCGGCGCGACGAAGCTCCGCGTCATCCACCTCGCGCCGAACGCGGGCACGCTTCAGGTCTATCGCACCCAGCCAGATTTCCAGACGCCGATCTCGTGGCAGTTCCCGTTCAACTATCAGCCGGATCCGAACAGCCTGAGCGCGCCCTTCTTCCAGAGCACGGTCGGCACGTGGGAGGTGCACATCTGGCAGACTCCCGCCGACGCCTCGGGCTGGTCAACGGCGCCGGTGAAGGTGATCGTCCCCCTCGCGACCGGCGAGAAGCGGACGATCCTCATGCTGGATAAGGCCGGCGGCGGGGTGCGGGTCGAGATCATCTGAGACCTCTGTCATCCCGAGGAGCGAAGCGACGAGGGATCTGCACTCGTTCGCCTGATCGAGAGCTCGACCGAACAAAGAAAAACCTGATCACGAATCACGCGAATGAACGCGAATCGTTCCTTGGGGCGTGAGAGCTCCTCGCTCAACGAGCCTGGTTTTTTTGGTACGGGCTCGGGACGCTTCTACTGCGGACTCGACCGGTGTGCCGTCACAAGGATCCCAAAATTTACGGAGGCCGCTGAACCATCGTTTGACGCGGAGTCATTCGCGTTCATTCGCGAAATTCGTGATCAGGTCTTTGTCTCGGTGCTCGAGATCCCGACTCAGCCGCCCCACTACTCGTCCCCCATCCAGTAGCGCGGACCAGCTCCCGCTGCGCCAGCTAGATCGCCGGGATTCGCCAGCTTGCACCGATCGAGCGACAAGCATCCGCAGCCGATGCACTCCGTGAGTCCACCGCGAAGCCGCTCGAGCTCCGCGATGCGCTCGTCGATGCGCTGGACCCAGCGCGCCGAGAGCCGCGCCCAGTCCGTGCGCGTGGGCACGCGGTTCTCGGGGAGCTGCGCGAGCTCCGCAGCAATCTCCTCGAGCGAATAACCGACGCGTTGCGCGAAGACAATGAACGCGACGCGTCGTGTCGCCGCGCGCTGATACTCGCGGTAACCCGACTCATTCCGTCTCGCGTGCAGCAGACCGCGCTCTTCGTAGAACCGCAGCGCGGAAGTGGCCACACCCGTTCGCGCGGCGAGCTCTCCAATCGTCAGAACAGTCGACTCGTGACCCATCGAAGTGCAGTGTACTGCGCGAAGGCCTTGCCTTCAACCGTACTTGAAGGTCTAGCTTCCACTCCGCACAGAAGAGGCAACGCACCCACGGAATATGTCACGGAGACCGAACGTCATGAGCCAGAGCTCTCGCGCGACCGACGCCGCAGCGCCGCGCGCGATCGGCACCTACGAGAACGATGCAGCCGACGAGCTGCCATTCGATGACGCGCCTGATGACGCATCGCTCAAACGCGCGACGGTGCGACGCCACTACAAGGGCGACATCGTGGGGTCGAGCATCGCACATGTCTCGATCTACCGCGCGACCCCGGATCGCCTCGGCTACGTCGCAGTCGACCAGTTTGCGGGCGTCCTTGCGGGGCGAAAAGGTGGCTTCGCTTTCCAGCACGGAGGGTCCATCGACCGCGGAGTCCTGCGCCCCTTCGGCTACATCGTCCCTGGCTCGGGCACGGGCGAGCTCGCCGGAATCGCGGGCGATATCGAGATCGCTTTCGTACCGCCCGCCACGCACACCATTACGTTGACATACCGATTCGAGCGGTGAATGCCGTAGCGCTGGAGCGTCACCCAGCGAACACGAGATCCCTTCGCGTCGCTCAGGATGACAGCGGGAGTGTGAAATAGAACCTGCTCCCCTCCCCGACCTGACTCTCGACCCAGATTCGCCCGCCATGCGCCTCGACGATCCCTTTCGCGATTGCTAAACCCAAGCCGATGCCACGGCGGTCGCCGCGGGTGCCTTGCCAGAATTGACCGAAGACATGCGGCAGCTGCTCGGCGGGAATCCCCGGGCCCGTGTCGGCGATCTCGAAGCGGACTTCGGACTCCGACGCCGCCGCGCTGATCGTTAGGCGGCCGCCGGCGGGCGTGAACTTGATCGCGTTCCCCACCAGGTTCGAGAACACCTGAAGAATGCGGCCACTGTCGGCGCGCACGCGCGGGAGATCCGGCGCGAGCTCCGTGACGAGCTCCAGCGACGCCGCCGCCGCGAGGGGACGCAGCATCTCCAGCGTCTCGTCGACGAGCAGAGCGACCGTCACCGGCCGTGGATCGACGGCGAGCCGGCCCGACTCGATGCGCCGCACGTCGAGCAGGTCCTGGATGAGCCGATTCATCCGGTCGGCGGCGCGGCGGACGATCTGCGCGTGATTCCTGAGGAGCGGAGGCTTCTCCGGCAGGAGCTCGATCATCGTGCTCGCGCCCATGACGATCGTGTTCAGCGGATTGCGCAGATCGTGCGCGACGACGCCGAGCATCTCGTCCCGCGCGCGCGTCGCGTGCTGCGCCTCGTGGAAGAGCCGCGCGTTCTCGACGGCAAGCGCCGCACGCCGCGCCAACTCCTCGACGAGGACGAGATCCTCCGGCGCGTAGCGACGCTCGCTCTCCGACCAGTACAGAGCGAGCACGCCTAACGAGCGCTCACCGACGCGCAGCGGGACCGCCACCATCGACCGTGGAACGAGCGGCCTCGCGACGCGCGCGTGCTCCTCGCTCACGAACGAGCGCGCGACCATCTCGTCCGTGACCTCGCGAACGAGCAGTGGCTCTCCGGCGTTCACGCTGCCGAAGTGATAGAGGCGCTCGGTGCCGTCGCGATTCCAGAAGCGCATCAGCTCGCGCAGAAGCGGCTCTTTCTCGGGATCGGCATGCGCGGCGCCGATGCGCCGGATGCCGCTCCCGTCCTCGGCCGTGATGTCGACCACGCAGTAGTCGGCGAATGCGGGCACCGCGAGCCGGGAGAGCGTGGAAAGCGTCGTCTCATAGTCGAACGAAGCCCCGAGAACGCGGCTGGCCTCGGCGAGGAACGCCGTGCGCCGCTGCGCTTCCTCCGCGGCCGCGCGCCGGATCTCCTCCTCGGCGAGACGACGCGCGTTCTCCTCGGCGCGTTTGCGCTCGGTGACGTCGTGCATCGTCGCGACTCGCACCTGGCGGCCCCGGTAGAGCATCGACCGGCCGGTGATCTCCGCGACGAATGTCGAACCGTCCTTCCGCCGCCCCTCCACCTCGTAGCGCGCCGTCGAGCCGGAGCGAACGTGCGTCATGATCGTCGAGAGCGATTCGGGCGTCGGCAGGTCGAAGACGTTCGCGCCGAGGAGCTCGCCGAGCTCGTAGCCGAACATCTCGCAGAGCCGGCGATTCGCGTCGAGGATGATCCCGTTGTCGTGGATGACGACGCCTTCGACCGCGGCCTCCGAGAGCAGCCGAAAGCGCTCTTCGCTCTCGCGCAGCCGCTCTTCACTGCGGCGCCGGAAGAGCGCGCCACCCAGCGTGACCGCAGCGACGCCTAACGCGTCGACCTCGGCGTCCTCCCACTCGCGGTCGGCCGAATGATCGGCAACACCGAGCACGCCCCACCACGTTTGCTCGAGGAAGACGGGCACCAGCGCGACGGACGCGACGTCGAGCGCGGCGAAGAATTCGCGCTCCGCCGCCGGCAGGTTGTCGACCAGGCCTCTGAGCGGCTGGCCTCGGCCGAGCATCTGCCACCGCTCCAGCGCGCAGGAGAGGACGGCGACGCGGCCCCGAGTGCCATCGTAAAGTGGTGCCGCGTTGGGATCGGAGGTCCACTCCTGCCGCCAGATAGCCTGCAGCGCTCCATCCGGCCCCCGCTCGATCTGAAGGAGGAAGGCACGGCATGCCGGGACTGCGGCGCCAAGCCGGCCGAGCACGGTAGCGATGTCGCTCTCCCATGAGGTCGAGTGGAGAAGGACAGTCGCCGCTTCGTGGACGGCCTGCAGGATGGCATCATGTCGGTGCGCGGGGCGTGCGGCAACACCCGTCGCGGGCAGCATCACGGCGGACTCCATCGACGCAACTTGCCGATGATGGGTTCTTCAGTCAACTCCCGCCTAACGGCGTACGGCCGGGGCCGGCTCGCTCAGCGTTGCGCCACAAGCTTTTGCAGGTCGTGCCACCTAACGAGCGTCACTTTGTGGTCGCGCAGCGCCTGCTTGAATTCGGCACTTGACACCAGATCGAGGTCGCGCTGCCGCCAAGCCGACCCGTACGGCTCGTGGTTCACCGTCACCGCCTGGAGCTCAGCGTCGTCGTGGCCGAGGTGGACGATGATCTCGGTGAGCCCGGGCTTGAGATTGGCGATCGCGTCGAGGTAGAACTGCTTCCAGCGGTCGCGTGGCACCTCGGGCCCGGCGATGATGACCTCATCGAGGACGACGTCGTTAGGCGCGAGCGGCATGGCGGCCATCCCCGCCGGCATGCCCCGCAGCGCGAGAAACGGAAGGTGGTACTCATGGGCGACCTTGACGTAGGCCGCGCTCAGCTCGCTCGTGGCGAAGAGTGTGCCCATGTGACTGTCGAGATGGGTTGGGTGGATTCCCATTGCCAGTGCGCGCTCGACCTGCGCGCGAAGCTCGCGTTCGACCTCCGCAAACTTTGCGCGCTGGACGACTGGCGGCACGTCGCTGGGGAAAGTCCCGTCCGCGTCGAGCAGGCTGGGTACCTTGTCCGTCGCCTCGACGCTGCCCCAGCGGTACGTCTGCCACTCACTCGTTAGGGTGAGGTGCAAGCCGATGTCGGCGTCGGGGTGGGACTTGGCGTACGCCGCCACCTCCGTGACCCACGGCGTCGGCATCATCACGCTCACGGACGAGATGTCGCCGCGAGAGAGCGCGTCGAGACTCGCCAGATTCACCGAATGCGCGACGCCGAGGTCGTCGCCGTGCAGAATCAACAGCTTCGCGTCGGCCGGATAGCCGAGCCTGGCCGCGATGGTCATCGTCTGGCTCGCGCTCGTGGAGATCGCGATGAGGAGTAGCAGCAACGACCAACGGAGCATCGGCATCCTCTGGTGGCTGGGGATTGGTGAGCGCCGACGATATCATCGCAGATTCCGGAAGGTTACGGAATACCGGAGCGCGTCGACGGGGGGGATGCTGTGCTCCCACTCGCTCCGCGCTGCACCGCTCAGCAGGTATGCCGACCGCGGCTCGGCGGTGACGTTGACCCGCTCCCACCCGTCGCCAACGCTGCGGCGAAGCCGGAAGACGCACGGCGCGAGCAGCGAAACGCCGACGATCTCGTTGAAGACATTCTTATCGCGGTGCCAGCCGATCCCGGCGCCTGCGGTATACTCGGTTACGAGCACGTGTTGCAACGCCTGGGGCTCGAGCCCCGCGAACCGCGCCGCCGCAACGCGCAGCTCGCGGAGGAACGCCGGCATGTCGTCGACCTTGTTCAGGTGACGTGCATCGTAGTCGTACCGCCACCCGAAAGACACGACGCGCCGCTTTCCCGTGTAGCCATGGAACTCGAACTCGCGAAATGGCAGCTCGCGAAGGTGCGCGAGGACCGCGATCTCCTCGTCGGCGCTGATCACGTCGGGCTGATATCGGAAACCCGATGGGAGCTCGACGCGTGTCTTGTGCGGATCTCGCTCACCGAAGAGGTCGAATTGTGATGCCATTCTCGCTATAGAATCTGCTCGGCGGGCCGAAGAGCAAAGGGGATACGGTAAAATCGGTAAAATCCGTATCCCCTTTGCCGTTCAGCCCCAGCGCACTTAACTCCAAACGTCTCAATAAGACTCACACGACAATGGCCACCATTCACAAGGAAATCTCCATCGCCGCGCCAGCGGATCAGGTGTGGGGCGCAGTACGCGATGTCGGCGCGCTGCACACGCGCCTCGTGCCAGGGCTCGTCGCGGATACGCAGCTCGAGGAGGGCGCGCGCGTCGTCACCTTCGCCAACGGGCTCGTCATTCGCGAGCGTTTTGTCACGATCGACGACGAGAAGCGGCGCCTGGCTTATTCGGCGACCGGCGGAAACGCGACCCACCACAACTCCTCGGTTCAGGTCTTTGCCGAGGGCAGCGGGTCGCGTCTCGTCTGGATCACGGACCTGCTCCCCGACAGCGTTGCCCCGCTAGTGAATGGCCTGGTCGAGCAGGGATCCGGGATCATGAAGGCGACGCTCGAGCGGACCGCGCGACGGTAAGGGGCGCAGATGTCATCCCGAGGAGTCGAGCGCAAGCAGACGACGAGGGATCTGCACTTCGCTTTACGGTGCGGCGCCGTGCAGTGCAGATCCCTCGTCGCTTCGCTCCTCGGGATGACATTCAGGCCACCAGCCACCAGCTACTGCCTAACGAATCGGAACGGCCCGCCCCCGAATCGAAAGACTCCGACGAGCGTGTCCCCGAACAGCTGGCCGTTGAATACTTCGACGGTGTCCGCGCCCGACCAATCCTTGAGCAGTGCAAGCTCGACATGCCCGTCCCGGGCGGTGCCGAGGAAGCCACAGATCGGGCAGCCGCTGTAGTCGATGCGCGGGCGTGGCTGATAGCGTCCGCTCAACGCGTCCGACTGATCGCTTCGTGCGGCCGGCGATTCGACGTAGATGTCGAAGCTCAGGTAGCGCGTCCCGAGCGCCTCGACTTGCGTGCCGTAGAACTGGTAGTGTCCCTCGACGGGACGCGTCTGCGGCGCGACGATCGTCAGGCTGTCGAAGCGCAACCTGACGAGCGAGCCGAACACCCCGAGCCCGCCGCTCACGCGGTTGATCAATCCTTCGCCGGAGAGCTCGTCGTTATGCGTCCGATACCAGTCGTAGTAGTTGGAGTCGACCGCGGAGACGGTCACGGCCTGCGCGAAGCCGGGGAAGAATAC
>Ga0070681_10008187_pt1 | contig 10232 bp, 4 predicted proteins | sample KBSC83BmetaG_FD_65650 | JGI IMG/M metagenome (GOLD analysis project Ga0070681, IMG submission 65650) | Corn rhizosphere microbial communities from Kellogg Biological Station, Michigan, USA - KBS C8-3B metaG | ecosystem: Host-associated > Plants > Roots > Rhizosphere | place: USA: Michigan...
GCTATATCCGATTGGTTACGCATAACCTCGCGCTCGCGCCCGGCCTTCGCGGCGATTTTGGCGAGGCTCTCCGCTGGTTTCGCCGCATTTTTCGTGAGGGTAAATTGGAAAAACAACTTCCGCAGGAAGCGATCGGGCATTTGAATGTTGCGCGTCTGCATCTCTACCGCGGCGAGATGGATGAGACCGAAACACATCTTGAACGGGCTTTGGAACTCTGTCAGCTCTACAACATGCGAGGCTTGAGGGGTGAGATCTTTGAAGCGTACGCAAATTTTTACCGCGAAAGGCGGGACCTTGCGCGGGCAGAGGAATATTACGAGCGCGCCGTCGGTGCGTACGAGGAAGCAGAGATCGACATATCGACAAAGGAGATAGACGAGGAGCGCGCGGTCTTTTACGCAATGAGAGGCGATCTGGTCCGATCGCGGAGGCTGCTTGAAAACCTGATCGACGCACGTGCCGCTCGTGGCGATCTGGCCGCTGTCAATACGGCGATGATGCGCAGCTTGCAGCTCGACCTCATTGAAAAGCGTTCTGACGGCACTATCGCCGAGATCGAAAAGATCCTCGAGTTTTTCAAAGCACAGGGGCAATACTACTATGAGGCGGTGTCGTTGGTGATGCTTGCCGAGGCGCTCGATGGAGCGGGGCGGAGGCCCGAAGCGGTCGAGCCTATAACGCGCGCTCTCGACCTCTCGGCAAGATACGACTATGACTACTGGCTGCGCGGCGAGATGCGGCGAAGCCCGAGCATTTTCAGTATCGAAGAGATCGCTGAAAGACTGCCGGCCGACCTCAGACGAGAGCTGGAGACGAGCAGTACTTTAATGGTTGCGCAGCCTGAAACGAGTACTCTTGCGGCCGCGCCGGTAACGGACCTGACTGTTCGATTACTCGGCCATGCGGAGGTCTTTCGCGACCCCGATCGGCCGTTCGCACCGGACGCGTGGACAACACGGCGGGCCCGAGAGATCTTTTGCTTTCTCGCAGAGAGTCGTCAAAGACGCGTTTCGAAAGACGTGCTGATCGAGGCCTTTTGGCCCGATGACGATCCAGCGTCGGTCGAGAAAAATTTTCATCCGACCATCTCGCACATTCGCAAGGCGCTGAACAGCCGTCAGTCGTTAAAGCAAAATTTCATCATTTTCCGGGAAGGTGCCTACCAGCTAGATCCCGAACTGTCGTATTCGATCGACACCGAGGATTTCGAGCGGCTGATCGCTGACGCCGAGGCGGCGAAGAAGCGAAAGGACGCCGAGACGTTTCGCCGCTCGCTCGAATCGGCATTTGAGATTTACAGAGGCGAATTTATGTCGGGCGTTTATGACGACTGGGCCGAGGATAGACGAGCATACTACGCGGAGCAATACGATCGAGTCGTCTCGGCGCTGGCAAAGCTCGCCTTTAACGAAAAACGCTGGTCGACCGCGTTGAAATTTGCCCAAACGATCGTCAAGGCCGACCCTTTCCGTGAGGACATGCATCGGTTGATGATGAAAGTGCTTGCCGCGCAGTCAAAACCCGCCGCGGTCAGGAAACAATTTGAAGGTCTAAAAGCGACCCTTGGCGCCGAGCTCGGCATCGAGCCCGCCGCCGAAACTCGACGACTTTATCAGGAATTGATGCGTTCTGCGACACCTGCCGTTGAAAGGTGAAATGCGTAGGTTTACACTAACTTTTTCGCCCGCTCGATGGACACGTCGCTAACCATAACATTTGTAATACTTGCCGCGGCACTGATCCTATTTCTAACGGACAGGCTGCCGTCGGACCTTGTCGCGCTGCTTGTTGTCGTGGCGCTGGGCGTGACAGGCGTTTTGACACCGGCGGAGGCTTTTTCAGGATTTAGCCGATCGGCGGTGATAACGATCATCGCGATCTACGTTTTGACCGAGGGTTTGCAGCGCAGCGGCGTTACCGATCAGGTCGGCAATGTTCTGCTGAAAGTCGGAGGCCAGGGCGAAACGCGTCTGGTCGTAACGGTGATGGTCACGGGGGCTTTCCTATCGCTCTTTATGAACAACATCGCCGCGGCTGCCGTACTTTTGCCGGCTGTTTCCGGTGCGGCGAGAAAGGTCTCGGTCAGCAAAGCAAAATTGCTGATGCCGCTTGCGTTCGCTACGATCCTCGGCGGCATGGCGACACTGCTTACCACCGCGAACATCGTACTCAACTCATTACTGCATGACAGTGATGTCGATGGTTACCGGATCACGGACTTTCTTCCCGTGGGCGTGATCTTGATAATTGCCGGGATAACGTACATAACCTTTTTCGGGCGTAAGCTGCTGCCGAGCGACTCTTCGGTCGAACGGACACAGGCGCCGAACGCCGCCAGCGCAGGCGACCTCGTCGAGGCTTACGGCCTTGGTCGAAGTCTCTTCAGGGCACGGCTGCCAGAAGACTCGAGCCTCATCGGAAAGACGCTCGCCGACTGTCATCTGAGAGAGGATTTCGACGTCAGTGTCGTCGCGATCGAGCGTGACGAACAGCGTATCTTCGCACTCTCGCCAGACACAAAGATCCGCAGCCGCGATATCCTTGTGATGGAAGGCGACGAGGATGAATTCCGCAAGCGTGACGTGCAGCCGTACGTCGAATTCCTGCCGACGCCCGAATGGAAGGAAAGCGATCTCGAATCTCAGATCGTTGAGGTGGTCGAGGCTATGATCTCGCCGCGGTCGCGTCTGATCGGGAAGACGCTGCGGGATTCGCACTTCCGTGAAAAATACGGAATGTCGGTGCTGGCGATCTGGCGCGGAGAAGAAGAAATTTTCTTTGAGCTGCCAGATGTAAAGCTCGAGTTCGGCGATGCGCTGCTGCTGCAGGGAACACGGGACAAGCTTGCCGTGCTGGCCGACGACCCCGACATGATCTTGCTCGTTTCAAAAGGCGAGACCGCGATCACGGTGCCGAACAAAGGTCTCGCCGCGATAATGATCTTTGCCGCGACGCTCATATTTGCCGTGATCTTTCCCGACCTGACTGGCCCGATCATGTTGGGCGGCGGATTGGCGATGATGCTGACCGGCATCATCTCGACTGAGCAGGCATACGCCGCGATCGGATGGAAGAGCGTTTTTCTCGTTGCAGGCATGCTGCCGATGGGAGTCGCGTTGACTAAAACCAATGCCGCCGCGCTGATCGCGGGCAAATTCAACGGCCTGCTCGAGGGTTATGGTCCGCTCGTAATGCTCGGCGGAATGATGCTTTTTACGATGGTCTTTACACAGGCAATAAACGGTGCGGTGGCCGCCGCGGTTATCGGCCCGATCGCGATCAAGGTCGCGCAGCAGACGGGCGCGAATCCGCGTTCGATGGTAATGGGAATCGCCATTGCCTGCTCGATGGCCTTTGTCACGCCGCTCGGCCATGCGGTCAACATCCTCGTAATGAGCCCCGGTGGTTATAAGTTCCGCGATTACGTAAAGGTCGGGTTGCCAATGACCGCGATACTTTTTGTTGTGGCGATGATCTTCCTGCCGCTGTTCTGGCCGCTGTAATAGTCAATAGATCTTTCTATATTTCTCGAAGCAGGTCACGACGAACCTAGAGGGATACATTCCCATATGGCCGTATCCGCCGTGTCCATCGAGTCGGCCAGTAACGATGACCTCAGCCCTGTTATCGAATTTAGTCCCTAATTTCCGCCGAACGCCGCCTTTTGGATTACATAGGTCTTCATCATCTGCTACCTCAACCCAAACTCTTTCCACATTCTTACACTCCATGTCACATAAATACGTCCATTCGAATCCGTAGGTCCAGATCGCGTGCAATCTGACCGTCTTGCCAATATATCTGTCCTTGTTCTTGATCAGTTCCCCGAACGACAAATCGGGAACATTCGATGATCGTATCTGACTCGAGACATCAGGTGTGGCCGCGACAATGAAGATAACAACTGCAAACAAAACACCAGTGCGAATCATAAAGACTCAATCTATTGAAACTCGCCGAATCGGCAACTTCTCAATTTGCCCCGTTTAATCTCAAATCCAATTCCCGCTTTTTCCGGCGCTATGATCGCTTCCTATTCGCAGTCTTGGCGTCATTTGCGAACGGACCTTAATCGACTATCTCAAACTGAACAAACTGCGACGTCGAGTTGTATTTCTCTTTCGCGAGCTTATCGGTGACTACGACCTGCAAGACATAATCGCCGGCACCCATCTCGGTGCCGAGAACCAGCGAACCCAGGAGTTCATGCGATTTCGGGCCGAAGCTTGGCACTTTTTGCGGCTTACCTTCGAAGATCATTTTGCCGTCGCGAAAGACCCTGATCAGCGACTCGACATTGCCGCCCTCGATCGAGCCCGGCTTGCTGTTGTAAATGCTGAGAGCGTAGTTCAACACAGTACCGCGCTTGAACTGACGCGCCGATGTATCGGTCAATGTGGTCGAACCGCCGGCGAACGCCTGGCCGGTGCTTTGTTTTTTCCAATCATCGAGCGTGAGATCTTGCAAAACGATCCCGGATAGAACAAGCCGATCCTTCTTCAGATTCGGCACCTCGACAAACTGGTTGGCGGAGCCGACCTTGTCGGTCGCTACATCACGGATCGCGAGCCTGAGCTGATATGCTCCCGGTTTCTTGACCGGGATCGCGTAGTTGTATACGAGACCTTCTTTAAGATATTTCGCGTAAACATTCGGCTGAAACGTCAAGGTATACGTCTTGCCGCTCTGTTCGACAACAGCGCCGTTGTCACCAAAAACGATAGCAAGGATTTCAAGCACCGCCTTTTTGGTCCTGTCGGGCTGGTCTTCAAATTTAATATCGCTGAGATTGATATGAAGCAGTGTTCGCACGTATGACGTGCCATCGGCTCCGGTCGCGAATAATGCGTTCATCCTTAGCGGGACCTGATTAACGGCGAACGGTGAGGTGAGCGCGCCAAACAGCTTTTGCTGGCCGGTCGGTCCCGCTGTCGCCGCCTCCATCTTCTCGTCGCTGACACCGAAAAAGCCACTGCGATAACGGACCTTCACGCCGGGCCGCGACACTTTGACGAGCAATTTATTGAACCGGTGGGTTTTTGGATCGAACGTATCTTCATCCGGCACATAAGCGATCAGATAATAGCTTTGATCATCGAGTATCCGCCGGATGCCGCCGCTCAGATCGTTTGAGTTAATTATTGAAATCCCGCCGGTCTGCTGGGCGAGATACCGCAGCCCGTCCTGGGTGTCGAAAAGCTGGGAACGGCGATCGCTAAGCTCCGATTCGATCTGATCGGACGAGCGGCCTGATGTGTCATCGGCGGCGGTCAATCCCGTGTAAACAAGACCTCGGGCATCCATCGTATAGATGACGACGGAGGCCCGATTTGCCGCGTCTACAAGCTGACGTAAGGCCTGTAAAACGCGTCCGGACTCCTTAAATCCTTCGGCGTCTTCCTCGTAAAGCTTAAAGCCGTCTGAGATGAGCATTATCGATTTGCGGCCGGGAAGCTCTTGCATGCCGCGAACAACGTAATTGATAGCTCCGAGGGTGCCGGTCGCAAAAATGCTGGCGCGAAACGAGTCCTGCTCTTTTTGAATTCCCTCAGGCGTGCGATCGCCTGCTTCCGGTGTGGGCGTCGGGAGGGTGTCGACTTTGCCTTCCATTGGCGCAAACGCACCGACCTGTCCAGTACCGGCCGGATTCCATCGGATCTTGTCGATCGCGGCGTACAACTGCCGCCTGTCGGTCGTAAATTGCTGCAAGGCGCCGATGCCTCCGCCGGTGCGGACGATCGCGACCAGATCGCCATCCTGCATCTCCTCATCGACAAATTTTTTCAGCGCGCGGCGAGCGTAATAAATACTTTCAAATGACAACGACAGATCATCGACGACCAAGGCTATCGTCCGACGGACTTGGTCCGGGCGGACCGGTGTCGGCGGCAGGACGATCTTCGACTTTGTCGTGTTCACTTCGGGGTTAACGGTCGTCTCTCGTGCATTGTCGATGAACGTAAAGTTCGAAAGCTTTTGTTTCTGCCCATTCTCGTAGATCTCGAAATCCTCCGGCTTGAGGTCGCGGACGATTTTCCCACTCTTGTCCGTCACGGTGACATCGACCTGGATCAGATTCGTCGAGATCTTGACGACGTCTGTATCGGCGTTTAGCTTCGGCGTCGGTGACGGCTGCTGAGCTTGTGCGGCCGAGACCGCAGCAAGAAGGGCCAAGGTCAGTAATAATAAGCGTGGTCGTGGGCTAGTCATCGTGGCGCTAATCAAGAACTTCAAACTGTAAATACTGGACGGCCGCGCGGCCCTTATTTTCGCTGTCAGCATCGCGGACGATCAGCTGCATGACATAATCGCCGGCGGGCATTTCAGTGCCGAGATTGATCGAGCCGGTGAAACCGATCGACTGTGATGACGGGTCGGGAACGGCCTTGACGGGGATGACCTTGCCTTCAAACACCGACGCGCCGTCTCTAAACAGTCGGACTTGCGAGCTAAGCGCGGCCGCATTTTTTGCATTGTAGATCGACAGACCGTAGTTCAAAACCGTTCCGCGTTTAAATTGCCGGACTGCGGTATCGCCGAGCGCGTCGCCCAGGCCCTGGCCGTTACTGCCCTTCGCTTGATTCATTTGCCAGGCGGCGAATGGTACGCTCTCGGCGGCAATACTTGAAAGACTTAGGTCCTTTTTCTTAAGGTCCGGGACTTCGATGAATTGGCTTGCCGAACCGACCTTTCCCGACGTATGGTCGCGGACCGCGACGCGGAGTTGATAGGCTCCGGGCTTGGCGATCGGGAAAATGAAATCGTAGACGAAGCCTGTCTTAACAAACGCTTCGTAAACGTCTTTTTTAAGCGGTACCGTAAAAGTCTTTGACAGGTGTTGTGCGACCTGACCGCTGTCGCCATACGCGGCAGCGACAATATCGAAGGTAACTTTCTTGCCGCCATCCGGCGTGTCCGTAAATGTCAGGTCCTGCGCGCGAATATGGAGGAGCGACCTAATAAACGCGCCTTCTTTGACGCTGCGGCCAAAGAGCGCGTTTAGTCTGAGCGGTATCTCGTTGGTCGCAAATGGCGAGGTCAGCGCCCGCTCGATCTTAGCGACGGGCGACATCGTTTTCGCCTTCTGCGTTTCCTCGGCAACGGCGAGAAAACCGCTGCGATAACGGACGGTCGTACCTGGCCGCGTGACTTTGATCGAAAGCTGGTTGAATCGGTGCGTTTTCGGGTCAAACGTTTCGTCGTCGGGTACGTAGCCGACCAAATAATAGCTCTGATCGTCGATGATCTTTCGGATGCCCGACGCGACATCGTTATTATTTAACAGTGCCCGGCCGCCGGTCGACGCGGCGAGGTACTTCAGGCCCTGCTGCGAGGTCATCACATCCGTGATCCGATCCGACTCGACCTGACGAAGCTCCGCCTGCGTTCGTGTTCCGGCGGTATCGATCGCCGTCAGGCCGGTTGTGATCAACCCACGCGGGTCCATCGTGTATATGACGACCGAGGCCCGGTTTGCGCGGTCGGCCAGTGACATTATCGCGTCTCGAACGCGCGTCGAATCTCGGTTGCCGTCGGCGTCCTGGGTTTCGAGAGCAAAGCCGTCAGAGATCAGAAGCACGGATTTTCGACCCGGCAGTTCGGCCATTCCCTGAACGACGTAATTCAATGCCCCAAGCGTGCCGGTCGCATAGACACTCGCCCGAAACTGGTCGTCGGCCCGTCGCGCGGCGTCCGATGATATCGGCAGCGATTCTTCGATCTCGCCCTTATCTCTGAGCGCCTCAAACGAACCGATATTGCCGGTGCCGACGACCGTGTAGTCGATCTTCGCTATCGCCGCGAGGAGTTGGCGCTTATCGTTTGTAAATTGCTGCAGCGCGCCGATGCCCGCACTCGTACGAATAATTGCGACAAGATCACCATCCTGCATCTGCTCATTTACGAACTTTTTGAGCGCCTGTCGCACATACTCAGTGCTTTGCCAGGAAAGGTTGAGATCGTCGACGACCAGCGCGATCGCTCGGCGGACGCCGGCGGTCGTAATCGGCGTCGACGGCGGCAGGACGTCACGCGCCGAGGTCTTGTCGGGTTTTCGCTCGAGCTGTTTTTTGGTTTCGCGGACGCTCGAGACAAACGAGAAATTCGATATGTCCTGACGTTTGCCGTTCTGATAGACCTCAAATTCGTCGGGCTTCAGGTCCCTGATCACTTTCCCGTCTTTGTTGGTAACGGTAACGTCGACCTGAACAAGATTTGTAGAGATCTTGACGACCTCATCTTCGGCCGTGGGCGTGGGCTGCGGCGCTTGAGCAGATGCCGAATGAATTAGAAATACGGCTATAAATACAAGGAGAATAATTTTTGGCATTAAGTAAATCTCCGGGACGAGGAAACTTCTTTGCTATGATATTACCGTTTTGACGAATATCACAGGCTTTTGGTCTGTTTCGTTCGCCCACGCCCTATGGAATTTTGGCATCTAACCTACCGCCGGGAACCTATTTTCATGCAGTACCAAACGACCTCTCGCATCAATTCTCTGATCACAGTTATTCTGATGATGGCCGCCGCGCTGACGGTCAACTGTTCGGCGCAGACAGAGGACCAGGCCCTCGAGTCGCTCCGTCAGATGACGCGCGACGGCAAACTGCCGCCCGAGGACTATGTCGCGAATATCGAGTCGCGATTTGCCGGCCGTAAAACCGGGGCCCTGGCAAAGCTTCTACACGCACGCATCCGGTTCGAAAACAACGACTTTGCCGGCGCGGCCGCGATATTGAATTCAGACGTGATAGGGAAACTGACAAAGGTTGGTGACTATTCCTTGTGGCTGCGCGGCCGTGCGCTCCAAGGCGCAGGGAATCATGCCGAAGCGATGAATGCATTCAAAACCTTGCTTCAAGCATATCCCGACTCGATCAGGGCGCGGGATGCCAAGATCGGATGGGCAACATCCGCGCTAGCCTCTGGCAAGGCGACCGATGTGCCTGGGTTTCTAATTGATCTGACAGAAAAAAATGACGCCGATGCTCTACTGGTTACAGCAAAGGCATACGAGGCTCAGGGGTCACAGCCCGAAGCGGTCAAATATTACCGTCGGACATACTTTATCGCCGCCGGTTCAGTTCCCGCGAAAGAAGCAGAGGCAAAACTGTCCTCACTCAGCCAGCCGCTGATCCCGCAAACCGCCGACGAAGCAACTGAGCGCGCCGAGCAGCTCTATCGTGCTCGCAATTATGTCGAGGCCGTCAACGCTTTCAATAACGTCGCGTCGAATTTTTCTTCGGCGATGACCTCGGCCATGCGGTTAAAGCAGATCACGAGCCTTGCCACACTGAGAAGATCGGCCGACGCGCAGATAGCTTTTAATGCAATTCCTTCGACGGCGGCGGAGAAGGAAGAGGCGCATTACCAGCTTGCTCTTGCACAGGCGCGTGCGAAAAACTGGCCGCAGGCAAAGTCGACCGTTCAGGCGATGATGCAAAAATATCCGAACGGCAAGCTCGTGCCAAAGACGCTTATCGACGTTGGTCTCGAGGCGCGTTCGGGCGGTAACCACCTGGACGAGGGATATTATTTTCAGACGGCCGTTTCGGCCTATCCGAACGCCATCGAGGTTGCACAGGCGCAGTTTGAGCTGGCCTGGTACCAGCACGAGAACAAAAATTATCAGTTATCCTCGCAGATGTTCGTCGAGCACCTCGCTCGTTACGTCGACAAAGATACGGCCAACCGCGGCAAGGCCGGTTACTGGTCGGCCCGCGACTCAGAGCGGGCGGGTAAAATTGACGACGCCTGCGCACTTTACAACGCGGTCAATTATCGTTACGGAGCTAACTGGTACGGTTATCTCGCGACCGATCGACTGAAAGATCTGAAAGCGCAAGGAAAGTGCACATCGACCACGCCGGCAAGCGACCTCATCGAAAAAGCCGTTGCCAATCTTAAGCTCGTTACCGTCGCTGCCGAAATCTCCGGGCAGAAAGAGCTTGACCGTGCGGCAAAATCTGAAGAGCTTTCGGACATCGGCCTCTTCGACTGGGCGATCGACGAGCTTAACGAGGCGAAAAAGACGGCCGACCGCAGCCCGAAGATCAACTTTGCCTTGGCGCGTCATTATCGGCTGAAAGCTGACAATGTCAACGCCTTGCTCGCCCTCGCAAAAAGTTACCCCGACTATTCGCAGATGTTTCCTGAGGAAATGAGCAAAGAGGAGTGGGACGTCTTCTATCCGCTGTCGAATTGGAACGAGATCAAATATTGGGCCG
>Ga0070681_10008188_pt1 | contig 10232 bp, 9 predicted proteins | sample KBSC83BmetaG_FD_65650 | JGI IMG/M metagenome (GOLD analysis project Ga0070681, IMG submission 65650) | Corn rhizosphere microbial communities from Kellogg Biological Station, Michigan, USA - KBS C8-3B metaG | ecosystem: Host-associated > Plants > Roots > Rhizosphere | place: USA: Michigan...
CAAGCCTTGGTCGACCGTCACGCCGTGCGTTTGCAGGTGGCCGGTCTGAAAAAACGCCACCAGAAGCGCTAATATAGAGCGCCTACAAAAAACCGAGGATTATTTTCCTCGGTTTTTTGTATGGCAGCCGCCAAACCAGTCTACCGTTGGCGGTAGGTTGCCGCAGGCAGCCTAGGTGGCACCGGCGCGATCGGCCTCGATGTCGGCTTCCACTGCGGATTGGATGGCCGCCCGGGCGAGCGGATGCTGGCGGTGCTGATGGGTCAGCACCTCCGCCACACTGTGCTGTGCCGCTGGGTCAAGGCCGGGCAAAAATTCGGTTACGCTATGACCACCAAGTCTGGCTGCCGGCAGCGCCGCTACGCCAGGTCGTCTTGGCACCGGCTCAACACGGAGCCCATGGGCCTGCTCGCTCATGCGGTAGGAGAACGGGGCGCCTTCTCGCCCTCATCAGTGGTGTCGGTGGCGGCGAATAGCGTATCGAGGATGGCGGTTTGTTCGACTTGGCTGCGGACATGGTTGGCCACGAGCGCATAGCGGGTCAGTACTTGGCGAGCAGCAAAATCATCTGGCTCAGGATAGGCCTCGTAGGCGATGGCAGTTAGTAAATCGCGCTCAGCTGGCGGCAGGATGGCCCATTCGCGCCGGGCGATCTCTTGAAAGTTGCCGCTGCGGTGCGCCTTGGTAGTCAATAGGCGTCGGGTGATCTCCCGGCCAAGCTGCTCGTGGGAGAGTCGTTTGGGGTCGTTCGAACCGGGCGTGCGGGCCATGATATCGCTCCTTGTTTGTAGGCCGCATTATAAATAACTTGCCCTGAACAAAAAGTGATCTTACTCACAGGGGCGCGTTACCGTGAATGCCCGATGTATTACAAATAGGCCCGTCCGGGCCTATTTGTAATACGGTGTTGTCTGGTTAGGCTGCCGAGCGGAGCGTGGCGATAGCGGCTCGGGCATCGCCTCGGAAGCCGTTGCCTAGCTTGCGGGGGTCGAGATTGCCGTGCAGTTCTGGGTCGGCGTCGTGGGCGGCCAACACGGCCCGCACTGGCGTGGCGTCGAGCACGAAAGCACGCATCAAGACTTCTGGGTCGAGTTCGAGTTCGGGTAGGTTGCGTAGCAGTGCGGCAGTAACCTGGGCGACGTCGAGACGGTAGAAGTCTTTGCCGGCCTCACCGGCGCGGCCGGCTGAACCAACGGTACCGATTTCGAAATTCGAAATGACACCGGTCCCTTTGGCACTGGCGTGCGTTCCGGCCAGGATCATGACCGGGCGCCCCTTTTCTACCTGGGCAGTGTAGGCTGGGCGGTCCATAACGAAGTCTTTGCCTTGGCCGCTGGTGGCAGATTCAAGGAAGACAGTATGGGCGGCCAACAGATCGTCGACGTGCTGATCGTCGCCGAAAATACTGACTTGGTCGTCACGGGCGACATCGCGGATGAGCGATGAGGCTTCGTCTGTCAGGAGAGCTGAAGTCGCACCGACACCGCCGCAGTAGGCGCAACCAATTGCGGCGCTACCGTGAGCACAGAAGCTGCCGTCCTCATTTTCGTTACCGGCTGCACTGTGCAGCAGCGGATACACCGCCTGATCGCTCTTGTCGGCTAACAGCTTCTGGACGACGGTTTCGTAGGCACCTTCAAAGCCGCCAATCTCGGCCACGAACTGAGGGCCGTGCGTAACGATACCAGCCAGCATGATGTTCTTGGCCATGCCGGCTGCGCCGCCGAAAACGCTCGCGTAAGCCTCGTTTGCCGGAGTGGCTTCCGGTGCAGCGGCAGCGAGGGCGGCTACTGACGGCTCGGTAGCCGGGCGGTCGTCCCCACAGGCACCCCAAACCGGGGCTTCCTGGCGCACGAAAAATGCTTCGCGCTCAGCAATGAATTCGGGGCTGAGCTGGCCGGCTGCTTGCTCGGTGCTCGTATCTATGTTGGTAACAGTGCTCATAACTGCTTCTCCTAGTTGCGGACCAAGGTTGGGCCGCGTTGAATTAACTTCGTGCGATTCTGGGTGTCTCATGGCAAATAAAAAAGCACCTACGTGCTTACTAGTGATGTCAAACACTATATGCTCGTGCAAGTTTAGTGTCAAATATCTTACAGACACTCTGGTGGCTGACCAATTTAGCTATAACGGAGGTGCACCGCAGGAGCTACTCTTTACAAAACAGAGGCCGCACGGTACGCTTGAAATATCACAAACAAAGTGGAGGTAATAATATATGTTTCGTAAGAATAAGCTCGCGATGCTCGTGGGTGAGTTTTTGGGTACGACTGCCCTGACGTTGATCGTCTTGGCAATCAGTCACTCCCAACTCTCACTTGCCTACTTTATCGCTACGGCGGCTGGTTTGATGGTTGCCCTGATGACGCTGGCTCTGGCCGGTATCTCGGGTGCGGTCTTTAACCCGGCTATGACCATTGGTCTGTGGACCGTGCGTAAGTTGCGTACCCTGCAGGCTCTTAGCTACTTGGCAGTACAGCTGCTGGGTGGTGCGGTTGCTTGGGAGCTGTTCGTCTACCTGACGAAGCTGACCGGCATCCACAACACGGGCACCTACAACGCCCGTGTCTTGGTAGCCGAGGTTGTCGGTACCTTTATTTTCGCCTTCGTCTGGGCGGCTGCTGTCTACCAGCGCTTTAATCTGTTCGCCAAGGCTGCCGCTATCGGTGGTGGTCTGACGGCTGGTTCCTTGGTGGCTTCACTCGGATCAGCTGGTATTTTGAACCCAGCGGTAGCCTTGGGCCTACACCAGTGGGCTTGGGGCACCTACGTGCTCGGTCCAGTCCTGGGTGCAGTGGTTGGTTTCAACCTGTATAACCTGCTGTTCGTCGAGACCGAGCTAGCCGAAGTCGCTACTTCACGCTCCGAGCGAGCTAAGACCAGCGAACTGAACGCTACGCTGACCCAGTCAGAAGTGGCAACCGAAGCTCTGGCTGACGCCGAAGTCGCTTCAGTCAGCGCTAAGCCGGCTGCTAAGAGTCGCCCGACAAACGCTAAGAAGCCTGCCGCCAAGAAGTCGACTGCCAAGAAGTCAACTCCAAAGCGCCGCAACCCGAACGCCGCGTAAGCGTTAGTTAGCGTCTGAGATAAAAACCGCCGGTTTATCCCGGCGGTTTTTTGTAATGGGTGTTCGTGCCGGCAGGTGGTGTTTATCGGTGGTTGCTATCGTATGACGTATAATGACCGGCATGAATCATGTCGGGTCTTCGGTAAATCTGTGTGTTATTAAGAATAATCAAATCCTACTTTTGCGTCGCATCAGTCAGCGTTGGATGGACGGTCGCTTGCAAATCCCGGGTGGCCACACCGAACCGGGCGAGTCGCCGCTGCAGGCGGTACTGCGTGAAGCACACGAAGAACTGGGTGTCGATCTACGCCCGGCCGATGTGCGCCACTTGGCCACCGTCGCCGTCAAGGATGGTGACAATGAATATTTCGCGCTGCAATTCCAATTGAATGCGCCTGGGGACTATGCATTTCGCATCATGGAGCCGAGCAAATGCAGTGAACTGGTCTGGGCGGATATGGATGCGTTGCCCAGTGACACTATTGAACTGTTTCGAGACGTTGTCGAAAGTGGCATCCTGCGCGGCGAAAGTTACGTGCAAGTAGGCTACTGACGTCGCCGCTGCTAGAGGCCCAACATGGCTTGCTGGTTGGCTTCGCTCGGTGCGGGCGCTGCCAGTAAGTCGGCTTCAAACTGCTTCATGGCAGCGAGACCAGTGCCGTAACCGCTGATGTCGGGCATATCTAGGGCCTTCACGCGCTGCCACATGGCGCCCAGGAGCTGGCGCACGCGCTCGAGTTCGTCGTCGTTAAATACGATGGTGTGGCGCTGAATCTTGCCGCTACTGTCGGGCTCGACGAACACCAGGCAACCCTGCTCCACTTTGTAGTCTTTGAACGTGTGTGAGCCCTGGATCAAAAGCTTGTAGCAGTACAGCTGCAATTCGTAGCGGTGGCGTTTGGCCGGGTCGCTGCCAAGACTGCCGGTCTTATAATCGACGACGGTAATCCGTTTGTTCTCGTGGTCAATTTCCAGCAGGTCGATCTTGCCGTTCAAGAGCACTTCGCCGTAAACGACGCCTTCTTGTTTGAAATTATATTCCGGCTGGTTGCCAGCGACGAAACGACTCGCTTCGGTAGTCAGCAGTACTTCCAGAGCGCTGTCACCGCGGGCTTGCTGCACGGCTAACTGCTCGGTGGTCAGGGCTTGGAGCTCCAGCTGTTTCTGCAGCCAACCGCTCGCCTGTGCAAGGTTCGGCAAATGGCCGTGCTGATTGAGCTCAATCTGTAACCACTCTAACGTCTCGTGCATGGCATTGCCGAACGCCAGGTCAAGGCCGGGGGCGCTGGGAAACCCGAGCAAGTTATCAAGCAAGAAGCTTTCCGGCCCCGCGTGGTCGAGGTCAAGGAATTTAGTCAGGTGCGTCGGGCTTAAACGGTACCGCTCCAGACGCTCACGGAGCAATTCTTTGAGTGGCGGTGTCAACGTGGTGTGGCGAGCCCGCCAGTTAGTTTCCAGGCTCGCGAGCGGCGGCTGCTCGTGGGTATCGCGCCGGACGGTTCCCTGTCCCTCTGGCAAGATCTGACTTACTACGCTGCCGTCACTTTGTTCGACCTCGGCCAAGTACTTGAGCCGTGGCGGTTTCTTGCCGGCATAGGTTGCCCCGTGGCTGGACAGATGCAACCCATAGCGGGCCCGGGTGAGTGCTACGAAGAAAATACGCAGCCGCTCGTCCTCGGTCGTGCCGGCGTGGCGGATAGGCGCCAGGTTGGCGGGCAGCGTCAGCTTATTGCCAGCGCCGCGGCTGGCATTGCCCCAGACGTCGTCCTGGCAGCTCAGTAAGAAGACATGGGCAAATTCCAGTCCCTTAGCCTTGAAAACGGTCATCAACTGTACCGCGTCGGCGGCTTCGCTGTAGGGACTCGTGTTGACCATCTGTTCATTAGCGGCTTCGTATTCGCCCACGAAGCGCAGGAGGTCGCTTAGGAATAAGGTCGCGCCACGCTGCTGTTGGTGTTCGGCCAGCCGGGCCCGCAGGACGGTGAGTTCGCTGACGGTTTGGTACAGATCCGCCTCGTTGCCGGCGAGCAAGCTGCTGCGCAGGCGCGAGCGGACGCGCGGTAAGTCGGACTCGTGGGTCAGTACTTCGTCCGTGCCGGTCAGGCGGTCCAGCATAATTTCGAGCGGCTCGGTTTCAACTTGCCCGGCCAGGCTCAGAAACAGCAAGGCAACCGGTCGAAAGGCTTCGCTCTCCAGGAGCAGCTCGCTCCAATGTTTCCGGGCGTCACGGGCCTGCCACGACAGTTGCCAGATAGTACTCACCGGGAACTGCCAGAAATCGTAGCTTAAAACCTCCGGCCAGTAGCTGTCGGCCAGCGTGAATTGGCGTTCGTGCAGGGCCAGCACCAGCCGGCTCATGGTCAAGAGTTGTCGGATAACCGGCGCCTCCAAGATGTTTTCGCGGCGCTCATAACGTAGCGGTACGCCCTCCAGGTATGGCACCAGGGGTTCCAAATAGCGGTGTTTGGGCGCTAAGACGGCAATGTCGCTGGGGCTGACGCCGGTTTCGATAAGCTGCCGAATTTGCTCGGCGACACCGGCACGCTCGGCAATCTCGCTCTGGTATTCGGTACGGGTCAGGGTGGTTTCGGGCAGCCCGCTATTGGCGGCTACCAGCGCTTTATCGAGCCCCGGGAAACTGGCCGCCAGGGTGTCGGTAATCTGGCCGGCTACCTTCCGGGCAGTGCTTAAGATGTCGGCCGTAGAGCGATAATTTTCACTTAAGTTTATGACTAATACATCCCGGAACAGGTGGAAGAAATCGAGCATGTTGCTGTACTGGGCGCCCTGGAAGGCATAAATGGCTTGGTCGTCGTCGCCGACGGCCAGGACGTTCGGCCGGCCTTCGTTGGCTGGGTTATCGGTCAGTAGCTCCACCAGACGTAGCTGGGCGGCGTTGGTGTCCTGGAACTCGTCGAGCAGCACGTATTGGTAGCGTTCCTGCAGGGTGTATTTCAGGTCGGTGTTGTCTTCGAGGGCTCGGATAGAGCGTAAAATCATGTCGTCAAAGTCGTACAGGCCTTGGTCGGCGAGCGCCCGTTCATAGGCTTCGAGTACGTGGGCTAGCTCGTGCATCCGGGCCGCTTCCAGAGCGCCGGCCAGCACGTATTGGTTGTCAGTGTTTTTAACCAACCAATCGTTCTTCCACTTGGTGAGCGGTGTGGTTTTGTCAATCTCGCTCGCTTCTGATAAGGCGCGTTCTAATTGTTCGGCGGCTAGTTGCGCCAGATTCTCGAACGGCGGGTGGACGGTTGCTTTTTCTGCTAGCTCTTGCAGGCTGCCATAAATTTCACCAAATACTGGCTCGGCTACGCTGATTTTGCGGGGCATGAGCTTGACGTATGGCGCCAGTACGTCACTGATCGTCGTACTCGCTTGCTCGATGATCGCCACGTTATCCTTGGCGATGGCCCGGAGACTTTTGGGTGTCAGCAAGCCGCGTTTCACTTCACTGATGGTGGTCATCAGGTCGCCGAGGTGGTGACGAGTTTGCTTGAGCGGGCTCCGATAACTCAGGTTGTCGACAATATCACTCAGGATCTGGCGCTTGCCGAGTTCGTCGACCGGCCGCTCCAGCCGGGTCTCGGTAAAATACTCTGGATAACGACGGATCAAATCGCCGCCGAAGGCGTGATAAGTGCCGATTTGCACGTCGTAGGCGGCTTGGCCGATAAAGCGCGCCAGACGGTCCCGCATGTTGGCGGCACCGCTTTCGGTAAACGTCAGACACAAGATGTTCTGCGGCAGGGTATCGGTTTTACGCAAAATCTGGGCTACCCGGGCGCTCAAGAGCTGCGTTTTGCCGGTGCCGGGTCCGGCCACCACCAGCACTGGGCCATCGATGGCGTCGACGGCCTGTTTTTGGGCCTCGTTCAGCCGGGCGTAAACCGCCGCAAAGTCATCCATTATTTGTCATGCTCCCCCATCGTAGGTAGAACGCAAAGAACGGGTCGGTAATGTGCAGCCTCTTCTCGTCCTCGTCGAAGTCAATCACGGGAGTAGAACTCTCGTCGGTAGCGGAAATTTCTGACATGTGTTTAAGGACGCGCGCTACTTCTTGCAATGTGGGAACGTTCTCGGCTAGGCATATCTCTTTTATCGCGGTGCGCAAATCTTCATATTCCAATGTAACGAGTCCAGGTTTAATGTGTGCAAGGCCGCTTAAAACAAGGCCATAAATATCTACTGTGGTGCCGTCCTTGAGTTGGCGAGGTATGCGGTCTGAGCGTTGCCTTGGTCCGCGTGCTAACTTATCGAATATCGGTCGACCAATCGTGTTTTCTGCGGTCGTGAAAAAAATTTCGTCCAGATTGTCGCCGGCAAAATCACGGCGGCTGATTTCTCGGCAAAATTCTTGCATGAGGTGCGGACTGCCTATGGACTCTTCGGCGAGCCGATTAACATGCGCAGTATCTACGCGGTGCTCAAGCAAAGCAAAGCCAGTAACCGGGATAAATCCAAGTTCACTCTCGGCCCATACCGGCACTTCGATAGATAGAATACGTCCGGTCATTTCTTTCTCTACCTTTATCGCGTCGTATCGACGGTGAGGAATTGCGATGATTACCACTGGAACACCGTTAAAGACAAGCGGCTTGAGAGCGCGTATCACGCTGCCCTGCATCTGTTTCGGTAAGTAGTGGAAATCGTCTAGGACCAAGGGTGTTTTAGACGATCGTAGACCTGCAAGCGCAGCGCTCTTGGAGGATACTACTCGTGATGAGGTCGAGGTAGCTTCACGCGAAGAGCCTGCCGAGGTACTAGCCTTAGCTTGGCCTTTGGCAAAAACTACGCCGCCTTCCACTGATGTCTCGCCGGATACGGACTTTTCTTTGGTCGATGTCGTTCCAGTTTCAGTGGTCTGAAATAAATTGAGCTCGTCGAGGATGACCGACCAAAAGTCTTCTTCGTCATTGATGCCGCCCCCATCTATCCAGATTGCATCCTCACGGGGTAAGATTTTTTGTACGAGCGTCGTTTTGCCCGATTTCGTATGTCCGGTAACTACCACTAGCTTGCATAAGTTATCCAGCGTACTGCCTACGCGCTGTTCAAGCTCACGTGTTTCACGTGAGTTATATGTGTAGTGGGGATACCCACCGGGAACAAATACGTCGGTGTAGCGAAGTTGAAGTTGTTTTCCCATCACGTGCATTATAGCTCGTTGCGGATGCTTCGCAGAGATAAAGTGCCCTTCAGATCGATCTGCTGAACGTTTTGCTCGACAGAACGAGCTTACTTATGCTCCCTGAAAATAGCGCCCGACAAGCCGAGCGAAGTCGGGCTGAAAAATAAAAAACATCCGCTAGATATAAGCGCGTGCGAATCGTGAGCATGGAATGTGACAAACAGACAAGGTGGGGGAGAAAAAACATAGCGGCAAATAGCCACGTGACGTTTTTCTTTGCAGAGAACCCCTGGCCATAGCTGCCTGTCATCTGCCGGCGCCGCCGGTCGTCCCGGAGAGACTGCTGTCTCGGTACGGGGCGGCCGGCGACGTGACGGCTCTGGCGTCCGCGGCTAGTGTATAGTGGCGGCGAGCTGACGACCAGGTTGTTGAAGTCGAAGCTCGGCAGACGGCGCGGTCCATGTTCCGCATGGCGGGCGGGAGGGCGATGACAGCTCTGCCGGGAGTGGATGACCTTTCGGAGTACAGCCTAGTAGGGCCACGACATCAGTCGTCGCCACCACGAACGGGGCGGCTTGGTCCAGTAGGCTAGCGGCTTCTGCCAGTCCGGGTAGTGCTTGTCGAGGTAGCCCTCGCAGTCTTCCTTGGTGGCGTTGCCGTAGCGCGGCGGCTGGCTGGTCGCCGAAGTGCCGTCGCTGGCGACGAGCTGTCGGGTCTGCATGTCGACGATGTAGTACGCCAGCAGGAAAGGCTCTCCTGGGCGGTCCTCGTCGAGGACGAAGTTGTGAACGCGGTAGCGCGGCACCGCGTTCGTGTAGGTCTGGTAGATCGTCTCCTGCTGGTCCTGCAAGCAGCAGAACTCGAAGCGGCGGTGTCCCAGCGGGTCGACGATGTGGCCCCAGCCCGGCGCGTTCAGGTCAGCAGTCAGCCGCCAGCCCTTGGGCAGGCGCTTGATCTTGACGTAGTCGCCGACGGGCTTTTCGAGCTTGATGCCGAACAGGCGCAGCGCGAACCGCGTCGGCCCGGTCATCTTGTTCGGGATAATCTTCTCGCCGTACATTCTGCCGAAGACGCCGGCGTAGTCGCTGTTCACAGGTTTGCTCCTTCTCGGTGCGATTCAGAAGTGTCTGATGGTGGTGCGGGATGCTCTCTTCAGGTACGAAGTGAGGAATTAAGGCATAAGGCGTGCCCTGATTGCTCACTTCGTAACTTTTGTTGCCTTGTCTGTTTGTCAAAGGGCTTTGGAGGTCCAAGCGGGACCTCGACAAAACTAAGTTATTTTAATACAGAATACCGACTAAGGCAAAGTAGTGGCCTGGTAGGTATGCCCTTTGCAGTTATCAAAAAACACGCCAGCTAGGCGTGTCGAATGGCCGGGGACAGACAGCAGACAGAGGGGGTAGTACAAAAACACACGCGGCGGGCGCGGTACCTATGGAAGCGTACCGCGCCCCGCGTCGTCGTGCTCGTCTCAGGCGGCGGGCGTGTTGCTGCCGAGTAGTCCGTAGTGGGAGCCGTAGCTGTTCCAGCATTCCCTGATGATCACGGGCAGGATGTCGTGGCCCAGCGGGAGGCCGAGCACGGCCAGGTCACCGTCGGCCATGGTGCCAGACGTCAGGCGCTGCTCGTTGAGCGCGCCGACGGCGTACAGCTCCAGGGCGGTCGGCCAGGACACCTCCAGTCTGACGGTGCGCATGTCGACACCATTCTGGGCGTACAGCGGGATTGTGCTGCCGACCATGGCGATGATGTCGCTCAGCGTGCGGTAGGGGTCGGTGATGATGGTACCGCCGGTCAGGCTGTGGGTGATCTCCCAGCGCTTCTCGGACAGCCGATGAATCGCGTAGCCCATGAGGGTGCGGCTGCCATCGTTGAGCTGGGCGAGCATGAGGTTGCGGGCGGTGGTGGACATAAGAACTGCCTCCGGGTAGGAGTGGACTGTAGGGATCATGGTTCCCAAGGTGGGGTGTAAACGCGCGTGTAGGCATACGTGTGCTTGCAATCCACCTTGGAGAATCCTCTGTCTGCTTGTCAAAG
>Ga0070681_10008189_pt1 | contig 10231 bp, 11 predicted proteins | sample KBSC83BmetaG_FD_65650 | JGI IMG/M metagenome (GOLD analysis project Ga0070681, IMG submission 65650) | Corn rhizosphere microbial communities from Kellogg Biological Station, Michigan, USA - KBS C8-3B metaG | ecosystem: Host-associated > Plants > Roots > Rhizosphere | place: USA: Michigan...
CGTGACCATTCTCAAATAACCACCGACCTTCGGGTCCATCACGGTCTTCGAATAGTCCTCGGCCGATGTCGGGAAAAACCTAATAAACCACTCCCGCGCCTTACGCATCTTTTTCTCGCGACGCAGGTCGTACAGCTTCAACACCAATTCCGCAGATTCAGCTTTTGTTGTCATAGACTTGAAATAATACCCAATCACAAACCGATATTTAAAGCTCCCCTCCTGTTTCTAGGAGGGGTGCCCGTTTCTTGGGCGGGGTGGTTTGATTTTCGGTGACGGGGTGGTAGAAAGCTTTTAATTTCTCAGTCCGCGATCGTATCACCATTTGGTTCTTTCCGCCGGGACCGCAAAAGCTCCCCTCCTGCCAGAGGAGGGGTGGCGGCGTTTCGCCGACGGGGTGGTGGGAGCGCCTGCAAGCTTGCAAAGCAAGCTCAAACCAACTTGAATCGACCGCGACTTCCGCGCTATAACACACTCTCGTTCCACTCTTCCCCGACAGAGTCAAAATGAAATATTTTCTTCTAACCATCGCATGCGTCTTGTTAACCGTGTCTGCACCGTCGGCGCAAACGAAACGAAATACTCCGGCAAAACCCAAAGTCGATCTTGCCAAGAAGATCGCAGATGCGACGCCGGCCGCGCTGCCGCAGGGCCCGAGGACCGGCAAGCCGCGTTCCGACGCGCAGGACGAAAACCTAAGAGGCAAGGTCAAGAGCGTCATCGAGTATTCGCAGGAACCGGGCGGTGCGCGAGTGATCGACCACGAGAAATATTTTGACGAGGACGGATACCTGATCCGTGAGATTGAATATGACGAAGCCTACCCAAGCTCGGTCACCGTTTGGGGATTTGTTGACGGCGTTCGAGTTTCCAAAACAAACGAGATTGAGTACGCCAAGGGAGAGAAGCCTCCGCCCCGAGGACAGGAGCTACTCGAGATGCCGATCCCCGATCCAATGTATGCAAACGTCCCGAGCGACCCCCGATTCGACTCTAGATATACGTACAAATACGACGATCAGGGTCGGCAGATAGAGTTGCGTAATTTTCAAAGCAACGGCCAGCCAGGAACCGTACATGTTTTCTTATATAGCGGCAACGCCCGTGACCAGCGCGATTACGAATCGGACGGTACCGAACTGTCTCACACCCAATACATGTTAGATACCAACGGCAACACCGTCGAAGAGCGAATGTTCGGTTCAAGCGAAAGCGACGTCGTGCCTGATCTTTATTCCCATCAGCTCGACTCGCAGGGAAATTGGATCGTCGAAAAGGTTTCGGAAAAAAGCACTGTGCGCGGCAAATCCATCCTTAAGCCGCGTTGGACGACATACCGCACCATAACGTATTACCCGTAGAGGTGTTGCTCCGTCTTCCGATCTCGATATGAAAACTCGCCTCTCGGTCTACTTGTTGTTTGCAACGCTATTTCTGGCCGTTGTCAGTTCGACGGTGCGCTCCCAGGGTTTTCCGTGGAATGACTTCAAAGAGCGAAAGATCGCCGATGTGATCGCGATCACGAAAAAGGCCTTCCGGTCCGATGACACGATGTTTCTCTCAACAAACCCGCTGTCGAGCTACACCGAGGTCACTTATACCGGCGAGAGCCGCCCGATATCCAAAGCAACAAAGTCGTTTCTCTATTTTTGGACCGGCACCCTGAATTACGGACAGGACTACGCCGCTCTTTACCAGACGGAATACTTATACAAGGACGGCGACAAGCAGTATTGGCTGCCGACAAGAGCAGGCCGTCACCAAATATTTCGCAAAAGAGCTGAAACCTAACGACAAGATGGTGATCTTTTTCATCTCCGCCGGCGCCCATGGCAAGGGCCAAGACATCAACTGTGTCCTCCTTGTCGAAGAGTATCAACTACCCCAAAATCTCGACAAGGTCATCAAAAAACCCGCTCCGAATAATTAGTTTCCGCAGCGCTGCTTCTTGCATACGAAACGCCCGTCTCTGCCGGGACCGCAGGCGCCCTCGCCTGCAAGCTTGCAAAGCAAGCTGAACCAACTTGAACCTAACGCCCGACCAGCGCTATAAACATCGCGTTCCTCGCGATAACTTGAGGTTTGCGAATTATGGAAGAACTTCGCGATCGTTTGGTCGAAATAACACTTGCTTGGGAGAGAGCATTTGGAAATGCTCCGCATATCACAGGCGCGATTTCTGAGTTGGATGGAGCGCTATTGGTAGGAATGAGCGCGGAGGAGTATTCCGCTTGTATGCAGGGATCCACCGCCGTCCAGCGCGGCCACGATTTCGTTTACAAGGGTTTGCGCTATCAGGTTAAAGCAACAAGGGCTAGTGGAAAGCCAGGCAGTTTCATAACGTGGGTTCCAAAAGCTAGCAATTACGAGTGGGACTATCTGGTTTGGATTCGGTACAACCCGCTTTATGAAATCGAGGAAGCTTGGCTTTGGCAAGTGAATCCATATCGAGAGGCATTCGATCAAATAAAGCGATTGTCGCCTGCGCACCACCGCAATGGTACTCGGCTGAAGTGAGGAACCGGTTGCGGTTTCACGAAATCGTTAAATCCTGATAAAGTGTTCGCGGAAATCCTTCTTTTTCGTCGATCCCAGGGCGGACTTTCATTTTAAAACAAAACTGATTCGAGGAAATATGAGAATCCTAAGCATTTGTCTCTTGGTTGCTGCATGTTTTGTTCTGTCAGCAAAGGCACAGAGTACGACGCTCAATTGGCCGGAATTGAAAGCCGTCCAGAAAGAGGAGCGCACCTCGCTTGAGGCTAAACAAAAAGACGAACAGACAAAGTTATACGAATTACAAAAAGAGCAGATGGATGCGCTGCTAAAAACCTCACCAACGCAAGGAAGCGTGATTGAACTCGCCGACAAGTTTAAGGGAGAGCGCACCGAACTTGCCCGTATTCACGCTGAAGAGAGGAAGAAACTGTCGGAAACTCAAGCGTCCGAGCGAGAGAAACTAATCTTGCCGCCCAAGCCTTGAACGGATGGCAAAGGCAAAACGATCCAATGAACGAATTTCTAACTCCGCAGGAGTTTCGGAGCTTGCTCGTATCGGGTTCAATTTCGTCCATAGTAGAATCTCACGTTCTTAGCGGAATGCCGTATGCGTTTCGGAATAATCCCGACGCGTTAACGATCCTCAAGACCCATTTGACGGCAGGACTCGGGGTGCGCGCGGAAGATATTACAGTGGTAGGAAGTGGTCGTTTAGGGTTCAGCTTAAATCCTAATAACTTTCCGCGCCAGTTCTCCGACGAATCCGATATTGATGTTATCATTGTCGACACGGAGCTGTTCGACAAGGTCTGGACCACACTGCTGAGGTGGAATTATCCTCGTAGGCTTAGTCTCGGCAAGCCTGACCAAGGATGGGCTTCGAGTCGCCGTAAGGACATCTATTGGGGTTGGTTCCATCCGGACAAGATTGGATATGAGGGCTTGTCATTTCCTGAGGCCCTCTCACATATGCGGGACTTGTCGACCCGATGGTTCGATACCTTTCAGAGCATTTCACAATACACTGATCATCAAGAGATCGCGCGACGAGAAATTAACGGGAGACTATATCGAACCTGGGAGCACGCTAGGTATTACCACGAGGAAGGACTCCGAATAATTAAATCGACCGTTGAGATGCTAAGCGCATCGTAAAGTATGAACTACGATTCTTCGATTCAGACTGTAAGTTGGTTTCATGATAGGTATCGTGAGGGAACGCTTACTATCGATCCTCCCTATCAGCGGAAACCGGTTTGGGCGGCTCGACAGAAGTGCTCCTTAATTGAATCAATTCTGCTTGGGCTTCCTGTCCCCGAAATATTCGTACAGCAGCGAACAACTCCGGATGGAAAGACCACCTTTGCAATCGTGGATGGCCAGCAGAGAATCCGTAGTACGCTTCAATTTATTGGATCTGAGACAGATCCACATGAACAACAGTTTAATAAGTTCAAATTAGATAAGCTGAAGGTTGATTCCAAGTGGTACGATCTTGGGTTTGTGGATTTAACTGACACTCAAAAGAAGACTTTCTTTGGGTACAGGTTTGTTGTGCGTTACCTAAATACCGACAGCGAGGATGAGGTTCGGGATATGTTTCGACGCCTTAATCAGTTCCTGATGCCGTTGAAACCGCAAGAACTTCGAAACGCAACATATGGAGGTCCATTTGTGCGGGCCGTACTAGACTTGGCCGACAACGAATACTGGGCCGAGAATGCGATTGTGACGCCAAGCTCAATCCGGAGGATGGGTGACGTAGAGTTCATTAGCGAATTGCTCATCGGTGTCATGCACGGCCCTCAGGCAGGAAGTGCTGCGAAAATAGACGACTACTACCGTCAGTACGAGGACTATGAGGACGAATTTCCAAACCAACGTCGATATGTCAAAATCTTCACTGAAACATTACGTACAATTCAGGTGATATTACCTGAAATAAAAGAAAGCCGTTGGGGTAATAAAACTGATTTTTACAGCCTATTCGTTGCCGTCGCGCAATTGTTAAAGAATGCAAGTATCACAATATCGAAATCATCGGCGGTCAAGAAGGTATTACTTGCATTTGGAACGGAAATCGACTCGCGATTGGCCGATGAAAAGGCAAAGGTCGGCGACGAAGCAATTGGTTATGTTCGCGCGGTCGAGAAGGGCGCCAATGACAAACCGCGACGCGCGGCTAGACACGCAATTTTAGTAAATCTGTTGGATCCTTTTTTTGCACCGAAGCCGACTAGCAAATGAGTAAGAGCTTTCGCTTTCAGACATACAACGAGGACGCTTTTGACTGGCTGGAACGCAGACAGCCAAAATCGATCCAAGCGATAGTTACGGACCCACCGTTTGGTGTTGTAGAGTACTCGGCCGATCAGCTACATAAGAAACGGAACGGGAAAGGCGGGATTTGGCGCCTTCCGCACAATTATGACGGCTCAAAGCGGAGCCCCACACCCAGGTTTACCGTATTGACCGCCTCGGATCACTTGCGAATTTCGAAGTTTTATACGGAGCTCGCAGCCCATTCTCTGCGAGTTTTGGTTCCGGGGGCTCATGTAATTCTTGCCTCACAGAACATCTTATGCCACTTCGTGATATCCGCGTTTCTTGATGCTGATTTTGAGTTCCGAGGGCAGGTCGCAAGAGTTGTAAAGACCTTACGAGGTGGTGACCGACCCAAGGGGGCCCACGAGTTCTATCAGGAATTGTCAGTAACCCCACGGTCCTGCTGGGAGCCATGGTTGATTTTTCGGAAAGCTTGCGAAGGACGTGTTAAAGATAATTTGGAAAAATGGGGCACGGGCGCGCTTCGCCGGCCGGCTGCGGAGAAACCATTTTCCGACCTAATTCTTTCGAGTCCTGCACGGGGTATTGAACGTAAGATTGCTCCCCACCCTTCATTAAAGCCTCAAGCCTTTGTGCGGCAAATTGTTCGCGCGGCCCTTCCATTGGGCAAAGGTATCGTGCTCGATCCGTTTATGGGATCAGGGGCTATCGTAGCGGCCTCGCTAAATGTAGGGTACCGGGCAATCGGATTAGAAATTGATGCTGAATATTTCGAACTCGCTCAGCGTGCCATCCCGACCCTAGCCGCCTTATCTGTTAATGGAAATGGGGCATCACACTAGCAAGAAAAATCAGAATTAGGCGGCGGGGAGGGTTCTCAAGTTTCTTCAAAGTATGGACTTCTGACAGAAAGCAGTCGGGAGTTGCAGTTGGCCAATTGTTGGCCGGAAATAGTCGTAAAGTTAATCGTCAGCGCACTGATGCCTGGCGGGGTTGGTTGTTGGTTTCGGCTAGGGAGTCTATTTGGGTTTCGTAGTCGCGCAGATTGACCATGCCGGAGAGGGCTGCGGCGGCTTTGGGGTCGAGGACTTCGAGGCCGGCGACACGGTCCTTCGACGCGAAACTTTCGCAGCAAATTCCCGATCGATCAACCGGCCTCCGCAGCGTTAGGCGGACATCGCGTACCTTATGCGGAAGCAACGCGCATTCGATCTAGTCGGACGACGACGGTGTCGGCGATGTAGTCGTGGATCGCTCGTCGCTGCGGGTTGGTCACGGCGGTGACGACCTCGGCGACGAACCAGCCGAGCGCGACAAATGTAAACCAATTATCCATGAAGATATTTTCGGGAACTCCGATCAGCAGAGTGTAGATAGCATAGATCAATATCGCTACATCGAGGACGATCAGAACGATATCGCGCATAAAAGCCCGCCTGAAGCTGATCGGCGTTTCGTCGACGCTGAGGACCTTGATACCGGTTGCCATTTTGCCTAGTGTCTGTCCGAAAAAGCCATGAAGCAGAACGCTGTAAAGCCAGTCGCTCGATAGCCTGAAGATAAGCCACGCAATGTAAACCGCGATGGCGCGCCGTTCGCTGTATAGCCAGCCTTCGAAAATACCGAGCGGAATGAAAACAAACCCGTCAATGACGCCTGCCCAAAATCGTTTCGATATGGTGTCAAATCTATTCATGGGAATGCGAAAAAGCCTAGGTCGACAGCGTCTGATTGTGAAGAAGTCCAACTACAACGTTTAGCTGTCACCGACTCCGCCTTATTGGAGTACGGGTGGGCTTGCCTGCCCGTTGATGTGCTTATTCTATCGTTCGATCCACCGGTCTCCTGCGGAGGCCGGTTGGTTTAGCAAAAAATGCGAACGCAATGGCCAGTCAGGCAAGGCTGGCCGCACTTCGGCGAGGCCAAGCCAGCGGGTCAAGTACATGGCTGGAATCCGTGACCGCCGATGTCGGGCTGGAGGCCCTTGCGAGCGTCGTAGGTTTTTTTGCACTTGTTGACCACCCAGTTAACGTAGGTAAATGTCTCATTAAATCCGTAAAGATAGAGCGTCCTCGTGCGGTTCATTGAATAGCCATGTCTTCGAAAACTGGTTGTCACCTTTTTAGCAGTCTTCAACCCGTCAATTATTTGATCAGCGGTCGCACCAACAAGCCAACTGTCGTTGCCGCCCTCATATTTCGCACCATTATCGAATCTAATGCCGACGGTCTGACCGCGAGGGTCCCCGTCATCGCCATGAATTGCCACGATCTTCTGCCCTTTCGTATTCACTAAAATCGACATTCCGGGAATCACCATGATGCATGTGAGAATGTCGACCGCGTCCTCGCGGCAACCGACCATCCAATTCTTCTTCATGTCCGCAATGTCCTTCAGCCCTTCGACGGCGCTCTTGTTCTTGTTCCAAACTCGTTCCAGCCCGTTTCCCATAACGCCTTCGAAAGTTCCACTGCCGTCGAGATAATAGATCCGGTACGCTACTCCGTTGAAAATGCCGTCTTCGTGATAGGTCGGAAAGCCATAGAGATCATCTTCGGAGACCTTTCCGTCGGGAGTGAATTTCACGTTTCGATCCAGGAGCGATCGTACTTCCTGATCTTGCGCCCAGCCGCTAGACGCGAAACAGAAAATGCAGAGAAAGAGCAGGAGTATGAGATTTCTCATTTTGGTCAAGGTTGGAGATGTCATACGCCGAAGCCGTTATGCGTTTCAAGTTGGCCGCTTTGGCTCGGCCATGCTGCAGTGCGGAGAGGCTCGCCTCTCCGGTTCGCTAGCCAAACGATCTAGTCGATCCACCGGCCTCCGCAGCGGAGGCCGGTTGGTTTTATAGAGATGTAAGAGCGAAGGCCGGTCAGGCGAGCCTGACCGCACTGCGGCGAGGCCGAGCCAGCTAGGAAAAATTTCATTCTCGATCCTCAGTCTGAGCGACAGGATTCTTCGTGACGTGAGGAAACGTATCGCACCAATCGGTTTCGACGATCTCGATCTCGAATGAGTCGCCTGCGTAGAGGTCTTTGAGCTGCCATCTCCAGTCTTCCTGATCGTTTCCGGCCGACACCCAAACGCGCGCATGGTCGAGCGGCGAATTAACGATCGTAAGATGCATGCCGCCGCCCTCGGGATATGAGAGACGCGTTCTTCTTTCGCCCTCGATAACATCGAATCCAAATCTCAGGCCGTCGCCGATCGGGATAGGCTCGGGGCGATCGTGCTCTTCGATGTGGTCAATCGATGTGCCGCTATCAGTATTTGGACCGTCATACGTAAATTTCAGTCTATCGCCGGGCTGCAGGTAATTCAGGACGTAATGCTTACTAGTATTTTTGTCGATCCTATAGTTGAGGTATAGCCCAAACGCACCGGTGACCGTGTGTACTCCAAGTGTAATGATGATGCCAGCGCGCTCGTTTGAAACGGCCGTGAATGGTCCAAATCCGTTGTATTCGATGTCGAGAGTGTGAAACTTTGGGAGATTTTCAAGCATACGTTTTCACTCACTCCGCGCTCACGGCTTTGGGGTGATCTTTTCGGTATTTTTCAAATCGATCAAGATCGCTTTGGCGTCGGCCTTTAGTGGGTTTGAGTCGGGTGCCAGGTCGACAAAACGCTGCAGATAGTTTGCCGCCTGCTGATATTTGGATTTATCACCTTGGGCGTAAAGCGATAGTCCGGCTCCTAAGTTAGCTTCCGGACTCGCAGGCTGAGTAGCGAGTATCCTCTGATACTCGACGAGCGACCGCGCGGCATCGCCGGCGTCGAACAACATCTGGGCCATTTCCAGATGGGCGTTTGCCTTTTTTACCGGATCCGGCTCGACCGCCATGTATTCGCTGTAAGCTTCGGCTCCGGCGGCTGTCTGGGTCTGATCAACCTTACCGACATACAACTTCATCGCCTGCGCCCATGTTGCCAGCGCAGCGTATTTGCTTGCGTTAAACCTTTGCAACTCCGTTGGGTCGGTCGGTGTCGGCAAATTCTTGATCAATCCGACCGCTCTTGTTGAGGCTTCAGCCGCGAGCTTAAAGTCGCTTTTTGCAGCGTTCAGCGCGGCATCCTTTGCATCGACATTGTTTTCCATGCGAATAGCGAGGTTATAACGCTCGACGCCGCGCCCTTTCAGCGCGACCGCTTTGTTAGCAATAATGGTTGGCTGCTCCGGGTCGGCGGCTAGCCCTTCGTCATACTGTGCAATGGCATCGGTAAATCGGCGGATCGCAAGGTCATGGTCGCCGCTTTGGCTCGCCTGCGCAGCCGCCGACACGGCATCGTTCCCGGCTTTGAAAGTGCGCTGGAGGATGGCGTTTGTTTCGACGATCTTCTGATTAGCCGCGTTCGCCGGATCGTTTCCCGCCGCGGGTCCCGAAGTACTGCTGCCCTTGATATCGTCAAGTGTCAGCCGCTTTCCATCGCCGGGCTTCAGGACAAGCTCGACCGGGCCGGCATTGGCAAACCGAAATTCGACCCACGCCGGCGCTCCGGATGGGTGGCTCGCCGCGATGATATAGCGGCCTGCGAAAGGCAGCCCCGCCATCACAAACGTGCCCGATCGGTCCGCCTTGGCCGAGTACTTTGCTGCCAGGTCCAGCCGGAAAATATCGATCTGAGCATCCGGCAAAGGCGCCTTCTGGCCATTGGCTGCCTGAAGGAAAACCTGACCCCGGAGTTCAGCTACCTGCGCCGACACACTCATCGAACCAAGCGCCAGCGCAACCCCTAATATAAATTGGCCGCTATACGATCTTTTAGACATGCTCTCTCTCCTTTACAGGTGACGCGCTCTTAATGCATTGACGCGCGTCTCAGTTGCTCGTATGTATCGGCAAGCGAGTCGATCCGCGTTTCGTAGTCGTGTAGATTTAGTGTGCCGGAGAGGGCTCCGGCGGCTTTGGGGTCGAGGAATTCGAGGCCGGCGACCCAGTCGTGCCACGCAGGGCTCTTGTCGAGCTTGCCGCCGTAGAGCCGGTCAAACTCGTTGACGAGGTAGTGTCGAGTGCGGTCGATCGTGAACTTTCCATTTTCGTCGGCGGCAAAGATGGCAAATGGGACGATCATATCGTTTGTCAGCGGGTTGAGCGTCACGCGATGGCCGAACCAAACTCGGCCGCGCAGCCATTCGAAGTTGCCAACCAGCCCGCTCGAAGGGTCGGCCGGGAACCATTCGTTTGCATGCGAATCGTAAAGCTCTAGCCAGACATGGTCGTTGTGGTGCCGGCCAAAAACCGAGTACGCCAGACCCTTGTCTTTGATCATCGCGTCCGAGTCGGCGCCGCGTTCGGGCGAGTTGGTATAGATGTTTATTTCGTGAACGCGGCGGAGCCGGATGCCGAGCGCTTGCATCGCCGCGAGGGCGACCGCCGCAAGCTCGTCACAATTGCCGCCGCGCCGGTCGACGATCTGCTGCACGGTGCGCTTCTGATAGTCGGTA
>Ga0070681_10008192_pt1 | contig 10228 bp, 3 predicted proteins | sample KBSC83BmetaG_FD_65650 | JGI IMG/M metagenome (GOLD analysis project Ga0070681, IMG submission 65650) | Corn rhizosphere microbial communities from Kellogg Biological Station, Michigan, USA - KBS C8-3B metaG | ecosystem: Host-associated > Plants > Roots > Rhizosphere | place: USA: Michigan...
CGATCTGCGTCGCGCCGGCCACCACCGGCAGCGCCATGCTCCCCAGGATGGTCGCTTCGTCGGTGACCACGTTACGATCGCTCCAGACCACCTGCATGCTGCCGTCCGACGCACCTTGCAGCAGCAGGAACACGCCATCGTCTCCCAAGCTGTCCGGCGGTATGCCGTTGGTGGTCGAGTCGGAAAGCGAGAGGCCGTAGGCCTGTCCAGCATGCGGCACGGTCGGCAGGAAGAAGCTGTCGTCCGCCTGCGGCAAATCGAAGCGCGCACTCGCCGTGAAGCTGTCGGTGCTCTTCAGGCCATGCAGCGTGTCGACCGGATTGGTGTTGGAGTTGAGCACCTGCAGGATGCCCACGCGCAGGTCGTCGACGCCGGGACCGCGCAGCGCCACCGCGCCCGAGCCATCGTAGACGGCCCGACCGTTGGCTTCGCCGACCAGGCCGCTGATGCCATAGCTGAAGCCGCTCGACGCCGGCGGTTGCGTCGCGCCATCGTCGAAGTTGTCGTCGAAGAAGCCCACGTTGCCGTTCTTGGTGACCTGCAGCTCGTCGAGCAGGACGTGGTAGCGGCCGTCATATCCCGACGCAAAGCCAGGCGCACTGAGGAAATGATCGCCCACCGACCAGTGCAGGATCGCTCCGTGGTCCGGGTCCGAAGCCGTCAACTGGCCGCTCGCCGTGAGGACGTGGCCCTCCATGAGGTTGGCGTTGCCTACGCCGGTCGGCGCGATGATTGGCGCGTCGTCGGTCCCGTTGACCGCCACGGTCACGGTTTGCGTCTGTGTCGCGCCGTTCACATCCGTCAGGTGGACATTGAAGACGTCATTCGCCTGCTCGCCCTGCGCAAGCGCCTGCAGCGCCGGAAGGTTGTTCTTCGTCTCGTAGGTCCAGCCGCCGTCCGAGTCGACGCTCAGGTTGCCGTACGTACCGTTCTGCGGCAGCTGCGGCGCGATGCTGATCACCGCGGCCCGCGTCCACGTCTCATTGCTGAAGATGTTGTCTTGCGCCGTGAACGTGTCGCCGTGCGGCGTGGCGCCGCCCGAGAGGGTGAACGATGCGCTCACGGCGGTGCTGCCTGCCGCATGGTCGAGGCGCAGATCGATCTGGTTGTCGCCCGGCTGCAGGTTGAGCGCGCGGCTCTCGAGGATGGTCGCCGTCGCGCTCGTCGCGCCTTGGTCGATGTCGCGCAGCACGACCACCACCTGGCCGTTTTCGCGGCGCACGGCGAGCTCGACGATGTCGTTGCCGACGCCGTTCAACGAGTCGCTCAGGCGGATGCCGTACTCCTGGTGCTCCTCGGCCGGCATGACGAGGTCGAAGCGGCCGTCGACGCTGAAGGCCATGTTCTGCTTCAGGCCGGCCGTGGTGCTCGTCGTATTGTCGGTGAGCAGCGTGGCGACGTGCGCCATGGTGCCGAATGCCGTCGCGAACGAGTTCGTGCCATCCATGATGGCGCGGCCACTGGCTTCGGTGAACGCGCCAGTGAGGCTGTACGAAACCCCCGTACCGGCGAAAGTGCCGTCCGGCGTCGTCGGCTGGCCGTTGCCGAAGCCGTCGTTGAACACCTGCACGCCGTTGCGCACGATGCTCAGGTTGTCGGCCAGGAAGTGATAGTTCGCCATGGGCGCCGCGCTGCCGGGTCCGGTGCCGGTGACGGTCGCGGTCAGCGGCTGGCCGTCGTCGAGTCCGGCCGTGGAGAGCTGGCCATTCGCGAGGCGCGAGCCGTCTTCGTAGACGACGCCGTCGGGATTGGCTTCCCCGGTCACGGTGACGTCGACGGTGGAGCTCGACTGGGCGCCGTGCTCGTCGCTCATCGTGTACGTGAGCGTGACCGTGGCGTGCTCGCCGGGGTTGAGATAGGCGAAATCGCTTCCCGGATTGAAGCGCACCTGGTTGCCGGACACGGAAGCCGTCCCCTGGCCGAGCGGGGCGGAAGCGGAGACGACGGACAGCACCGCGCCGGTATCGACGTCGGTGTCGTTCGCGAGGACGTCGATCAGGACAGGCTGGTGCTCGGTCGTCGCCGCGATGTCGGCGTGCGCGACCGGCGCATCGTTCGACCCGTTTACGGTGACGTTGATGGTCTGCAGCGAGCCGTAGTTGAACTGGTCGCCCGCGAACACGGTGAAGCTATCGATGACAGACTGCCCTTGAGCGAGCGCTTGCACGTTCGCCGCGGCCGAGTTCAGCGTGTAGTCCCAATGTCCGGTGGCGGCATTGAGCAGCACCGAGCCATAGGTGCCGGCAAGCGTCGTCTCCGTGCCTTGGGCAAGCGCGAAGAACATGGGGCGCGTGAAACGCTCGTCGTCGGCCGTATTGCCCGGCGTGTCCGTGCCGAAGATCTGACCGAACGAGGTGAACAGGTCGGCTTGGGTCGGCAGCCCGCCGTGCAGAATGACGAAACCGGCAAACACCTCGCCGCGCTGGGCAGCCTGGTGCTGCAGGGCGAGCAGGATCTGGTCGCCGGGCGCCGCTACGACCGCCTGGCTCTCGAGCGCCGTGACCGAGCCCGTGGTGTTGTCCACATCGCGCAGCGTGACTACCGCGCCGCCGCCCGCGTCCCGGCTGACGACGAGCTGCACGAGGTCGTCACCGGCGCTGCCCGGGATCTGGTCGGTCAGCCCAATGCCGTACAGCTGGTTGGCTTCCGGCACGGCGAAATCGAATACGCCCTTCACGATGAAGTCGTGCACGTCCTTCAGGCCGTTCACGAGGTTCGTGGAGTCGGTGTTGGTGGCGAGGATAGCGCTCGTCGTCACTACCGGGCCGGGCAGGCCCTGCGGGAACGTCGTCTGTGCGAGGCTGCCGTCGAGGACCGCTTCGCCCCCGCTCTCCGTGAACGCCCCGCGGGTGATGTAGGTCGTCGTCTGGCCGGTCGAGAAATCCGGCGCGCTCGGCGGCGGAGCGCCATCCGTGAACGGATCGTCGAAAATCGTCGAGCCGTTCTTCAAGATGCTGAAGTCGTCGATCGCGTAGTGATAGTTCGCCGCGGTCGTGCCGGTACCACCGGTGGCGGACCAGTGGATCACCGCGCCGTGATCGGGATCGAACGCGGCGAGCTGGCCGCTCGTCGTGAGGTTCGTGTCCTCGGTCACCGACCCGGTATCGCCGCCGGGCAGCGCCATCGTGAAATCCTCGCTGCCGGTGATGGTGATGGTCAGCGTCGAGCTGGAGGTCGCGCCATGCTGGTCGCTAACTGTGTAGGCGAACTGCTCGGTGGCCGTCTCGCCGTTCGCGAGCGCGTTCGTGTCCGGGTCGTTGTCGTTCAGCGTGTAGGACCAGGTGCCGTCTGCGTTGATCTGCACCGAGCCATACGTCCCCTGGACCAGCTGGCCCACCAAGCCGCCGTCGACGGCCGAGACGTGCAGGACCGATCCGGCATCCGGATCGGTGTCGTTGGCGAGCACGTTGCCGCTCGCGGTGGCATCGCCGACGAAGGTCGGCGGCGGCGGCACGGTTGCGCCGGCCTCCACCACCGGGTCGCCATCGTTCGTATCGGGCGCGGCCACCGGCGGCTGGTTGTTGGCGTTTACGCCCTCGACGTCGACCGACACGGTCGCGCTGGAGGTCGCGCCGTGGTTGTCGGTGATGGTGTAGGTGAACGTGTCGGTGGCGACGTCGCCTTCGCCCAGCGCGTGCAGCTGCGCCGAGCTCAATGGGTTGTAATGCAGCGTGCCGTCGGCGTTCAGGCTGATCGTCGCGCCGTACGCGCTCGTCGTGTCGAAGCCCGAGACCGAGATCGAATCTCCGGCATCCGGGTCGAAGTCGTTGCGCAGCACATTGATGTCCGTCGCGTGGTCGGCCGCGACGTTGTCGCCTAGCCGCACGTTGTCGAGCAGCGCGTAGGAGAAGTTGAAATCGTGCGGCAGCACGAAGCGCACTTCATCGACGCTGGGATCGCCGGCGAACGAGAAGGTCTGGTAATCGGGCCCGAAGGCACCGAACGGCAGCGACACGGTCGCGCCCGCGACCTGGATGCCGTCGTCGTATCCCACGATGGTGATCGAGTGAGGGTTCGCGTCCCAGAATGGGTTGGACGCAATGCGCAGGCTTTCCAGCGTGAAGTTCTGGCCGTCCACGCGCCGCAGCGCGCCGTCGGCGTAGAAGCCGCCGTACTGGAATTCATAGGCCATCGACGCGTCGCCGTCGCCGTAGCCGTAGGGATACCAGTTGAAGTTCGCGAGCTGGAAGCCCTGGTAGTCGTTGAGATCGACGGCGCCGTTGAAGTCGAGCACCGTCGTGCCGAGGTGGTCGTTCACCGCCACCGGAGCGTCGTTCTGTCCGATGATGGTAACGGTGGCGGTATTCGTCGAGCTGCCGCCGTGGTTGTCGCTCACCGTGTAGCTGAAGCTATCGGTCGCGGTCTGGCCTTCGCCCAGATAGTTGAAGCGCCCGGCCGGATCGTAGGTGAACGTGCCGTCGCCGTTGTTACTGACGAAACCCGCCGTACCCGATGGGTTGACCAGGAACGAATGCGTGTCGTTAGCGTCGACGTCGGTATACAGCGCGCTCAGCAGCACGGCCGGGCCGTCCTCGGTAGCGCTCTGCGTGATGGCCTGCGCCGACGGCGCGTCGTTCGTGCCGACGAGATTGATGGTGACGTCGGAGGTCGCTTCGCCGCCCTGTCCATCAGCGAGCGTGACGGCATAGTCTTGCGTCAGCGTCTCGCCCTGCCCGAGGTACTGAAGCGCGGCGTTGTCCACGGAGAACGTCCAGCCGACCGCGCCGCTGCCCGTGCCGGTCGAATCGGCATTCACCGCCGCACCGAAGTTGCCCAGATAGCCCGAGCCCATGGGCGACGCCGATGCAGTATGGAAATCGGCGAGATCGACGTCGATGAAATTGAGCGTGCCGGACGCCGAGGTCCCGGCATCCTCGATCACGGTGCCGCTATGGCTGCTGTTGCCGGCGACGACGTGATCGACCTGCAGATAGGAATTGACGGCGTTATCGAGAGCATTGACCGCGCCGAAACCGATTTCGTAGGTGCCGCTCGCGGCCGCCGTGTATTGCCCCGCGCGCCAGCCGGAATCGCCGAAGCTGCCGACCATCTGCACGCTCGAGAGTTCGGTGGCGCCGAGCGGCGATACCGTGAAGAAGGAGAAATCGTTGAACGGCAGATAGTCGAGCGCGACGAAGCGCCAGTCGAAGGAAACGGTCTCGCCCGCCTCGAGCGAGACGACGGTGCTGATCGCCGAGCCTGACGTCGCGAGCCCCGGCTCGAGACCGCCGATCGAGCCGGCACCGATCCCGAGGAACTGCTCCAAGGTTGAAACGGGGGAATAGCCGGCGCTCAGCTGCGCGCCATAGTTGCCGTCCGTGCGGTCGATGGTGAGAAAGGCGCCGCCCAGCGTCTGCCATCCGGCGAAGCCGTCCTCGAAGCTGCCGTTGACGACGCCGCTGCCGCCACCCGTCGTCGTGAACACGGGCGCGTCGTTTTGCCCGATGACCGTCACCGTCGCGCTGGCGGTCGAACTGCCGCCATGATTGTCGGCGACGGTGTAGGTGAATGTGTCGGTGGCGACCTGGCCCGCGCTCAGGTACTCGAACTCGCCGTTCGGATCGTAGGCGAAGCTGCCGTCGCCATTGTTCGTGACTGTGCCGTGCGTGCCGGTGGTGTCGACGGAGAAAGTGTGGGTGTCGAGCGTATCGACGTCGGAATAGACCGCGTTCAGCGCGACCGGCGCGCCGTCTTCGTTGGCGCTTTGCGAGATCGCCTGCGCCGACGGGCCGTCGTTCGTACCGACGATCGAGATGGTCACTTCCTGGCTCGCGGTAGAGCCATGGCCGTCGTCCAGTTGCACGACGTACTTCTCCGTCACCGTCTGCCCGTCGCTCAGGGACTGGGCGGCGTCGTTATCCAGCGTATAGGTCCACCCCACCGAACCATCGGCCGCGTTTGGCGCTTCGTTGACCGGTCCGAGCGCAAAGGCACCGAGCGCCGTGGTGTTGCCCGCATCGGGCGAGAAGCTGGCGAAGTGCGTGTCGCTTAGGTCGGCGTCGGAGAAGCTGACGACGCCGGACGCGCTGGGCACGGCATCTTCGGCCACGCTGCCGCCCCCGGCCGCCGTGACCTGCACGGCGTCGTTCGTGCCGCGGACCGTGATGACGAGGTTCGCCGTATCGTCGCTGTAAGAGGTCGCCTCCGCGATGCTGCGCGCCTGGTAGGTGAAGCTCTCGCTTACTTCCTGGCCTTCCGCAAGTGCCTGGACGGCAGCCTTGGTGTTGTCCAGCGTGTAGACGTATGAGCCGTCGGCGTCGACGTGTAGCGTGCCATACACCCCGGCCACGTCGACGCCGACGTTCGCCGCCGAGCCGTTCACCGCGACGACGGAGGAATGGGACGGATCTGCGCCATGGTCGTTCGAGAGCAGGTTGCCCCCTGCCTGATTAGGCGCCGTGTCTTCCTTGACGCTCGCATGGTCGTCGATCGCGTCGACCGCGCCGGAGGTGGTTTCGAGCAGCTTCGCGCCGACGGTGCGGGAGCCGTCGAGCGTGCCGACGGAGGTGAGGCGCACGCCGAAGTCGACGTTCGCGAAGTCTTCCAGCGTCAGTGCGCTGCCGTTGTCGGTGCCGAGCGTGAAGCTGAAGTTGCGATAGTCGTCCTTGCCGATGCCCGCAGTGCCGACCTGCAGGCCGACGTCATAGCCGCCGTCGGAGCCGGCGAGGCCCCGCATGTTGGCGCCATCGCCGAGATCGACCACCGAGTCGTCCCCGCGCTGCACGCTGGTCAGCCCGGCCGCGGCGCTTACCGTCAGGTGCGAAACCAGCGATTCGTTCGCGACGTCGAAGAACACGCCGCGCAAGTCGCCGACGATGGCGCCCTGCTGCGTGATCGAGAACGTCAGCGTGCCGTTCTCGTTTTCGGTGATGGTGACGAGGACTGCCGGAACCAGCGTGTCGGTCGAACGGTCGTCGACCCGGAACGTCATTGAGCGCATCTGCATCTCCCCAGTTGCTTAGCGCTGCTGCCTCGCGAAAGGCGTCGGGTAATGCTCAACCGTGCGAGCGGTTGGCGCAATACCATGAAAAAGGGAGGCGATGCCCGCCTGGACGACTGCCGGTGTGCTAACCCCTCCCCTGCGACGATATTAGCGCGTCACGCCGGGAATTTGTTGTGCCGACTTCGCCCGAGCCAGGAGGCGCGCGTCGCCGATCCGTTCAGCGAGGTGCGCGAAGGCGGCGGATGGGCCGCGCCAACGCAGTTCATCGACATCGGCGAACAGCCTGGCGTCGGTCCTCAGCGTGGCCAACCGCTTGAACAGAAGCGCATTGCTGCGCTGCGGGCCGAGCACCTCGGGCGGCCAGCCCTCGAGCGCGCCATACTGATTGATAACGCGTGCCGCGCTTACCGCCCCATAGCCGCGCAGGCCGGGGTAACCGTCGGCCGCATCGCCGACCAGGGCGAGGAAATCGGGAATGCGCTCCGGGTCGACGCCGAACTTCCTGCGCACGCCCGCCGCGTCGAGGATCTGCTTCGCCCGGCGATAGACCTGCACGACCCGCTCGCCGCGCACGCACTGGCCGAGATCCTTGTCGGGCGTCCAGATGCAGACCTTCTCCACGCGCGGGTCCGCATCCGCGATCCTGGCCGCGGAGGCGAGCGCATCGTCCGCCTCCAGCTCCACCATCGGCCACACGACGATGCCCATGTCGGTGAGGGCCTCTTCGAGCGGATGGAATTGCGCGACGAGCGCGGGCTCGATTCCTTCGCCGGTCTTGTAGCCGGCATACAGCTGGTTGCGGAAGGACTCGATGACGTGGTCGGTCGCGACGCCGAGGTGCGTGGCGCCCTGCTCGATCATCTCGAGCACGGTGTGCAGCACCCGGGCCACCGCGCCGAGCGGACGGTCGGTCTTGGTGAACCGCCTCAGGCCATAAAAATGGCGGAAGAGCTCGTACGTGCCGTCGACGAGATGGACGACCAACCTAGAACGACTGGAAGCGGATCGTCGGGTCGCGCTTGATCTGCTCGATCAGCTCGACTTCCCACTGCAGGTACTCGCGCGCGTGCTTCTCGAAGCCCGCTTCGTGGTCGTAGGGCTTGTACCAGACGTCGTCGCGCGCGGTGGTGGAGCGCTCGTGGCCTTCTTCCCATTTGCCCGACCATGCGGCGTTGCCGCCCTCGAGCACGCGCACTTCCGCCTTGGGCCACAGCGCCTGCACCTCCGGCGCGGCGAGGTGGGCGAGCACGCCATCCTCGGACGTCAGCGTGAGCGTCTTCTGCTCGCCGAGCTCTTTCCTCGCTTGCGGCAGCCGCGAGCGCACCACCCACCATGCGCCGGGAATGTGCTGGTAGTGGAAGCGCAGGCTCGTCGCGAAGTCGAGCACGGTACCGACGGGCTCGCGCGTGGTTTGCCACTCGCGGTACTGGATCTCCACTGCGCGTGGTCCCCGTTCGATATCGAAGCCGCTCATGCTCGTCAGCACGTACACGTCGTGCCAGCCCATCTGGACAAGCCACGACGCGGTCATGACGGCGCGCACTCGCTGCGGATCGACCAGCACGAGGCGCGCATGGCGCACGCCGACGTATTCGTCGGTCGCCTGCACGAGCTGCCCGCCCGGCGCATGGCGCGAGCCCGCGATGTGGCCGGCCTCGAATTCCTCGCGCGTTCGCACGTCGAGGAGATACGTGGTGCGGTTCTCGTCCGCGCGCCAGCGATGAACCATGCCGGCATCGGCGAATTTGACGCCGAAGCGCTGGGCGACCCGCTCGGCCGCGGCTTGCGCCCTGGCCAGGCCCTCGCTGCTCGGCTCGCCGGCGCGCCGGGTGGCGCCCTTCTCGGATTGGTAGCCCGCGAGCTCCCATCCCATCGTGCCGTCCTTCAGCGCGACGACCGGATTCGCGACGCCGGCGTTGCGCAGCGACTGGCAGCCGATGATGCTGCGCGTGCGGCCGGCGCAGTTGACGACGATCAGCGTGTGCGCATCGCGCACGAGGTCGTGCACGCGATAGGCGAGCTCCGCGCCCGGCGCGTCGATGCCGCCGGGAATCGCCATGCGCGTGTATTCCTCGAACGGCCGCGAGTCGAGGATCACGATCCCCTTGCCGCTTTTCTGCAGCCGGTCGAGCTCGCCCGCGGTGATGCGCGGCGTCTCGTAGCGGTGCTCGACGTATTCGCCGAACGCCTTGGACGGAACGTTGATGCCGCCGAAGAGCTCGCCGCCCGCGGCTTTCCACGCCGCGGTGCCGCCGTCCAGCACCTCGACCGATGTATAGCCGAGCGCGCGGAGCTGGGTGGCGGCCTTCTGAGCGAGGCCCTCGCCGCCGTCGAACACCACGATCGGCGCCGAGCGCCGCGGCACGAGGTCGGCGATCATCATCTCGAGCTTCGAGAGCGGCGCGGAAGAGGCATAGAACGGGTGGCCGCGGTAGTGCACGCCCTGCTCCCGCGCATCCAGCAATGCCATCTCGCGCGGCTGCGCCAGGCGCGCACGCAGGTCCGTTGCGGAGATCACCGCGCTTCGCGGATGTCCGAGTGCGCCGGGAACACCTTCCAGGTGCGCTCTTCCGGCTTGTAGTACTCCCGATGGGAGAGCTGCTCGAGCGCGAGCCCGTACATGTGGAAGTTGATGAGCGGCGCGTTGATGTGGATGGAATGGTAATCGTCGGGCATGAACGCCACGCCAGTGCCCTGCTTCACCACGGCGCTGCCCTTTTCCCGCGGGCCGTCGCCGGTGCGGTCGTAGAAGCGGTTCAGCTCCTCGCCTGACACCCCGACGATCACCGCCCACGTGGTGTGGTTGTGCGCCGGCGTGCCGTAGTTGCCGTCGGAGGAGTTCACGTACAGGGCGAAGCGATGGTCGTCATCCTCCGCCACGCGGTAAAGGCACGAGTTGCGCTTGCTGCCGGGCTGCGGCGGCGGGAAGTCGGACGCGGTGAACAGGTCCTGCCGGCTCGCCAGCTGGGTGAGGCGCTGCTTGATCTTCTCGAGGCTCGCACGCGTCACGCCATGCTCGCGCTCGATGGCGCGCACATCGGTCACTGCTTTCTCGATCGCGCGCTTGCGCTCTATCGCTCGGGCATCCATGGGCGTAGATTATGCTCCCCCTCAACCCCGCAAGGAGCTAGCCATGGCGATCAAAGCGAGCCGACACGACGTATGGATGGCCGTCATCGACGACCGCGCGGGAGGTGCGGCCGAGAAGCTCGAAGCCCTCGCGGCCGCCGGAGCGAGCCTCGAGGTGGTGCTGGCGCGGCGCACGCCCGAGCACCCGAACCAGGG
>Ga0070681_10008193_pt1 | contig 10226 bp, 7 predicted proteins | sample KBSC83BmetaG_FD_65650 | JGI IMG/M metagenome (GOLD analysis project Ga0070681, IMG submission 65650) | Corn rhizosphere microbial communities from Kellogg Biological Station, Michigan, USA - KBS C8-3B metaG | ecosystem: Host-associated > Plants > Roots > Rhizosphere | place: USA: Michigan...
CCACTTCCGGCGACCAGGAGCATGGAGAACAAGGCGATGTTGCTGTTGGTTGCGCCGAGACTGAAGCCGCAATGAATGAGAATTACGACGGGTGCAAGGACGCCCAACAGAATGTGCCACTGGAACCAGGCGGGCACGCTGCCCAGAAAGGCAAGAGAGGGCATGCGCTTGCGGACCGCGTACAACGACTGCAGCAGGAGCATGACGCCACCGACGATGCCGAGCCCATATCCAAGGCCATTCTTGGGGCTCAGGTAGATCGCCAGTGGCATCTGTGAGCCGAGAATGAGAATCACGGCCGCAGCCACGAAGATCGCCTTCTCCGGAGAGAACCGGGTCCGTTCGGGCGCCTGGCGGGTGCGGGCCGGTTGCATGGATGTGCCGTCAGGTGATCTTGTGATCGATGGAGATGTTGACGGCGTGTTGGCTATGCGGGTCGACGGCCGCGAGGTTTCCGACCAGGTCGCCCGGGCGAGGCAGTGCTGCGCCGCTGGATGAGATCCGCGCTTCCAAGTGGATGCTCTTCACGGAGGACAGGTTGCGTCCGGGAATCATTGCGTCCGCATCGTCGAGCACGAACGTAACCGGCCATTGCTCGACTCGAAGCCGCAGCACCGCCAGCGGTGGCCCGGGTGAGGCCGTGTCCGTCGCATAAATAAAGAGAGTGGTGCCCGGAGTGGCCAAGGACGCCAGCTTGCCGTCAATCTGGACGGTTCCAAAAACCCGAGTGCCTTCCTGGGCGTTTCCTCCGCCCGGCGAGCTTGCCGGGTTCGTGGAGGTCGTAGTGAGATGCTTGCGCGCCGCGCGCGCGTCGTCTTCTCTTCCCATGTATTCATACGACTGGGCCAGCAGGCGCCATTCGTCGTCGGTTCCCCCTTTTGTAGCAAGTCGCTGCGCGAGATTGCGCGTGACGGTATCGAGCGACCCGGCATTTTTCCGGTCCGGCGTATCCGTCGCGCCGCCCGTATCCTTGGAGTCTGACGGCAGAGTGCCAGTGCTGTCCGCGTCGGCCAGAGTCGGCCAGCGATCGCCCGGCATGAGCAGGTCCGGCGTGTTGGTTTGGGCGGCAGCGCCGTCGGTGGGCGCAACCGTTCCGGCGGCAGGCGAGCCCACCAGCAGGTAAACGCCCAGTGCGCCGACCATCAGGCCCGAAGCCGCACCGGCGATGAACCAGTAAGTATCCCGAGATGACATATGCGCCCGGCCGAATCGAGCCTCGCCGCGTGTGTTGCCCCGGGGAAGACCCCATGGGCATCGAAAGGTTACTTTGTACGGACGCGGCGCGTGTCTGCCAGATGCAAATCTGCGAACGGCGTCAATGAGCCGCAGAGCGTGGACTGTTTATCTCACGCCGTGATCGCGAGTGACTGCGCGATGTCGTCCGCAAATGGCGACACTTTCTGATGTTCCGAATGCATACAATGAGATTTTGTTCAATCTGTAGCGCGCTGCTGCTGGCTCTTGCGGGTTGCAGCCCGCTCGTGCATCGGCAACTCCCTACACCGCACGCGAGCAGCGTAACGGCTGCTGCGGCTGAAGTCTCCTTGCGAACGAAACAGTTCTCCGCCGCGCTTCGTGAGTTGCAAGCCGGCGCCGAGCACGGTGACGTGCAATCCGAATACCTTCTTGGGCTCGTCTACGCTAATGGTCTCGGTACGGACATATCGCTTACGGACGCTAAACGATGGCTGCGCGCCGCTGCAGAGAAATCTCACGGGGACGCCGCTTACGCATTGGCTGGGTTGCTTGCGCAAGGGTCGCGGGAAGATCGCGACAGCGCGCGCCGTTGGCTCGAGCGCGCTGCCGCTGCTGGCCAGCCCTTTGCGAGCAAGTTGGTTGCCAACCACTCGTTGCCCCTGGCGCCAGCGCGCGGCGCCTCCGGGGATGCGAAACTCGCGCGTGATCTGGTGATCTGGGCCATCGGTCACGATACGGAGTCGCTTGGAGCTTTCCTCAAGGCTGCGGGCGTCGATGCCACAGACGAGTTTGCTCGCACCCCTCTGGCCTACGCGACTTCCGTCGGGTCTGAGCCCGCCGTTCGGCAATTGCTGGCCGCCGGAGCCTCGCTCGACCATGCCGATCGTTTCGGCGTCACACCTCTCATGCTTGCCGCCGAAGCCTCGAGTGACAGTATTCTCGAGGTGCTGCTGAAGAGCACCAGGAATATCAATGCGAGAGACAGCGTGGGCAACACCGCGCTGTTTTATGCGGCCCGCGCGGGTAGGGCAAGACACGTCGCACGGCTTCTGACGGCAGGCGCTTCCTGCAAGGGACCGAATGCTGACGGTTGGACGGTTCTCGATGTGAGCGCCAAGGCAGGGCATGCCGACGTGGCGAAGCTCCTTCGCGAGGCAGGCGCCACGGGCCAACTGAAAGTCTCCAGGGTGCGGGAGGCGACAGGTATCGATCTGGCGGATCCCGGGGAGCTCTATGGGAACTGGCCGGCGCTGGCGATTGCGGCGAGCCGCGACGATGTCGGTCTGGTAGAAAAGCTTCTGGCTGATGGAGCGCGAGCCGACGAGCTCACACCGCAGGGTGATACGCCGCTGCTGGTGGCAGCGAAGTATCGAGCCGCCAAAGTCATCGCTCCTTTGCTGAAGGCAGGCGCGAGTCCCGGGCTTGCCGGCAATGACGGCAGCACTGCCATCGGCTACGCCGCGGGGCATGGGGCCCTGGAGGTGCTGGATGCCCTGTTGGAGAAGGGTGCCTCTCCCGACACTCACGGGAGCTCGGAGGCGCCGCCTCTGGTGAGCGCCGCCCAGGTCGCAGACCTGGTTGCAATGAAACATCTGATTGACGCCGGCGCCGACGTCAATTCCACCGGTCCCGGCGGAATTACGGCGTTGATGATCGCGGCCGCTGCGTCGAATGTGGAGATGGTGCAGTTGCTGCTGGCGGCGAATCCGAGACTGACAATCGAGGATCACACGGGTCGCAATGCCCTATGGTTTGCATCGAGCAGCGGCAGTGATCAGATCGTCGATCTTCTGCTGGCGGCCGGCTCTCCTATCGGCGGACCCGCCGGCGAGAGCTCGCCGCTGTTCGCCGCGGTGCAAGCGGGAAGGGTCAACACCTTGGAGCGGCTGTTGCGCAAGGGATTACCTCCGGATGCCCGCAGTGCCACAGGGGATACTCCACTCATCGCTGCCGCGGCGCGTGGTGATACGCAGATCGTGCACATACTTCTCGATGGCGGCGCCAGCATCGATGCCCAGAATGCCGTTGGAAATACCGCGCTCATCGAGGCGGTCAGGGCAGGACAGACGGAGGTCTGCAGGATGTTGTTAGCAGCCGGCGCGGATGCGGGACTGCACAATCACGACCGCATCGCGGCGCTCGATACGGCCCGGCGCCGGCATTTCCCGGATATCGTCGCGATGCTGGAGAGCCACTAGGAGCCCAGGAGCCAGACAGGCTCCCAACAGGCTCCTACCGGCCGTCGAGCTTGAAGGTCATACGGAGCTGGACGTGGGCTTCCACCGCGACGCCGTTGACGGTCCGCGGTTGATACTTCCAACGGCGTACGGCCGCGATGGCGGCTCGATTGAAGATGGCGGAGGGCTCGGAGTGCACGACCGTCACGTCGCTCACGTCACCCCTGGGAGAGACCATGAAGGCGAGGTCAACCGCTCCTTCGATGCCTTTCTGGGCTGCGTCTTGCGGATATTCCGGAGCCACGCGCTTGATGACCTCCGGCTCTTTCGTGAGGCCTGCGGGTTTGTTGGAATCCTCCACCGTCTTGCCGCTGAACGTCGCGGGCGCCTCCGGCACCTGGGTTGCCTGCGCACCCGGCCTCGCCCGAGCGAGGGTGGGTGGTGGCGACACCCAGTTGGGTGACGTGTTTGCAGCCACACGGGGCGGTGGGTTGTTGGCCTTGGGCGGCGGTGAAGTATGCCGGGAGAACCATCGCGCCGGGCCCGAGGAAGGTGTTGCCGACTCGGCCTCGTGCTTCGCGAGGAGCGCTTCAAAGAAAGGCAGCCTTGGGTGGGTGGGTGCAATCTGCTGCAAGGCAGCGATGTCGGTGCGGGCCGCCTTGTAGTCATCCTCTTGCAGAGCCAGCTCCGTGTCGGCGACGAGCTTGATGACTTCAGGCGGGTCGTGAGTCGCTGGTGTCGACAAATTAGTGGTGCGGAATATCGGTGTATCGTTGGTATTGAATACACGGAAAGCCACGCTCATCACGCCAATCACCACGAGGAGGCCGGCCCCAACGAGAAGGGCGTTTCGTTTGACACTGGGCTCGAGGAGGGGAGGAGGGAAAGCCTTCGCGCGGGACGCCGCGGCGAGGCGCGAACCGACCGCAAGTGCCTCCGGTGTTGGTTGGCGCGGACCGCGACCGGTCTGGCCCGGTGGGCCAACGCGAGCGCCGCTGCGTGACTTGCTTCCCTTGCGGGGTTTCGGTTGCGGCGGAGGCGTCGGCTCTTCGTCGACGAGGGTGAAGTCATGCACTTCGCGGTGCGCTCGTGGCGCAGGTGCTTCGACCATCACCTGCGTTGCGGTGGGCGCTCGTGTTTGTACGGGCGCCGCAGGTTGACGAACCGAACGGACGGTGACTTCAACAGGTGCGGGAGGCGCGGGTGCGGGCTCCGGCTCGGCCGCCGTCTCCTCCGCGGGTTCGATTTCTTCCTCAATGCCCGCTGCTGCCGATAGCGCGGCCAGCAATTGCCGCGGCTCGATGGGGTAGGCCAAAGTCCGGAACAGACGAAAGGGACCGAGCCGTCCCTTGAGGAGCTTCAGACGTTCCCGGTCCACCGCGAAAATGCGCAGCATGTCCGGCCGGTCGCGTCCCATCTGGCCCAACAACTCGAGGCCCGATCCGTCCTCGAGGCGCTCTCCCGCGACAATGACGTCAAAGTCGTTGACGCGCACCAGATCGAGGCAGTCCGCCTTGGTCGTGACCGCGTCGATGGTGAAATACTCCCCGAGCAGCTGGGTGACAGCCGTCAGCAGAGCCGAATCCTGATCGACGACGAGGACGCGCATAAACCGCTCTTATCCCGAGAGCCTGACCATACCTCCATGTCTTAATACAGCGACAGGGCCGTGCGAGCGCCGTTCCAAGTCACATATTACATCGTCTCATCGCAACCGCCGTGCATGGATCACACTCGGCACCCCACCGAGCCGTTTCATGACACGTGTGAGTTGCTCGAGATCGTCCACCGCTACGGTTACAAGGACATGGGCGGTGCCGGAGCCACGGTCGGTCGTGGTCGTCATGGCCTCGATACTAAGACGTTCGTAGGCCAGTACATCGGTTATGTCGCGTACCAGGCCGCGCCGGTCGTAAGCGGTCACTGACAGCTCCACCGTTGGGTTGATGCCGTCCCCCCTGACCCACTCGACGGTCAGGACCCGGTCGGGCCTGGTTTCCCGCATGCGGATGAGACTCGGACAGTCGTTGCGGTGGATGGTTACTCCGCGGCCGACGGTGACATAGCCGGCGATCGGTTGGGGCCGCAATGGCGCACAGCAGCGAGCGAAGATCACCGGGAGATCACCGACACCCTCGATTTCAACCGGCGAGCCCCGGTTGGTTGCCGATCGGACACGCCGGGTGCTCGCGTGTGCCGGCCGGGCCACCGGGGCATGACGCCTCGGCTCGGCGGGGTGAAAGCCTGGGAGCCTCGCGGCGGCCTGCAGAAGTTGGGTTACAGTGATCTCGCCCTCGCCGAGGAGTTGATAGAGGTGGTCCGCATCGCGGGCCTGGAGCTCCTGCACCAGGGCGGAGAACTGCTCCATTCTGAAACCGATGCGTGGCAACTCCCGATCGGCAATGGCGCGGCCGGCGGTCCGGTTGTCACCGACATCCTGCTTGCGGAACCACGCGCGCACTTTCGATCGGCTGCGGGAGGAGACCAGGTAGCCTTGCTCGGGAGCCAGCCAGTCGCGGCTGGGGGCTTCCTGTTTGGCTGTTATGATCTCCACGATCTCGCCGTTGGAGAGCGTGTAGGTCAGGGGCACGATGCGTCCGTTCACCTTGGCGCCGCGGCAGCGGTGCCCAAGTGAGGTATGCACGGTGTAGGCGAAGTCGAGGGGGGTGGCGCCGCGCGGCAGGTCGATTACTTCGCCTTTCGGTGTGAGAGCATAAACCCTGTCTTCGAACAGCTCGGTACGCACGCTTTCGAGAAAGTCATGCGAGGAGCCCTCGCCATCACCACCGGGTGTGTGGGTATCGTGCGGCTCCAGCAGCCGCCTGACCCATTCTATCTTGCGTTGGTACTGCGCGTCCCGCGCTCCACCTTCCTTGTAGGTCCAGTGAGCTGCCACGCCCAACTCTGCGTGCTCATGCATCTCGCGTGTGCGGATCTGAACCTCAACGCTCTTTCCCTGCGGTCCCATGACGGCCGTGTGGATGGAGCGATAGAAGTTGTCTTTCGGAGTTGCGATGTAGTCGTCGAACTCGCCTTGGATGTAGGGCCACAGTCCATGCACGACGCCGAGGGCGGCGTAGCAGTCGGGAATGGAAGCGACGATGACCCGGACGGCGCGCACGTCGAAAAGCTGTTCGAAGGCGAGATGCTTGCGCATCATCTTGCGGTAGATGCTGTAGATGTGTTTGGGGCGGCCGTAAACGTCAGCCTGCACGCCGGCGTTCTCGAGCTCCGTTCGCAACGTAGCGCACAGTGTCTCGATGTAACGCTCGCGGTCGGCCCGCCGCTCGTTGAGCTCGGCGGCGATCCGCCGGTACTCATCGGGCTCGAGATAACGGAAGGCAAGATCCTCCAGCTCCCATTTGAGCTGCCAGACGCCGAGGCGATTGGCCAGCGGAGCGAATATCGCACGGGCTTCGACCGCCCGCCGCTCGCGTTCCTCGGCCGGGATCTCACGTGCATGCCGGAGTCCGACCAGCTGCTCAGCCAACCGTGCGAGAACCAGGCGGGGATCGCTGACCACGGCGAGCAGCATTTTGCGCAATGTCTCGGCTTGCCGCGCGTCGAGCCCCTTGGTCGGCGACCAATCGCGCGGCAGCCCGAGCTCACCGAGCCGCAGGAGTGCGAGGGCGGTATCGGTGGCCGCGCGTCCGACCAGACCGTTCAGGGCCTCTGCCTGGAGCCCCTCGCGACCGATGACCGGCCGCACCAGGACGGCATTGGCGAGCTCGATGTCATCGGTGAGCGAACCCATGACGTCCGCGGCCTCTGCCCCGACGGCGAGGTCGGCATGGGCTTGCGGGCTCAGCCGCTCGATAGCGGCGCGCGATTTGGCAATCGCGTCCCGGATCGCAGGCGGAGAAAGTTGAATGGTCTCCAAGGGCTAGGAGCCTGTCTGAGTCATGCTCGCCGTCACGAGGGCGACCCTGGCGAGCATATTTTGTGCGATCGTTTCGCGCGCATAGCGGGGACTATGTAAGCGAAAGGATCGCACAAAAGATGCCGCCAGGGGCGGCCGCAGTAGGCGCAGCATGGCTCAGACAGGCTCCTAAATCACCATGATGACACCGGTCGTCGCCAGTGCAACCGCCATCGCTGCGTTGAAGCCGAAGCGGCTGGGCGGGTGCTCGAGGAACCGCCGCAGCGAGCTGCCGAACAAGGCCCAGACCGCGATGCACGGCATATTCATGACCACCATGATGAGCAGCATGTACGCTCCCGCCGCGAGCACGCCGAGCTCGTGGGGGAGGAATAGCGTTGCCGCGGTGATGGTCATCACCCACGCCTTCGGATTCAGAAACTGAAAAATCGCCGCTTCCAGAAATGTAACCGGTCGCGCGGCCGCACGCGAGCTCGCAGGTCCCGAGCCCAACATCCTGACACCGAGATAGAGCAGGTAAGCCGCGCCAACCCAGCGCAAGAGGGTCTGCAGCTCAGGCCATCGGGTGAAAATGGCGCCCAGTCCCGCACACACCGCGAGAAGCTCGACGCCGAATCCAAAGCTGATGCCCAGCAGGTGTGGAATGGTGCGCCGGAACCCGTACGTCGCGCCTGATGCCGTCAGCATGACGTTGTTGGGACCGGGCGTGATCGACATCACGAACGAGTAAGTCGCGAAGGGCAATGGATCGATCATGACGCTCACCGGTGGCCCGTAAAGCCTGGAGCACAAGAGTCGCGGATGGAGACTGGCCGCGGCAGGTACAGAGCGCGTCCTGCACCCGATTACTGTATCGGGCGGCGACCGGTACGCAACGGCATGGTTGCGTGTCGGCGATGGGCGCGATCGAAGCCGTGCGGCCACAGCCGTGCGGTTGAAGCGGTGCGGTCGATGCCGTGCGGTCGCAGCCGAACCCGCGACGCGACGCCTCCGGCTCTCCAAGCCTTTACCGCGACGGCGGCAGCTGGCTCCCCAGCCGCTCCGCGGCGGCCTGCAGGACGGGCAGGCAACGCTCCACCATCTCCCGCCGCGACACACGCGATGCCTGCGTGCTGACATTCATCGCCGCTACCACGGCTCCCACGACATTCCGCACCGGAACCGCGATCGACCGCAGGCCAATCTCGAGCTCCTGATCGTTGAGGGCATAACCCTCGGTTCGCACCTGGAGCAGCAGCTCCTCGAGTTTCTTTCGCGAGGTGACCGTATGTTTGGTGTGGGTGACAAACTCGACTTTCGCCAGCTCCACGGCCACCTGCTCTTCCGGCAGGTGGGCCAGCAGTACCCGGCCCAGTGCCGTGCAATAAGCCGGCAGCCGACTCCCTACTCCCAGAGTGACGGACATGATGCGTTTCGTCGCGGCGCGCGCTACGTAAACGACAGCACCGTCGTCCAGGACCGCAACGGACGAAGCCTCCCCAAGTGTCTCGCTCATCTCCTCGAGTACCGGCTGGGCCGCGATGGGAACCGCGGCGGTCGAGAGGTAGGCGTATCCGAGGTTGAGAATTCGCGGCTGCAGAAAGTAGGTCCGCCCATCCGTAGCGGCATACCCCAGCTCGCGTAGCGTGTAGAGGCAGCGTCGCACGACGGCCCGCGTGAGGCCCGTCGCCCGGCTTACATCCGCGATCGTCAAACGGCGATCCACGCCGGCAAACGCACGAATGACATGAAGGCCCCGCGCCAGAGAGGTCATGAAGTCCGGATCACCACCGCGGAACAGATTGTTTTCCGGATCGGTGGAGCTCATCACCTTTTGAGCGATAAACGAACCCGAGGTTTTAGGAAATGCTTTAGAGTGCAGCACAACAGTATCTAATACGTTCAGATGATGGTGCGGTAATCGTACCCGACATCCAGGCTGGTGTCATCTACGACGTATACGGGAGCGGGGCAGGGTAGGGCGGTTATCATCAATCCATGACCGACGCTTTTATTTGCGACGCCGTGCGCACGCCGATCGGGCGTTACGGCGGCGCGCTCGCTTCGGTGCGGGCCGACGACCTGGCCGCACTACCGATCGCTGCGCTCCTGGCTCGGAACACTTCCGTGGATCCTGCGGGGATTGACGAGGTGCTGCTGGGTTGCGCAAACCAGGCCGGGGAGGACAACCGTAACGTGGCGCGGATGGCCGCCCTGCTGGCGGGCCTGCCGGTTTCGGTGCCCGGCGCTACCATCAACCGCCTGTGCGGTTCGGGTCTCGATGCGGTGACGATAGCGGCGCGCGCCATCAAGGCCGGGGAAGCCGGGCTGATCGTGGCGGGCGGTGTTGAATCCATGTCCCGCGCGCCCTTCGTTCTGCCGAAGGCGGACTCCGCATTCAGCCGCAACGCCGAGGTTTTCGATACCACGATCGGTTGGCGCTTCGTCAACCCGGCGCTGAAACAGAAGTACGGCACGGATTCCATGCCGGAGACCGGCGAGAACGTTGCCGCCGACTACAACATATCGCGCGCCGACCAGGACAAGTTCGCGCTACGGAGTCAACAGCGTACCGCGGCCGCCTATGCGCGCGGCTTTTTCGAGTCGGAGCTCATTCCCGTCGAAATACCGCAGCGTAAGGGCAAGCCCACCGTGGTCGCGCGCGACGAGCATCCGCGTCCCGAGACAACTCTGGAGCAACTGGCGAAACTGCCAACACCTTTTCGCGCCAACGGTACGGTTACGGCGGGCAACGCGTCGGGGGTGAACGATGGCGCCTGTGCCCTTGTCATAGCTTCGGAAGAAGCTGCGCGCCGCCATGGGCTCACACCTCGGGCTCGGATCGTTGCGGGAGCGACTGCTGGAGTCGAGCCCAGAGTCATGGGGATCGGTCCCGTGCCTGCCACCCGAAGGGTGCTCGAGCGCGCCGGTCTGGACATCCAACAGCTGCATGTCATCGAGCTGAACGAGGCGTTCGCATCGCAGTCGCTGGC
>Ga0070681_10008194_pt1 | contig 10225 bp, 10 predicted proteins | sample KBSC83BmetaG_FD_65650 | JGI IMG/M metagenome (GOLD analysis project Ga0070681, IMG submission 65650) | Corn rhizosphere microbial communities from Kellogg Biological Station, Michigan, USA - KBS C8-3B metaG | ecosystem: Host-associated > Plants > Roots > Rhizosphere | place: USA: Michigan...
ACTTCCCAGCGCTGCGCCTGGCGTCGGTCGCTGAGGATGCCCGTCCCGATGTTGATTTCGCCCGGTGTCTCCGTACGGTCGTACTGCGCCTGCATGCCGATGGTGGTCGCGTTCGTCGTGCGATAAGCCATCTTCGCGTCCGCGTGACGGCGCGCGTCAATCATCGTCAGGTCTGCGTGATTCGAATGCTGCGAGTCGAACGTGAACAGGCCGGAGACGTTGAGCCGCGGCGTGTCGATCGCGGTGCCGAGACCCGGCCGCACCATCAGCATGTGTCCCGCGTCGCCATTCGCCTGCGCGAAGAGGTTGTCGTCGTAGATGCTGCCTATGGTCACGGATGGGACGGCTTCGACGTGTGCCTGCGCGGCGGCGCTCGCCGCGTGCAGCGCGCCTGTGGCGATCAGGATGGTCGTGACGGCGGCTCGTGTCATGGTCCCGGTTGTCCTCGTTTACGGCTCAACTTCCGGCGCGGCTGAAGTGCAATAAGTGTTCACAGACGTGCCGTTCCATCCGATTCGCCAAAGTGGACAGCGCGCTTCCAGAAAGTCCCCGTGTGGATGCCTGTTGGTGTTTCATCACCCACGCTGGGGGCGCAATGTCGCGGAGATGTGGAGCACGGTTCCACCGCCGCGCGCCGCGGAGAAGGGATCGACATGACAGAAGAGGCCAGTGAGCGTGGCGTGACATCGTGGATTCCCTGTTGCTCGGTGAACGGAACTGGCTGATAACGCGGGCGACGGCTGGGCCGGGTCAGCGCTAGTGACGCGTGCGCGACCGCGGATAGCCGCCTCGCCAGTTCACGACCGGGTGGGTGAGCGCCTGCTGCTTGAGAGAATCAGGGTCGACGGCGTGCGTGGGATAGCACGCGGCACCCAAGGAGATGCGCAGGGGCGTCGTGAATTCGTAGTGATCGATCCGCTGGACCAGCCGATCGATCACGCGGGTCGCATTCTCGTAATCGGCATCCAGCAGAACCAGGGAGAGGACGCCGGCTTCCGTGCTGCCCAGGACATCCGTGTCGCGCACCTCGTGGCCGACGATGCGCGCGACCTCGTCGAGCGTGGCGTCGTCGACGGTGACGGTCATGCTGTCCCATTCGCGGCGCGTTTCGAGCGCGACCAGCGTCAGATAGTTCTGTGACCTGACCGCGCGTTTCATCTCGCCGTCAAGAACGAATTCGAAGGCGTTCGCCGTCAAGAGGCGTGAGCCTTCTTCCTCGAAAAAGATATCGGCCATCCTGGTCACTATGAAGCCTTGTCGAGGCCGTTCTCCTTGATCTTGTACAGGAGCGCCTTGTAGCTGATGCCGAGGTTCTCCGCGGCTTCCTTGCGATTCCAGCGCGTGCGCGTCAGCATCCGCAGAATCAACTCGCGTTCCGCCTCACGTGCGGCGCTGCGCGCGATGTCCTTCAATGACACCGTGCCCGTCGCTGTCGCCGCAGCAGGCGGCGCGGAGCGGACGGCCTCGGTGGGGAGGCTCGCGGGCGCAGCCGCGATCACTGCCGACGAGCCGAGAGGCATCGCAGACATGACGCCCGCGGACGAGACGGCGACGGGAGGTGCCGGCGCAGCCGCCGTCGGAACGGCGGCGGGGTGTGGTGCTGGCGACGCAACCTGCTGCGGCCACTGATGCAGTGGCGCGGGCTGCTGCAACTCGTGAACGATCGGCGTTTCGCTCCCGAGCACGACCATCCGCTTGATCATGTTCTCGAGCTGCCGGACGTTGCCCGGCCAGTCGTACTCCATGAACCGCCGCGACAACTCCGAGCTGATTCCCGGAAACGGCTTGTTGTACTGCACCGAGTACTTCTTGACGAAGTGATCGGTGAGCATCGGAATTTCCTCGCGACGCTCGCGCAGTGGCGGAATGGTGATGGTCACCACGTTCAAACGGAAGTAGAGGTCTTCGCGGAACCTTCCGGCCGCGACGGCGCTCTCCAGGTCGCAGTTGGTCGCTGTGATGACGCGCACGTCCACGCGCACGTCCGACTTGCCACCAAGCCGCGAGAACTCGCCGTCCTGCAGCGCCTGCAGCAGCTTCGCCTGCAGCGGGAAGCTCATGTCGCCGATTTCGTCGAGGAACATCGTTCCGTGATTGGCGAATTCGAACTTGCCGGGCTTGTGCTGGATGGCGCCCGTGAACGCGCCTTTCTCGAAGCCGAACAACTCGGATTCGAGCAGCTCGGTCGGCAGTGCGGCGCAGTTCACCTTGACGAACGGCTTGTCCTTCCGCAGCGACTGTTCATGAAGCGCGCGAGCCACCAGTTCCTTGCCGACACCACTCTCACCGCGAATGAGGATCGTGACATCGGTGTCGGATACGCGCGCGATGAGATCCCGTACCTCCTGCATCTGCTGGCTGTGCCCGAAGAGCATCGTGTAGCGTGATTGCTCTTTGAGCTGTGCCCGCAGCGATGCCACTTCCTGTGTCAGCTGGTGCTGTTTCAATGCCTTCTCGAGTACGACCTCGAGTTCCTGCTCCTCGAACGGCTTGCAGAGGAAATCCGTGGCGCCGAGGCGCATGGCCTCTACCACCACGCTCGTGCGGCCCTGGCCGGAAATGACGATGATCGGAATATCCTTGTCGATCTTTTTCAACGCGGCGAGCGCGGCCAGTCCATCCATGCTGCCTGGCATGACGACGTCGAGGAGGACGGCAGCGGGGCGATCGGCATGAAAACGCCGCACCGCATCGTCGGCGTTCGTCACGGTGAGCGCGTTGTAGTTGTGCGTGCCGAGGAACGTGCGCAAGAACCCGCACATCGCCAGATCATCGTCGACGACCAGCACCTGTGATTTCTGACTCATCACCCCAATTCCTTCCAGCCGCCGAGTTCGCGGACGCCCCCGGTCGAGCAAGCAAAGTGCCACAGCAGAAAACAGTTGGAACAGAACGGAAATGCGGCCAATCGACGGAGCGGAAGGATGGGAAAAGCGTTTCACTGCGGAAACGCTTTTCTCACAGAAGGCGGGACGACGGTCGATCGTTACCTATTCAGGGTCGCTCGATCCCCGTTTCCTTGATCTTGTTGAGCAGGGTCTTGTAGCTGACACCGAGCAACAGCGCGGCCTTGCGGCGGTTCCAGTGCACCTGCCGCAGCGTCTCCGCGATGACCGTGCGTTCCGCGGACAGCGCGGCCTCGCGCGCGACATCTGATAGACGACGGCCGTCCTGCGGCGCGGGCGGCGTCACAGCATCCGCCTCATCATCGTCAGCAGGTTCAGCCGGTGTCACAGCCTGCGGTGGCGCTGGTGCAGCGGCCGGGGGCGGCGCCGTGGCCTGTGGCGGTGGGGCGATAGGCGGCGGCGCCGCGGATGTTGCATGGAACGCCGGCGTGGTCTGCTCGATGGGCGCCGCGTTCGGCACGAGCCGCGGCTTATTGAGTTCGCGCAGCACGAGCTGTTCGTCTTGAAGAATGACGAACCGCTTGATCATGTTTTCCAGCTCGCGTACGTTGCCGGGCCATTCGTAGGTGAGGAACCGCGCCCGTAGTTCGTCGGACAACGGCCGCACCGGACGGTTATACCGCTGCGAATACTTGGCGATGAAGTAATCCGTCAGCTTCGGAATCTCGTCTTGCCGCTCGCGCAGCGGTGGTACGTACGCCTCGATCACCTTCAGGCGGTAATACAGGTCTTCGCGGAAGTCGCCGCGCACCATCATCTGATCAAGGTCGCGGTTGGTCGCCGTCACGACGCGGACGTCCACCGTGATCTTTTTGTTGCTGCCAAGCTTGGTGAACTCGGCATCCTGCAGGACGTGCAGGAGCTTGGCCTGCAGCGCGGGCTTCATCTCACCGATTTCGTCGAGGAAGATGGTGCCACCGTGCGCCTGCTCGAACTTGCCGATGCGCGTCGTGGCCGCGCCGGTGAACGCGCCCTTCTCGTGGCCGAACAGCTCGCTTTCCAGCAACTCCGCCGGGAGCGCGGCGCAGTTCACCTTCACAAACGGTTTGTTCCTCCGCGTCGATCGCTGGTGGATCGCGCGGGCAACCAGCTCTTTTCCGACACCGCTCTCGCCGCGAATCAGCACCGTCACGTCGCTGTCGGACACCTGCTCGATGATGAGCGCGACCTGGTGCATGGCGGGGCTTTCGCTCCACCCGATGAACGCGTCGTTCTGATCGTCGCTCAACTGCCGGCGCAGGTCGGTCAGTTCGTGGACGAGACGATTGCGCTCGAACGCCTGCTTGATGGCTGCATCGAGCGCGATTTCACCGAGACCCTCCGGATCGTCCGGCTTGACGACGTAGTCGGCGGCACCGAGGCGGACGGCCTCCACGATGGTCGCGGCCTGCTCGCGGCCCGACAGCATGATGACCTGCAACTCGGGACGAGCGGCTTTCAGCGCCTTCAATGTCTGCAAGCCGTCCATGCCGGGCATGGCGACGTCGAGCAGGACGATGTCGGGCGGCTCGCCCTGGCGGATGGCGGCGACGATCTCGTCACCACGCGTGTAGGAGCGCGCTTCGTAGCCGCGAAGCGCGAGAAATGTCCGGAGATATCCGGCAAAGCCCGAATCGTCGTCGACAACGGCGATGTTCGCCGGACGGCGATCGTCGGGGGTGCTGTTCGCGGCTTCGGAGCCTGCGCCCGCCACTGCTGCCATCGTGTGTGTTCCTCAGGTTCGAAGGGGTAGTCTCAGTGCCGATCCTGCGCGCGGACGCGCGCCGGGAGCAGACCAGACGGCGCCGCCAAGCGCTTCGACCACGCGTCGCGCGACCGGGAGCGCCAGCCCGAGTCCGCCGCGGTATTCGTCGAACGCCGGCGGAGAGTCGAGCGCGGCCTCGGTGAGCGACGGCAGCGTTTCTTCGTCGCCGACGGCGAGCACCGCCCATGGAGCCACTGCCTGCAGCACGGAACACTGCGCCACGACGGTGCCGGGTTCGCCGCGCTCCCGCAATGCGGCGTGCAGCAACGCATGGATGGCCGCAGAGAGTCGTCCACGATCGCCGGTCACGGTCATCGGTTCCGCAGGCACGCGAACGTCGAGTCGCACTCCGCGGTCTTCGCCCTCATGCATATTGCCGGCCACGTCCGAGACGAGGGCGCAGAAATTAATGTCTTGTTTCGCCACCGACGCTTCGCGCGATTCGAGCTTGCCGAGATCGCTCATCTCGGCGACCAGCGCGCTGATACGCTCGCAGGATCGTTCCGCTTCCTGCAGCATCTTTTTTTGTTTGTCGGTAAGCGGGCCACCCTGCTCCTTCAGCACCATGCGGATGTAGCCGCAGACCACCGTGACAGGTGTCCGCAACTCATGGACGGCCAATGACAGCGTTTTGGGGAAACGGTCTCGGTCGGTGGGGGAAAGGACGGCTTCGATAATGCTCGGCTTCGGCGTTCGACGCCGAGCCTCCTCCAGGCGCCACACTATCACGCAACCATATGGAGTAAAGCTCGGCCATGCCCCCGAACGTCCTATAATTAGGCGCATGTTTATACGAAGAGCACCCGATCTGAAGTTTTCGGATATCACTCCGAAATCGCTGTACCTCCGCAGGCGTCAATTCCTGCAGACGGCGGCGGGTGCCGCGATTGGAGCTGCGGCGGCAGCGGTCGTTTCACCGTTTGCCGCGCGCGTCGCTGCCCAGCAACGGCAGGGGACAGGTCACGGCGCCAAGCTGTCCAACGTGAAGAAAAGTCCGCTCAGTACGACGGGCGAGAAACTCACACCGTGGGACGACATCACCAGCTATAACAACTTCTACGAATACGGACCGTACAAGGAAGATCCGAAGGAGCAGGCGTGGCGCCTGAAGCCGCGGCCGTGGACGATCACGGTCGAAGGCTACGCGGCGAAGAAGGGGACGTTCGGCTTTGATGAATTCATCAAGCCGTACCCGCTCGAAGAGCGCGTGTACCGCATGCGCTGTGTCGAAGCTTGGTCGATGGTCATTCCGTGGGTCGGCATTCCCTTGAAGGATGTCATCGCGGCGTATCAGCCGACTTCGCAGGCGAAGTACGTCGAATTCGTTACCGCGTTCAATCCGGCGCAGATGCCCGGCGAGACGACGCGCATGTTGCCGTGGCCGTACGTCGAAGGCCTGCGCATGGACGAAGCGATGAACCCGCTCGCGATCCTGGCAGTGGGACTGTACGAAGAGGAGCTGCCCAATCAAGATGGTGCGCCTATTCGTCTCGTCGTACCGTGGAAGTACGGGTTCAAGGGAATCAAGTCGATCGCCAAGATTCGTTTCGTGGACTATCAGCCGAAGAATACGTGGCAGGTGATGGCGTCGAACGAATACGGGTTCTTCGCCAACGTGAACCCGAATGTTGATCATCCGCGCTGGAGCCAGGCGAGCGAGCGCCGCATCGGCGAATTCTTCCGCCGCAAGACGCTGCCGTTCAACGGCTATGCAGATCAGGTCGCGTCGATGTACGCGGGAATGGATCCGAAGAAGCTGTATTGAAACGCATCGTCCTTCTCAAGAGAGTCATATTCGCCGCGGCGCTCATTCCCGCCGCGGTCCTCATCTACGATGCCGTGCAAGGGGACCTGACGGCCAACCCGATCGAGTTCATCACGCACACGACGGGTGATTGGGCGATCCGTTTCCTGGTGATCACGCTCGCCGTGACACCGATCCGCCGCATCACCGGCTGGAATCCGATCATCCAGCTTCGCCGGATGCTGGGTCTCTTCTCGTTCTTCTACGCCACGCTGCATTTCCTCACGTGGTTCGTCCTTGATTGGTTCTTCGACTTCCGCCAGATGGCGGAAGACATCGCCATGCGTCCCTTCATCACGTTGGGCATGGCGACGTTTCTCATGCTGCTCGCCCTCGCGTTGACGTCAACGCAGAAGTCCATCCGCCGCCTCGGACGGAAATGGACGCAGTTGCATCGGCTAATCTACGTCGCGATGGTCACCGCGCTCCTGCATTTCTGGCTCGCGCGGAAGACGGTGGTGCCGCAATTCCAAGTGGTGCTCGTCGCGGCGGTGCTGGTCCTTGGGTTCCGCGTGTGGTGGGTGACCCGCACGAAAGTGCCGTCTCGCGCCTCCGCCGTGACCCGAGGACATGCCTGAGCTTTCGATTTAGCTTGGTACCTCAGCGCGGCGCGAACTACATTTCGGGTGAGTGCAATAGGTGGATACCGGGCACCCTGCGGCGGCGGATCCCCTCGTGCTGATCGTCGAAGACGATCCGAGCACCCGCATTCTGTACCGCGACTACCTGCAGCAGGACGGCTTCAGGACCGTTGATGCGCACAACGGTCATCAGGCGCTCGAGAAGGCTCGCGTGATGCACCCGAATGCCGTGCTTACGGACCTCGCCGTTCCGGGAATGGATGGCTTCGAGTTCTGCCGTGCGCTGCGCGAGTCCCCTTCGACCCGTGCGATCCCCATCCTCGCCGTCACCGGCCACTCCGAGTACCTCGACCAGCCCGATCGGTTCGTGCAGGCGGGCATCGCGCACGTGTTGATCAAGCCGTGTGCACCCGATGTGATTGCCAACGAGCTGCGCCGCCTCCTCGGCGACGCGCGCGCTACGCGGACTTCCTGACCCGCAGCACTTTCGTCAGCGCGTCGGCCAGCACATGTGGTTCCAGCGGCTTGCCGAGGTGCGCGTCGAACCCGGCGGCGAATGCATCCTGAACGCTCTTCGGATCGGTGTACGCCGTGAGCGCCACCGCCGGAATCTCGCCGAGTGCAGACGGCAGCGAGCGCACCCGGCGGATCAGGGCATAGCCGTCCTCACCGGGCATCGCGATGTCGGTGAGCAGCACGTCGGGGCGCCACTCCGACAGAATCTGCAGCGCGTCCGCGGCGCGTCCCGCCGTTCTCACCGACACGCCATACATCAGCAGCATCGTCGCGACGAGCTCCTGCGTGGAGGCATCGTCATCGACCGCGAGCACGCGCCGGCCGCGCAGAGTCACCGAAGAGTTGCGATCGTGTCGCGCGGCCCTGGTGCTTGGCATGCGGACGACGAACACGGATCCGTGGCCGGGGCCGTCGCTGTCCGCTGTGACCGTGCCGCCGTGCGCTTCGACGATATGACGGACGATGGCGAGGCCGAGGCCGAGACCACCTACGGTGCGCGTCGTCAGCGATTCACCGCGGCGGAACGGTTCGAAGACGTGCGGGAGGAAGGCGGGTTCGATGCCTGGACCGCTGTCCTTCACGCTGATCTCGAGATCCGCCGGGCCTTCGCGTGCGGTTACCTCGATGCGTCCGCCGGCGGGAGTGAACTTCACCGAGTTCGCGAGCAGATTCCAGAGCACCTGACGCAGGCGTGCGCTGTCGCCGGCGAGTTCGCCCACGACAGCGTCGATGGAGACGTCGAGCGTGATCGACTTCGCATCCGCTGCAGGACGAATGGTTTCGACCGCGCCGCCAATGAGATCTCGCAGATCCACGGGCGCGATGTTGAGACGCACGCTGCCCGAGGACATTGCCGACAGATCCAGCAGCTCCTCGATAATCTGCATCTGCGCGGCGGCGTTGCGCTCGATGGTGTCGAGAATCGCCGGCGTGCGCTCGGGCGGCAGCGTGCCGCGACGGAGCATGCGCGTCCACCCGAGCACGGCGTTGAGGGGTGTCCGAAGCTCGTGCGACAGGAGCGCAAGGAACTCGTCCTTCACGCGATTGGCCTGTTCGAGATCCCGAATGAGCTGGGCGCGCTCGGCGGAGAGTGCGCGCTCGTGATCCTCGAGCTGGCGTCGCGCCGTGACGTCCATCACGGCGCCGGTCGCGTAGCGCGGCGTGCTGTCATCGTCCAGGATGACGCGCCCGCGATCCTGCAGCCATCGCACCTCGCCGTCCGCGCGGACGACGCGGTATTCGATGCTGTACTCGCCGCGCGCGGCAATGGCGCTGTCGATGGCGTCCATCACGCGGTCGTAGTCCTCGGGGTGGAGACGCGTGAAGGCGCGGTCGCGCAGCTCGCCCTGGGTTTCGATCGCCTCAAGGCCCAGGATTCGATTCAGACTCTCGTCGTGCGTGGCGATGCCGCTGCTGAGGTCGACATGCCAAGCGCCCATTCCGGCGGCACCGAGGGCGTTTCGCAGTCGATGCCAGGCGAGGAGGACGTCCTGAGACCGCATGGCCGGCTTTGTTTAATGCACAGCGGATGCCTCAGCGGGCCATCCTCCGCTTTGTGCGTGCATCCTTCGATGCTTCACCAGCCTGCAACGGCCGCGGGCGGGTGCGCATCTGCTTCAACCGGTCCATCGCGCTACGCTGGGCGGTCATCTCCCGTTCGAGAATCTCCGTTTTTTTGGCCAGTTCCGCGAACGGATCCGAGTCTGGAGGCGCCTTGCGCGGACGTGCCATAGGAACTCACTTTCAGTCGTGTGGGATCCGGAGCGGCGGGATTATAGCCTCAGCTGTAGTGCGGGAGTGGCCGGTTCACAGATAATTTGCACAGATGTATCCGACGTTCTTCCACATTGGCAGCTTCGAGGTCACCAGTTTTGGCGTGCTGGTCGCGACGGCCGCGTTGGTCGGCCTCTGGATCTTCGGCCGCGAGCTCGCGCGCAGCGGTTTGCCGGCAAATGGCAGCGACGCCGCGATGGCCGGTGTCTTTGGCGGCCTGCTCGGCGCCAAGCTGCTGTGGGTTGCCGAACATATCGGGGAGGAGCCGTTCCGGGATTTGTTATTCAGCCGGGGAGGAATGAGCTGGTTCGGCGGCTTGCTCGGAGGGGTCGGCACGGCGCTCATCTTCATGCGGCGAATGCGGCTGCCGATTGTGGCGACGCTCGCGGCGGCGACGCCGGCGCTGGCGATTGGCCATGCGATTGGCCGTATCGGTTGTTTTCTGGTTGGCGACGACTACGGTCGGCCAAGCGACCTGCCGTGGGCGGTGGCGTTCCCGCGCGGGTTGCCGCCGACCTATGAACGGGTGCACCCGACGCAGTTGTACGAGATGCTTGCGCTGTTCGTGGTGGGGTGGCTGCTGATTCGGTGGCGGCGCCACGGAGTGCCGGATGCGATCGTGATCGGACGGTATCTGGTGCTTGCCGGGAGCATCCGGTTCGCGATCGAGTTCATTCGGGTCAACCAGCGGATTCTCGGGCCGTTGACGCTGGCGCATCTCGTGTCGCTCGGCCTGGTGATCGTTGGCGCCGGCGTGTTGCTGGCTGGATCTGCGCGAGCCCGCGTGTTAGATTGAGGGTTCCGCTGCACGTCGATCGGTCCTGTAGTGCGGTGTTCTGTCGCGGGGTGGAGCAGTCCGGTAGCTCGTTGGGCTCATAACCCAAAGGTCGCGGGTTCAAAT
>Ga0070681_10008196_pt1 | contig 10225 bp, 8 predicted proteins | sample KBSC83BmetaG_FD_65650 | JGI IMG/M metagenome (GOLD analysis project Ga0070681, IMG submission 65650) | Corn rhizosphere microbial communities from Kellogg Biological Station, Michigan, USA - KBS C8-3B metaG | ecosystem: Host-associated > Plants > Roots > Rhizosphere | place: USA: Michigan...
GGCAACCAGATTCCGTTCTTCTTCTTTGGCGGACAGGGCGCGAACCTGGCGTACGGCGCGTACTCGCCGGCCACCGCTCCGACCGGCCTGCCGCCGGATCTGCCCAGCCAGGCAGCGATCAATGCGTACTTCGCGCCGTACGGGGCGCCAGCGGGCGCGGTCAAGAACTCCAGCAATCTGGGCTTCAATGCCGATGGGACGCTGTTTACCGCCATCAACCCGTTCTACAACTACAAGGGCGTCGGGCCCGGAGGCTACTCGGGAATCATCACGGTCGGCGGGGTGTTGGAGACGGCGATCGGCCAGTATGCTTACGTGACCACTCCCGAGAAGCGCGATACGGCCTTCAGCAAGGTCACCTACAACCTGACGGACAATGTCGAGCTGTACGGGCAGGCGCTGGTGACCTACAACAAGGTCGACACGCAGAACAGCTACCAGCAGCTCTCGACCAGCGCTTCGCTCACCATCCCGGTGACCAATCCGTTCATTCCGGCGGACCTGGCGGCGCTGCTGGCGAGCCGCCCCGTTCCGACCGAGAATTTTGCCTTCAACAAGCGGCTGCTGGACTTCCCACCCTCGCTGTTTCTGGAGAACTTCGACACCGACCAGTTCCTGGTGGGCGCCAAGGGCAAGATCCCGTTCGTCAACTTCGACTGGGACATCTATTACCAGCACGACTACTCTCTGGATCTGGAGACCGACAACGGGATCATCTCCAACTACCGCGTGCAGACCCTGCTCAGCGCGAAAGATGGCGGCAACAGCATCTGCGCCGGCGGCTTCAATCCGTTTCAGGGCTTCCACAGCAATGTGTCGCTGCAGTGTCAGCAGTACCTGGTCGTCACGACCCACGCCACGACGCTCGAAGGCCAGGACACCGTCGAGGCCAACCTCGGCGGCAAGATCATCGACCTGCCGGCCGGCGAGGCGCGCTTCGCCCTGACAGGCGACTGGCGCCAGTGGAAATCGACCTATACGCCGGATGACCTGAACGTCCTCGGCAATCCGCCCAGCTCGACACAGAGCGGCGCGACCACCACCAGCGGCAGGATCAGCGTAGCGGAGGAAGCCGCGGAGTTGCTGGTCCCGATCCTGAAGGACAAGCCGGCCGTGCAGTCCCTGAACGTCAACCTCGGATTCCGGCATTCCCAGTACAACATCAGCGGCGGCGCCAATACCTACAAGTTTGCCGCCGACTGGCGGCCGGTGAAGAGCCTGCTGTTCCGCGGCGGCTATGAGCACGCCATTCGCGCTCCGAACATCAACGACCTGTTTCAGGCGGCGACGGCGGTTTCGGTCAATGTGGGCAACCCCCCCGTCGGCGGCGATCCGTGCGACTACCGCTCGACGGCGCGCAACGGGCCGGATGCCGCGAAGGTGACGGCCCTGTGCGTCGCGCAGGGCATTCCGGCGTCCACGGTCGGCACCTATCAGTACACCGTGACGTCGGCGCCCACCGTGGCATCGGGCTCTTTGACGGTAAAACCCGAGATCGGCAATACGTACACGTTCGGCACGGTTTTCACTCCCAGCACCGACCGGCCGACACTCAAGCACTTGCAGCTGTCGTTGGATTACTACCAGATCCGAATTTCGGATGCGATCGGGCCTTCGGGCTACCAATACGTGCTCAACAACTGCTACAACGTCTCGGGAGCCAATCCGAGCTACTCGGCCAGCAACCCGGATTGCGCCTTGATCGATCGCAACTTCGGCGGCGTACCGGGATCGTCGTTCCGGATCGGGCAGCCGGTGGAGAATCTCGGCGGTCTCAGGAACTCGGGCCTGGATCTGGAGGTGGATTGGCGCTGGCACCTGGCGGACTTCGGCCTCGGCGCGCGCGCGGGTGACATCACATTCAACAGCACGCTGTCGTGGATCCACGAGTACAAGATCCAGCAGGTGCCGGGCGCGGCCTGGAACGACTATACGGGCACGATCCCGATCAACCTGTCAGCGACGCCAGCCGTGCCGGTGTGGCACACGCTGACCACGTTGGGGTACCAGGTGGCGCCGATTCCGGTGACCGTTGGGATCCGCTGGCGGTACATCGACTCCATGCGCGACATCTCGACCGTGCTCAACCCGGCGTCGACGATTCCGGGGGTGCGGCGCTTCAACTATTTCGACCTGGTGGCTGGATGGAATATCACAGATCGAATCAGCCTGAGCGGGACGGTGACCAACCTCAGCGGTCAGACGCCTCCGGTCGTGTCCGGTACACCGGGCGAGACGCAGACCGCGCTCTACGACATTGCTCCGCGCACCTATCTGGTGACTCTGCAGGCCAGGTTCTGATGCGCCGCCGCCCGATCGCACGCGCCGCGAGTAGCGGCGCACCGGTGGCAGCACTGGCCGCTCTGTTGCTCACCTGCGGAGTTGCCCACGCGCAGGAAGACGCGGTGCGCTGCGATCGGGCCTGCCTGAGGGAGGCGCTGGATACGTACCTGTCGGCCGTGTTCAAGCACGATCCTGGCGCGGCTCGCCTGACGGAGGATCACTACGCGACCGAGAACACCGCCGCCGTACGCAAAGGCGAGGGTTTCTGGAAGGACATCAGCGGCTACGGTGCGCTGCAGCGCCGCTACTTCGATCCGGTGAACGGCGCGGCGGCCTTTCTAGGCCTGCTGAAGCAGAACGGTCAGGACGTCGTGAGCTCGGTGCGCATCAAGGTGGACAACGGGAAGGTCTCCGAAGCGGAGTGGATCGTCGAGCAGGCGGGCCAGGGAAGTACGGCCGCCGCGCAACGTGATGCCTCCCTGGATGCCGCTCAGCAGCAGCTTCGGCACGAGGCGCAGGATATGGTGCGGTATCCGCCACCGGAGGGGAGTTTGCCGGAGTCTGAGCGGAGCTCGCGCTTCTACATGATCTCGATGGCGAACGACTATTTTCAGTCGGGGGTGGATCACGATGCGTCGTGGCTCCCGACCGACCTGCGTTGCAAAGACCCCGATCCGAACCCCATCACGAGCTCCCCTCGCCACGCGGACCTGTGTCATGACAACTTCGGGATCTACAAGAACATCACGAAGGATCTGGCCCTGAGGCGCTTCCCGCTGGTGGATGAGGAGGCGGGAGTCGTGCTGGGGGCGGCGATCTGGGTGCGCTATCCGGGCGTGGCGCGCAAGGACAACATGGTGAACGAATACTTCCAGATCCGAAACGGAGTGTTCGCGTATGTCTGGACGTGCAATTACGAGCTGCCGAAGGGCTCGCCCGTGAGCTCCGGGTGGGAGAACAAGCAGGGCGATATCACGCGATGAAGGGGTCGGGGGCGCCGGAATGGAGCTCGGCACCCCGTGCACGGTCCCGCTTCAGTGCTCGACCTGCTTCTTGAGGTTCTCCAGGCCGCTCGAATAGATGCCGGCGATGACTTTCCTGGCGGCCTCGTCCGTCTCACCCTCGGGAGGGTTGTCGGCGGAATTCTTGCGCTTGAAACTTCCGACCCAGTTGATGACGGCCGTGCCGTCTTTGCCGCCCTTCACCGTGAAGGTGGAAACGTAGCCGGCCACCGGCAGCGGCGACTCCAGGATCTTGTACTTGAAGGAATGCGTGGGATCGCTGAAAGCCAGCAGTTGCTCCTGGATGGTTCCGCCGCCCTTGAGCGACAGCCGACGCACCGCTCCGGGCACGTTGTTGGTTCCCTTGATGATTTCGTCTTTCTCCAGCGCGGGATGCCACGTCGCCAGGCCATCGAAGTCCTTGGAAGCGGCCCACACCGCATCGACCGGCGCGTGAATCACGACGGTCTGCGTGACATGCAACACCTTGGGCGGATCTGCCAGCGCCAGGGAGGATAGCGCGAGCGCGATCCATGTCATGAGGGTCCAGGGCATCTTCATGGGCTGCTCCTCTTCACCACTGAGCCAGGCGACCAACGGGTGACGGATCGACTATAGCGTACCGGCCTGTGTCTGCTGTGTTGGTGTGTTTGTTGTTGGTAGGGTGCGTCGAAAATGGAACACGCGCAGCGCGTTGCGCCCCGAGGCGGCTCGATGCGAACGGCGGCGCGCGCAGCCCCAGCGGGAACGGGATTGCGCTCCTTCAGGCCACGCTTCAAGGACTTGGAGTATGGAGGACAGTCCTCCCGGTGGGCTCGCGCGCACTCTCAGGCGATCAGCCGCACTCAGCGCCTAGCCGTGCCCTGACCGTACCCCGGACGCGGCGTCGATTGGGACCAGGGACCTCCGATGGGGGTCCGAAAGGCATTGGCAAGGCCAAGCGGGCTCGATTAGCCTACCCAGGCGGCCCCGCGGCCACGTGCGCCCAGGGCTCGACCACACCTACATTACTCAGGATTCTCAAGACGATGAACGCAATAGCCGCGGCTGGCCATCGGCAGACCGAGCTGCTGAACAACTATTCCATCGAGATGACCGCCAAGGACATTCAGCACCTCGAACAGGCTGCCGATGTGATCCCCCAGGGAACGAAAATTCCGGTCACTTTCCTGCCGGGCGAGACGTTCGAGATGCGCATTGCGGCCGCCAGACGCGTCAAGGAGCTCGGCTTTCTGCCCATTCCGCACATCTCGGCACGCCGGCTGAGCTCGCAGGAGGAGCTCGAGTCCTACCTGTCCGGATTGCAGCGGGAGGTCGGCACGGACCATGCGTTCGTCGTCGCCGGTGATCCGCCGCAGCCGCTGGGCCCCTACGAGGACGCGCTTTCCATCATTCGAAGCGGCCTGTTGGCCAAGTACGGCATTCGCCGCGTCGGTATTTCGGGTTACCCGGAAGGTCATCCCGACATCGGCAACGAGAAACTGTGGCAGGCCATGCGGGACAAGCAGCTCGCGATCCAGGAGCGCGGCCATGACTTCGCTGTCGTAACACAGTTCTCGTTCGATGCCGAGCCGGTACTGACGTGGCTGGAACAGGTGCGCCAGGCCGGAGTCAAGGCGACGGTGCGCGTGGGGGTGCCCGGTCCGGCAAGCGTCAAGCGGCTCCTTGCGTTCGCCGCCCGGTGCGGCGTGGGTGCTTCGACGAAAGTGCTGCAGAAGTACGGCATCTCCATCACCAAGCTGCTCTCGACCGCGGGACCGGACCAGATCGTGCGGGACTACGCTGAAGGCCTCGATCCGGCCAAGCACGGTGACGTGCTCCTGCACTTCTACCCTTTCGGCGGTCTGCGCGCGACCGCCGAGTGGGTGCGAGACTTCCGAGGCAAAACCGCCGGGTAGTTGGGTGCCGGTCCGTCGGAGCTCGTGAGCCGGTCCGACTCCGACCCCGTCGCGACCAGCAACAGGGGTCCGGACATCGATTGACCCAGAGACGGCCATAGACCGACGGCGTGCAATCCGAGATCAGTTCCAAGAGAGAGCACAGCGACCGCGACGAACCCCGCGAGCACGGCAACTATGCTACGACCGATGCTTCGCGGCTGAGCCGCGGTAGCCTCGAGACCGTTGTTCATCTTCTTCTCCACGTGATCGTTCCGGGTCATGGACCGCCCTCACACCGCACGCAGCGCGGTCGCCGCTTCGAGCCTTCCCGCGCGGATCGCCGGAAAGACCCCGCCGAGCAGTGCAATGGCAGCACCCCATGCAAGCCCCAGAGCCAACAGCGGCGCAGACACGTGCAGTCTGAAAACGCCCCCTGAATAAACCACTCGCCCGTCAAATGCGAGCCACGCCACGAGTGTCCCGAGTGCCGCGCCGATGAGCGCGAGGAGCATCGCCTCGAGCAGAACGGACCCGGCGACCGCCACACCCCCGAAACCCACCGCCCGTAGTGTGCCGATCTCGCGAGTCCGCGCGCGCACGGCCGCATACATGATCTTCGTCGCGCCAAAGAGAGCACCCAGAGCCATGATGACGCCAATCACATACGTGGCACGCGTCAGCAAGGCGAGTTGCCTGCCGCCACTGCGCAGGAAATAGTCCGAGACGCGCTCCGACTTGAGTGCGAGCGCGGGATTGCGGCCGATCCAATCGTGCATCTCATCGAATGACTCCGGACTCGCCAGCTTGGCGATCACCGATGCGTACCCTTTGCGCTTCGTGGCGGAAAGCAGTGTCCGTGCGTCTGCGAAGAACACACCTTCGGAGGCATCGCCGCCGTTCGAGAAGATGCCCACGATCGGCCAGAATCCACCGGGCATGAGCACCTTGTCGCCGATCCCCAGTCCCAGGACTTTCGAGGCGCCCACGCCGATGAGCAGCTCCTGCACCCCCGGGCGGAACAGTCGGCCGGCCTCGATACGAAACTCGTCGCGGATCCTGATCCCCGTCGGGCCGATGCCGCGGATCTCCAGGGGATCGCCGAAACTCCCCAGCGGCGGCATGATGCCCATCTGGAACTCGGGGTCCGCGAGCGGCGACCCTTCCGGTCCCCTGGCGATGCCGGGCGCATTCAGGACAATGCTGATCTGATCTTGCCCGAGATTGGAGTTGGACTCACCCGTGACCGCCTTTGGCTGGATGATCGCCCGATCCCGGCCGCCTCCGGAAAGGGACATCCGCGTCTGACCCGCTGCGATCGAGAGCATGGAGACGAGCACGGCCACGACACACGCCACACCGGCGACAATGACGAACGAAGTTCCGCGTCGCTGCGGAAGTGTGCTGACACCGATTGCCGAGACCGTCAAGAGCTGGCGAAACACGCTCATAGCCCCGCCAACGCCAGTACAGGCGCAAGCTCCATCGTCCGAAGTCGCCGCAGGGGAAGCAAGGCGCTCACCGCGCCGACGAGCAGTGCCACACCGAGAGACAGCGCGACGATCCCGCCCGAAATGGAGGCGGCCGGAAGGGTCAAGCCGCTACCCTCGCCGAGCCGCGACGTGAACGAGCTCAACAGCGAGGCGAGCGCCATCCCCAATACCGCTCCGGAAACAGCCGGAAGCACCGACTCGAGAACCACCAGTGTCGCAACCTGCCGGTCGCCGAAACCGATGGTCTTGAGAACGGCGAACTCCGGGAGTCGCTCGCGCACGGATTCCGCCACACTGTTGGCGCAAAGAAAGAGAATCATGAAGAGCCCCGCGGCGCCGATGCCGAGACTCATCTGGCGCATGGTGATCGTCGAATCGACCACATTTTGCGCACCGATCCGCAGCGGCTCGCAGTAACTGGGGGTCTCGGAGTTCGCGTACCGCGTGTCGATCTGCCGGCAGATGGACCTGGCGTCATCCGGGTTGTCGATGGCCACGACGAACTGGACGAGACCACGCTCCTCCCGGCTGCGGCTGGCCTCGAAGTAGTCATAGCTGGCGTAGATGTTCGGCATCCAGTCGATCTGGGTCGCGGGATCGTTGACTACCCCCGCTACCGTGAACGGCCACGCTTCGGCGTGGTCCTCGCGCCGGTTGTTACTGGTCTTCACCGGGAAGGCATCGCCTGCCTTGACTTTCCAGAGGGCTGCCAGGGAGCGCGTGAAGAGCAGCCCGTTCGGGGTCGCCTGCAGCAGCTTCCAGTCCTCGGGAGTGAGGCGCAGCTCCGGAATCGCCGCGATCGTGCCGGCGTCGATCATCCAGACGCCGAGCTGCATCGAAGGCTCCTGATGAAAGCCCAACAGGGCGTCGATCAGGCCCACTCCTCGCACACCCGGCATGCGCTCGATCTCGGCGCGGCGCCCGATGCTGAGACCGGTGCAACAGAAGCGCGCAGTGACGAACAGGCGATCCATTCGGTTCACTTCGATCGCGTGGTCGTAGGCTGCCCTCAGCGCCAGCATCGCGCCGAACAGCGTGAAAGCGACGGTCAGAACGAGAAAGGTGAGCAGCGATTCGGTCGTATGGCGGCGGAAGGCGGCCCAGACGAGCGGAAGGTACCTCATCGTCGCAGCATCCCTCGGTGCGTGGATCGATCCCGTGCTATCGCTGCGTTGCCTCGATGACGTTGTACTCCATGCCTCCCGGACATACAAAGATTATGACATGGTCGATCGCACCAGAGTGATCGTCGGGTGGGAGGACGCCCTGATGGGCAACCGAGCAGCCGCTCAGTTCTTACACAGTGTGATGTTGGGCGGCTCGATTTGCGTGTAGGTCTTCTTGAAAACCAGCTTTGGAGGAATCGGCTTAATTTTCAGCTTTCCGAGCAGGCCGGGCGTATAACCGGTGTAGCCCATGATGCTCAGTTCGCGCTTTTCACACTGCACCAGGGTCAGGGTTCCGGTCGCCAGAAGCTGGGCGTCGAAAGCCACCTTCCAGTCGAGATCCACTGAGCCACTCAGGCCTTTGTTGTCGAACGTGACCTCGGTCGTGGAGCCGTCCGCGAGGGTGATCGACCCCTCATCCGTCAGACCGTTCAGCTTGCCCACGCCGTGTACGGAAATGGTCCCGCCTGCGATGGACTTGGTGGCCCGCAGATCGATGGTCAGGTTACCCTCGTTCGGAGTGAGCTTCAGGGTGACGTCAAAGCCCTCGACTTTGCCCGTCCAGGAGTTGTTCGCAAGGGATACTCCTGCCTCGGCGGGCCCGACGAACGCGTCAAGAAAGTCCACCGCCTCATCCCGAGATACTTCCAAGGGATGAAACCCCGGGGGTGGATTGAACACCATCCTGCGGAAATCGAGGTTGGCCGACCACGCGATGCGTCCGCGCTCGATCGCGTCCTCCAGTCCTGCAGGAACCCCTGTCACTGTCACCGTGTCGCCCGTACGCCGAATCCCCTGCACATTCAAAATGGCGGTGCCGGCGAAAATGGCTACGGTTCCTGGAGACAGCGCCGCCACCTCCGGAGCCTTGGAAGCATCGAAGATCAACTCTCCGTTCGCACTGGTGCCGCGATACGCTCGCGACATCGTTCCGGTATCGATCAGTCGCGTGTTGGGTTTGAGAGCCGCCTCATACGTCGATCTGCTGAGGAGGAGGCTCGGAGGGAATGCTGCCCCGGTGTTCGCAGGGTTTCCCGGGTTTGCGGATTCGGGCGCTCTGGAGCATCCCACCAGCGTCGCGATCACAGCGACCGCAAGCGCCAAAAGGGCTGCGTGCCAGGGAGCGCCACCGGCAAGTCCGGGTGACTTCAGGGCGCCGGTTTCTTTTTCGGCTTCCACAGCAGAGCCGCGGTCCTGTTGGTCTTGTCGTCGAGGATGACCCACACAGTGCGCGGGTCGGCTTTGCGGTCCGGGGGACAGAACACCGTCAGCCCGCCTAGATTCATCTGCGTCCAGTCCTGCGGCAGATGCGTGTGATACCAGGCGGCCACGGTCGCCGGGTCGTCGGAGGTCAGGATCGCCGAGACGCTCATGTTCGGATCGGCGGCCGGAGCGCCTTTTGGCAGCGCCGCCGTGCCGCTCGCCATTTTTTCGACGGCGTTTGGGTAGCGCGGAAGATCCGATGTGTCGTAGCGCAGGTCTTGCGCTACGACCACATTCGCGCCGGGGGATGACTCACTTGACCCCGCAGCGGGAGGCAGGTTACCCGTATCGACCGTGCCACCACTGTCTTTGTGGAGTGAGCCCGGTCCATTCGTGCGCGTGGCATTCGCCTGCTGTGAAGGCGACTGCGTCGCCTCACCACCCGTCCCGTCCTTGGCCTCGCCGCCACCGGCCCCGTCGCCGGCAGGTGCTTGGTCGGACGGCCCGGACTTGCCGTCGAAGTTCTGCTCTTCGCCGTGCGCCTGCCACTGCTTCCCGCCACGCAGGTCCCCATCGCCATTGCTCCCGCTGCCCGGAGTGCCACCGCCACCCTCCACAGCAGTGGCGTAGCCCTTTCCGACGGGGTCCCCTGTCTCCTCCCCTGGGGATCCGATTTTTTCGGGACTGCCACGTCCCCTGGAGCCATGACCGGATGTGCTTCCATTCATCGCCAGAGGCGGACCCTTGTCGTCCGGCCGCGGGCAGTTGGCACGTAGCACCTGACGGGGCGCCAGATTGCAAGCCAGCAGGAACCCGAGCGCGAAGGCAACGAGCAGCGCCAGGAACCAGTTGCGCCGCTCTCTTTTTGTCATGCCGTTGCTCTGGCCGGGACCTGGCGCCGCCGGAGACAGGGTGGCTACCTCGGACATGTTGTCGCACCGGCGGGTCCGCTTTGAGTCGAGTGCTCGGGTTGGGCCATGAGTCAGCTCAGTGTTCCAGGGAGGTTCTAATCCTTAGAACCGGATTGGAGCCTGAGTCCCGCCGTGCTTGCGTTGCGGGAGGCTCCCTGGGAAGGAGCACGTCGCGCGACGAGGCGCTGAGGAGTAGATTTGCCGTCACGTTGCACCGCGTGATCAGGAGAACATTGTGCTTGTCGTGACAACCGAGAACGTGCCCGGTCATCGGGTGCACGAGGTGAAGGG
>Ga0070681_10008197_pt1 | contig 10225 bp, 9 predicted proteins | sample KBSC83BmetaG_FD_65650 | JGI IMG/M metagenome (GOLD analysis project Ga0070681, IMG submission 65650) | Corn rhizosphere microbial communities from Kellogg Biological Station, Michigan, USA - KBS C8-3B metaG | ecosystem: Host-associated > Plants > Roots > Rhizosphere | place: USA: Michigan...
CTATGCTGACCGCTGGGGAATCCCTTCCGACTACGATGATTTATGGTACTTTCGGCAATACTGGCGCGAGGACCTGCCTATTTTGACTCGCCTGCAATACCTTGATTTTCATACCTACTTACCGGATAACATTTTGACCAAGGTTGATCGAGTGACTATGGCTGTGTCCTTGGAGGCTCGCGTCCCGCTTCTTAGCCAAGCTATAGTGGAATTCATGTTCTCATTGCCGGAAGTGCAGAGATTTCTTTGCGGCCAGCTCAAAGGATTGTTCAAACGGTCATTGCGGGGCCGTTTGCCCCCGGCAATTCTTGATCGACAAAAGAAAGGATTTAGCATCCCACCCGCATATTATGATTCAAACGAGCTTTCAGAGCATGAGGAACTATTAAAAAACGTTTACGGTCTAATTTGAAAGCTCACCCTGGCTGGTGGATTTGAAAAAATTGCACCTGAATATGCTCAAAAGAGGCGTTTCTAAAAGCATTAGATCTAGCACAAAATCCGTTGAAGGCAGTCCGTTGCCTCTGGGCAGGCGGTACTAAACTCACAAAGATATGGACCCACGGTTTCTTGACTTGTTCGAGTCTAAAGGCAAGCGGCTTAAGATTGAAGGCGATTGGCTGCTGTCAGCCTTCGAGCGCGTGCCGATTCGCCATGGGATACCACGATTCAGTCCCGACATTTCTTATTCAAGTGGTAATTTTTCGCTGCTGCGTGAGAGACACGCTAAATTGCAGTTGGACTCAATTAACGGAACGCGCGATCGACTCGAAACAATTCTCAGCCGAACGAACTGGCCGCGGGATTTCTTTAAAGATAAGACCATCCTTGAGTGCGGTTGTGGAGCGGGTCCGGACACAGAAGTGTTGGCGGGGCTAGGAGCTTACGTCTTAGCTGTGGACCTTTCAGGATTGGATATTGCCAAGAAAAATGTGCCGCACCCGAACGTTCAGTTTGTTCAGGCGGATATCATGAACCTGCCGCTAAGACGAAAGTCTTTCGATATCGTTTTTTGCCATCGCGTTTTGCAACATACGCCCAATCCGGGTGAATGCCTACAATCTATTTTGAGCTTTGTAAAAGACAGCGGTGCTGTATTTGTGCACAGTTATGCGTTTCACTTTGCACAACTGTTCCGATGGAAATACGTCCTTCGCCCGATAACCAAGCGAATAGCCGCCGACCGGCTCTACCAAACTATTCGCGGGTACGCCACGACCGGATTTAGAGTCACCCGGCTACTCAACAAGTACACCATAACCAGATATATAGCCTGGGTTCTAATTCCATTTTTGAATTATCGACATCAACCAGCGTTTAAAGACAAGAGTGATGAGTATCTGATTGAATATGGGATACATGATACCTTCGATGCTTTGAGCCCCAAATTTGACCGCCCTCTGCCATGGTGGCGTATGAGGAAAATTGCAACCCAATCCTTGCAGGCTGATTTTGAGATTGTACGGACGCCTACGATCACATTATTGCGCTCAAAATTGATTTAGGTGATGAACGGTACTCTAGGGTCTGTTGACCTGAAACGTCTTGGGCTAGCAGGGGCATCGGAGTTCAAAATTTGTGATGCTCTTGGCAACGACGGGTACATGCAGAGAAGGTTATGAGCGTAAAGAGCCTTGATTATATTCGATATATTTATCAGATGGTCTCGGGCCAACGAAGCGATGATGAGCGTGAAGTTGCAGATCGCCGTAGCGCCGAGATTGCCTCGGTTGTCAGTCGTGATCAACATTTGCGGATTCTCGATTTGGCCAATGGGCGTTTGCGTCCACAATACACGATACTTAAAGCGGCAGGTGCCAACATCGTCGGTATCGACCTAGTGAATCATCCAAGCCGTAGCGCCACGGATTTGGCTTATGTTGCGGCTCGCCGCCTCTATATGTGGAAACTCGGGATTTCACCTCGTTCGCTCGAACCTGGGAGTTTGGTGTGTGGAGATACGGCGATCTTGCCGTTTCATTCCGAAACATTCGATGTCGTGACCTCGGTCGCTGCTTTCGAGCATTTCTTGAATGTACCTGCAGTCTTAGCTGAATTGCATCGCGTACTGCGGCAGGGTGGAGTTGCTTGGATCGGAATTCATCTTTTTACCAGTCTTTCTGGTGGGCATAATTTCCGGTTGGCGGAAGTGCCGTTACGCACCGTGCCGAACGGCGTCGACCCATGGGACCATCTTCGAAAACGGCGGTTACCCTTTCATGTTCCCTTGAATGAGTGGCGGAAGCATCAGTACGTCGAGCTGTTCGCTGAAAAATTTGAAATTCTAAAAGAATACACGGCAACCCGCGAAGGGGAGGAATTGCTCACCCCGGAAATCGAGAGAGAGTTGGCCGACTATAGCCGCGACGAGCTCACGTGCCGTTCGTTTGTCATCGTAGCGCGGAAATATCGCTCGCGGCAAAATTATTAACGAATAGTATTGAAGCACGTTTCTAATGACTTTGGGCCGGCTCAAGTATGTGCTTGCACCTATTCCAAAAACAAAAGCCGCTTAGGACTTTTATTTGTAGCGGGTTTCAGTCTGTTTTTGCTGACTGTCAGCTTCGACAGTGTTCCACCGCTTTTGGTAGATCGAGTGGACTTTGCGGTTGCCGGAGCGGTCCAAAATGCGTCGAGTGGCCAGCAAGTTGCTAGTCAAAGCTGCGTTTGGTGAATTGCTTTTTTCGGTTGTTTGCGGACGGGGAAAACAAGGTTTCGTAGTGCCAGTAGGGCGTTGGCTCAAGGGAGAACTCGCGAGTGGGTTTTGTCCTGGATCATTTAGCAGATTTTCGGAGAGCACGACGGCGGTACAGCCAATCACGGCGAGAAACTATGGGCCTTGGTAATTTTGGCGGTGTGGTTGGAAAAGTTTTTTGAAACTTGCTGAATCAAGAATGTGTCGGGAGTCTGTAGCTGAATCTGTGGGACGGATCCAGCATGACAAGCACAATTTGAACACTTCAGCGGGCGCGCAAACTAGATACCGGCAGGCTCGTCAACATCATTGGAATATTGTGGCGAGCAGGCTTGAGAATTGGACCGGTTGGGGGGGCTACTATCACGGGCGGTTGGCGCAAATCGTCCAATCATTGATTCCGCCCGGACAATCAGTTGTCGAAATTGGCTGTGCGCGGGGCGATCTGCTCGCATCGCTAAAACCCTCCTTCGGAATCGGCATTGATTTTTCAGAAGAGATGCTGAGAGCCGCCAAACAACGGCATCCAGAGCTTTGTTTTGTCGCGTGTGACGCTCATGACATAAGTCTAAAGCGCAAGTTCGATGTGGTCATTCTCTCGGACCTGCTCAACGATCTTTGGGATGTCCAAACCGTGTTGCGGCAGGTTGCAGCGCTCACGACCCCGCACAGCCGGATCATTATCAATTCATACAGTCGTTTATGGGAACCGGTTTTAAGCTTGGCGGAACGGTTGGATTTGGCTAAGCCCTGCCTGGGCCAAAATTGGTTGACGGTCGAAGATATCAACAACCTGCTCAACCTTGCCGATTTTGAGCCGATCAAGCACTGGTCAGAGATTATTTGGCCACTGCCGAGCGGATTTTTGTCCGAATGGTTAAATCGATTTTTGGTCAAGCTCTGGCCTTTCAGACACCTGGCGCTCACCAATTTAATTGTCGCCCGGCCACGATCCCGACCGGCGTCAGACCCTGAAAATCTCTCGGTTTCGGTAATTATTCCCGCCCGCAACGAGGCTGGTAACATCGCGCAAGTCTTTTCGCGCGTGCCGAAGATGGCTCGGTTCACCGAGCTGGTGTTTGTCGAGGGCCATTCTCACGATGACACCTACAGGGTCATCGAGGCTGAAATTGCTGCTCATCCGGAATGGCGTTGTCAGTTAATGCGCCAAAACGGAATAGGCAAGGGTGAAGCTGTCCGCTTGGGTTTCTCGTTAGCGCAGGGGACGATTTTGATGATACTGGATGCCGATTTGACCGTGCCGCCGGAGGATTTGCTGCGTTTTTATGAAGCTCTGCGCTCCGGCAAGGGAGAGTTCATAAATGGCACGCGCCTCGTGTATCCCATGGAGAAGCAGGCCATGCGCTTTATAAATCTGATCGGCAACAAGTTTTTTAGCCTGGCGTTTTCATGGTTACTCGGCCAACCAGTCAGAGATACCTTGTGCGGCACGAAGGTGCTGTGGAAAAAAGACTACGATCTAATCGCAGCCAACCGCAGTTATTTTGGCGATTTCGATCCCTTTGGTGATTTCGATCTTTTGTTTGGCGCCGCCAGGCTTAATCTGAAAATTCTCGACTTGCCGATTCGCTATCGAGACCGCACCTACGGCACGACCAACATTCAGCGTTGGAAGCATGCCTTGTTGCTGTTCAGGATGGTTCTATTTGCCGCCGGGCGGATCAAATTCGTTTGAGTTGATTAGCCGATGTTGAAGTCATTGCTTGCTCATCCGCTGACCAGAGGGTTCGATCTTGACGACCCCCGCACGACTCACCTGCGACGAGAGATCATCCAGCGAAAGAGTTTTTTGCGCCAGATTTACCGAGAGTGGTATTTGACCATCGCCGGTGCTTTGCCCGCAGGTAGCGGCTCGACAATGGAATTAGGTTCGGGAGCGGGATTTCTGAAAGACTTTGTGCCGGATCTAATCGCTTCGGAGTTGTTCTATTCGCCCGGAGTGGACGTCGTATTGAGCGGATTGGATTTGCCCTTCGCGGCGGGAAGCGTTCGTGGAATCGTCATGATTGATGTGTTGCATCATCTCTCGCAGCCGCGACGTTTTTTCACCGAGGCGACGCGCTGTGTGCGTCCTGGCGGTATTGTGGCGATGATAGAGCCTTGGGTTACACCTTGGTCCCGACTGATCTATACCCGAATGCACCACGAACCGTTTATGCCGGACGCGACAGCGTGGGAATTTCCCGCAAGCGGGCCGCTTTCCGGAGCCAACGGTGCGTTGCCGTATATTCTGTTTGCCAGAGATCGATCACGGTTCGAGCGCGAATTTCCCATGTGGCGCATCCAGGTCATCAAGCCGATGATGCCCTTTTGTTACTTGGTTTCCGGAGGTGTATCGATGCGAAGCCTCATGCCCGGTTGGAGCTTTAAACTGTGGCGCGGCCTGGAAAATGCACTGCTCCCATGCATGGAAAGTTTGGCGATGTTCGCTTACATCGTGCTACAGAAGAAAGGTTGAAAATACTCTGCTGCCATGAAAAAAGCGCTCGTCACCGGCATTACCGGACAAGACGGTTCCTACTTGGCCGAACTCCTTCTGAGTAAAGACTATGAGGTTCACGGCATTATGCGCCGCGCGTCGAGCTTCAACACGGCGCGTATCGATCATCTCTACCAAGATCCCCATATCAACGGCGTGCGCTTGTTTTTGCACTACGGCGACATCTCGGATTCGACGAATCTGATCAAATTGCTCTACCGAATCCAGCCGGAGGAAGTCTACCATCTCGCTGGGCAGAGCCATGTGCGGGTGAGTTTCGACATTCCGGAATATACCGGGGATGTGACGGGATTGGGCACGGTGCGGATCTTGGAAGCGATTCGGGAGGCCGGCCTCAAGAGTAGATTTTATCAGGCGAGCAGTTCAGAGATGTATGGCAAGGCTAAAGAAACTCCGCAGTGCGAAACCACCCCGTTTTACCCACGCAGTCCCTACGGTGCGGCCAAGGCATACGCCTACTGGGTCACGGTCAACTATCGCGAAAGCTACGGACTTTTTGCTTGCAACGGTATCCTCTTTAACCACGAATCACCCCGCCGCGGAGAAACGTTCGTAACGCGAAAAGTCACACGCGCCGTGGCTGAGATCAAAGCGGGATTAACCGACAAGTTGTACTTAGGGAACCTCAGTGCCCAACGTGATTGGGGTTATGCCAAGGAATATGTGACGGCGATGTGGCTAATGCTGCAGCAGGAGAAGCCCGATGATTTTGTCATCGCCACTGGTGAGACCCATTCGGTGCGCGAGTTGGTTGATGAGGCTTTCTCCTATGTCGGACTAAATTGGCGAGACTATGTCGAGATCGATCCGAGATATTACCGGCCCGCAGAGGTGGACTTGCTGATTGGCGACGCCAGCAAAGCACTGCATGAGCTAGGCTGGTCAGCGCAAACGCGCTTCAAAGAGTTGGTACATCTTATGGTGGACGCGGACATTACGGCTCTCAAGAGCGAAAGGAAGCAGAAGGTCTGATCCAAAATGCTGTGGTCGGAAAAGCGAGTGGTCGTTACCGGTGGGGCTGGATTTCTGGGTTCGGTGGTAGTGGAAAAGCTCAGAGAACGCGGTTGTACGGAACTGATCGTGCCGCGTTCCAAAGAGTTCGATCTCCGCAATCGAGATGCGATAATTCGTCTCTACGAGAAAGCTCGCCCGGACGTTGTCTTTCACTTGGCCGCGGTCGTTGGAGGGATCGGAGCCAATCGGGCGAACCCCGGAAAATTTTTCTACGACAACGCGATTATGGGCATTCAACTGATTGAGTATGCTCGGCTGTTCCAAGTGGAAAAGTTCGTTGCCGTGGGTACGGTTTGCGCCTATCCAAAATTTACCCAGATTCCGTTTAAAGAGGAAGATCTTTGGAATGGTTATCCTGAAGAGACCAATGCGCCGTATGGCCTGGCAAAAAAAATGATGCTCACGCAAGCTCAGGCATATCGAGCCCAATATGGCTTCAATGCAATTTGCCTGGTGCCGGTCAACCTTTATGGGCCGGGTGATAATTTCGACCTGGAATCGTCTCATGTGATCCCCGCGCTCATTCGTAAATGCATGGAAGCAAAAGCGAGTGGCTTTCGGGAGATAGTTCTATGGGGTGATGGTTCGCCGACGCGGGAATTCCTCTACGTGAAAGACGCGGCGGAAGGTATTGTGCTCGCGACGGAGCGCTACGATGGAGATTTGCCTGTCAACCTCGGGACGGGTCACGAGATCACGATTTGCGACTTGGCGCAGATGATCGCCGCTCAAGTCGGTTTTACCGGCAGGATTGTTTGGGACGAGACTAAACCCAACGGTCAATCGCGGCGCTGTTTGGATGTGACGCGAGCCAAGAACTTGTTTGGGTTCGAGGCGGCCCATGGCTTGGAAGAGGGTATTCGTAGGACGGTGGCATGGTTTGAGACGAGCCGTCATCGACCGGCGGGTTTATGATTCTCTGGAACTAACACAGATTCATTACGATACAGGGTCTTCATCACACTTTGGCGCTTTCGTCATGCTTCTCACCTCCACTCCGTTCAGAAAGGTCGTGATCTGTGCAATCGGTCGAACACTCCAAGCGCTCGTGGTGCCACGGCAACTGGGGGGCCATCTGATCGCGTTTGCGATTATCGCGCTGGCCGTAGTCGGTGCATCATGGTCCTACCTCATCGGTATCTGGGGTTCGGCAAAGACCGTCGGGCTTGCAGTTGGCGGTTTTTTCCAAATCAGCGACGCCAGCAATTACGCCGTGTGCGCTGGCCGAATTCTCGATGAAGGCCTCTCACGGGTGGCGGAGTATGGTGGAGGGTGGTGTTTACGGCGGCCAATCTATTCGACTCTTCTAGCTACGATACTTGGTCTGACAGATCGCAGTTGGTTCTGGACGCTGCTTGTTCAGAGCGTGTTTGTCGCTCTCTCGATTACTGTGTTGCTTCGCGCGGCGTCCCGGTTGGCTGGGCCCATTGCCGCGATCGTAGTGCTCTGCCTCATGTTCTCGTTTTCGACTGAGCATGTGTTCGCAAGTACGACAAGCGAGAGCGCGGGGTTGGCTTTTGGAGCCGTGGGGCTGGCGCTCTTGCTCGATGCCACACGATTAAGTGATCAGCGCCTACTGTTACTCGGAACGGTCTGTCTTTCACTCGCGTTGAATGCTCGCGCGGGAGCTTTTTTGGTATTGCCGTTGTTGGCGGCGGGGATCTTTTTTCAATCCACATCATGGAGATCAAGATTGTCATCTACGGCTGTCGTCATCGCTGGAATCATTTCAGGATTTGTCGTGCAGTTTTTTTGGGTCGCCCATTTTGGCGGCAATCCGAATGCTTCCCATAGTAACCTTTCTTATACTCTTTATGGCCTGTCAGTTGGGGGTAAAGGTTGGCAACAAATTATGACTGACCATCCCGAACTATTTCTGGGTAGTGTTTCGCGCTCACAGATTGCGCAGAGAATTTCCGATCTCGCCTGGACCAACGTCATCAACACACCATGGGTAATCGCCAAAGCCTGCGCAAAGAACCTGCTCCGATATCTCCATGATCCTCTACAGGGCATGACCAGATTGTGGGTTTTGTGGTGGTTCGGTGCGTATGCGATCTTTCTGCATTGGCGTGAGCTGCCCCATCGAGTTGTCGGGCTGATGTCGATCGGTACGTGGCTCTCTTCATCTGTCCTCATCCAAGACGGCGGTCCCAGAGTCTTTGCGGCAACCTGGGGAGTTACAATTTTGCAACTCGGTTTGGGTCTCCATCTACTCCTATCGCGCTTGTGGAAGACAATGGAACGTTCCGCTTCTGCTCGCTGGTCTCGCCAGTTGCGTCCGCACGCCCTGGAGGTTGGCCTGCCACTGTTCCTTCTTGGAGCGATTTTCCTGCCTTTGACTCCACTGCGAAGACTAGTGGCACTCACTCCGGTTCCTTCACAAGGCTGTGCAAAAGAGGAAAGAGAATTGATCGCCAGACTCGGCCATGAGAGTTACATGATCGTCCTTCTCGGGGAAGGTGAAGCGAAGAATGAATGGCGAATGCAGGTGTCTGCAAGCAACTTACGTAGGGGACTTTGGCTTGCGTCAGGTTTTAATTATAAGGGTTTCGCCGATTTGTCGGCGCCGGCGACCGTGATTCACGGGTATCAGGCCATGGCAACGGACGGGCGCTCGCGTGTCGGAGACGATATACGGCTCGTGTGGCTTGGTGACTTAGGCGGCCTCTCTGGTAAAACCGTGAGTCTATGTTTCCGGCCCGATGTAACTGTTCCGGTTACCGATGTGCCGTACTACCTGGCTGATACAGTTCGTCTAGTAAACCCATGAACGCACAGGCGTTGGCGGCGTCTTATTGAGGTGTACGACCGACCTTTTGCTTGCGTCGACATCACGCGGATCGTCGAACTATGATCGACATGCTTGGGGACTATATTCTATTCCGTTTACAACTCTTTGCTGGTTGGCGTACCAAACACGAAACTTGGATAGCCGATCTCGATCGGCCGATTTATTACATTATTCGACTGAGAAGAAGTCTATAACAATGCTGGACCTAGCCAATGGTCAATTACAGCACAGTATAAGATCCGCAAAGGGCTATCACGGCTACGGGATCGACATTTTGAATAAGCCCCGCCGTGGTTGGCAAGCACGCGTGTATAAGTTGGCACGGTCCGTGTCCTGGCCCTGTTCGCCCTTGCCAATGTCTACGTCGTGCGACGACAATTGATGCCGCCACGGGTCAGTTATGCCCCGTGAGGGCGAACCTGCAGTGTTGGAGCCCCCGAGCGGTGAACAACCATTGCGCCATCTCGCGCTTCCACGCACTGCGACGTCAAAATTGCTCATGAACAACATCACGCACTGTATTTTAGTCGCTTGCGCAGAGCTTCCCTAAGAGCTATGTGGCAACATTCTTCCGCTAGTAACTCGACTGTGAAGCCTCTACTAAGGCCCTATTGGATAATGTTGAAGCGCCTTTCTAATTTCTTTGGACGGGCCCAAGTATCTGCTTTCACCTATGCTGAAAACAAGAACCGCTTAGTGCTTTTATTTGTAGCGGCTTTCAGTCTGTTTTTGCTGACTGTCAGCCTCGATAGTGTTCCACCGCTTTGGTGGGACGAAGGCTGGACGCTCTCGGTCGCGCGCAATTGGCTCGAGACGGGCCATTATCAAAGGTTATTGGCCGGACACTTGGTACCCCATGGATTGGAAGCGGCCCCCACAGTAACGGGAAGCATCTATATAGCCTTTCAACTGTTTGGCATTGGTGTCTTTCAGGCCCGCATGGTTGGAGTCTTATATACACTCGCGACCCTATGGGTGGCCTATTATCTTGCCTGCCGACTCTATGATCGCAAAATTGCTTTGACAACGCTGCTGATCCTTACTTTTACTCCCGCGTATATCGAATTGATTCCGGCGTATTTCGGACGACAGGTTTTAGGCGAAATGCCCGCAATGTGTTTTTTGTTGTTTGGCTATGCGACATTCTTGATCGTGCTGCGTCGACACGCTCTTTGGATATCGCTACCTATAGTATTCTGGT
>Ga0070681_10008204_pt1 | contig 10219 bp, 6 predicted proteins | sample KBSC83BmetaG_FD_65650 | JGI IMG/M metagenome (GOLD analysis project Ga0070681, IMG submission 65650) | Corn rhizosphere microbial communities from Kellogg Biological Station, Michigan, USA - KBS C8-3B metaG | ecosystem: Host-associated > Plants > Roots > Rhizosphere | place: USA: Michigan...
TACCGCAGGGTACTTCAACCTGACTACTGCCATGGTTGACGTTACCAAGACCACCGATACTGTATGTACGACGACGGGCGCGTTTCCCAGTCTATACAAACGCGTGACAGTCAAAATACACGACTATCCCTACCAGGTCCTCTCCCCGTACATTGCCGGGACTTATAACGGTCCCAACATCACTATCGGGGCGCCGATTTTTCAAGACTTTGCCTCTTCGGCAAGCGCTTGTCCTTAGTAACGGGCAACGGGTCTGACTGGCTCGGTTTTAAAGCTTACTGCTTGCAGAAAAGGTGTAGCGCAAGTCACTGTGCGCATCCCGGCCTTGTATTTCCTCTAATTCAACTATCCGCGCGGACGCCCCTTCACCGAAGCTAGTTTTGGGATACATCAGCCTCAGCAAGCTGAGTTGAAATTGTAACTCAGACCGCCATTCAGGGGAAATCAGGGAGTTTGCGTCCATGACCAACTGTATCGGCCTGGCGGGCTTGGTCCGGTAGGGTGCAGTTAATTCTTAAGGCTCAAGGACCCGGGATCGGGCAGGGAATGGAGGGCCAAATCGGGGTCACAATGTGGGGATACAGGGGGAAGAACTGGGGAAGTCCGGAGTTCCTTGAGCCTTCATTATTTTCATTACGGCTCTTAGAAATGCAATCCGCTCGCCAATCTTAACTTATTGAAAAATAGTCGATGCGACCCCACGGACGGGCCCGGCAGAGGAAACGATTACCGGCTAAGGTGCAGGAGGGGGCGGAGTGGACGCCCGGGATACGCGACCGGATTTGGCTTCCTCCAGGACGACATTGTTGTTGACGAGGGTGGAACCGGTGGAGACATCCAACTGCACGCGGGCTCCGGCGTAGGTTGCCTGGGCGGTGACTTCAGCGGCGGCTGCTGTGGTGAGATCCCGCTGGTCCTGAATCACCTGGTAGACGGTGGTTGCTCCCAGAGCCAGCTTCTTCTGGTCGGCGTCGAGGGTTTGCTCCTGCAGAATGCGTCCTTTGACGGCCGCCTGGTATTGCGCGCGGGCCTGACTCAAGGCAATCATGGCGTTATTCACATCCACCCGAATCTGGTTGGTCTGGCGCTGCACTAGCAACTGGTTTTGCCGGAGGTTCAGCGAGGCCGTGGCGATATTTGCCTGCGCCGCTCTATTGCGCAAGGGGATGTTGAGGCTGAGACCGATGGAGTACGTCGGGAAACTGCGCCCGAACAATTGCGACAGGATGCTGCCGTAGCCGCCGATGAAAAAGGGGTCCGCGATGGTCGGAACCTGTACCAGCCCGTTCTGCGGGTTGATGGGCCCGACCAGGGTGTTTTGCGAGCCCACCAGAGCGTTGCTGCGGAAATCACCGGTGGCGTTGAGGGTCGGGAGGAGAGCGTTGCGGGTGCCGGTGAGAGCGATCTGCGCGTTGTCGATCTGGATTCTGCTCTGGGCCAGATCGGGGCGATTATCGAGCGCCTTCGACACTAGATCCTGGATGGGCTCCACCGGCTCGATTTCGGGAATGCGGATGGGATCGGTGGGCACCACGTGCGCGTCCAGAATCGCCTGACTGGTCAAGCCGTTGCGGCTCAGCGCGCTTTTCAGCACCGATTCCAGTTGTAGCACTGCCGATTGGGCGGCAACCAACGCTTGTTGGGCGGTGGCCAACTGCGCTTCCGCGCGTACCACTTCGATGGGAGCGAGGGTTCCGATCTCCACCTGCTTCTTGTTGTCGTCGTACAGCTTCTGGGCGACAGCCACGGCCTGGTTGTTCACGTTCACGGTGGAAATCGCCGCCACCAGGTTCCAATACAACTGCACGACGTTGGCGACGGTGTTGATCAACTGCTGGCGGAACACGTAATCGGCGGCCCGCAGATTGTTCTTGGCGATGCGGATGGTGCGGTTGTTCTGCGCGAAGCCGAAGCCTTGCAACAGCGGCTGAACGACGCTTAGATCCAGGCTGGAGGTGGTGAAGGGGTTGACGGTGGAGCGGAACGAGTTTTGCTCCTGCACGATGTTGTTATAGGCCAGAGATGCCGTGCCGCCGGTGAGGAAACTCTGCGAGATGCCGAAATTGGCGGTTTTGTTGCTGGTAACGAGCGCGTTGGTTCCGGTGGTGACCGTGTTCGATTGCGGCGAAGTGGTGTGGCCGAAGTTGAGGTTGCCGGTGACGAACGGGTCAAAACTGAGGCCTTGGCCCAGGGTCGCCAGCGCGCTGAGATCGCCGTTGGCTGACAGGCCGGCGCTGGAACTGCCTAGCAAGGCCAAGTTCGCACCGGTGGGCACGCCGGGCAGAACGCTGGTAGGAATTCCGTTGATCGATGCTCCGGAGCGGGCGCGCAGTAGATCCGCCTCCGCGATGGAAAACTCGTAGCGCTCGATTTCGACGTCCAAATTGTTTTCGATGGCCAGCGCGATAGCGTCGGATAGCGATAGATACAGATTACCCGCGCGTAGCAGCGCGTCGATGCGGCTGGTGTTGGAAACGTTCACCGGCGCCAGCGGGCGCGCCTGGTAGGGCTGGGTGATGCCAGAGTACCAGCGCGGACGTGGCTGCGGGGACGGCGACGGCTCTTGCGCGAAGGTGGGAGGCGCCGCCACCAGCAGGGCGCACAATACGGCTATAGATGACTGCAACTGTCTCATGACTTGTCCTTAAATGACGATACCTGCCGCCAATTTGTTCCCGCATTGGCCATTTGGCGGCTGGCGGGGCACGTCTTAACCATTTAGTTTCTCACGGCTTGCGTGGCTACGCACGAGGCCGGGCGGCAAAATGCCGTCTGTCGCCTCTTCCCTGCTATATTTGAATTCGTGTCTGATGCTGTCATGCAGGTTTTCCGTGAGACGGGAGCTTATCTCAAGGGCCATTTTCGTCTCACTAGCGGTCTCCATTCGAATGAGTACTTGCAGTGCGCTTTAGTGCTGCAGCATCCCGCCATCGCCGAGCGTTTTGGCCGTGAGCTGGCTGCTCAGCTTCCGGCTTGCGATGTGGTGGTCTCTCCCGCTATCGGTGGGTTGCCCATCGGCCATGAGGTCGCCCGAGCCAAAGGCGCCCGCTTCCTCTTCACGGAGCGCGATGCTTCGGGCAAGATGATTCTGCGCCGCGGATTTTCTTTGCGTCCAGGTGAGGCGGCTTTGGTGATAGAAGATGTGGTTACCACGGGCGGCACCACTCGCGAAGTGATCGAAGTCGCGACGGCGGCGGGCGCGCGCGTGTTGGGAGCCGGGTCGATTATCGATCGTAGCGGGGGGCGCGCCGATCTGGGAGTGCCGCGGGTCGCGCTGGCGACTCTGGATGTAGTGGCTTACCCGCCCGACTTCTGCCCCATGTGCCAACAGGGCACTCCGGTGGAGAAGCCGGGATCGCGCAACGCTGCGTAATGCGCCGCATCCGCATGACCGTCAGTTACGACGGGACGGAGTATCACGGCTGGCAGGTGCAGCCGGGGCTGCCGACGATCCAAAGTGTTCTGGAAGGTGTGCTGGCGGAAATCGAAGGCGCTCCAGTTAAGGTCGCCGGGTCCGGGCGCACCGACTCGGGGGTTCACGCGCTCGCGCAGGTGGCTGCGTTCACTTTAGTGAATCCCATTCCCGTGGACAATTTGCGCAAGGCCATCAACCGGCTGTTGCCGCTCGATATTCGCGTGCTTGAAGTGTCCGAAGCGGCGGCGGATTTCCATCCGCGCTATCAGGCTCGCGCGAAGACTTACGAATACCGTATCCATCGCGGCGAGACGTGCTCGCCTTTCGACCACCGCTACGTGTATCACTATCCCTATCCGCTCGACGAGGCGCGGATTTTTGAGCTGGCTCCGATGATCGAAGGCGAGCACGATTTTTCGGCTTACGCCGCGTCGGATGATAAGGACGACCTGGGCCGCTCCAACGTCCGGCGCGTGTTTCACTCGCGCGCCAGCCGGTCGGGCGATTTACTGATTTATAGCGTGCGCGGCAGCGGGTTTCTGAAGCATATGGTGCGCAACATTGTGGGCGTGCTGCTCGAAGTGGGGAAGGGAAACCTCACGCGCGCCGATATGGAGAAGCGACTGGAGCCTGGGTGCGAGATCCCGCCGGGGCCTTCGGTGCCGGCGCGCGGATTGTGCTTGGTTAGCGTGGAATACTGATCTCGCTGACGGGAACGTCAGTGGATTTGCGGGAACGCCGTTCGACCAACTCCACCAGTCCTTCCGCCAGCTTTTTCCCGACGTTGATGCGATAGGGAAACCCGATTAGATCGGCATCCTTGAACTTTACCCCGGGGCGGGCATCGCGATCGTCAAGTATCGCGTCATGTCCCTGGGTTAGCAAGCGTTGATAAATTTCACGGGCCGCTGCGAGGCGCTCCGGGTGCACGGGCGTCACTATAACCGTGAACGGCGCGATCGCGGCGGGGAGCATGAGACCGTCGGCGTCGCGATTCTGCTCGGCGGCGGCGTGCAGGATGCGCTCGGGCGTGTCCAGCAAACTCACATTTGAAAAATGCAACGGGCCGCCGTCAGTGATTGATGAGTCGCCTTCCACTACCTGCCGCACATAGGCGAACTCGGCTGCGAAGTCCTCGCCTGGTGTCACATTTCGCAGATGGTAATCGGTGCGGTTCGCGCCCGCGATCAGATTGCGCCGGCCGCGCAGCGCTTCGTCGGCAATGATTTTGACGCCGCGGACGCCCAGGGGGCCGAGCGAGCCGGGGTCGGCTCCGAACCAGTTGCGAATCTCTTCTGCCTCGGCCTGCCGCGCGCCCGGTAGCTTTGCGGGGCTCAATTGATGATCGCCGCGCAGCAGGATTAGTAGCGGCTGACCATCTCGCACCATCACCAGGCTCTTCATTTGCGAAGTCGCGGGTAAACCTGTGAAGTCGGCAATCTGCGCGATGGTTTTTACGCCGGGTGTGTAAAACTCTTCCGGAGCGAGCTCGCCCTCCGGATCGGGAACTGCCGGAGGTCGCGCCACGCCGACGGCCTTGGCCAAGAGAGCCGCGTAATTGGTTCCGCGCACCAGCACTTCGCCGCCCGACTCCGACTCGGCCACGAAGTCGCCGCCCGCCGCGATGTATGCCACGCCGCAGCGCTCCAGTGCGTGGCCCTCCCGCAAGACGCCGGCGATTTTCTCGAGCGTGCGCTGTCCTAAGAACAGATATTCCCGGCCGCGCATGTAGGCGGCGCGCACCAACAGCGGATGATTGTCTTCGCGCAACGTGGCGATCGCAAGTTCGCTCCACAGCATATCTATTGTCATAATATGCGGTGTGATAGCATCCGAAACATGAGCAAGGCATTCGCCACCGCGCTGCTTTTGGCGGTCTCCCTACCGGGACAAACGCCCAATATCGACGACTTTTTCCGTGATTTCACCGCGACATGGGTGCGCGGAAACCCCAACCTGGCCACTGCGGACCGTTATTTCACCGGCGATGAACAGGACCGTCTGGAACGCCAACTGACTCCGCAGACCATCGCCTACCGCCGCGCGCGCATTCAACTCGCCAAGCAGGGGCTGGGGCAACTGCAGAAGTTTGACCGCAGCAAATTTTCGGCAACGCAGCGCATTTCCGCCGACCTGCTGCAGTGGCAATTGGATACGGCGGTCCGCGAGGAGCCGTACCTCGACTACACGTTTCCGCTGGAACAGATGAATGGCGCGAACGTCAATCTCATTGAAACTCTGACCGTCCGGCACCCGCTGGCCAACGAAAAAGATGCCGCGAATTATGTCGCGGCGTTACGCCAGGTGAGCACGCGCATGGACGAAGCCACCGCTGAAGCGCGCACGCTGGCGGCCAAGAACATCATTCCGCCCAAATTTATTCTGAACGCGACCATCAAGCAGATGCAGGGATTCGTCGATCCGTCGCCCGGCCAGAATCCGTTCGTCGCCATCTTCGCGCAGAAGATGGAGGCGGCGAAGATTCCCGAGGCGCGCCGCGAAGAGCTCCGTGGCGAAGCGGAAAAAATCGTGAGCGCCGAAATCTATCCGGTATGGAAGAATGCGATTGCCACGCTCGAATCGCAACTGCCGCGTTCGACGGATGACGCGGGATTGTGGCGCCTGAAAGGCGGCGGCGATGCCTACGCTTACTTTCTGCATCGCTACACCACGACGAACCTGACGCCCGAGCAGATCCATCAAATCGGTCTGAACGAGGTGGCGCGCCTCGAAAAAGAGATGGACGCGATCTTTCGTCGGCTGGGACGCACCGAAGGATCTATCAATGAGCGCTCCGAAAAACTCAAGCAGGACTTGGCCTATCCCAGAACGGAAGAGGGCCGCATGGCGATCATGGCTGAGGCCGATTCCATCTTGCGCGATGCCGAAAAACGCGCGGCGGTGCTGTTTGATAAGACTCCGAAGAGCCGCGTGCTGGTGCAACCCTTCCCGCGTTTTCGCGAGGCTAACGCTGCGGCCAACTACAACAGTCCAGCGCCGGACGGTTCGCGGCCGGGGGTGATTCAGATCCCGCTGCGTCCGGAGATGATGACTAAGTTTGCTCTACGCAGTTTGGTGTATCACGAAGGCGTTCCGGGCCACCATTTCCAGATCGCGTTGACGGTCGAGAACAAAGACCTCCCGCGTTTCCGGCAGATTGGCGCGTTCGGAAACATCTCCGCGCTGGTGGAAGGCTGGGGATTGTATGCCGAGCGGCTGGCTTCCGAATCCGGCTGGTACGATGGCGATCCCGAGGGCCAACTGGGGCAACTTTACGACGCACTGTGGCGCGCGCGGCGCCTGGTGGTGGATACCGGCTTGCATGCTAAGCACTGGACGCGCAAGCAAGCCATCGACTACGGCATCGAAGCCAGTGAAGTGGAGCGTTACGTGGTGTTCCCAGGCCAGGCGTGCTCCTACATGATCGGCCAGTTGAAGATCGTCGAACTGCGTGAGAAGGCCCACAAGGCGTTGGGCGACAAGTTTTCGCTGCGCGAGTATCACAACGTGGTGCTGGACACCGGCACCGTCCCGCTAGAGATTTTAGAGCGTCAAGTAGACGCCTACATCGCCTCGGCACAGAACCGCGCGCACTAGCAAGCGGATCTTACATCCCGCACAATGGTCTGCCACGGTGCATACCCGCGCTTTGCGGAATAGTCGTCGTCCTCGAACTGCAACGCCACGTCGAGGCGCGCGCCCGGCTCAAACTCTCCCGCCCGTTCCGCGAAATTCCAGGCTTTAGCGCGCAGCGTGCGCCCTTGCGATTTCAAGCGCAGGAACACGTGCTTGTCGTTCTTGATCTCCGGCGGCGCTGCCACCTCCACTCCACGCACCACCAAAGTTGGAGGCGGGTTGCCGAAGCCGAAGGGCGCCAGATTCAGAAATTCCGCAATGGTTTCATCTGTGATCTCATCAAAACCGATCTCGGCGTCGATCTCGATTTCGGCCTGAAAATCCGCCACTGTAAGCCGCGTCGCCGCGTAGGCTTGGAACTGCACGCGAAACTCGTCCACCTGCGAAGCCAGCAGCGTCACGCCCGCGGCCTGCCGGTGTCCGCCGAATTTCGTGAACAGCGCCGGCATGGCTTCGAGCGCGTCGAGCAAATGAAACGCGCGGATGCTGCGGCCCGATCCGTACGCCACGCCGTCGTCGAGTCCCAACACGAAAACCGGACGATGATAGCGTTCGACCACGCGGCTCGCCACGATCCCGACCACGCCGCGATGCCAGCCTTCGCCTGCGAACACTAGCGCGGCATCGCCATCGGTTACCGGTTGTGCCAGGCACTGTTCAAGAATCGCTTGGCGGATGCCGTCCTCGGTTTCGCGACGGTCTTTATTCAATTCATCCAACTGCGCGGCGATGGCGCGGGCTCTTGCTGGATCGCTGGTGGTGAACAAATCTATGATGTCGCTGGCGCTGGCCATCCGCCCGGCAGCGTTGATACGCGGTGCGATTTGAAACGCAACTTGTCTGGCGGTCGGCGCGGTACCGGCTTCGATACCCGCCACGTCCAAGAGTGCGCGCAACCCTGGATTCGCCACGCGGTCGAGTCCATGCAATCCGCGCTTCACGATCACGCGGTTCTCTCCCGTCAACGGGACGACATCCGCCACCGTGGCGATCGCCACCAGTTTCAACAGCGAATCGACTAAACGTTCCCGACGCGAGCGTTCCCAGCCAAGTGAACTCATGAGGGCCTCGGCCAACTTCAACGCCACACCCGCGCCGCACAAGTTTTTCTCCGGATAGGTACAATCGCGCCGGTTGGGATTCAATACTGCCAGCGCCGGCGGTAGCTCCGCTTCGGGCAAGTGATGATCGGTCACGATGACGTCGATCCCTAGTCCCGCAGCGTGCTTCACCACCTGGTTCGCGCGAATGCCGGTATCAACGCTCACGATCAGCTTCACGCCCATCGCGGCGGCGTCTTCCACGGCCTCGCTCTTCATGCCATAGCCGTCGCGAATGCGGTGTGGGACGAAGCAAGTGGCGATCCCGCCCGCGATGTCGAGCACCTTCTTCAGGACGACTAGGGCGCTGGTACCATCGACGTCGTAATCGCCATAGAGCAGAATCGGGTCTTTGCGTTGGATGGCCTGCACCAGCCGCGCCGCTGCCTTCTCCATATCCGCCAGCAAAAAAGGATCGTGCAGATCCGCCGCCGAGGGCTCAAGGAACCGGCGCGCTGCTAGGGGATCGCTCAACCCGCGAGCGCACAACACGCGGGCGGCGGGAAGGGAAATGTTCAGGGCAGCGGACAGCGCGGCTACACTACAGGGCTCAACTTCGGCAAGGATCCACTTCATTCGCGTGCTTTATTGTTACATTCGTGGATGTAACCTGAGGGTCGGTCGCGGACATCAAAACAGTGTACATGAGGACGCTGGCAGTTATCGTGGTATTTCTGTGCTCGGTTGGCGCGGCGCTGGCGCAGACGGGCGTGGTCAAATCCGAGGGTCAGCCTTTGCCGGGCGCGACGGTGCGCGCGACCCAGGGCGAGCGCGTCCTCACCACTCTAACCGATGCGAATGGCGAATTTAAACTTGCGAATTTGACGCCGGGGATGTGGACTATCGACGTCGCCATGTTCGGCTTCGCGCCGCAGCGGCGTGAGGTGCAGATTGCCGCCAGTCCTACTAAGATTGATTTCACTTTGCAAATCGGTACCTTCGCAGCCAATGCGGGGCGCGGCGGATTCGGCGCGGGACGCTTCGGAGCGGGCGGTCGGGGCGGTGGTGGCGCGGCTCCTGGCGGTTTCAATCGTGGCGCGAATCCCGCGACTACGCCCAATGCAGCGCCTGACGCGGCAACCGATGCGACAGTTCAAGCAGAAGCGGTGCCAGGCACTATCCCGGACGCGAGCGCGCCTCCCGCGGACGTGGCCGCGCTGCAGCAAGCCAACGCGGGCGGAGCGAACGAATCGTTTCTAGTCAACGGCAGCCTTAGTACGGGGCTGCAAACCCAAGCCTCCGACTTCACGCCTGGCCAAGGCCCGAATGGCTTCGGCAGCGGCGTGGCTTCGGCGGCGGTCGGCGGTGCCGGGCTGGCGCAAGGCGGCGCGGCTGCTGCCGGACCAGGCGGATTCCAGGGCGCGGGCGGCGGTGGCGGATTCGGCGGCGGTGGTTTCGGAGGACGTGGTGGCGGAGGTGGTGGTGGCTTTGCCGGCGGCCGTGGTGGCGGCAGGCGTCCGGGCGGTCCGGCGGGGCGCGGCGGCTTCATTGGCAATCGCCGTAACGCCGGCCAGAACCAGATTCGCGGATCGATCTTCTATACGGTAGACAATTCAGTTACCGACGCATCGCCGTTTTCGCTGAACGGCCAGACCAACACCAAGGCTCCCTACGCGCAAAATAAATTCGGTTTCAACTTGGGAGGACCGCTTGAAATTCCTAAGCTGTTTCGCTCGGAGAATACTTTCTTCATCATCAACTACAACGGCAGCTTGGCGCGCAACGGCATGAATCTCACGGGCACCGTTCCTACGGCGGCCGAACGCGCTGGGGATTTTTCGGGGATCTCGACGGTGATCTTCAATCCCGCCACAGGCCATCCATTCCCGGGCAATCGCATCCCGCAGATCAACCCCATCGCGGCAGGGCTGCTGCCATATATCCCCATACCCAACCAGCCCGGGACCGTCAACAACTTCCGCCTGATTGAAGCGGTTCCGAATAACAGCCAGAACTTGAACGCGCGCGTGAACCAAACGCTCTCTCGCCGCGATCAGCTCAGCTTCGGCATCAACTGGCAGGGCCGCGATTTGCAGAACCTGCAGAATTTCGGTTTCATCGATCCGTC
>Ga0070681_10008205_pt1 | contig 10219 bp, 11 predicted proteins | sample KBSC83BmetaG_FD_65650 | JGI IMG/M metagenome (GOLD analysis project Ga0070681, IMG submission 65650) | Corn rhizosphere microbial communities from Kellogg Biological Station, Michigan, USA - KBS C8-3B metaG | ecosystem: Host-associated > Plants > Roots > Rhizosphere | place: USA: Michigan...
TGGCTCGCCGCTCACCGCCACCAGCCTGAACAGCAGCGGTTCGCAGCTGCCGTCGGTGGACGCGGCCGCGCTGCGCACACTGAACTGGCCCGAGCGCGACGTCGTTTACGTTGTAAGGGACGATGACGCGATCGCTTACAGTTCACCGTCTACTCTGGTGCGGGTTTCCGATAATTCAATAGAAATTCTCCGGCCGGGCCCGATTTCGGAATCGGACATACGCCGGGTATCTATGCGCTTAACCCCTTCCACCCCCGGTCTCCCGCTCGGCGGATAAGCTTCTTCCAAGAGGATGGGAGCGATGAGCACTCGATACGACTGCGCGGACACAGCCCAGCGCGAGGAGGGCCTTGGTGCGGCGGCGACCGCTGTCCAGCAGGGCGAACTGGTCGTGCTGCCGACGGACACGGTGTATGGAGTCGCTGCCGACGCCTTCACGCCGACGGCCGTTTCCGCGCTGCTCGCGGCGAAGGGACAGGGCCGCAACGTGCCGCCAGCGGTGCTGGTGGGCAGCGTGCGGGCCGCCGCCGCGCTGACCGAGTCGCTTGGCGCGTTCGGCCAGGATCTGATCGATGAGTTCTGGCCAGGGCCGCTGACGCTCGTGTTCCGGTCGAGCCCGACGCTCATGTGGGACCTGGGCGACACCCGGGGCACGGTCGCGGTGCGCATGCCGCTGCACCCCATCGCCCTTGACCTGCTCAGGCGGACCGGCCCGATGGCGGTGAGCAGCGCGAGCCTGCACGGCTCGCCGGCCGCCACGACCGCGGATGCGGCGATGGACCAGTTCGGCGAGTCGGTCTCCGTCTACCTGGACGGCGGGACGTGCGCGGACAGCGTCACGTCAACGATCCTCGACCTGACGGGGACGGTGCCGCGGATGCTGCGCGCGGGCGCGATCGCCATCGACGATCTCCGCAAGGTCGTCCCGGTCATCGACCTGCCGGTCCCGGCGGACACCCCGTCGGAAAGCCCGGCCGACCGCCGGGCCCGGGAAGCCATCGAGGCGGCGAACGCCGCCGCGCCGCCAGCCGCGCCGGAACCGCCGGCCCCCGAACCGGTTCAAGGCGACTGATCGCCGGCCGCCATGCGCGAGTACCTCTTCATCCTGATCATCGCGGCGGTGGTGACCTACCTCCTCACCCCGCTCGTGCGGCGGGGTGCGATCGCGGTGCGCGCGCAGCACGCGCCCAGGGCGCGGGACGTGCACAAGCAGCCGACCCCGCTGCTGGGCGGCGTCGCGATGTACGGCGGCCTGGTGGCCGCGCTGCTTGTCGCCGACCGGCTCCGGTACCTGCAGCAGGCCTTCCCGCCGGCGCCGCGCGGGCACCTCAGCACGATTGACGGGCTGCTGCTGGCCGGCGGACTGCTGGTGGTCGTCGGCATCGTCGATGACCGGTGGGGCCTCGGCGCCATCTCCAAGCTGGCCGGCCAGATCGCGGCGGGCGGCATCGTGGTGTGGTCCGGCGCGTACCTGCCCTGGATCCCGTGGCCGGGCAGCGAGACGATCCTGCTTGAGCCGGACCTGAGCTACACGGTGACGATCCTCATCATCGTCGCCACGATCAACGCGGTGAACTTCATCGACGGCCTCGATGGCCTGGCCGCCGGCGTCGTCGGCATCTCCGCGGTCGCGTACCTGATCTACTCCTACGAGCTGAGCAACTCGGTCGGTATCCCGTCGCAGTCCGTGCCCGCGGTCGCCTCCGCGGTCCTGGCCGGCGTGTGCCTCGGTTTCCTGCCGCACAACTTCAACCGGGCGAAGATCTTCATGGGCGATACCGGGTCGATGCTGCTCGGCCTGCTGCTCGCCTACGGTCCGATCTCATCCACCGCCTCGCTCGATCAGAACATCCTCGTTCACTTCTCCCAGGAGACGCACCCGGTCAACCGGTTCCCAACGATCCTGCCGCTGATCATCCCGGTCGCGATCTGGCTGATCCCGTACACCGACATGGTGCTCGCGGTGATCCGCCGGACGATGAAGGGCATGTCGCCGTTCGACGCCGACCGGCAGCACCTGCATCACCGGCTGCTCAACCTGGGCCACTCGGACCGCTCGGCCGTGCTGCTGATGTACCTGTGGGCGGCCCTGTTCGCCGGCCTCGTGGTCGGGCTGTCGGTGCTGCGGATCAGCCTGATCTGGTTCGCGGTGATCACGCTCGCCGCCATCGGGGCGCTGCTGCTCGCGACCGCGCCGAAGCTCCGCCCGTGGCGTTCCACCGGTGGCGGTAAACGGGAGCGGGGCAGAGGAAGCCGCAACCGCTGCGACGACCCGCTTTCCGCCACCCCGGACCTCGCCGCACCAGTTGGCAGGCCGGTACCCGGCGTGCCGCCGCCTTCCGCCGTTTCCGCGGGCAACGGCGCGCCCGCGAACAACGGCGCGCCCGCGAACAACGGCGCGCCCGCGCGGCGGCCGTTGCCGAGCCACCAGGGGCGTGACGCGGAGCCGTTGCCGCCCGCCGCGCCGCCCTGGTCACGCCGCCGCTGACCGCGGTTTCGCGCAGGAAAACTCCACAGTCAGTTCATCGGAACGAGTGGCCGCTCCGCCGGTAACATCACACCCTCTGTTACCGAGGCTAGACTGGCGATCAGCGGCTAATCTGCTGTAACCTGCGGGAACGCCGACTCAGCGACGTCTGCCCGCCCGCGCGGATTTTGGGGCAAGACACTGCGATCGCCACCCTTCGTTAGGGAGGGGTCCCTCGTATCCCTGGGCGATAGTCATGTAAAGTCGTCAGTCAGGTAAAGTCAGAGTCAAGAACTTTGTGATAGCCTTCACAAGCGTTCAGCTAGTCCTCAGGGAGTAAGTCAATGACGACGCAGTACGCCCGCGTTGTACGGTGGTCGATGGCGCTGACAAGCGTGGTCGCCGCCGTCGCGGTGGTGCTCTGCGCCACTCTCGGCGGGTCCAAAGGGGCCTATGGCGCGCTCATCGGCGTCGGGGTCGTCACGGCCTTCTTCGCGATCAGCATCATCGTGGTCGGCCGGGCCGCCCGGGCGAACCCGATGGCAATGATGATCGCCGCCCTCGGCACGTTCCTCGGCAAGATAGTCGCGTTCATGATCGTGCTCGCCCTGCTGCGGCACTCCACCGCGTTCAACGGCAAGATGCTCGGCTTTACCGCGCTTGCCTGCATCCTCGCATGGTCGGCGTCGCAGGTGATCACCTCGATGAAGCTGAAGATGCTCTACGTCGAACCCGACGAAAAGAGCTGAGGCGGCCGTGATCACGGGCATGCGGACCGCCCGCCGTCCTGAGCGGGCCAGCGCGCTGCGCGCTTTCGAACAAGAGGGCGCCACGGACGACGGGCTCACCAAAGGCTCCGGTTACACCATCTTCAGCTACCTGATCGCCGGCATGCTCGCCTACGGCGGCATCGGCTGGCTGATCGGTCACTTTACGCGTATTTCGCTGCTTTTCCCGATCGGCATGCTGGTCGGGCTCGCCATCTCGGTCGGCTGGATCATCTACCGGTACGGCAGGCCGCACACGCTGGGGAACCCCCCGAAGGGAGATGATCGGTGACCGGAGCTCTCGCGGCCGCCACGCCCTCGAACTGCACCGTTAACAACTCGCATATCTTCAACGGATGCGGATACCCCGCGCCCGGGCTGCAGGACTTCGAATTCAAGCCGTTGTTTACGATCGGCTCCTGGGGCTTCACCAAGCCCGAGCTGCTCGCGATCATCTGCGCGCTGGCGGTGATCGCGTTCTTCTGGGCGGCGTTCCGCAAGCCCAAGATGATCCCCGGCCGGACGCAGTCCATGGGTGAGCTTGGCATCCTCGCGGTGCGGGACCAGATCCTGCGCCCGGCGCTCGGCAGGAAGGGCGACTCGTACCTGACGTTCATGGTGTCGCTGTTCTTCTTCATCCTGCTCTGCAACCTGATGGAACTGATCCCGGTCCTCCAGTTCCCGGTGATGTCGCGGATCGGCTTCGTCTGGCCGCTTGTCGCGATCATGTACGTGCTCTACTGGTACGTGGGCTTCAGGACCAAGGGCTTCTTCGGCTACTTCAAGTCCTGGATCCCGGATGCGCCGTGGCCGATCTTGATCATCCTGATCCCAGTCGAGATCCTCAAGTACGTCGTCGTCCAGCCGTTCACCCTGGGCGTCCGGCTGTTCGCGAACATGTTCGCAGGGCATCTCCTGCTGACGATCTTCATGCTCGCGACCTGGTACCTGGCGAGCCTGTCAATCGGCCTGCTCTTCGCCGCCGGCTCGTTCTTCATGGTGTTCTTCGTCTTCCTGCTCGAGCTGCTTGTCGACGTCCTGCAGGCATTCATCTTTACCACGCTGATCTCCACCTACGTCGCTGACTCACTGGAATACGGGCACTAAGCAGCTTCCAGCCACCGCATCATCTGATCCAGGCTCAACAGCCCGGCGGGGAGCTAGCCGCCGGACCGAACGCAAAGGAAGAAGTAATGATTGACGCGTCCACCGTCCTCGCCGCCACCCAGCTAGCGGACCAGACAATAACCATCCCGCGTCTGGGAGCACTCGCTTACGGTCTCGCGGCCATCGGCCCTGGCATCGGCATCGGCCTGGTCTTCGGTCACGCCATCGAGGCCATGGCCCGTCAGCCCGAGGCGGCCGGCCGGATCACCCTTTACATGTGGATCGGTTTCGCGCTGACCGAGGCGCTGGCCCTGATCGGCCTTGTGGCGCCGTTCATCTTCGCATCCTGACAAGGGCTAGGCAGGGAAAGGACAGGCCATTATGACGCTTCCCCTAGCGGCCGAGGCGGCGCAGAATCCGCTGATTCCCACCTGGCCTGAGCTGATCATCGGGACCATCTGCTTCGTCGTCGTTTTCGGCGTGCTCGGCAAGATGCTGATGCCGCGGATCATCAAGACGCTCAGCGAGCGCGAAGACGCGATCCAGGGCGGCATCAACCGGGCCGACGAGGCTCAGGCTGAGGCGCAGGCGGTGCTCGCGCAGTACCGTGCCCAGCTTGAGGACGCCAAGCACGAGTCCTCGCGCATGCGCGAGGAAGCCCGTGAGCAGGGTGCGCAGATCATCGCCGAAATGCGCGAGCGCGCCGAGGCCGAGGCGCGCCGGATCACCGAGTCCGCGCAGGCCCAGATCGAGGCGGAGCGGCAGCAGGCGCTGATCTCGCTCCGTGCCGACGTCGGGTCGCTGGCCACCGAGCTGGCGAGCCGGATCGTCGGCGAGTCGCTCGCCGACCAGGTGCGGCAGAGCCGCATGGTCGACCGGTTCCTCGACGGCCTCGAGACGCAGGGCAACCGGGTCGGCCAGTCCGGGGCAGCACAGTAATGCGCGGCGCCAGCAGGGCTTCGTACACCGAGCTCCGCGACCGGCTCGGTGAGGTCGCGGTCGGTCCCGCGACCTCCGAGCAGATCGGCGACCAGCTGTTCGCCGTGGTCCGGCTGCTCGACTCCGAGCACGGGCTGCGCCGCGCGCTCGCCGACCCGACCAAGCCGTCGGCCGAGAAGGCCGCCGTGACCAGGCGGCTGCTGCAGGGCAGGGTGTCCGAGGCGACCGAGGGACTGGTCGCCGACGCCGCGGCGGCGCGCTGGGCGAGTTCCGGCGACTTCGCCGATGCCCTGGAGCAGCTCGCGATCGAGGCGCTCACGATGGCCGCGCAGTACGGCGGCACGCTTGACGACCTCGAGGACGACCTGTTCAGGTTCGGCCGCTTGGTCTCGGCGCAAACGGGGCTGCGGGCGGCGCTCATCGGCCAGACCACCCCGGACGCCAAGGCATCGCTGCTCGCGAACCTGCTGACGGACAAGGTCAGCGGGCCCTCGCTGAGCCTGATCACCCAGGTGCTCACCCACCCGCGCGGCCGCTCGCCGCAGGCGGTGCTCGACCTCGCCGCGTCCATCGCGGCGCGACGGCGCGAGCAGCTCATCGCGGTGGTGCGGGTCGCCACGGAACTGTCGGCCGCGCAGCGGCAGCGGCTGCTGGAAACCCTCACCGCGGCGTACGGGCAGGGCATCCACCTGAACGTTGTGCACGATCCGGCGGTCATAGGTGGCGTATCCGTCCAGATCGGGGATGAGCTGATAGACGGGTCCGCGGCCAGCCGCCTTGCCGAGGTCCGCCGCAGGCTCGCGGGCTGACGCGCATCTGAGGGCTACATAAACCGCGACTTTTATTCACGAACGGAATGAGGAAGATGGCGGAGCTGACAATCCGGCCGGATGAGATCCGCGACGCGCTGGCGCGGTTCGTCGAAGAGTATGAGCCCCAGGGCGTCGAGCGCGAAGAGGTCGGCACGGTCGTCGAGGCCGGCGACGGCATCGCGCGGGTCGAGGGCCTGCCTTCGGCCATGGCGAACGAGCTGCTCGAGTTTGAGAACGGCGTCCGCGGCATCGCGCAAAACCTGGACGTGCGCGAGATCGGTGTCGTCATCCTTGGCGAGTTCTCCGAGATCGAAGAGGGCCAGAAGGTCAAGCGGACCGGCGAGGTCCTCTCGGTCCCGGTCGGGGACGCGTTCCTCGGCCGCATGGTCGGCGCGCTCGGCGAGCCGCTCGACGGCCTTGGCCCGATCGAGAACACCACGCTGCGCGCCCTTGAGCTGCAGGCGCCGACGGTCGTCCAGCGGCAGCCGGTTAAGGAGCCGATGCAGACCGGCATCAAGGCCATCGACGCGATGACCGCGATCGGCCGCGGCCAGCGGCAGCTGATCATCGGCGACCGGCAGACCGGCAAGACCGCGATCGCGATCGACGCGATCATCAACCAGAAGGACAACTGGGCGTCCGGCGACCCGGCCAAGCAGGTGCGCTGCGTCTACGTCGCGATCGGCCAGAAGGGCTCGACGATCGCCGGGGTCAAGCAGGCCCTGGAAGAGGCCGGGGCGATGGAGTACACCACCATCGTCGCCGCGCCCGCCTCCGACCCCGCCGGCTACAAGTACATCGCGCCCTACACCGGCTCGGCCATCGGCCAGCACTGGATGTACGGTGGCAAGCACGTGCTGATCATCTTCGACGACCTGTCCAAGCAGGCCGAGGCGTACCGCGCGATCTCGCTGCTGTTGCGCCGCCCGCCGGGCCGCGAGGCCTACCCGGGTGACGTCTTCTACCTGCACTCGCGGCTTCTCGAGCGCTGCGCGAAGCTCTCGGACGACCTCGGCGCCGGGTCGATGACCGGCCTGCCGATCGTCGAGACCAAGGCGAACGACATCTCCGCCTACATCCCGACGAACGTCATCTCGATCACCGACGGGCAGATCTTCCTCGAGACCGACCTGTTCAACGCCGGTGTCCGCCCGGCCATCAACGTCGGCCTCTCGGTCTCCCGAGTCGGTGGCTCCGCGCAGGTCAAGGCGATGAGGCGGGTCGCTGGCCAGCTCAAGCTCTCGCTGTCGCAGTTCCGCGACCTCGAGGCGTTCGCGGCGTTCGCGTCCGACCTGGACGCGTCCTCCCGCGCCCAGCTCGAGCGTGGCGCCCGGCTCGTCGAGCTGCTCAAGCAGCCGCAGTACTCGCCATTCCCGGTCGAGGAGCAGGTCGTCTCGATCTGGGCGGGCACCACCGGCGAGCTTGACGACGTGCCGGTCGAGGACATCCGCCGCTTTGAGTCGGAGTTCCTCGACTACATGCGCCGTAACCACGGCGGGCTGCTGACCTCGATCCGCGAGACCAACAACCTGACCGACGACGACATCACCACGCTCAAGGACGCGATCGACCGGTTCCGCCGGACCTTCGAGGTGACCGGCGGCCAGCTGCTCGTGTCGGACGAGGGCGTCGAGCCGCTCAGCGATGACGAGGAAAAGCAGGAGTCCATCTCAAGGTACGAGCCCCCGGCCCCGGCCGAAGCGGAGTAGGGGCACCCATGGCAGCACAGCTTCGCGTGGTCCGGGCGCGGATCAGGGCGGTCAAGTCGATCGCCAAGATCACCCGCGCCCAGGAGCTGATCGCGTCGTCGCGGATCATCCGCGCGCAGAACCGCATGCGCGCGGCCGAGCCGTACGCCCGCGAGCTCACAACAGCCGTGGAGGCTGTCGTGAGCCGCTCGACGACGATCAGCCACCCGATGATCACCGAGCCCGAGTCCACCACCCGGGCCGCGGTGCTCGTCCTCACCAGCGACGGCGGGTTCGCCGGCGCTTACAACGCCAACGTGCTGCGCGAGGCCAGCCGGCTCCGCCAGCGCACCACCGAGGACGGCATCACCGCGCTCAACTACGTCGCGGGCCGCAAGGGCATCGCCTGGCACCGGTTCCGCGACCTTGAGATGGTGGAGCAGTGGTCAGGGTTCTCCGCCCAGCCGACCTACGCCGATGCCGAGCAGCTGGCCACCGCCGTGCTCGACGCCTTCGAGATGGACGCGAAGGACGGCGGGGTGGACGAGATCTTCCTGGTCTCCACCGAATTCGTCTCGATGCTGACGCAGCGGCCGGTGGTCCGCCGGCTGCTGCCGATGGAGATCGAGGAGCGGGAAGGCGAGCGGCCGGGCGGCGCGTTGCCCTCGTATGAGTTCGAACCGTCCACCGATGTCGTGCTCGACGCCCTGCTGCCCCAGTACGTGGCCAGCCGGATCTACTACGCCATGCTCGAGGCGGCCGCCTCCGAGCTGGCCGCGCGGCGGCGCGCGATGAAGGCCGCCACAGACAACGCGAACGACCTCATCGACCGGCTCACCCGGGAGGCGAACAACGCCCGGCAGGCCGAGATCACCCAGGAAATCAGCGAAATCGTCGGCGGGGCGAACGCGCTCGCTGAGGCGAACGCAGGGAGTGAGTAACCAATCATGACCGCGACCGTAGAAAACGAGACCGCGACCAGCACGGGACGCGTCGCCCGGGTCATCGGCCCGGTCGTCGACGTGGAGTTCCCCGCCGAGGCGATGCCGGAGATCTACTACGCACTGCACGTGGATGCCACCATCGCCGACACCACCCGCACGCTGACCCTCGAGGTCGAGCAGCACATCGGTGACAACGTGATCCGCGCGATCTCGCTGCAGCCGACCGACGGCCTCGTCCGCGGCGCCGAGGTCACCAACACCGGCGCGCCGATCGAGGTGCCGGTGGGCGACGTGACCAAGGGCCACGTGTTCAACGCGCTCGGCGAGCCGCTCGACGTGCCGAAGTCGTCCCTGGACATCACCGAGCGGTGGCCGATCCACCGTCAGGCCCCGCCGCTGGACCAGCTCGAGTCCAAGACCGAGATGTTCGTCACCGGCATCAAGGTCATCGACCTGCTCACCCCGTACGTGCGCGGTGGCAAGATCGGCCTGTTCGGCGGCGCCGGCGTGGGCAAGACCGTCCTCATCCAGGAGATGATCCGCCGGGTCGCCAAGAACTTCGGCGGTGTCTCCTGCTTCGCCGGCGTGGGCGAGCGGACCCGTGAGGGCAACGACCTCTTCCTCGAGATGACCGACTCCGGGGTTATCGAGGACACCGCGCTCGTGTTCGGCCAGATGGACGAGCCGCCGGGCACCCGGCTCCGGGTGGCCCTGTCCGCGCTCACGATGGCGGAGTACTTCCGCGACGTGCAGAAGCAGGACGTGCTGCTGTTCATCGACAACATCTTCCGGTTCACCCAGGCCGGCTCCGAGGTGTCCACGCTGCTCGGCCGCATGCCGTCCGCCGTGGGTTACCAGCCGACCCTGGCCGACGAGATGGGCCAGCTGCAGGAGCGGATCACGTCGACCCGCGGTCACTCGATCACCTCCATGCAGGCGATCTACGTGCCCGCCGACGACATCACCGACCCGGCCCCGCACACGGTGTTCGCGCACCTCGACGCGACCACCACGCTGTCCCGGGCGATCACCGAGAAGGGCATCTACCCGGCGGTGGACCCGCTCGACTCCACCTCCCGGATCATGGACCCGCGGTACATCGGCCAGGAGCACTACACCGTGGCGCGGACCATCCAGCAGATCCTCCAGCGGTACAAGGAACTGCAAGACATCATCGCGATCCTCGGTATCGACGAACTGTCACAGGACGACCAGATCACCGTCCAGCGGGCCCGGCGCATCGAGCGATTCCTGTCCCAGCCGATGTACGTCGCCGAGCAGTTCACCGGCCAGCCGGGCGTGTTCACGCCGCTTGAGGAGACGATCGCCTCGTTCAAGGCGGTCACCGAGGGCAAGTACGACAACCTTCCGGAGCAGGCCTTCTACATGGTCGGCGGCATCGAGGACGTCGAGCGCAAGGCCAAGGAGCTGGAGCGCTCGTGACCCTTCACGTCGAGCTGCTGATGCCGGACCGGTCGCTCTGGTCCGGCGAGGC
>Ga0070681_10008207_pt1 | contig 10218 bp, 10 predicted proteins | sample KBSC83BmetaG_FD_65650 | JGI IMG/M metagenome (GOLD analysis project Ga0070681, IMG submission 65650) | Corn rhizosphere microbial communities from Kellogg Biological Station, Michigan, USA - KBS C8-3B metaG | ecosystem: Host-associated > Plants > Roots > Rhizosphere | place: USA: Michigan...
AGCGCATTGTGCCGGCCCACGTCCTCGCGCACCACCTGGATACCCGCCCCCGGCACCACCCAGGCCGCCGCGTGCACGCTGCCGGTGCGCGCGTTGATGACCTGGCGCGCCGGCAGCTGCTCCATGGCGGCGTGCAGCTCCTCGGCACTGACGCGCACCCCCTCGGGGACCGGTCCCGGCGCGCGGATGGCATCGCTGGCGGTCTCCGCGCCGCACAGGCCGCAGCCGGTGCGCCCGGCCAGGTTGCGCCGCCGCTGCAACAGCTGCGTGAAGCGCTCCCAGGCCACCGAGATGTTCACATCCGCCGCGGCCGCGCCGCGCGTGACGCTGACGCCGCGGATCTCGTCGGCGCGCGCCACCAGCCCCTCGCTCAGGGTGAAGCCGACCGCGTAGTCCTCGAGGTCGGCGGGAGTGGCGAGCATCACCACGTGCGGCACCTCGTGGTAGACCAGCGCGACCGGCATCTCCTCGGCCACCTGGTCGGCGGCGACGGACAGCCCGGCGCGCGTCCAGCGCTCCACGGTGAACTGGGCGCTGACGTCCGCCGGCGCCGGCTCGGAGCTCATCCCCGCCCCGCCGCGGCGGCCCGCCCGGCGCCGCGACGGACCCGGCCGGTCGGGCGGTGCGCGACGGCGCGCGCGGGCGGCGGTAAGGTGCTCATAGGGAGTTGGAGTATACGTCGGTGTGGCGCAATGGGCCTGCAGCGGCCGCGGGATTGGCACTACACTCGGGCACCGCTGCAACGAAAACCACCGTGTCTCATCCGCACTCTCCCAACCTCGGCCGCGCGAGGTGCCTGCTGGCGTGGGCACTGCTCGGCGCCGCGCCGGCCGGCGCAGGTCCGCTGGGCGAGCAGCTGAGCTTCGGCGGCAATCTGTCCGTCACCACCGACTACATCTATCGCGGCGTCTCCGAGAGCAACGACCATGGCGCGCTGCAGGGTGACCTGCACCTGGCCACCCGCGACGGCACCTTCACCGGGGTGTGGGGCTCGACCCGCGACAGTCAGCTCGATCCGGGCGGCAGCTACGACGTCGAGCTCTATCTCGGACACCGTTTCGCCCTGGGCGATTCCTGGAGCACGACGCTGAGCGCGCGCGGCCACTACTTCGGCGGCGGGGTGTTCGAGCCCAGCGCCGACTACCAGGAGGTCGCGGCGACACTGATGTATCAGGATCGCTGGGCCCTGTCCCTCACCGCGGTCCCGAACGCGGTGCGCTACTGGTTCTATCTGCGCCTGCGGCGCAGCCCGGCGTGGGTCGCCGACACCACCGGGCAGTGGCTGATCGCGCCGGGCCTGTACGTGACCGGCGGCGCCGGCTACTACTATTCGATGGGCACCGGCCCGGGCATCGAGGCCACCGCGAGCTACGGCTACGGCAATGTCGGGCTGGCCTACGAATGGCGCCGCTGGCGTCTGGACGTCGGCTACTTCCTCACCCAGGCCGATGCGGCCAAGCTGTTCCCCTACCCGATCGCCGATCACCGCGTGGCCGGCACCATCACCTGGCGCTTTTGACCGGCCCCCGGGCCGAGGCGGATAGTTTCTTTTTTGAACCTGCAGCCTGGCAGGCGACACTTACCGCTATAAGGGCGTCTAAGTGATTATGTGAAGGCCAATCGCAACAGCAGCATGGCGGAGCCGACGTATCGCGGAGCGGTAGGAACGGCGCGCGAATCGGACCTGATCGCGCGCGTGGCGCAGGGCGACCGCCGGGCGTTCGAGGAACTCTACAACCTCTACCACCGCCGCATGGCGCGCTTTCTCACGCGCCTGACGCACCGTTACGACGTCGCCGAGGAAATCATCAACGACACCTTCTGGGTGGTCTGGCGCAAGGCGGGCGAATTCCGCGGCGAGTCGCAGCCCTCGACGTGGATCCTCGGCATCGCCTACCGCAAGGCGCGGAACGCGTTCCGGTCCGCCGCGCGGCTGCAGGAGAAGAACCTCGCGGCCGCGCCCGAGCCACTCACGAACGACGAGCCCGCGAGCGCCGAGGAATTGCGCGACTGGCTCGGCCAGGCACTGGCACAGCTGCCCGTGGAGCAGCGCCTGGCGGTCGAGCTGTGCTACGAGTTGGGTTATTCGTGCGAGGAGATCGCCGCGATCATGAACTGTCCGGTGAACACCGTGAAGACACGCCTGTTCCATGCCCGCGCCAAGCTGCAGAAACTTCTGCCGCAGCTGGCCGGCACGGCCGCGCCCGGCCAGGGCGGTGGCCGATGAGCGCCGTCATGCGGCACGAGGAGTCGTGGCAGCTGCTGCCGTGGCTCGCCAACGCCCGCCTGTCGCAGGCGGAGCGCGCGCGTGTCGAGGAGCATGTGCACGCCTGCGCCGCCTGCGCCACCGAGCTCGCGCAGCAGCGGCTGCTGTGCGACGTGCTCACCGAGCCGGATCGCGTCACGTACGCACCCGGGCCGTCGTTCCGCAAGCTCATGGAGCGCATCGACGGACGAGCGGCGGCGGCACCCGAGCGCCGCGCCACCCGCGTGCACGGCTTCCCGGCTCCCGTCCTGTCGGCCTGGCGGCCGCCGGGCCTCGCCTTCGCCGCCAGCTTCGTGGTGGTGCTCGGTCTGGGGGCGGCGTTCGCCACCGCCTACCGCTGGTCGCAGCCGGTGTACGTCACGCATTCGGACGCCGTGGCCAAGGCGCCCGGCGTGCTGCACATTGCCTTCGTGCCCTCGCTGCCCGTGGGTCAGGCCGAGGAGCTGCTGCGTTCAGCCGGGGCACGCGTGGTCGAAGGTCCGGACCCGCGGGGCATCTTCGGCGTGGCCCCGTCAGGCAGCACGCAGCCCGATGGCCGTGACCTGCGCTCGCTGGCGCAGCGGCTGCACGCGGATACCCGCGTGCTGTGGGTAGAACCTCTCGCCGCGGCGGACGCACCCGCGGCGGTGCAGGAACCGGGTACGCGGGAGCGGTAGCATGCGCGCCCTGGTGCACGCGGCGGCGGCGTGGCTGGCGCTACTGGCCGCCGGCGCGACTCCCGCCGCCACGCCCGCGTCCATGCCGGAGAGCGGACCGCTGCCGCGCATCGTGGTCGGCTTCGCCAATGAGCCCCACACCGCGCCGGCCCCTGCCGGTGCCACCGGCAGTCGCTATGCCGGCCAGGGGTACCTCGCCTCGCAGACCGCGCAACTGCAGGCGCGCCGCGTGGCCGCCGCCTACGCGCTGCGGCCGCTCACCAGCTGGCCGATCCAGGCCCTGTCGATGCACTGCGTCGTGTTCGAGATCACCAACGGGCGCCCGGTGGCGGAGGTGCTCGCCGCGCTGGCGCACGACACGCGCGTGGTGCTGGCCCAGCCGCTGCAGGAGTTCCACACTCTCAGCGACGCGCAGCCGGCCGGCGGGGTGTCGTACAACGATCCGCTGTACAGCCTGCAGACCAACCTGGTCGCGCTCGGCATCGCGCGCGCCCACGAGCGTACCCAGGGCGAGGGGGTGCGCGTGGCGCTCATCGACACCGGCGTCGACCGGGCGCATCCCGACCTCGCCGGGCGCATCCTCGACACCCACTCCTACGTCTCCGGCCGGCCGCACGGCCCCGCCTGGCAGCGTCACGGCACGGCCATGGCCGGCGTGATCGCCGCGGTCGCCAACAACCATCTCGGCATCGTCGGCATCGCGCCACTGGCGCGGCTCGAGGTGTTCGAGGCCTGCTGGCAGCTGGCCCCCGACCAGGACGGCGCCGCCTGCAATACCTTCACGCTGGCGCAGGCGCTCGCCGGCGCGCTCGCCTCGGGCGCACCGATCATCAACCTGAGTCTTGCCGGTCCCGAGGACCCGCTGCTGGCGGCGCTGGTGCAGGCGGGACTGAAGCGCGGCATCACTTTCGTCGGCGCCTCGGCCGGCGTCCAGGCGCCCTTCCCGACCTCCATCGCCGGGGTGATCGCCGCCGGCGCGAGCGAGCACCCGGTGCCGGCGGGTGCCCTGGCCGCGCCCGCCGAACACGTGCTGACGCTGCGGCCCGGCGGCCAGTACGACTTCGAATCCGGCGCTTCGGTGGCCGCCGCCGAGCTGAGCGGGGTGCTCGCGCTGCTGCTGTCGGCCGCCCCGGCTCGGCCCGCCGGCACGAGCCTCGAGGAACTGCTGCGCGCGAGCCTCGGCCCGGCGGGGACCACGCAGCAGGTGACGGTCAATGTCAATACCGTGCTGGCGCGCCTGGACGAGCTGCAGCGCCAGTCCCGCCTGGCCGCCCGCGGCCAGCGCTGACGCCCCCGCGGGCGCGGTGCGCGCGCGCCTCCCTTGACCGCGGCCCGCCGGCCTCGCCATGCTCGTGCACCATGGCCGCCAATCCCGCCGCAGTCGACAGCCTGACCTGGCCGATGATCGCGACGGCGCGGGAGCGCATCGCGAGCCGGGTGAGCGCCACGCCGGTGCTGACGAGTGCCACGCTTGATGCACAGAGCGGCGCGCGGCTGTTCTTCAAATGCGAGAACCTGCAGAAGATCGGCGCCTTCAAGGCGCGCGGCGCCACCAATGCCGTGCTCGCACTGTCGGCGGCGGCTGCGCGCCGCGGCGTGGCCACGCATTCCTCCGGCAACCATGCCGCGGCGCTGTCGCGTGCCGCCCGGCTGCGCGGCATCCCGGCCTACATCGTCATGCCCGACAACAGCGCGCAGGCCAAGCGCGCCGCGGTGGAGCGCTACGGCGGCCGGATCACCTGGTGTGCGCCGACCCTCGCCGCGCGCGAGGCCGCCGCGCGGCAGCTGGTTACCGAGACCGGCGCGCTGCTGATCCACCCCTACGACGACCTGCTGGTGATGGCCGGCCAGGGCACCGCGGCCGTCGAGCTGCTCGAGCAGGTGCCCGACCTCGACGTGCTGCTGGCCCCGGTGGGCGGTGGCGGGCTGCTGTCAGGCAGCGCGGTCGCCGCCAAGACACTGCGACCGGTGATACGCGTCATCGGCGTGGAGCCGGCGGGCGCCGACGATGCGGCGCGCTCGTTCCGCGCCGGCACCATCCTGCCGAGCCTCAACCCGCACACCATCGCGGACGGGCTGCGCAGCTCGCTCGGCGTGCGCCCGTTCGCCGAAATCCGCCGCTGGGTCGACGACATCGTCACGGTGCCCGAAGAGGCGATCGTGCGCGCCATGCGCACGCTGTGGGAGGTGCTCAAGACCGTGGTCGAGCCCTCCGGGGCGGTGGCCTACGCGGCGCTGCTCGAGCCGCACCCGCAGCTGCTCGGCAAGCGCATCGGCATCGTGCTGAGCGGCGGCAACCTCGACCTCGACCGCCTGCCCTGGAGCATCCCGCCCGCGGCCTGACGCCTCAGACGCGCTCGAGGATCACCGCGATGCCCTGCCCGACGCCGATGCACATGGTGCACAGCGCATAGCGCGCAGCGCTCGCCGCCAGCTGCCAGGTGGCCGTACCGGCCAGCCGCGCGCCGGACATGCCGAGCGGATGGCCGAGCGCGATCGCGCCGCCGTTGGGATTGACGTGCGCGGCATCGTCGGCGAGGCCGAGCTCGCGCAGCACCGCCAGCGCCTGGGCGGCGAAGGCCTCGTTGAGCTCGATGACGCCCAGGTCGGTGAGCGCCAGCTGGGCCAGCGCCAGCACCTTGCGCGTGGCAGGCAGTGGGCCCATGCCCATGATGCGCGGTTCGACGCCGGCGGTGGCGGCGGCAAGGATGCGCGCCCGCGGCGTCAGGCCGAAGCGCCGCGCGGCGGCCTCCGAGGCCACCAGCAGTGCCGCGGCGCCGTCATTGACGCCCGAGGCGTTGCCGGCGGTGACCGTGCCGCCGGCGCGGAACGGCGTCGGCAGGGCCGCCAGCTGTTCGAGCGTGGTCTCCGGCCGCGGGTGCTCGTCGCGCGTCACGCTGAGCGTCGTGCCCTTGCGCTGCGGGATCTCCACCGGCACCAGCTCCGCTTCGTAAAAGCCGCGCGCGTAGGCGGCGGCGGTGCGCTGCTGGCTGCGCAGCGCGAAGCGGTCCTGGTCGGCGCGCGTGACGCCATACTGCGCGGCGACGTTCTCGCCGGTCTCGGGCATGGAGTCGGTGCCGTAGCGCTCCTTGAGGCGCGCATTGACGAAGCGCCAGCCGATGGTGGTGTCGTGGATCTCCGCGTGGCGGCTGAAGGGGCTGTCGGCCTTGGGCAGCACGAACGGCGCACGCGACATGGACTCGACGCCGCCGGCCACCGCCAGCTGCACCTCGCCGGTGCGGATGGCGCGCGCCACGCCCGCGAGCGCGTCGAGCCCGGAGCCACACAGGCGGTTGACGGTCGCGCCCGGTACCGACACCGGCAGTCCGGCGAGCAGCGTCGCCATGCGCGCGACGTTACGGTTGTCCTCGCCGGCCTGGTTGGCGCAGCCGAGCACCACCTCCTCCACGGCGGCCGGGTCCAGCCCGGGGTTGCGTTTGAGGAGTGCCGCCAGCGGGATGGCGGCGAGGTCATCGGCACGCACCGCGCCGAGCGCGCCGCCGTAGCGACCGATGGGCGTGCGCACCGCATCGCAGATGAAGGCCTGTTGCATGCCGGCATGATAGCGAAGTCGGGCGTACCGGCCTCGGGCCGGTACAGTGCGCGCAGCCGCAGCGGCGCCGTATCTGCCCGGTGCCGGCCGCCGCGCGCACGCTTGCCGGTGCGCTACCGAGGATGTGCCATGCCCGACCCGCTGCCGTTCATCACGTACACCTTCGTCATGTCGATCACGCCCGGACCCAACAACGTGATGCTGACCGCCTCGGGCGCCAACTTCGGCTTCCGCCGCACCCTGCCGCACATGCTCGGCGTCGTCTTCGGCTTCGTGGTGCAGCTGCTGGCGGTGTGCGCCGGGCTGTCGGCGCTGTTCGCGCGCTGGCCGGCGCTGCAGAGCGCGCTGGCGTGGGTCGGCGCGGCCTACCTCGTGTATCTCGGCTGGCGCATGCTGCGCCTGGAGAGCGGCCCGGCACGCGCCGCCACCCGCCCGGTGAGCTTCCTCGAAGCCGCCGCGTTCCAGTTCCTCAATCCCAAGGCCTGGGTCATGACGGTCACGGCGGCGACTCTGTTCCTGCCGCAGCAGCTGTCGTGGTTCGGACGCGGCCTGTACATGGCCGGCATCGCCGAGGGCATCGGCCTGCCGTGCATGGCGGTGTGGGCGCTGTTCGGCAGCTCGCTGCGCGGGCTGCTCGCGGCCCCGCGCGGCCGCCGGGTGTTCAATGCCGCCATGGCCCTTGCGCTCGCCACCACCGCGGTCATGATGGTGCGCTGAAGGGGGCGCACGGGGCGGCATGTTCGAGCTGACGCGCAATTCCGAGGTGCCGCTCGTCGATCAGATCTGCGAGCGCGTCACGCAGCTGGTGCGCCATGGCCAGCTGCCCGGCGGCACGCGCCTGCCCTCGATCCGCCGCCTGGCGCGCCAGGTCGGCGCCAGCCCCTTCACCGTGGTCGACGCCTACGACCGCCTGGTGGCGCGCGGCCTGCTCGAGTCGCGCGCCGGCCGCGGCTTCTTCGTCACCCAGCGTCACCTCTCGCCGCCCCTGGTGGCGGTCGAGGCGGTGGGCGATGCCGGCTCCGACGCGCTGGCGCTGGCGCGGCTGTGCGTGTCGCACCCGGCCGATGTGGTGGCCGCCGGCTCGGGCTTCCTGCCGGAGAACTGGCTGCTGGAGGCGACCTCCGCCTCGGTGCTGACGCGTCTCGCCCGCAGCCGCCGCGCGCGCCCCTGGGTGCCGTGCCCGCCGCAGGGCCTCGGCGAGCTGCGCGAGCAGATCGCCGCGCGGCTGGTGCAGCACGGCATCGCCGCCGGCGCCGCCAACATCGTCACCACCTACGGCGCCAGCCAGGCCTTCGACCTGCTGGCGCGCATCCTGCTGGCGCCCGGCGATGCGGTGCTGGTCGAGGATCCGGGCTACTTCATCCTGTTCGAGCAGCTGCGCGCCCACCACGTGCACCTGATCCCGGTGCCGCGCCATGCCGACGGTCCGGACCTCGAGGCGCTGGAGAACGCGTGCCGCGCCCACCGGCCGCGCGCCTTCTTCATGCAGACGCTGGTGCACAACCCGACCGGCTACAGCGCCGATCCGGCGCACTGCCACCGCATCCTGTCGCTGGCTGAGCAGTACGGTTTCGCCATCGTCGAGGACGACGTCTACGGCGACCTGTACGACGGACCGGCGGTGCGGCTGGCGCAGATCGATGGCCTGCGGCACGTCATCTACGTCGACAGCTACACCAAGCTCATCGGACCGTCGGTACGCGTCGGCTACATCGCCGCCGACGCCGCGCTGGTGACGCGCCTGGTCGAGCGCAAGGTGCTCTCGGTGCTGTCCGGCTCGACGCTGCTCGAGTGCGTGGTATCCGAGGTGCTCGACGGCGGCCGCTACAAGCGCCACGTGGAGCAGACGCGCGCGCGCCTGGCGCGCATGCGGCGCGACGCGCGTGCGGCGCTGGAATCGGCCGGCATCCGCTTCGAGGCGGCCGCCGGCGAGGGCATCTTCCTGTGGGGGCGCCTGCCGGATGCGGCGCCGGTGGAGGAGCTGGTCAGCCGCGCCTGGCAGCACTCGATCCTGCTGGCGCGCGGCGCGCTGTTCTCCCCGTCGCAGGGCTGCCAGCAGTGGCTGCGCTTCAACGCCGCGCACAGCAACAGCCCGCCGCTGCTGCAGTTCCTGCGCGGCGCGCTGCACGCCGCCTGAGCGCCGCGCCGCGGCCCGCTTTTCCTGCTGCGCAACGCAGCGGACCGGTAAGATGGCGCCATGTTCTCCATGCCGCGCACGACGCGCACTCTCATCCTCGTCAACGTCAGCGTGTTCGTGCTGCAGCTGCTGACCGGCAACCTGCTGCTGGCGCTGTTCGCGCTCTGGCCGCTGCACAGCGAGCTGTTCCGGCCCTGGCAGCTGATCACCTACGCCTTCCTGCATGATCCGAATAACCTGCTGCACATCTTTTTTAACATGTTCGCGCTGTTCATGTTCGGCCGTGCGCTCGAGGACTACTGGGGTGCGCGCCGCATGCTGCTGTTCTACCTGGTGTGCGTGCTCGCCGCCGGGCTGACGCAGCTGGGGGTGCAGGCGGCGAGCGGCGTGCAGGAGGAAACCATCGGCGCCTCCGGCGGGGTGTTCGGCGTGCTGCTCGCCTTCGCCTGGTACTTCCCGCGCCAGCGCCTGTTCATCATCCCGATCCCGATACCGCTGCCGGCGTGGCTGCTGGTCAGCGCGTACGGCGTGATCGAGCTGTTCCTCGGCGTCACCGGCCGGGAGCAGAGCGTGGCGCACTTCGCCCACCTCGGCGGCATGCTCGGCGGCGCGCTCTGCATCCTCTACTGGCGCACGCGGCGCCGCTTCACCTACTGAGCGCGCGCGCCAGGCGCAGCGGGCCGCGCTGCGTGCCGCAGGCATCGCACAGCAGGCGGCTGCCGAAGCGGCCGCGGCCGAACATGCGCCCGTCCGGCAGCGTCACCCAGTTGCCGCCGCCGTGCACCTGCGCGTCGCGCAGGCGCACATGCAGCGCGCACGCCGGGTTGGCGCAGAACGGCGCCCCGCGCTCGAGCTCGCACTGACTCAACACCTCGTCGGCACCGGGGGGACGCCCTCCGGCGGCTGGAAACCGCAGCAACCGCATGCCTGGTGCTCCTGACCGTGGCCTGCGCGGAAGTCTCGCCGCGCTGCTTGACGCACAGATGACGCGCACCCGGCGTGCCGCCCGGCGGTCCGGCTCGGTATTACCTGAGGTAGTAGCCGTAACAGGCGGAATTTATGGATTAATTGCCCCCAAAGTTGAAATCCGCACCGCGGCACCGTCACAATCGCGCGCTTTCGATGTGACGGAACTTTTCCCGCGCAGCTGCGACGAAAGAGCCGAAAGTCTCATGATCAAGACCGAACACCTGACCAAACGCTACGACACGCTCACCGCGGTAGAGGACGTGAGTTTCGAGGTCGAGCCGGGGGAGGTGCTCGGGTTCCTCGGACCCAACGGTGCGGGCAAGACCACGACCATGCGCATGCTGGCCGGCTTCGTCGCGCCGACCTCCGGCCGCGCCAGCATCTGCGGTCACGACGTCGCGACCGACCCGCTGGCGGCCAAGGCCGCCCTGGGCTACCTGCCCGAGGGTGCGCCGAGCTACGGCGAGATGACGGTGCGCCGCTTCCTCGGCTTCATCGCCGACCTGCGCGCGCTCGAGGGTGCACACCGCCGCGAGCGCCTGCAGCACGTCATCGAGCACCTGCAGCTCGGTGCCGTGCTCGAGCAGACCATCGACACCCTGTCCAAGGGCTTCCGGCGCCGCGTGGGGCTGGCGCA
>Ga0070681_10008209_pt1 | contig 10216 bp, 2 predicted proteins | sample KBSC83BmetaG_FD_65650 | JGI IMG/M metagenome (GOLD analysis project Ga0070681, IMG submission 65650) | Corn rhizosphere microbial communities from Kellogg Biological Station, Michigan, USA - KBS C8-3B metaG | ecosystem: Host-associated > Plants > Roots > Rhizosphere | place: USA: Michigan...
GTCCAGCCCACGCGTTGAGCGTCGGCTCGGCCAGTGCGCGCGGCGAAGGCGGCGAAGCGGGCGCCGCTGCGACGTTGAACAGCGCGACCACGCGATGCGTGACTGCGAGACCCGTGCGCGGCGTGCGCGTGACTTCGAGCTCGGGCGGCGGCGTGTCCCCGCTCGCGATCGCCTGCAACGTGGTGCTGGTGCGCTGGATGTTGCCGCGTACCGCTTGATACGCGCATTCGGCAACGGCGGCGTCGCTCAATGCGTCAATGGCGTCGTCGAGCAGGGCGAGCTCTCTTTGGCACCGTTGCAGGCGCGCGAGCATATCTGGCGTCGGAAAGCCGAAGCCTAGGCGCGACAATCTTTGCAGTGCCTTCGGCAGCTCGAGACCGTCCACGACATTGTTCGCGGCGATCGATTCGGCCGGCTGCGTCAGGAACGTGTTCACCGGCTTGAGCGGCGCGATCGCGCGAAACTCGTCGATGTCCGCGTCGTGCCCGAACTCGTGCAACTTGCGTTCGAACAGGTAACCGAGCACTGCACCGAGCGGCTGACCCTGCCGGACGCCGTCGAGCAGCGAAGTCGCGAGCCGCACACGCCGCGATGACAAATCCACCGCGAACAGGTCCTGCGCGTCCTCGCGCGCGTGATTGATGTGCGTGTTACGCAGCAGCGCCGCGGTCTGCGCCTGCATCACGGAGGGCGCGTGAATGAAGCCCGGATCGCCGTCCATCGCGAACACCTGGCCGGTCTCGCCGGCCGGCGTCGCGACCGGCGCCTGCTTCGCCGTCGGCTTGAGATTCAGCACCCAGCCGTAGCCGCCGATGCGCAACCCGGCGGGTTTCTGCGCACGAAGTGCCGTGAGACGCCGCGTTGCAAGCGACGTGATCCACGCATCGACGCGATGCGAAGCAACGTCGAGCGTGCCTTTGAGCAGCCGCTCGAGCGCTGCCGGCGGCAGACCTTGCAAGTATGCAAGTGCGGCACGCAGATCGCCGAGCGGCTTCAGCTCCGGCGTGTCGAACTGGGTGATCGCTTTGAGGAACGCGGCCGGGGGCGCGTTCTGGGTCTGGCCGGTCGGACGCGTCAGCAGCATGCGCCAAGTCGTCACGGTTGTTGCCGCATTGAGATTGACGAGCTCGCGCTCGCGCAGCAGGCTCGTGAGCGGCGCCGCGCCGGCCTCCTTGGCCACGTGACGTGCGGCGGCGGCGGTGTACTCGAGCTGCACGGAGTGACGCAGCAGCATGTGCAGCAGCGTCGCGGGCGCCGGCATCGGGGGCGGCAAGGTGGTCTCCGTCGCCGGCAGCGGCGGATCGGTGAGCAGCGCGGTGATGTAATTCGGCGACAGCGTCGCCACGCCGTCGAGCTCGCCGGCCTGCACGAGCGGCGCGGAGACGGCCATCTGGCCGTCCGAGTACGCGGCATCTTCGAGCCGCGGATGCCAGTTGAAGCCGAGAGCATTCAACACGGCTCGCGACACCGAATCCTGCGCCGCCAGCCAGCCACTCGCGTTGAGGTCTTCGCCGATGAATCGGCGCAGATGGTCGATGTAGCGCGGACCGAGCAGATAGCGCAGTCTGTACGACGAGGCGACCGCATCGCTCTTCAGTATCGCTGCAAGATCCTGCGCCGGATCGTCGCTGCGTCCGACGCGCGGGACGTCGGCGATGCGCGGATGCCACAGCCGATCCGAGAGCGTCTTCAAGGTCGCCGCCAGCCAGCGTTCGCGCGCGTCCGTAATTTTCGCGGGATCGCCGCTGAGCGGCGTCACCGGCAGCACGCCGTAGGGCTGGCGGCCGACGCGCAACGTCGGCAGCGGACCGAACGCACGCACGTTCGCGATGAAATGCTCGCGCGCCCACCCGATCGCCTCGAGCGTCAGGCCGGTGCCTTCGAATCCGATCAGATTCATCAGATAGTAGCCCCACGTGGCCGGCCACAACGCGGTTGCCATCTGTTGTGCGTCGATCTGCTCGATGAGCGCTGCGTCCCACAGGGTGCGCAACGTCGCTTGCGTCACCGTCGCGTCGAAGCCGAATGCGCGTGCGAGCACATCCGCGTTGCTGCCGCTCGGCACAGCCGGGGCGCGGCATTCGATTCCGAAGCTGCGCGCGTGCATCGGATCCTGCGAGGACCAGCCGGACGGCATCTCGGCGCTGTTGTTGGTCGGCGTGCCGACGCGCAGGAACCCGAGACCATCGGTGTAGTGATGCGCGTCGAGCAACGACGCAATGGCAGTCGATCCCGCAGCCGGGTCGAGCGACGACACGCCGAACACGACGAGCGCATCGATGCCTTGCTGCGCAATCGCCGTCGGCACCTTGAGGCGCAGCGCCATGCCGTGCTTCTCGGCGTCGTTGAAGTCGACCATCCAGCGCATGCCTTCATCGATCGCGGGTTGATCGTCCGTCGCGGCAACCGTGTCCTTCGGATTCGGGCCGACCGCGGGCTCGCGGTCGACCGGCGCACCGAGCGCGACCGCCACCAGCGCACCACGTGCGGTCGCGACCGCGATCCAGCGTTGCGGCATCGCCCGTGCGAGGGGCGCACGCTGCCATGTGCCAGCGGTCGGATCTTGCTGCATCGCGGCCGGCGCGAGCTTAGGCTCGACCGGCAACGGCGCGTCGGCCGGGATCGGCGCGGACGGCCAGTCGCCGACATTCGTCGGACTCAACGCGCGGGCGATCCATGCGGCGCGCTGCGCATCGAAGCGATCGCAAAGCTGCTGCCACGCGAGGCGCTCGCCGGCTTCGTCGCGTCCCGCGCGCCAGACCTGCTGCCAGAAATGTTGACCCCAGAGAAACTCGTCCTGCGACAAGCCCGGCTCGTGCGAATCGACGTGCACCTGATCGGGATACACGCGCACGCGCAGCTCCTGCGTTGCGGCGTCGGGCAGCGGAAAGAAACGCGTTTCGAGCCGCACCGGCAGCATGAGCAGCGGCGCGTCCGATGGAGCGAGCGTCGCGGTCAGCTCGGGCGGCAGCGCAGGCGCAACGAACGCGAGCAGATCGCCGGGCGGAGGGAGCAGTGCAGCCATGGCTATTTGGGTTTCCGCTTGATGGTCGGCGTGGTATCCCGCCTGACAGTCGGCTTCGTCGTCGCCGCAGTCGCCGGCTTGGCATCCGGCGCAGTCTTGATCAGCTCGGAGGCGTGAATCGCCACGCGCACCGGTTGCTGACGGCTGATCTGCGCCATATGTGCGGAGTTGAATGCCCAGGTGGTGTTGGGGGGCAGCGCGTGACCGGCCGGCGGCGCGGTGAGCGGGACGTGCGTAGCCTGTCCGAAATCGATCTCCACATCGAACCCGAAGCGCGGCTCGGTCGGCTGCTGCTGGATGACGAAGTACCAGCCGGGATTGCCGGTCGCGACGTCGGCGTCGAGATCGAAGCCGAAGAATGTGACGTCGGGCTGCAGCGAGCCACGGAACAAGGGATGGATCTCCTGCTCGATCGGACCGGGCTGGCGACCGTTGCCGACCGGCACTGCCGGCACCGCGTACACGACCGCGGTCGGATAGCGCCGGAACAAGATGCTGCGCACAAGCAGCACCACTTGCTTGCCCGGGCTGCCTGCCGCCTGGTTTTCGGTCAGCTTGTGCGCACCCCAATCCGCGATCGGCGCGATGTCGCCGTCGGTTCTCGGACTGACCGTGCGCCAGAAGCGGCGGAAGAATGTGGCGCTCGGATTGTCGACGACAAAGTCGCGCCACAGCAGCTCGCGTCCCATCTCGACGTTGAGGCCGAGCATGAACGCTTCGATGAAGCGCTGATTCGGCTCGAGCATCGCAACGCTATCGACCGGCACGCGCTCGAGACCGGGCAGCAGCCAGTCCTGCGACAACCCCGCGAGCGGTTCCGACATCGGCTGCGTGAACACGGGCGCGCTGCCGATCTGCCCGATCGCAGGCGGCGCGGTGTCGTCCGCGAGACGAATCGTCGCCTGCATGCGCAGCATGAGTGCCGGCGCAGGATCGAGCAGCGCGCGGACTTGAGTACGCCGCGCACCGGGATCCAGCACGACCTGATGGAACGAACGAATGAGGATCCACGGCTGCTGCGGATTGACGAGCCCGAGATGACGCGCGGCCGCTGCGCGAAATGCCGCCGCGTCGGCGCTGTCTTTGCGCGGTGGAGGCAGCGGATCCGTAGGATGCGGACGTGGATCCGGATCGGGAAAATCGCCGCCGCCGTCACCGATCGGACGCAGGTTCTTGCGGCTCTTAGGCGCCATCTTTGCGGCTCTGCTCAAGACCGTGCCACCGATGGTGCCGATGGTGCCAATGGTGCCGATCACCGGTGTCGGCTCACCCGTGACCACGAACCCCGGACGCTGCGCCGTGGAAGTGACGGCCGCATCCGTGGCACGGCCGAACGTCATGCTCTGAAATTGCGATGGCAGCCGGCTCGTCACCGCATCGAAGCTCACCATGCCGCGCGTCGGCGGCAGCGTGAAGATGATCACCCACGGCTGCGCGGTATACAGCCGGAACATCGACGAGATTGCCGTGGCATCGGTTGCTGCCGGCGCCTGCATGCCCGCCAGGCGCACTGCGGTCGCTGCACGTCGGCTGATTGCACCGGCCGGACGCGCGAGCCGGCGCATTGCGGGGGACGTGATGACAGTCGGCGTCGAAGACGCGACCAGCATCGAGCGCATCGTGACCGGTGCAGCGTTCGCGGGCGCGGCCATGACCAAACGCGATTGCGCTGGCGAAGCGAAACGCCACAGCGTGTCGTCATCGTCGATGCGCTCAACATGGCGAGCGTGCAAGCGGCCCGTGACCGCGAGGCTCAACTGCATCTGCCGCAGACGTTGATTGACCTTCGCCATTTCGCCGGCCTGGTCCCACGCTTCGGCCATCAGCTCTTCCTGGTTCTCCTGAATCACGCGCGTGCCGAGCGCGGCGACGACGCGTTCGCGCGGGTCGAGATTGAGCTCGTCGAGCCAGGTCGGCGGTTGCACGGTGCCGACTTGATTGCGGCCTGCATAGTAGCGACCGTAGATCGGCGGTCCGAGCACAGGTTCCGCGTTCGCGTCCACTGCACTTGCGCCCGCAACGTTCACGATCGATTGCAGTTGCTGCTGCCAGGTCTTTGCCGTGTCGTCGGGAAACAGCGCGCGCGGCGCTTTCACCGGCTGCAGGGCGCCTTCGAGCATGATCGGCGGGATGATGCTCGGCGGTGTCGTCTGCGGCACGACGAAGCCGGGCGCGCTGATGTCCATCGGGCGCCGCCCGACGGTTTCGGAGAAATCGCGCGGCGCGAGTCGTGCCACGATCGACTCGAAATCCTCCCGCGTGCCTGTGCGGAATTCCCAGTAATAGTAGACCGGCAGCGTGACGCTGCCCGGCGCGTTCGGCGCGCTCGTCCATGCGGGCGTGAGCGCGGCGTTGACGTCCGGTGCGCCGCCGAGTCCGGCGAGCCGTCCCGCTTCGAAGGCCGGCACCACGCACGCGATGTACTCGGTGTTCTCCGTGAGCAACCGCGGCGACAGCAGACGCGAGACCGACAGCTCGGGACGCGTCGCCAGCACATCGCGCAGCGCGTCTTCGGTCGCGTCTTTTTCCCAGCCGAGCTGCGCGTGCGCCCACGCCCAAGAATCGACCAGATTCGGTAGCTCCTGCGACGGCACTGCGGGCGCGCCGATTTCGAGCACCGGCAAAAGCTCCGTGCGCGGCGGCCGCAGCCGCACGCCGTCCTGCTTGCGCACGACCACAAGCACGATCCACGGGCGCACGCGGCCCTGACCATCTGCAGCGGCCGGCGTGAACAGCCACGGCAAATCGGGATTGTCGAACTCGATCGCGGCGAGATCGTTCGACTCGTAGTTGTCCGTGCCGGCGGGCGGCTCGGTGCGCACGACTTGGCGTGGATCGATGCCGATCACGTCGGCGGGACCGAACAGCCGCACGCCGACCGACGCGGCGTCGATGTTGTTCACGCCGAGCGTGACGCCGAGCGGTGCCTGCGCCGGCAGCGGCGTTTTCAGCGGATCGGGCGTCGCGATGCGCGCTGCGAGCCCTTGTCGCACCCACGGCAAGAAGACGACGCTGGCGTCGCTCATGCCGGCTCCTTGATCTTCGCCAGCTCGAAGTCGTTGACGACCATGCTTCGACGTTGGAGCGCAGCGCTGCTGAGCGCTTCCGAGAAGGTGACGTCGCGCTTCGCATCAGGGAGCAGCGCGAGGTCGTCGGTCACGGCGGCGAAGCGCAGCGCCTCGACCTTGGCGAACGGCTGGACAGTTGCGCGCCGCTCCTCACGCCGCAGCGGGCTGCGCCCGGCCGCGCCGTGCATCGCATGCATCTCCAGGAGCGCTCGGCTCAGGACGTAGGTGGTTGTCATCGGCGGCGTCGGCACCGCTGCATTGCGATCGACGATGCGCGTCTCGTATTCGAGCGGCGAGGCGACGCCTTGCGCCAGCGCGAACGCGAACTTCGACGCGCCGATGCGCAGACCCGCCTGCATCGGCTCGAACGACGGGCTCGCGATCTTCTCGTCGTCGCTCATCTCGAAGAACTGCGCGGGCGCGAAATCGTCCTGCAAGTCGCTGGTCGACTCGTTGCCGGTACCGGTGCCGATCGCGACACGCGTGACCTGGAAGCGGCGCGCCCCGGCGATCGGCGAATCGTTGAACTTGTCGATGTCGCGCGTGAGATTCAACGGCACGACACTCTGGCGCACGGTGAGCGTCCCGAGCGGATGCACGCGCAACGTGCCGTCGGCCGCCGACTCCCGCAGCGAGACGATGCGCGTCTGGCCTTGCGGGAGCTCCGTCGTCCAGCTCTTGAGGTCGGCCAGCGCGGCGCGCAGTTGTGCGAAGGCGTCGATCGCGGCCGGCAGCGGCGGCGTCTGGCCGCTCACCAGCGTGAAGCTGACGCGCACCGTCACATCCCACCACAGGATCTCGAACGTGCACTTCGCGCGCACCGACAGCGGCAACGGGCCTTCGAGCGCGCCCTCGACCTTTACCTTGAACAGATTGGTCGAGCCTTTCTTGAGCTGCATGCCGGCGAAGAACTCGGCAAGAAAATGGAACGGCAGCAGCTGGATCAGCACGTCGAAGCCGACGTCGCCGGTGATGCTGAAGCCGGCAGCCGACGCATACAGGTGCGCGTGCGCGCCGAACTGCACGGTGTTCGACGTCAGAGCGAAGTAGGCGTCGCACGTAAGGCGCGGGTTGTCGCCGGTGGTCAAGCTCACCGAGAGCCGCTCCACCGTCGGGAAGCCGGCGGGCGGCGTGAAGCCGTGATGCAGGCCCCCGACCGCGAGCGCGAAGCTGCGCGGCGAAGTCCAGCGTGCGCGCAGGGCACCGCCGCCGGTCAAAGGGAACCGGCGCAGCAGACGCGAATCGACGAGCAGCGCATCGATCGCCGCGGTGCCCTGATCGAAATCGAAGATGCCGACGGCGTCGAGGTTGATCCGCAGCAGATCGTTGTCCATGCGCGGCAGAATCGCCGTGATGCGGCCAAGCACGACGAAGCGGTTGCGAGCGCCGAGCTCGACGATCAGACCGAGGTTCACTTCGATCAACGTCGGCACGCCCCACTGCAGCTGCACCATCAGGCCGAACAGGTAGCTGCCGCGCTTCGCCGGGAACACGCGGTCGATTGCCGCGAGGATCGTCGGTGCGTTCGCCACCGGATCTTTCGGGAACAGGATCGATTCGAGCGTATGGTTCTTGAGACCTGCACGCACCGCGTCTTCGTCGACGGTGCGATGGATCGCGATCAAGCCGCCGAGGCCGGTCAGACGCCAGCCGAGCGGCAGCTCCCACAAGGACCCGCCCGGCTTCGCGCTTTGCGCGGTGACGAGGATGATGAGCGAGTAGCCTTTGCTGCCGTCCGGCAGCCGCGTTGCGAGCAACCCGATCGCCTTCAGCGCGATGACGCCGGAGAGACTGAGCTCCATCACCCCGGCGTACTGATGCTTGCCCTCGTCGTGGAACAAAAAGCCGCCGCCCTTGACGCTCTTCGCGTCGACCGCTAGACCGATGCCTTTGGGCGGAATGAAGCCGATATCGACGTTGGCGAAATGCAAGTTCGCTTTCGAGCGGTCGTCGGGAAAATCCACGCCGAGCTTCATCCCGACGCGATCGATCGTCGCGACGACCGGCCCGATCTGCGTGCTGAACGACAGGGCGGCCTGAATCAGCGTCTCGGGCTCAGGCCCGGTGGTGTCGCGGTCGAGATTGAGCAGCACCTTCAGCAGGCGCACCGGGCCGATGCTCTTGCCGATCGGAATCTCCAGCGGAATGCCGCTGCCTTGCAGGCCGGTTGCGACGACCGGGACATTCGGAAAGTCGTTGCCGGCTTGCGCCCCGCTGCCGCTAGCGGTGTCGCCCGTGAGCGCGAGGGCTTTCTGAGAAGTCTGCGGTGAGCCACCGCGTGCCCCGACGAACGGCAGGTCGCCGGTGGTGAAGAAACCGTCACGCGAGGATGCGCCGACGCCGAAGCTGAACTCGACGCTCGTCTGCTTCGTCGGCAGCATCGACCCGATGAAATCGTCGAACGACGTACCGTCGAGCGCGAGCCGGCAATCGTAAAACGTGAGCTGCGCCCGCGCATCGTCCGGATCGAGCGTGCCGGATAGCACAATGCGGCCGATGTCGAAGCCGTTGTCCTCGCCGAATGAGAGGAACCGGAAGCGGCGCTCGCCGGGCGGCATCGGTTTCGAGGCGAGCGCGACGCCGACGTGCACTCTCGGATCCGCATTCGGACTGTCGATGCGGAAGTTGTCGTCCTTGCCGCCGAGCTGGATGCTGAACGGCGCGTCGAAGGTCGCGTCCGCCTGCGCTGTCCAGACCCCGCCCGGATCGACGGTGAACTTGAACGTGCTGCCGCCGAGCGAGATGAACAGTCCTTTGCCGCCGTGCTCTTCGGGCACCCACGCGAGCGAGAAGCGCAACGCGCCTTCGACTTTGATCGCCTTGTTCTGAAACGAGTGCGGCAATGCACGGACCTGCACCGACAGCATGCGCTGCGACACATCATCTGCGGCCGGTGCGGCCAACTGCTCCGGCGAGAGCGCTCCAGCCGGCTGATCGAAGCCGTAGAACATCTTGAAGTGACCGTCGTCGAGCGGCTCGGTATCGAGACCGATCTCGCGCTCCGAATGGCCGATGAACGCGAACACGCCGGCCAGCTGCTGGAAGGTCGAGTCCGACCACTTGCGCGCGTCGGCTTCGGTTTGCATCGACGGACCTTTGAGCAGCGTGACCGGTGCCAGCGCGAATTTGACGAGCGCCTTCAGCGTGCCGTAGAAGCGCTTTGCCGCGGTGCCCTGAGGACCGTACAACGTCATCGGCTCGGTACTGAAGCGCGCGAACTCCATCCACACGTACAAGTGGAACCAGCGATCGCGCACGTAGTTGCTGGCGAGCAGATCGATCAGCGTCTGGAAGGTCTCTTCGGCGGTCGCTTCCGCACCGAGATCGATGGCGTCGATCACGGAGCGGATTCCTTCGTACAGCTGCCTCACGTCCGCGATGACGCCGATCCACGCTTCCAGACCTGGATTGGGTTTGCTGACGTAGTCCTTGAGGCCGCTCAACGTGAGCTTCGGAAACTCGGGCGTCTTCTTGACGTCGAGCCCCATGTCGTCGCAGATCGCCTTGAACGCACGATCCTCGCCGAGCTTTTCGCCCACCCAGTCGGCGAAATCGATGATCACGCCCCCGACTTTCTGCAGGAACGTCTTGGATTCCTTCTTTTCGGTGTCGTCGGCCATGATCGCAAACGTGATCAGAACGCAGGCGGTTGCATCGGCGCCAGTTCGGGACGCACTTCTTCGGCGTGACCATCGAGCGAAGCGCGCTGCACGAGATACGGCAGCACCGCCGGCGCTGTGCCGGGCGCCGCGTTGGGATCGGGCAGCGCGGTGTAGACCTCGTGCACCGCGGTCAGATCCGTCGCGCGCTCGAAGCGCACCAGCGCAAAGTTCGAGCGGAACAGAATCTGGCGCGAATGGCGCAGCTTGTCGAACTGATCCATGTGGCGCGCGGCGATCGTTGCATACGCCATCAGCTCTTTACCCGGTTCGGCGTGATTCGCGAGAATCGCTTGCACGCGCGTTTCGGGCGGGTCGAGCGCGCGTAGCTGCCCCGGCGGCGGACGCTGTGATTCCGGCCGGATATCGAGCGTTGGCTTCAAGCGCCACGACCAGTCCGGCAGCTTGGCCGGATCCACCGTCGTTCCCTCGGGCCAGCCGAACGTCGGCATCAGCATCGGCGA
>Ga0070681_10008211_pt1 | contig 10215 bp, 8 predicted proteins | sample KBSC83BmetaG_FD_65650 | JGI IMG/M metagenome (GOLD analysis project Ga0070681, IMG submission 65650) | Corn rhizosphere microbial communities from Kellogg Biological Station, Michigan, USA - KBS C8-3B metaG | ecosystem: Host-associated > Plants > Roots > Rhizosphere | place: USA: Michigan...
GGCGCGAGCGAGACGCCGAACAGACCGCTCGCGCCCGTGAAGTCGCGCGCCCAGATCGCGTGTCCCGGATCGTCGGGAAGCGCTGGATAGTGCACGCGCGCGACCTCCGGCTGCTCGCGCAGCCACTCGGCCACTCGCATCGCGTTGCGCTGGTGACGCTCCATCCGCACGCCGAGCGTGCGCAGCCCGCGCAGGGCGAGGTAGGCATCGTCGGGGCTCACGCAGAATCCCAGCTCGGCCACCGTCGACCGAAGCTGCTCGTAGAGCGGCTTCGTCGTCGTGATCGACCCCATCATCACGTCCGAGTGGCCGCCGATGTACTTGGTCACCGCCTGAATCGACACGTCCACGCCGTGCGCGAAAGCGGAGAAGAAGAACGGGCTCGCCCACGTGTTGTCCATCATCACGGTGATTCCCGCCGCGTGCGCGGCCGCGACGATCGCGGGCACGTCCTGCACCTCGAAGGTGATCGAGCCCGGTGACTCCAGAAAGACGACGCGCGTGTTGGGGCGAAAGAGATCGCCGATCGCGCCAGCAACCAGCGGGTCGTAGTACGTCGTCTCGACACCGAAGCGCGCAAGCGTCGAGTTGCAAAAGGTGCGCGTGGATGCATACGTGGTGTCGACCATGAGCACGTGGTCGCCGCGCTGCACGAGCGCGAGCAGTGCCGTGGTCGCCGCCGCGAGCCCCGATGGCAGGAGCATCGCGCGATATCCGCCCTCGACGTCCGCGATTGCCTGCTCGAGCGCGAACGTCGTCGGGGTGCCGAGCTGGCCGTAGCGCACGACGTCGAACCGCGTGGCCGGATCACGCGATGTCTCGTATTGCGCGACGGTGGGAAAGAGGATGGTCGACGCGCGATACACCGCGGGATTCACGGCACCGTGCCGGCTGACCGGATCGCCGGCGGTGTGGGCGAGGATCGTGTCCTTCGCCAACTTCGTCGCGGGCGCCTCGCGCGTGAGAGAAATCATCGGCGTGCTCAGTGCTGTCGCAGCAGGTCGAGACGATTACCGGCGGCGCGAGCGCCCGGTGCGCCCATCGCGCCGAGCACGCCCGCGTACTCCTTCCACGCCCAGATATTCCGCTCGCGCCGCTCCGTGCGCTCCGCCAGCAGCTCGGCCGCCACCTCGAAACGTTTCGCGCGCCGTGCCGCATCGATCAACAGTTGGTCGAACAGGTCACGCTGCGCGTGGCTGCCGCCGATCTGCCTGAAGCGGTGCCGCACCGGCATGAGGAGCTGCACCACCTCGTCGTAGCTCCCCGCGCGATGCGCCCGCACCGCGCGGGCGAGCGGAAGCCCGACGTCCGACATCACCGAGGCCTCGGTGCCGCCGTCCGTGCTCGCGAAGCGCTCGCACGACTCGATGAACCGCTCCACGCCCACGGCGTCGCCCACGGCGGCGATCGCCATGAGATAGTGCAAGTCGACGAACACCAGCGCGTGATCGTTCACGTGCGTGCGCGCACGCACCGCCAGCTCCCTCCATCGCGAACTCACGTCCACGTCCGCCTGCTCGAGTCGCCAGAGCATCGACACGGCGTTGGCCACATCGAGATACTCGTCGCTCGATTGCGGGCGAATCTCGCGATCGTAGAGCTCGAGCACACGATCGTAGCGCTCGAGGTCGAGCTCGAAGAGCGCCTCGTGCCAGCGCAGGTGAAAGGTGAAGTTGTTGCACTTCGACCAGTTGCCGGAGACGCCCGTGATCCACGCCAGCCCGTCGTGCAGGCGCCCCTGCATCTCGGTGACGTGCGCGACGGCGTGCGCGGCCCAGATGTCGCTCGGGTTGATGTCCACGGCGCGCCGGCCCATCCCCTCCGCCGCCGCGTAGTCGCCGGTCTCCTCGAGTGCGTACGCGTAGCACCCCAGCATGAATCCGTATCCCGGCACCTCGGCGCTCCAGGCCGGAAGCGCGCGCGCGACGGTCTCGTGCATGCGCGCGCTCTCGCCGAGGTACGACAGTACGAATTGCGAGACCTTGAGCGCCACGAGATCGCGTGGATTCTCGGCGAGCGCCGCATCCCAGTGCCGGACCGCGCCGCGCATGTCACCGCCCGACCACGACGCGAGCGCAGCAAGGTGCGACCGCTCGCGCGCCGTGAGATCGGAGGGATGCACGGCGGCCGACGCCGCGCGGCGCAGCGCGTCCGCCGCGTTCTGAAATCCCGACCGCTTGCTGGACAGCATGTGGAGGTAGCCATCGAGGCAGTGGCCGAGCACGCACGAGGGATCGGAATCGAGAAGCGCGCCGAGCCGGTCGCGCGCATCGACGCGCGCGCCGAGATAGGCGCTCACGGCGGCATCGAACCGGCGGGCGCTCTCCGCGCTCGCGGCGACGATCGGTTGGTCCTGCGCATCCCTGAATGTCGGCATCGTGTCGCTCGCTGCTACGCCGGCTCCGTGATCCAGTAGCGGACGACGGGGTCGCCGGTGTTCACCACCTTGTGCGTCCAGATCAGCCCCGCGATGCCGCTGCCCGGCGCGCACATACGCTCGACGACGTCACCGAACACGTTGCGGATCACGGCCACCTCCTGTCCCGTGCTGATCTGGTCGCCAATCCGCACGCCGACGTGAACCAGTCCCGCGCGCGCGGCCCGCAGCACAATTCTATCACGCGCGCTGATCCGCGGTCCATTCACCGGCGGACCGCCGTCGATCATTCCAAGATAGCGCATGATGTTCTGCACGCCCTGGAGGTGCGTCTGGACGTCCGCCTCCTCGAGCGTTCCGTTGCCGCCGCTCTCGCCGAGGATCGAGACGACGCCGTTGCGCGTGGCGGAGAAGTTGAGCGAGCCGGGGAAGGGTGGAATCGTGCCGTCGGGGGTCGCGAGGGAGATGAGCGATGGCGTGTACGCGCGCGCCAGCGCCTCGCCCTTCTCGTCGAGCTCCCGCCGTCCCGTGAGCGCGTAGCCGGCGAACGGGAGGAGCAGCTCACCGAGGTCGCCCGCGTGCAGATCGATGTGATACTCGGAGGCGGCGATCACCTCGCGCAGGAGCACGTCGGCGAGAATCTCGGAGATCGAGCCGTCCTTTCGTCCCGGGGCGATGCGATTGAGGTTGAGCCCGTCCAGCGGCGATACGAATCCGGCGCGATGCTCGAACATGCGCATGTTCGTCACCGGCACCACGATTACGGCGCCGCGCAGCGTGTCGGGCTGGATCGTCCCGAGCAGTCGCATCGCGGCGTCGATGGGCGCGTACTCCGCCGCGTGCACGCCGGCGGTGATACAGAGCGTCGGTCCATCGGTGCGTCCGTTGATGAGCACGAGCGGCACGCGGAGCGGACCGGCGGGGGTCTCGCCGATGGTCAGCCATCCCTGGGTTCGCTCGCCCTGCCTTGCCGCAATTTCTCGAATCTGCAGTCGCGCCGGCATCTTGGGGATCAGCGCGCCGTTTTCGCCGTGGCGACCGCGCCGTCGGCGAGCGAGTGGTACGCGCGGGCCAACCGGCGAACGCCCTCGTCGATCTCCTCGATCGAGGCATGGCTGAACGCGACCCGCACGTGATTGCGCGGCTGCTCGATGTCCGATCGCGCGAAGAACTTGGTGCCGGCGATGATGGTGACGCCGGCCTCGCCCGCGCGCTGGGTCAGCTCCTCGCCATCGATCTCCGCGGGGAGCGTGAGCCAGAGATAGTAGCCGCCGCTCGGCGCGCGGAAGGTGACATCCGGGAGCTCGCGATGGACGGCCGCCACCATGCGGTCGCGGTGCAAGCGGTAGGTGTCCTGCACGCGGATCGTGTGTGGCGCGAGGCGGCCGGCGGTGCAGAACTCGACCACGACTCGCTGGGTGAGTGGGCAGGAGCCGGCATCGGACTTGAGCTGCGCCATGCGCGCGAGCAGTGGCGTCGCGCCCGCAGCCCAGCCTACGCGAAGTCCGGGGGCGAGCAGCTTGGAGAAGGTGCCGAGGTGCACGACGATGTCGTCTTGGTCGAGCGCCTTGAGCGTCGGCACCGGCTCGCCCTCGAAGCGCACGCTCCGGTACGGACTGTCGTCGATGACCGGAATGCGATGGCGGACGGCGAGGTCGAGGAGCGCCTGCCGCCGCGCGAGGGGCATCGTGGCGCCGGTGGGATTGTGAAAGTCCGAGATGTTGTAGATGAACCTGGGGAGCGGCCGGCGATCGCGTGACAGCTGCTGCAGCAGATCATCGAGCGCGGCGACGTCCATGCCGTCGTGATCCTGGGGGATCTCGAGGAATTGCGCGCCGAAGCTGCGGATGATCGGGATGGCGCTGAAGTAGGTCGGACTAGTGACCACCACCGAGTCTCCCTCATCCACGAGCGCCCGGCACACGAGCTCGATGGCGTGCTTCGCACCGTTGGTGACGAGCACGTTGTCCGCGGACACGTGCGCGCCATCGGTGGCGAGGTACTCGGAGATCCACTGTCGGAGCTCGGGGAGGCCGGCGCGCGGCGCGTACTGGAGCGTTTCGGGGCGGAATCTCGAGAGCGCGTTTTCGGCTTCGCCCGTGAGGTCGGGGAGAACGCCGGGGAAGGCGTGCCCGGAATCGAACGAGATTCGGTCGGCGTGTGCGGGCGCCGGCATGGTGGACGACAGATGGCTGGCGCGACGCGCGAACGAGAGCGATTGCATCCCCCGGACTCCGGGCGCAAGGTCAGGTCACTATTTGTACGGACAAAAGAGCGACCGTAATATGTATGGACATATCAATTCCGGTCAAGGCTATTCTCGAACCAGGCTCGTGACGTACGTGAAGCGGTCCCCCGGATGGACCGCACTCGACAGCTCGATGAGCGTGTCGTCCTCCCGATAGTACCGGCGTGTCGCCTTGAGCGCCGGACTCCCGGCGTCCGCGCGCAGCAGCTTCGCCTGCTTCTTCCCGAGCTGGATCGCCTCGATGCTCTGCTCGATGCGCGCGATGCGAATGCCATAGGTACGCTCGAGCATCGCCGAGATGGGGCCCGAGACGTTTTTCAGGTGCTTGTCGATGTCGGGGAGGCCGGCGTCGACATAGGCGGTGGTCATGCAGATCGGGCGCGGATCGTTCGGCACCGTACGCAGGCTGTCCAGCCGCAGCCACGCATGTCCCTCGCGGCATTCGAGGAGCGATGCCAAGGGGGTATCGCAGATAACCCGCGTCTCCGACAGGATCTCGATCCGCGTCTCGTCGGCGTATTGCAGCAGGTCTCCGATCGAGTTGGTCGGCTGCCGGTAGCTCACGGGCGGCGTCTGAGCGATCACCTTGGTCCCGGTGCGACGTCGGCGCGAGATGAGCCCGGCATCGCGCACGCGGCGCAGCGCCTCGCGCACGGTGGACCGGCTGATGTCGTACTTCTCGCAGAACTCCATCTCGGTGGGAAGCAGGCTTCCCACCGGATAGCGGCCGGCCGCGATCCGCGCCATGAGTTCGTCGGCGATCTGCTGGTAGCGCGGAAGATCGGAGGAGCCGTTGTCGCGGGACGGTCGCTTGGGCGGACGACGCGTTTTCATGGTCGACTGTCTGATTCCGGAAGTGCCCGGTCACGCCGGGCAACAATGTGAGCGATCGTCGTTCGAGTCATCCGGTCAGCTCGCCGGAGTCCTGCGCGTCACGTCGTCACCAGCTCGTGGTGCAGAATCTTCGAAAGAAATTCGCGCGCCCGCGCGCTGTGCGGCTCGACGAAGAACGAATGCGTCTCGCGGTCCTCGACGATCCGTCCCCGGTCCATGAACAGCACGCGGTCGGCGATCTGGCGCGCAAAGGCCATCTCGTGTGTCACGACGATCATCGTCATCCCCTGCCGCGCGAGTGAGACGATGACCTCGAGCACCTCGCTGATCATCTCCGGATCGAGCGCCGATGTCGGCTCGTCGAAGAGCATCGCGACCGGATCCATGGCGAGGGCGCGCGCGATCGCGATGCGCTGCTGCTGTCCGCCCGACAGCGCGGACGGATACTTGCACGCCTGATCGGCCAGCCCCACGCGCTCCAGCAGCACCATCGATCGTTCCTCGGCGGCGCCGTGGCTGCGGCCGAGCACCGTGCGCTGCGCGAGATTGACGTTTTCGAGCGCGGTGCGATGCGGAAAGAGCTCGAAGCTCTGGAACACCATGCCCACGCGCGTGCGGAGCGCGGAGAGGTCAGTGCCGCGGGCGGCCACCGACACGCCATCGACGATGATCTCGCCTTCATCGATGGTCTCGAGCTGATTGATGCAGCGAATGAGCGTGCTCTTGCCGGAGCCCGACGGTCCGCAGACGACGACGACGGATCCCGTGGCGACCGACGCCGAGCATTGGTCGAGGACGCGAAAATCGCCGAAGCTCTTCGTGACGTTCCGAATCTCGATCATCGCGCTCCTTCGCCGGACCAGGTGGGTCTGACACCTTGCCAAATGTACGGACAAAGGTACACATAACATCGGCCGTTTCCCGGGGCCGTGTCAAGACAATGGTAGCGGAGAGAGACGATGGGTAGATGGCGGTCGAAGATGTGTGTGCGGACGGCGGCGGCGATCGCGGCGCTCGCCTGGCTCGGTGCTGCCGCGAAGCTCGCCGCGCAGGCTGCGCCGGACGACTCGGCGACGCTGCTCGTGCCCGCGCGCGTGTTCGACGCGCCGCGCGGCGTCACGCACGAGGGGTGGGCGGTGCTCGTGCGCGGCGACAGCATCGCCGCGGTGGGACCGAGGGCGAGTATCGACGCGCCGCCACACACACGCGAGATCGCGCTCCCCAACACCACGCTCCTCCCCGGGTTGATCGAGGGGCACGGGCATCTCTTCCTGCATCCGTACGCGGAAACGCCGTGGGCCGATCAGGTGCTCAAGGAGCCGCTCGCGCTTCGGGTCGCGCGAGCGACCGTGGCCGCGCGGCGTACGCTCGAGGCGGGCTTCACCACCGAGCGCGATCTGGGAACCGAGGGCGCGGGATACGCCGACGTCGGACTCAAGCAGGCCATCGACCAGGGGATCATCCCCGGGCCGCGAATGCTCGTCGCCACGCGCGCGATCGTCGCCACCGGCACGTACGGGCCGGGCGGATTCGATCCGCGATGGCAGGTGCCGCAGGGTGCGGAAGAGACGGACGGTGTCGACGGAATCATTCACACCGTGCGTAGCCAGATCAGCAAGGGTGCCGACTGGATCAAGCTGTACGTGGACTACAGCGGCGGCCCGGGTGGCGAGACCGAGCCGACATTTTCGCTTGAAGAGCTCAAGGCAGCGGTCCAGACGGCGCACGACGCGGGGCGTCTCGTCACCGTGCACGCCCGAAGCGATGAGGGCGTGCGGCGCGCCATCCTCGCCGGCGTCAACACGGTGGAGCACGCGGACCTCGTATCGCCCGCAGTTTTTCGGCTCATGGCGCAGCGCGGAATCCCGCTCTGTCCGACTCTATCGGGAACGGAAGTGGGCTACATTCGCAACGGATGGCACAAGGGCACCGATCCGTTGCCGGCGCCGGTGGCGCTCAAGCACCGCACCTTCCGCGACGCACTTGCCGCCGGCGTGACGATCTGCAATGGCAGCGACGTCGGCGCGTTCCCGCACGGCGACAACGCGCGCGAGCTCGAGCTCCTGGTGGAGTACGGGATGACCGCCGTGCAGGCGCTGCAATCAGCGACGATCGTCGACGCTAAAGCCTTTCATCTCGGCGATCGCGGAAGTATCGCGCCCGGATTGCTGGCCGATCTCGTGGCGGTGACGGGCGATCCGACGCGCGACATCCACACGCTTCACAGCGTCGCTTTTGTCATGAAAGGCGGCGTAAGCGTCCCAATCGCTTCCACTTCCGGGGAGCGATAACCGCATTCCCGGCCGGCCCCGGCTCAACGGAAAATTCCGAAGTGTCCGAGCAGCCACCACAGGATGATGAACACGAGAACGGTGGTGAAGCATCCGCCGCCGAGTTTCTTCGCGCCGTAGCCGGCGGCGAGGCCGCGTAGGATCTTGCTCATGTTGTACTCCGTGGAGATTGGGAAGTCGGGGCCGCCCAATGTCTCTCGGCGGCCGTCGCTCCTCATGCCGTACGCATGATGTCGGTCACGGGTGTCAGTGGCGCGACGAGCGCCGGTGACGTTGACTTAGCAAACGGTTCAAGCGATTGCGACATTCTCAATCTCATCGAAATGCTTCTGACCATCAGCACCACGCATCACCCGGCCACCGATCTCGGATACCTGCTGCACAAGAATCCGGCTCGCCCGCAGAGTTTCGAACTCTCTTTTGGGCGTGCGCACGTAGTGTATCCGCAAGCATCCGACGCGCGATGCACCGCCGCGCTCGTGCTCGACGTCGACCCGGTTGGGCTCGTGCGCGGACAGGGCGGCCGCAATAGCGACGGAGGGCTCCTCACTCAGTACGTCAACGACCGTCCATATGTCGCGTCCTCGTTTCTGAGCGTCGCGATCGCCGACGTTTTTGGAACCGCGATGGCCGGGCGGTGCAAAGAACGGCCGCAACTTGCGGATACCCCGATACCGCTCGAGATCCGCCTGTGCGTGGTGCCGTGTCGCGGCGGAGAGGAATTCCTTCGCAAGCTGTTCGAGCCACTCGGATACTTCGTCTTTACCGAGCAGCAACCACTCGACGTGACGATGCCAGGGTGGGAATCGAGCCGTTACTTCCCTGTCACGTTAAAGGCGGAGAAACGCCTGTCCGAGCTACTCACTCATCTTTACGTGCTCATCCCAGTGCTCGACGATGAGAAGCACTATTGGGTGGGTGACGACGAGGTCGAGAAGCTCCTGCGCCACGGCGAAGGCTGGCTCGCCGCGCATCCCGAGCGCGAGATAATCACTCGGCGATATCTCAAACATCAACGCTCACTGGTGCGCGACGCGATCTCGCGACTCGTATCCGAAGAGGAGCCGGACGCGGACGACTCGGCGACCGGGCAACGCGATGCCGAAGAGGGCGCGCTCGAGCGGACGCTCAGTCTCAACGAGCAGCGCATGGCAACGGTGCTTGGGGCGTTGCGCGCGAGCGATGCGACGTCCGTACTGGACCTCGGATGCGGAGAGGGACGGCTGCTTCGGCTCTTGCTCGCCGATCGACAGTTCTCGCGCATCGTAGGGATGGACGTCTCGTACCGCGCGCTCGAGATCGCGAAGGATCGATTGAAGCTCGATCGAATGCCGACAAAGCAGCGAGAGCGCATCGACCTGATACATGGCTCACTGATGTATCGTGATCAGCGGCTCGCGGGATACGACGTCGCGGCGGTAGTCGAGGTTCTCGAACATCTGGACACCCCACGGCTCGCCGCTTTCGAGCGGGTGCTCTTTGGTTTCGCGCGCCCAACAACGGTTGTGCTTACGACCCCTAACGCCGAATACAACGTGCGGTGGGAGACGCTGCCTGCGGGCCACTTCCGGCATCGCGACCATCGATTCGAATGGACACGCGGTCAATTCCAGCGTTGGGCCTCCGAAATTGGCGAACGATTCGGCTATTCAGTGCGATTCGCGCCCGTGGGGCCGGTCGATGCGGACGTCGGGTCGCCCACGCAGATGGGGATTTTCACGATCGCCTCTCCATCCGCATAGATGAAGCTGACGATTCCGGAACTGTCGCTCGTCGTGCTGGTCGGACCCTCGGGGTGCGGCAAGAGTACCTTCGCGCGCGCGCACTTCGCCCCTTTTGAAACGCTCTCGTCGGACTTCTGTCGAGGGCTCGTCTCCAACGATGAGAACGATCAAGCGGCGACCAAGCTCGCGTTCGAGACGCTGCACTTCATCGGTGCGAAGCGGCTCGAGCGCGGACTCCTGACGGTGGTCGATGCGACGAACGTGCAGTCGGAGGCGCGGAAGCCGCTCGTCGAGCTCGCGCGGCGATTCCACGTGCTGCCGGTGGCGATCGTGTTCGACCTGCCGGAGAAACTGTGCGAGGCGCGAAACAAGGACCGCCCTGACAGGAATTTCGGCGCCCACGTGATCCGGCAGCAGCGAAGCCAACTTCAGCGGTCTCTACGCAACCTACAGCGGGAAGGCTTTCGGCACGTACACATCCTGCGCTCGGAAGAGGACGTCGCCGCCGTCGAGATCGAGCGCCAGCTCCTGTGGAACAATCGAAGGACCGATCACGGTCCGTTCGACATCATCGGCGACGTGCATGGATGCGCAGCCGAGCTGGAAGAGCTGCTGTCGACACTTGGCTATGCAAACGACGGCAACGGTGAGTGGCGCCATCCGGAGGGTCGCAAGATCATCTTCGTCGGGGACCTGGTCGATCGCGGTCCACGCGTTCCTGATGTGCTGCGTACCGCGATC
>Ga0070681_10008213_pt1 | contig 10215 bp, 12 predicted proteins | sample KBSC83BmetaG_FD_65650 | JGI IMG/M metagenome (GOLD analysis project Ga0070681, IMG submission 65650) | Corn rhizosphere microbial communities from Kellogg Biological Station, Michigan, USA - KBS C8-3B metaG | ecosystem: Host-associated > Plants > Roots > Rhizosphere | place: USA: Michigan...
ACGCGGCGGATCGTGCGCAGCAGGTGGACGTCGTCGTTCGTCCCGGTGAGGACGCCGATCACGACGCCCGCGGCCGACGCGAGCAGCGCGACGGCGAAGGCCTGACCGTAGGAGTCCAGCTGGATCGCGCGATGGTCGATCGCCGCGGCCGCCCTGATCATGAACGCGTCCAGGAACAGGATCAGGATGAAGTCGAGCGCGAGCGTAAAGGGCAGCCGCAGCGCCGCGACCACCGGCGGGAGCACGGCGTTCAGCACCGCCACGACGGCCGCGGTCACGAGCGCCCCGGCCGCCGACGGGATCGTGACCCCCGGGACCAGGGACGCGGCGACGAGCAGCGATGCGGCGGCGGTCAGCCACGACACGAGCAGCCCGACCACCGTCAGACGCGGGCGGTCCGGCTCCCAGCGCAGCTTGGCGCCGTAGGCAGGCGCGCTGGCCCGGGCGGTCGTGGACGGGCCGTCGGTCATCAGACCTGGGACGGTCGCGCCCGCCACGGCGGGACGCATCGTCCCGATGGGACGACCAGGCCGCCGCGCCGTTTCATCCGCCCGGCATGACAGGGGCCGGGACCGTCCGCCCTACGCTCGGCCCCGACCGAGGGAGGACGAGAGATGAACGCGCAGGCTGCCATAGATACAACCCCGGGCCGGATCTCGAGCCCCATGTCGGGCTGGGTGCGCTTCGCCGCCATCCTGCTGGTCCTGGCGGGGGCGATGAACGTCATCCATGGATTCACGCTCCTCGACCACAAGCACTTCGTCGCGAACCAGCTCGACTTCGCGAACTTCACGTTCTGGGGTGTGGTGTTCCTGATCGCCGGCGCCGTCCAGATCGGGGCCGGAGTCGCGGTATTCGGGCGCCGCCTGATCGGCTATCAGGTCGGCGTCGTCCTGGCCGTGATCGGAATCGTGATCTGGTTCCTGATGATCTTCGGCGCACCCTTCGGCGCGATGATCGGGATCATCGTCAACCTGTGCGTCCTGTACGGCCTCACGGTCGGCGCGATGGACGACTGGTCGTAGCTACACCGCCTTCAGGCCGGCGAGATAGACCAGCACGGCCTGGACGCGCCGGTTGGCCTCGGCCGACTCCGCCAGCTCGAGCCTGCCGAAGATCGCGTTGATGTGCCGCTCAACCGCCCGGGTCGTGATGAAGAGCGACCGCGCGATCGCGGCGTTGCTGCGCCCCTCGGCGATCATCCCCAGGATCTCGCGCTCCCGCGGCGTCAGCTTGTCCACCCGCGAGCCGGCGCTGCCGGACTGGGCGCCGACGAGCCGCTCGACGATGTGGGGGTCGACGACGGAGCCGCCCTCTGCGACCTCGTGGAGCGCGCGGGCCAGCTCGCCCTCGTCCTTGAGCCGTTCCTTCAGCAGGTAGGCGCGCCGGTCGGATCCGCCCTCGAGCAGCGCCACGGCATAGAGCGGCTCGGCGTGCTGGCTGAGCACGACGACGCCGATGCCGGGGTGCGACTGGCGCAGCTCCCGCGCGAGCCGGATGCCCTCGTCGGTGTTCGTCGGGGGCATCCGGATGTCCGTGAGGACGACATCCGGCTGCACGGCATCGACGGTCGTGCGCAGGTCCTCGAGATCGGCGCACGTGGCGACGACATCGACCTCCTCGAGCTCCTCGAGGGCACGCATGATGCCCTCGCGGGCCAGGTAGCTGTCCTCGCCCAGCACGATGCGAAGCGCGGTCACGTCCACCTCCCACGACCGTCGGTTCGGGCAAACATAACCCGTGCCCGCGAGTGATGCCACCCTTCCGGGCCAACCTGACGGGTTCCGCCAATTTGGCAGCTTCACTGTGGTGCTATCCGAACGTCACTGTGGTGTTATCCGGCCTATACCGGACGGCGGGATGTGCGTATCGTGCGGGGCTCTGCCCTGAAGTACATCGGGGCCAGCGTGGCGGATACGGAAACCTGGGGAGGGCGTATTTCCGCGGTGAGGCCTAAAGGCGCCGACTCTGGCGCGAGATCGTCGACCCATCGCCGCGCTTCGCGCGGAGGCCGCGCGGTCGAACTGGCGGCGGTCGGCCCGGCTGAGCAGACCAGCCCGGCGCCGCCGCCGTTCGACGTCATCGACTCGAAGGTGCGTGTCCCGCAGGTGGCCGAGGGCAGCGTGTCGCGCGTCGGCCTGGTGAACCGGCTGCGCACGACGACGACCACTCCGGTGGTGCTCGTCGCGGCGCCGGCGGGATACGGCAAGACGACCCTGCTCGCGCAATGGGCGGCCCGCGACGAGCGGCCCGCGGTGTGGGTCACGATCGACGAGCGGGACAACGACCCGCTCGTTCTGGTGCGGCACCTTGCCGTGGCGCTGGGCGGTGCCCGGCCCGTGCCGCCGTCCCTGCTCGAGGCGCTCGGGACGCCGGGCGCCTCGGTGTGGGCACGGGCGCTGCCGCGGCTGGTCGCGGCAATCGAGTCCGGCCGGGACGCGTTCGTCATGATCCTGGACTGCGCGGACCGTCTCCACGAGCGCGAGGCGCTCGACGCGGTCGAGACGCTCGCCGCGCATGTCCCCGAGGGGTCAATTCTGGCGCTCGCGGGGCGCGCGGCGCCCGCACTCCCGATCGGGCGCATGCGCGCGCACGGCCGCGTGCTCGAGATCGAGGCCGATGCGCTCGCGCTCAGCCGGCGGGAGGCGACGCTCCTGCTCCGCGGTGCGGGAGTCGATCCCAGCGACGACGAGGTGCGCTACCTCGTCGAGCAGACCGAGGGATGGCCCGCCGGCCTCGTCCTTGCCGCTCGCTGCATGCAGCGGCCCAACCGGCGCCTGGATGAGCCGCTCGAGCTGGCGGGCGACGACCGCTACCTCGCGGACTACGTCCGCGGAGAGCACCTTGCCGACCTCGACGCGGAGACGCTGACGTTCCTGCGCCGCTCGGCCGTGCTCAGCCGCATGTCCGGCCCGCTGTGCGACGCCGTGCTCGAGACCTCCGGCTCGGGGAGGCGGCTGGGCGCGATCGACCGGTCGAACCTCTTCGTCGTCCCGCTGGACACTTCGGGGAAGTGGTACCGGTACCACCACCTGTTCCGCGATGTCCTTTTGCGGGAGCTGGAGGACACGGAGGCGGAGCGGATCCCGGAGCTGAACGAGCGCGCGGCGGACTGGTTCGAGGCGCACGGCGACATGGAGGCCGCGCTCGACCCCGCGGCCGCCGCCGGCGACGTCGACCGGGTGGCACGGATCCTGGGATCGATCGCCCTTCCGGCCCTGAGCAGCGGCCGGGCCGGCTCGGTCGAGGAGTGGCTGGACCGGTTTCCCGGCCGCGACGACCTCGACCGGCACCCCGGGGTCGCCACCCTGGGCGCGTGGGTGCATGAAGTGCGCGGAAATTCGGAGGAGGCACACCGGTGGTTGCGGGCGGCCGAGGGCGGCACACCCGACGCCGAGATGCCGGACGGCTGCCTCTCGGCGCGGCCGTGGACGGCCGTGGTGCGGGCGGCCATGTGCAGCCACGGCGCCGACCGCATGCTGGCCGACGCGGAGTCGGCGCTGGCCGACCTGCCGACCGACAGCCGCTGGTATCCGATCGCGCTCCTCCTCCGCGGAGCGGCGCTGAACCTGCTCGGCGAGATCGACGAAGCGGACGTCGTCCTCGCCGACGCGGCTCGCGCGGCCGGCTGGGCCGGCGCGACCGACGTCCAGATCCTCGCCATCGGCGAACGGGCGATGCTGGCGTCGGCCTGCGGCGATCACGGCACGGCCGAGACGCTCGCGGAGGAGGGGCGGGAGCTCGTCTACGAGGACCGGCTGGACACGTATGCGACCAGCGCCGCCCAGCTGGCGGCCGCGGCCCGCGCCGGCCTGCGCCGGTGCCGCTGGGACCAGGCCCGGGCCGACCTGAGCGTCGCCGAGCGCCTCACGGCGGAGCTGGGCGAGGCGCTGCCCTGGTTCGCCGTGCAAACGCGCATGGAGCTCGCCCGGGCGCACCTGACGCTGCGCGACGCCGAAGGGGCCGGCGCCCACCTCGGCGAGGCCACGGAGATCCTCGCCCGCCACCCGCATCTGGGGCTGCTCGAGCGCCAGGCCAATGACCTGCGAGACGAGATCGCGTCCACCCGCGAGGTGGGCGACTTCACCGGATCGGGGCTGACGGCCGCCGAGCTGCGGCTGCTCCCGCTGCTCGCCACCCACCTGTCGTTTCGCGAGATCGGCGAGCGCCTGTTCGTCTCCCGCAACACGATCAAGACGCAGGCGATCTCCGTGTACCGCAAGCTGGGCGTCTCGAACCGCAGCGCCGCCATCGAGCGCGCGGCCGAGATCGGCCTCGTCGACCCCGCCGCGCCCGCGGGCGCCGGCGGTCTCAGCGCGACCGCGTGACGGCGACGGGTCTGTCGCTTCACCCGCAAGGGGCGATGCGCCGGAGGCCCGGAACGCCTGCAATCGTGGTAGAGCTGTGGACGACTACACCGACACGCTGCGAAGGCTCTCGATTCGCGACGACGCGTACGTCGAGTTGCTCTCGGACGACCAGAAGAATGTCGAGGCGTCGGGCTTTGATCGCAAGACGCATGCCCTCGTCCAGCTCGGCGCGATGGTCGCGATCGATCCCGCGCCGCCCTCGTATATGCGCCTGATCGACGTGGCGCTCGAGTGCAACGCGAGCCGGGACGAGATCGTCGGGACGCTGATCGCGGCCATGCCGGCCGTCGGCGCCGCGCGGGTCGTCTCGGCCGCCCCGAAGCTCGCGCTCGCGCTCGGCTACGACGTCGCGGCGGCGCTCGAGGAGCTCGGCGACGGCCGCAAGCCGCGGTGAGCGGCCGCGTGCGCACATGGTCCTGACGCTCGCCATCATCCTCGCTCTCGTGCTGCCGCATCCGGCCAACATCGTCGTGCTGGTGCTCGGCGCGATCGGCGAGGCCGGAGAGATCGTCTGGGGGCGCCGGCTGGCCCGCCGCTGGCGGCCGAAGACGGGAGTCGAGACGCTGGTCGGGCAGACCGCCGACGTCGTGGTCGAGTGCCGCCCTCGCGGCCAGGTGCGCGTCCACGGGGAGCTGTGGGAGGCCGAGTGCGAGGATGGGGCCGCGGTCGGCGCGACGGTGCGGATCGTGGGCCGCGAGGAGCTCACCCTGACGGTCGTCCCGGGATGAGGCCGGAGGTTCCGGCCCGGCGCGGCCTCGAGGTCGTCGCCGAGCAGACCGGCCGGGCGGCGAGCCTCATCTGCCGCGGGACGCTGGACGCCCGTGGCGTGCCACGGCTGCGGATGGCGATCGATGCGGCGCTCGCGCGGCCGAGCGTCCTGGTGTATCTCGACCTCGAGGACGTCACCTCGGCCGACGCCGCCGGCGCCCGGCTCATCGCGGCGACGATCCGGCGCTCTACGGCCGAGCGGGTGCACCTCGAGCTGTGGCCGGGAGCGGCCGTCGAGCGGATGCTGGCCGCGCTCGGCGTCACGCTGCCGCGGCGGGCGTACCCGGTGCGGCCGTGTGCGCTCCCGGGCGGCCCTGGCGGCACAACCCCCGGGTCGGTTTCGCCCCGTCACCCCGTTTGGGCGATACCGCCCTTGGAACCACCCGCGAGCATGCGCTCATGAGCTCGACGAACCCCGACAGCTACGAGCGCGAGCGCCTCGGCGCGAAATTCTGGATGGGCCTCGTCCTGGCCGCGATCGCCTGTGGCGTCGGGGCGATCGTCGCCTTCGCGCTGTTCGGGTTCGCGTGGGCCGCGTGGGGGCTGATCGGGGCGATCATCGCGTTCGTCGCGCTGGCGGCGGCGGCGGCCTGGGCGATGGACCGCAGGTCGCGCCGGCGCTGGTCGTGACCCGCTAGCGGGTCGCCGGTGTCATCCGCGGCGCCTGGGCAGGTTGCCCGGAGCGATGCCGGCGCCGGCGGGGCCGGTCCCGCCGGGGCGCCCGCGTCCGCCCCGCGGCTGGCGCTCGTCTGCGCGCTGCTCTTCGGCGTCATCGCCTTGATGATCCTGCTGCCGCGCGGGCCCGGCGCCAGCGCGGTGCTCTCCGTCTTCATCGGCGGCGTGCTGCTCGTCGCCGTGACGGCCGCCCGCGTGCCGATGCGCTGGGTCGTCCGCATCTCGATCATCGTGGCCCTGCTGGCGGGCATTGCCGTCGTGACGATCCTGGCGTTCGGCGATTCCGGGATGACCACGGGTCTGGGCATGACGACGCTGCTCGTCGTCGCCGTCCCGGTCGCAATCGTCTCGGCGCTGCGCGATGCGCGCACCGTGAGCATCCAGGCGGTCTTCGGCGCGATCGCGATCTACCTGATCGTCGGGCTCGCGTTCGCGCTGGCAGCGAACCTGGACGCCCGCGTCTCCGGCGATCCGTACTTCGCCCAGACGCACACGGCAAGCCTCTCCCAGTACGTCTACTTCAGCTACGTCACCCTTGCCACCCTGGGGTACGGCGACCTCACGCCGGCCACCGCGGTGGGCCGCCTCCTGGCGGTGTTCGAGACCATCGCCGGCAGCCTCTACCTGGTCACGGCCGTGAGCCTGATCGTGTCGCGCGTCGGTGCCGAGCGGCCCGCTCGCTCGCAGCGGTGACGCCGAGCCGGACGGTTCATCCCGGACGGGTGATGCGGGCGCCCGCAGGCCCGGCCACCGTGGTTGGACGTGGATGAGTGAAAGGGGAGGGAGTGCTACCGAAGTCGATGCTCATGTCGCTGACGTGGCGCGAGCCGGGAACCGACGGGCAGGGGCGGTTCTCGCCGCTCCCCGAGGACACCGAGTACTGGGTGCGCCATTGCGAGGGCTTTCGCGTGGACTCGCACCGGCGCCGGCTGGGGGTGGTCGAGTGCGTCGCGGCCGAGGACGCGATGGACGGCACCGAGGTGGTGGCTGTCCGCACCGGAGGCCTGCGGTCGCGCCGGGTGATGGTCGCGCTCGACGACATCGTCGAGGTGCGGCCGTCCGAATGCCGGTTGATCGTCCTGGATCCGCGATGATCGATCCGAGCGCGCGCCCGCACGCCGGTGGAGACAGCGTCGACCGGGACGCGCTGGATGCGTTGCGGTCGATGCTCGCGACGATGCTCGGCGGGGCCGAGCTCGTGTCGGGCCAGCTGGGCCGCGTCCCCGCGGTCGGCGAGGTCGGCCACGCGGGCGTCGTGATCCGGCGGTCGCTGGCGCTCAACGTCGCGGCGACGGCGACGCAGGCCCGGGCCGGCGCCGCGTTCGCCCGCACTGCCGGGCTGACCGCGAGCGTGGCGTACGCGCTCGGCCGCAGCGCGCCGCTTCTGCTGCGCGCCGCCCGCCGCCGCTGAGGCGCCGCCGACCGGCCGTTTTCGTGACGGCGTTCACCCTCCCCGCATGATGCGCTCGTGTCTCGCGCGCGGGATTGTACCGGTGGTGATTCGCGTGGGAGGGGTGTCAGTGGCCGCCGTCGCCACCGAGCGGCGACTCGAGAACCGGGAGACGTCCTGGGTGGATTTCGACGCCCGCGTCCTCGAGCTCGCGGCCGACCCGCGGCTGGAGCTGCTCGACCGGGTGCGCCTGTGCGGGATCGTCTCGTCGAATCTCGACGAGTTCTTCGCCGTCAGGGTCGCCCGCCTCGTCGCCGGGCGCCGCACCGGGGCGCCCCTGCGCGCGCCCGACGGCGCGACCAGCGCGGAGGCGCTGGCCGCCATCCGCGAGCGCGTCGTGCGGCTGCAGGCCGACCAGGACCGGCTGTGGCTCGAGACCCTCTGCCCGCGGCTCCGCGACGAGGTCGTCGACGTCGACCGGATCGCACGCTGCAGCCCGGCCGAGCGGCGGGCCGCCCGCGGCCTTTACCGGCGTGAGCTGCTCCCGGAGCTCGACCCGATCGAGCTCGTGGCCGGCGAGCCGATGCCGGCGCCGGCAGCGCTCGCCCTGGGCATCCTGGCCGAGGCCCCCGGGGGGGCGGCCGGCCCGCGTCTGGTCTACGTGCCACTGCCCGACTCCCTGCCGCGGTTCCTCGAGCTGGGCGGCCCCCACCGCAGGCGCGTCGCCATGGAGGACGTGGCCGCGCACTGCCTGGCAGATGTCATCGGCGTCCCGGCGACGCGCCGGATGGTGTTCCGGGTCACCCGCGACGCGATCGTCCCGGACGAGGTCGACGCCGGCCGGACGCGCGCCGCGGTCGAGCTCGAGGCGATGCGGCGGTGGGCGAACCCGGTCGTGCGCCTCGAGACCGAGGCGGGCGCGCCCGCCGCGCTCGTCGACCGGCTCATGCTCGAGCTGCGGATCCGCCCCGACCAGGTCTACGAGTCGGCCGCGCCGCTCGGGCTGGCCGCGCTGCGGGAGCTGGCCGGGCCCGAGGCGCCGGCGGTCCGGCGAGCGGATGGCGCGACGCCGCCGCCGGGGGAGAGCCGGCCCGGGAAGACGCTGCGCCGAATCAGCCGCGGCGACGTGCTCGTGCACCACCCCTACGAGTCGTACGAGGCGAGCGTCGGGGCGTTCATGGCCGCAGCGTCCGACCGCGACGTCACCCGCGTGAGCGCGACGCTGTACCGCACGGAGCGGCCGTCGACGACGCTTGCGACGCTGATGGAGACTGCCGCGGCCGGCCGCGCTGCGCGGTGCGTGATCGAGCTGCGCGCGCGCTACGACGAGTCGCACAACATCCAGTGGTCGGGCGCGCTGCGCCGGGCCGGGGTCACCGTGTCACACGGCCCCACCGGCCTCAAGGTGCACGCCAAGCTCGCCATGATCGAGCGGCGCGAGCCGGCCGGCATCCGCCGCTACGTCCACATCGGCACCGGCAACTACCACGCGTCCAACGCGTCGACCTACGAGGATTTGAGCCTGTTCAGCGCCGATCCCCAGATCGCCGACGACGTCGCCCGCGTCTTCGACATCCTCACGGGCAGCCACGACCCGCCGGCCTTCCGCAAGCTGATCGTCGGCCCCTGGTTCCTGCGCACCCGGCTCATGGCCGAGATCGGGTATGCGATCGACGCAGCCCGCCGGGGCAGCGACGCGCGCATCCGCATCAAGGTGAACGCCCTGGCCGACCCGGGGATCATCCACGCGCTCTACGCCGCCTCCGCGGCGGGCGTGCGCGTCGACATCGTCACGCGCGGGATCTGCACGCTGCTCCCCGGCGTCCGCGGGCTGAGCGACCGCATCACGGTGCGCAGCGTGCTCGGCCGCTACCTCGAGCACAGCCGGATCATGACGTTCGAGGCGGGCGAGCGGAAGGTGGTGCTGATGGGCAGCGCCGACCTTCTGACGCGCAACCTCGACCGGCGCGTCGAGGTGCTCGCGCCCGTCGACGATCCGGCTCTCCAGGCCCGCATCGAGGGCATCCTGGACGCGCACGGGGCCGACACCCGGCACGCCTGGGAGATGGACGGCGATGGGGCCTGGATGCCCGTCCGCCCGGTGCCGGGCGAGCCGGCGGTCTCGGCTCAGGCCAGCCTGGTCGTGCCGCCCGCGACCGCCTGATCCGGCCGCCGCCCGTCCGCGCGAACCTGGACCACGAAGCTCCGGCCCGGCGGGAGCTGCCCGCCGGGCCGGCGCGACGTCGGCGGTTACGCGCTGACGGGCTGCTGGTTGGAGAGCGCCTCCTGCAGCTTCGCCGTGTCCTCCTCGGACAGCGACGTGCGCATCACGGTGCCGCCGTACTTGCTGAGCGCCGCGATGGCCTTGTCGGGCGTGACCTTCTCGATGACCAGGAAGAGCGCCGACGTGCCGGGCTTCACCTGGTCGCGCACCTGCTCCTGGAAGTGCTTGTCGATCGCGTTCTTCCCCATGTGCCCGAAAAGGGCGCCGAAGCCGGCGCCGAGCGCGAGGCCCGCAAACGGGATGAAGAAGAGCAGCCCGAAGAGCAGGCCCCAGAAGCCGCCCCACCACGCGCCGGCGCCCGCGGACGCACCGCCGTGGGTCGTGGTGACGTGGTACTTCCCGTCCGCATCTCGCGAGATCGCGGCCACCTGGTCTGCCTGGATCACCAGGTCAGCCTCGAGCGACTGAACCACGCCGCGCGCTTCCTCCGCCGTCCCCTGGTCGGGGTAGGCAATCGCAACGAGCGTTGCCATCCAACACCTCCTGTGCTTGGAGTTTTGCCGATCCAGCATCGCGGGAGCGAAGAATCGCCACATAACCCCAACGGGACGATTCGCGCGTCGCGACCGGCTCATCCGATCGGGACGATGGCGGTGCAGCGCGCCTGCGCGACCATGGCGGTTGAAAGGAGAGTGAGCTCAATGCTGAGACGACGACGCCCGCTCCTGCGTGCCGCCGCGGTCGGAGGAGCCGGATACCTTGCCGGAAAGAAGATGGGGGAGCGCAAC
>Ga0070681_10008217_pt1 | contig 10213 bp, 8 predicted proteins | sample KBSC83BmetaG_FD_65650 | JGI IMG/M metagenome (GOLD analysis project Ga0070681, IMG submission 65650) | Corn rhizosphere microbial communities from Kellogg Biological Station, Michigan, USA - KBS C8-3B metaG | ecosystem: Host-associated > Plants > Roots > Rhizosphere | place: USA: Michigan...
CAAATCGAGGTTCAGCGAATGAGATATTGCAGGCCTCCAAGCAGGAGGCTGACGAGGACGAGGAGACCGACAAGGCGAAGCACAATCTGCTGCCGCTCGCGCGCGAGCTGTCCGATCGTCAGGTAGACCATCAGGCCAATCGCGGCGACGGCCAGCACTACCTCGATGAACACCAGCGTGCGTGGCAGGCTGATCAAAATGAACGGGCTGATGATCATCGAGTGCTACCCATGCCGCCGGAACGCTGATTCGTTCGCCACGCACGAACTCAAACTCAGTCTCTTCAGTGGACCTCGTCTTCGTAGTCCGATGAATTTATCCTCGGGCGAGCGTCGAGCGACGATGAGCTCTTCGAAGACCTGAGCGGTCAACTCGAAATGCGCCTCGCAATGTCGCCTGGCTGCCGCGCTTAGTACCGCACGATTTCGCCATGGCCGGCATCTTCGATCTGGTGCGGCAAGGCCGCTTCCCAGTTCAGCTTGTCGATGTCGGCGCTCAGACCACCGAGGAGGTAGCGTAACTCGCTCGCCATAGCGCAGAACTGGAAGCCTTCCTGCATCCGCTGGTTGACCGCATCGGCGCTGGAGCAGTGGATGCCGGGAGCGACGCCATGCTTCTTGGCGGTCTCGCGGATGTGGGCGATCGCTTCGATCATGCGCGGGTGATCGGATTCCAGCGGCACGCCGAGCCCGATTCCCATCGAGGCGCCCAGGTCGTTCGGTCCGATGAAACAGGCATCGACACCGGGGACGCTGAAGATCTCGTCGGCGTGCTCGACCCCATCGATGTGTTCGATCTGCAAGACGAGTAGCACCTCGTCGTTGGCGTGGGCATAGTACTCCGAGGCAGTCGTCGCGAAACTGAGCGCGTGGCGTCCACCGCCGACGCTGCGGCCACCGAGCGGCTGATAACGCGTCGCTTCGACGGCCCGTTCCGCTTCTTCACGGCTGTTGACCATCGGCACGACAACGCCCCAGGCACCGGCATCGAGCACACGTTTGAAGTTCTGTGGATCGTTCCAGGGGATGCGCACCATCGGCGCGGTCGAGGTGGCCCCCATAGCGCCGAACATCTGGGCCAGCGTTCGAATATCGACGGCATTATGTTCGCTGTCGACGACCAGCCAGTCGAAGCCGAGCCGGCTGACGTACTCGGCGGCTTCTGGACTGGGGAGTGCCAGCCAGGTGCCGATCGAAGCCTGTCCGGCGGCTAACCGGTGGCGAACATGGTTTGCACGCATCGTCTCGTCCTTTCCTCCGCGTTCGCGAACGTTTGCGCCATTGTAGCCGAGGATCGAATCGACTGGGCTTCAGTCGCGCCTGCCGGACGAGCCAAAGAGCGCACGTGCCGCGTATTCGACCGCTGCTGTCGAATACGGCGTCTCGATAATTGCGAGAAGACTCTTCGCACCGGCCCGCGTATAGGCGTCGACTTCGGCTCGGATCTGGTCGGTCGGTTTACCACGGAGAAAGAACTGTGCCGAGAAGGTGATTTCATCGGGTTCCCGGCCGTAGCGTTCCATTACGCTCCGAAGATAGGTGGCGCGCTCAGCGAAACGCTCGACTGGACCGGTGTAATTCCAACCATCGGCATTGCGCGCGACGATGCGTAAGACGCGGTCGCCGCTGCCACCGATCCAGATCGGCGGGCGCGGGCGTTGCACCGGACGGATCGCCGGTCGTGCGTCATCCAATTGATAGTACTTGCCCGCGAAGGTGACCGATTCCTGCGTCCAGAGCGCGTTAATAACCTGGCAGGCTTCGTCCAGTTTGCCGACGCGCTCACCGATCGGACTCGCCGTGATTCCGTAGGCACGGTAGTCGGCTTCCGAGCGCGGATTCCCTGCCCCGAGGCCGAAATCGAGCCGCCCGTGACTGATGTGATCGACCGTCACCGCCTCCCGAGCGAGCAGCGCCGGATGCCGCAGCGAGTTGTCGGTCACTAGGACACCCAGTCGGATGTTCTGCGTGCGCACCGCCAGCGCCGACAGCAGCGTCCACGCTTCCAGCGTCGGCTCGGTCGTGTCGCCGAGAGCGGTCAAATGATCGTAGATCCAGGCGGACGTGAAACCGACTTGCTCGGCGGCCGTCCAGAGGTCCGCCAGTTCTTCAAACGTCGCGCCCGGCTGGGACGTCTTGATGCCGAAGGTGACCAATCGCCTGCCCTTGTCCTTCTTGGGAGCGCTGCAGACGAGCAGCGCGAGCCTTCTCGAAACATCGCGATGCAATCATCGCGCGATTTGCCGACGGCAAAAGGGTGGGCTATCGCGGATGTCGGTTGTGCTGCACCGCGTAATGCCGCCCAGCTGTCGCCGCGATTGCGGCGACGATAAGCAGCATTATTGGAATCGCGCAGCCGCATCCGCTTGCCTTCTGGGTCTTTGTCGTATATGAAAGACCGGTCCCACGCAGGCTGTAGGTGGTGCGCCTCCCACGCTTGCTGTAGTTCGTCGTAACCCCGTGGCCACCTAAACTAACGCTGGTGCCGCGCTTGCCGAAATTAAGATGCACCCCTGGCGCGATCTTGACGCGCCGCCGAAAGCGAAAGCTCATATCTTTCTCCGAAGGAGGAGGTGTGATGCCGCTTACTGGATCAGACACTCCGGGCGGATGACCGTATCTCGAAGGAGTTGCGTGATTTCATCGTCACCAATCGAATGCCCAGTTTGGCGACGCAATTCTTTCCTCACGGCGGTGGCGACTGTCTCAGACAGGATGATGTTCGCCAACGATGTCGGGGACGTTGCGCGCTTTTTCTGCCAGAGTTCATCGATTTGGCGGCGCTTCAGCGATTCCCGGGTCAGATAGAATAGCTTTTCACTCTTCTGAGCGATCGATTCACCGCCCAGCAAATCAACTTCGATCGCCAGTTGCACTTCAACGGGCAGCCCGCCTGATAGGTGGTAAACCTGCCAGCGCGCGCCATTTGTCAGAATGATCCACTCGACCCCTTCATTAACTCCGTACATTTCAACCTGACGAAGATGTCGGGTGGTGAGCTTCGTCGCGACTCGCTTCACTTCAATGAACGCGACAAGCTCCTTGTCGATTCGCACGCCATAATCGGCGAATTCGCCACGAACCTGATATTCGGTCGTGAGATCGGCGTACTTGTCGTAGCCGAGAACATCACACAGAAAATCTGTGACGAGCAGTCGTGTATCGCCTTCATTTGCATCGCGATCGACGAGATCATTGAGCGGCCGGCTGTAGCGACGAACCCCAGCTCGGATTCTGTCTCGCGCTTCCGATTCCCATTTGGGTGCAGATCTCCGGGCTGCTCTCTGTACCGATTCGTCTGTTACGACGACATTAGCCGCCGAATCAGATGATGACATTCAAGACCCTCCCTCATGACCTGGCATGTGGAATCGCTGTTCCTCGAACGGGGTAGATCTATTGAAAAGACTTGTACTCAACGTATCACGTTGTGTTGATCGTCGCACCGTTTCGCACGTGCGTCAAGCATGAATTGAAAGGTATATTAGTCCTAGAAGAATTGATCCGCACATGTATATAACGCGAAGAGGTGTATCAACCGGTCGTCAGACCAAGCAATCCCAGCACTTCGGCATCGGTGACTGGGCGGAAATCTTCGTAGTACTGGCCGACGGAGTGGAAGTTGGCGTCGATGATGAGGCAGAGGATGTCGTCTGCTTCCGGTTGCAGGAGATCGACGGCGTAGGGGGAGCCGACGGGCACGGCGAAGATAAGGCGAGAGGGCTGGCGGTTACGCATCGAGCGGAGCGCGGCGACGGCGGTGGCGCCGGTTGCAAGTCCATCGTCGATTACGATCGCCGTTCGATCGGCGAGCTTGGGATGCGCGAAGTGGCCGAAGATGCGCTCCCGCCGTCGTGCTTCGGCAATCTGGTAGGTCTTCTCTTCGGCTACGTAGCGCTCATCGACGCCGCTCGCGCGAGCGAGCGCTTCGTCGAGGCAGAGCGCCCCATCGGGCGTCACCGCGCCGATGGCCAACTCCGGCTGGCGTGGCGCGCGCAGCTTGCGGGCGATGACGACTCCCTGGTCGATGCCGAGATCCTGCGCGACGATGGCCGAGAGGACGACGCCGCCGCGCGGGATGCCGAGCACGATCGGCGAAGCAACATTCAGAGCGCGGAGGGCCGTCGCTAGGCGATGCGCGGCGTCGATGCGATCGGCGAACGTCTCGTGCATCTCTACCACGCTCCTTCCGCGTCGTCGAGGGTGTTTGTCGCATCTTGATGACGATGATTGAGCGGTTGCGTCTGCCGTGAGCGGCGTCGATAATCGACGATGGACGCGATTTCGTGACCAGATTTGGAGCAACTGATATGCCACAACTTCGCCTGTCCGATGCCGAATACCGGCGCCATCGCGACGCGATTCTGGCTCGCTTAGCCAGCAAGAACCTTACCGGACTTATCTGTTTCAACCCCAACAATGTCCGCTACTTCTGTCGCTGGGGCTTCATCTCGACTGAACGGCCGATCGCATACGTCCTGACGCCGGAACACTCGGCGCTGCTGGTGCCGAGTCTGGAGCAGGAGCATTCTGCCGAGTTCGCCATTGTCGAAACGATTCGCCCTTATCCTGAATACCCGGGCGACCGGCATCCGATGCAATTCTTGAAGGATATTTTGATTGAGTTTGGGTTGGAGCAGGAGCGCATCGGGGTCGATGCGCCCGGCTACGGCAACATCTTCGGCTACCGCGGCCCACGAGTGAGCGATCTCTTGCCGGAGGCGACGATCGAGAACGTCAACGACGAGATCGAGTATCTGGAGATGATCAATTCGCCGGAAGAACTGGCGCTCATTCGCGAGAGCGCGCGCTGGGGCAATCTGGCGCACGTCTACCTGCAAGAGTATTGTGCCGTCGGTGTCAGCGAAACTGAAATCTCGATGCGCGCCTCGTATGAAGCGTCGCAGACGATGATCCGCACGCTTGGCGCGGAGTACCGGCCGGTCGGTACCGGGAGCATGCCGGCACATGCCGGTTTTCGCGGGCAGATCGGCAAGGATTCGGCGCTGCCCCATGCGATGACGAGTAACGTCAAGCTGAAGGAAGGTGACGTGCTGGTCACCGGCGCCGGGGCCGATGTCTGGAGTTACGGCAGCGAGTTGGAGCGGACGATGGTCATGGGCGAGCCGTCGCCCAAACAGGAAAAGTTCTTCGACCTGATGCTCCAAGCTCAAACGCTCGCGCTCGATACGATTAAACCGGGCATCACCTGCGCAGCCGTCGATCGCGCGGTCCATGCCTTCTTCGACGAACACGACCTGAATCAATACGGGCGCCATCATTCGGGCCACGCGAAGTCGACGCTGATCCACGAGGCGCCCTTTCTCGATACCGGTGACGAGCGGCTGATCGAGGTCGGCATGGTCTTCACCGTCGAACCGGGAATCTATGTTCCGGGCTTCGCCGGCTTCCGGCACTCGGATACCGTCGCGGTCACCGAAACCGGTATCGAGTTCATCACCTACTATCCGCGCGATCTGGCGAGCCTGATCATTCCGGTCTAGTACGTGCAGCGGTCTGGCTCATTCAACAATGCCGAAGGTGTGGTGATCATGTCACTCCAGAAAGATCTCCTCTCATCGTTGCGTTACAGGCTGATCGGCCCGCATCGCGGCGGGCGCGTCGTCGCCGTCGCGGGCGATATCTCCGACCCAATGACCTTCTATTTTGGCGCCTGCGCCGGTGGCGTCTGGAAGACGACCGACGGAGGGCAATACTGGCGCAACGTTTCGGATGGCCACTTCAACACAGCCGCGGTCGGCGCGATCGCGGTAGCGGAGTCCGATCCGAACGTTCTCTACGCCGGCACGGGTGAATCGACGATTCGCGGCAACGTCTCGCACGGCGATGGCGTCTACAAGTCGACCGACGGCGGCCGCAGCTGGACGAATGTCGGCCTGCGCGACACGCGACACATCGGCAAGATCGTGATCGATCCACGCGATGCCCGGCGTGTTTACGTCGCCGCCTTCGGCCATGCCTGGGGACCGAACGCCGAACGCGGCGTCTTCCGCACGACCGATGGCGGTGCGAACTGGGAGAAGGTGCTGTACGTCAGTCCGCGCGCAGGATCGCACGATGTGACGCTCGATCGGCACAATCCGCGCATCCTCTATGCTGCGATCTGGCAGGCGCAGCGCCACCCGCATGCACTGGAAAGCGGCGGACCCGAATGCGGCCTCTGGCGCTCCTTCGACGGCGGCGATAGCTGGGAGGAGATCACGCGCCGCTCGGTCCTGCCGAAAGGGACGCTCGGTAAGATCGGCGTCGTCGCCTCACCAGCGCAACCCGGCCGGGTTTGGGCGCTCATCGAAGCGGAAGATGGCGCGGTCTTTCGATCGGATGACTACGGCGACAACTGGGTGCGGCTGAGCGAGCAGTCGCTGCTGCGCACGCGCCCCTGGTATTACCTGCACGTCACCGCCGATCCGCAGGATGCCGATACGGTTTACATTCAGAACTACAGTCTCTGGAAGTCGATCGATGCCGGTGCCAGCTTTTCGCAGATACCGACGCCGCATGGCGACGACCACGCGCTCTGGATCGATCCACACAATTCGCTCCGCATGATCGAGGGGAACGATGGTGGCGCCTGTGTCAGTTTTAACGGTGGCGCCAGTTGGTCGAGTATCTACAACCAGCCGACGGCGCAGCTCTACCACGTCATCACCGATGACGATGTTCCCTATCGCGTCTACGGTTCACAGCAGGACAACTCCGCGATCAGCCTGCCGAGCCGCACCGTTGACGGTGCCATTCACGAGCGCGACTGGTTCGCGCCGGGCGGCGGCGAAAGCGGCTACATCGCCATCAAGCCGGACGATCGCAATCTGATCGTCGCCTCCGGGCCGGTCGGCCGCCGTGCCTATAACGACGTCATGACGCTCTACGACCGGCGCACCGGCCAGAAGTGGAACAACACCGTCTGGCCCGAGCTGTACGGCTGGGGCGCGGGCGCCGAATCGCTCAAGTATCGCTTCCAATGGACCTTCCCGATCCACTTTTCGAAACACGATCCGAACGTGCTCTACGTCTGCTCCAACCATGTCCATCGCTCGATCGATCTCGGTGCCAGGTGGGACGTGCTCAGCCGCGACCTGACGCGCAACGATCCGGAGAAGTTGAAGCCGTCGGGCGGACCGGTCACGCGCGACAACACCGGCGCCGAGGTCTATTGCACGATTTTTGCCTTTGCCGAATCACCGCTGCAAGCAGGCCTCATCTGGGCCGGCACGGATGACGGACTGGTTCAGCTGTCGCAGGATGGCGGTCGGAACTGGACGAACGTGACCCCGCCCGACCTGCCCGAGTGGGCGCTCATCTCGATCATCGAGCCGTCGCCGCACGACGCCGCGACCGCCTACGTCGCGGCCACCCGCTACAAGCTGGATGACACGCGTCCATATCTCTATAAGACGACCGACCTGGGGCAGACATGGACCAAGATCGTAGCGGGCATTCCGGACGACGAGTTCACGCGAGTTATCCGCGAAGATCCGGCACGGGCCGGGCTGCTCTACGCGGGCAGTGAAACCGGTCTGTATGTTTCGTTCGACGCGGGCGCGAACTGGCAGCGAGCGACGGGGAACCTGCCGGTCGCTCCGGTCGCCGATCTGGCGATCAAGGATGCCGAGCTGGTCGTCGCGACGCATGGCCGCTCCTTCTGGATCCTCGACGACCTCTCGCCCCTACGCCAGCTTTCTGACGAGCTTGCGGGACAAGATCTGGTGCTCTTCCAGCCGAAGCCGACCTTACGTCTTCGTTCCTACGGCGGCGGCAGCGCCCGCAACGAGACGCCCGGCGTTGTCGACTACACGAACGCCGATACGAGCCTGGTTTCGGTCGATACGCGGCGATCACCGGACGGGAGCGTCGAGCATAACTACCTCGACGCCGGGGAGAATCCGCCCGCGGGCGTGCTTATCCAGTTCTATCTGGGATCTGAGCCAACCGGCGAGATCAGCCTGGCGATCCTCGATGCCAATGGGCGCGAACTGCGCTCGTTTGCTCAGGGTGCGCTGAAGGCCCACGCCGGTATGAATCGCTTCGTCTGGAACCTGCGCCTGCCCGGTGCGCCGGACGTGAACGACGCCGCGCTCGAATCGTGGTCGCGGCCGGATGGCGCCATGGTGCTGCCGGGCGGTTATCAGGTGCGCCTCACCGTCGATGGGCGGAACGCGACCCAGGCATTCGAGGTGCAGGCCGACCCACGCATCGTGACGTCGCGCACGTTGCTGATCGAGCAGTTCGACTTCCTCGGCGAGGTCATAAGTGCGCTTACCGCCACAAACGATATGATCAATGGGAGTAGCGCCCTGCTGCGGCAACTGGCGGCGTGGGATGAGCGCGGTGTCGCGGCAGACGCGGCCAGTGAGATCTCCGGGGCTCGCGAGGCGCTCAACCAGATTCGTGGCAAGCTGATCGACGTCAACATCTGGCAGTCACAGCTCTGGCCGAGCGGCCTGCATGAGAAGTTCAACGCGCTCTTCGAGTCGGTCGATAGTGCCGATTACGCTCCACCGGTGCAGGCACGTGAGGTCTTTACCCAGTTGGTCGCGGAATTGAACGATCTCGATGAGCGTTTCGGCACCGTGTTGAACGGCCGGCTACCGGAGCTCAATCGTGCGCTCAGCGACGCGGGGCTGCCTGCGGTCGGATTGCCGGCGGACTAACGGACGACTGGTAAACCTGAACAATGAAAGGCGGATGACGATGTTACGAGGTCCATTCCACAACGAACCGGGAGTCGATTTTTCGATCCCTGAGAATAAGCAGGCGATGCAGGCGGAACTGGACAAGGTCGAGCAGCAGCTCGGCCAGCGCTATCCGCTGGTGATCGGCGGCGAGCGACGTGAGTCCGGTAACTGGTTTAAATCGATCAATCCCGGTGATCTCGATCAGGTCGTCGGCGAGGTGGCGCTCGCTGGGCCGCAGGATGTCGAGGATGCGATTGCCGCGGCCGATACGGCGTTTCAATCCTGGCGCCGGATGTCCGCCGAAGGGCGTGCCTCGGTCAATTTCCGCATGGCGGCGATCATGCGACGGCGGCGCCTCGAACTGGCCGCCTGGATGTCGTACGAACTTGACAAAGCGTGGGACGAGGCGGACGGCGAAGTCGCCGAGGCGATCGACTTCCTGGAGTTTTATGGCCGTCAGGCGCAGCGATTGAGCGAGCCGGTCTCCGGTCTGGCGCACTTGGCCGATGAAGCGACCGAGATGTTCTACCAGCCGATTGGCGTCGGCGTCGTTATCCCGCCCTGGAACTTCCCCTGCGCCATCCTGACCGGCATGACGATGAGCGCGGTCGTCGCTGGGAACGCGGTGGTGCTCAAGCCGGCCAGCAACACGCCGGTGATCGGTTTCAAGGTCTTCGAGATCATGGAAGAAGCAGGGGTGCCGTCTGGAGTCGTCAACTTCCTGCCGGGGCACGGGGGGCAGATCGGCGACGCGTTGGTCGATCATCCGCGAACGCGCTTCGTTGCATTCACCGGCTCGAAGGATGTTGGTGTGCGCATCTACGAGCGCGCCGCGAAGGTTCAGCCGGGTCAGCGCTGGCTGAAGCGGGTGACGGCCGAGATGGGCGGCAAGGACGCGATCATCGTCGATTCCGAAGCCGATCTCGACCTGGCAGCCGAGGGTATCGTCGTCTCGGCCTTCGGTTTCTCCGGTCAGAAGTGCTCGGCCTGCTCACGCGCCATCGTGAATGCCGATGTGTACGACGAGATCGTCGAGAAGGTCGTCAAGCTGACGAGCGAGACCGTCACGGCCGGGCAGGCGATGAAGGGCGACGTGACAGTCGGCGCGGTGGTTGACGAGAACCAGTATCGCAAGATCCTCGGCTACATCGAGTCAGGCAAGCAGGAAGCGAAGCTTGTCTACGGCGGGGAGAAGGGCGAAGGAAACGGCTACTTCATCCAGCCGACGATCTTCGCCGACGTGGCGCCAACCGCCAAGATCGGCTGCGAAGAGATCTTCGGCCCGGTCCTGTCGATCATCAAGGCTCAGGACTTCGACGACGCGCTGCGCATCGCTAACGATACCGAGTATGGCCTCACCGGATCGGTCTACTCGCGCAACCGGGCGCATCTCGAGCAGGCGCGTCGCGAGTTTGAGGTCGGAAATCTCTATCTCAACCGCAAGTGCACTGGCGCGCTGATGGGCGTGCACCCCTTTGGTGGCATGAAGCTGAGCGGCACCGATGCCAAGGGCGGCAG
>Ga0070681_10008221_pt1 | contig 10208 bp, 9 predicted proteins | sample KBSC83BmetaG_FD_65650 | JGI IMG/M metagenome (GOLD analysis project Ga0070681, IMG submission 65650) | Corn rhizosphere microbial communities from Kellogg Biological Station, Michigan, USA - KBS C8-3B metaG | ecosystem: Host-associated > Plants > Roots > Rhizosphere | place: USA: Michigan...
TCGAGGCGATCGGTAATCACCGTATTGAAGCGGTGGCGCTCCGCCCAACGCAGATGCATGCGGAGTAGCATTTCCGCCCAGTCCTGGCTTTCCGTACCACCCGCGCCGGGGTGAATGGTCACGATGGCGCTGCGGGCGTCGTTCTCACCCGACAGCAACATGGCGGTTTCGACCTTCTCGAGCACTGCCGAGAAAGATTTCAGCTCGCGGGCGATGTCGCCGTTGACGTCCTCGCCCTCACGGGCCAGTTCGAACAACGTGTCGAGGTCCGAAGTTAAGGCCGCGATCCTGGTGTCGTCGGCAAGACTTTCTTCCAGGCGCTTGCGGTCCTGCATGATTTTCTGGCTTTTTTCGGGTTGTGCCCAGAAATCCGGCCGGTTGATCTGGCCTTCCAGCTTGTCGATCTGGGATTTTTTTTGAGGGACGTCAAAGATAGCTCCGCACGGCTAGCGCCTGTTCGCGGAGCGGGAAATATTCTCTTTCGAGTTCGTCTAAATTCATGGTTCAATTCAATTCTAACAAATACCCGCGCTTACCGACATTGGCAGCTTTGGTTTTCCCGATTTCAATGGACGCGCCTTCGGCCTCGTGAATATGGCCGCAAAACAGATAGTCGGGCTGCTGCTGGTCGACGAAGTCACGCACCGATTTGCTCCCGGCGTGGAGACCTTCCTGAATGCGATCGAGCGCAGTGCGGTAGGGTGGCGCGTGACAAACTAGGATCAACGGCTTCAGCGCTGCGAAGCGCGCCAACCGTGCGGCCAGCTCGGCTTCGCTGTATTCGCCGGGAGTATTAAACGGGGTGGGGTTCGAATAACCAAGGCCAGCGACCTGATAATTCCCGATGCGAATGATTTGCTCGTGAAAGTTGTGAAAGCCGAATTGCTCACAGAAGTGCGCGATCTGCGTCTCGGATTCATGGTTGCCGGGGAGAACATACATCCGATCGGCGCGCGATTTCAGAATTTCTCCGCAACGTTCGAGTCCGTGGGACCAGTTCACGAGGTCCCCGGCCGCAAAATAGTAATCAGCCTCGGTGGCCATCAGGCGTTCGAGTGCTTTGTGATTGCTGTGAATGTCGGAAAAAATGAGCAGCTTCACGGTTTCATGATAGCCCGTGAAGCTGCCCCAAGTAGTGCAGCGCTAAGAGGTGACGAGGAGTTCGGCCTGCAATTCAGGCGCGGGGACGTACTTAGCAGCAGTGGTGGAGGGTGATGGAAAACTTGCAGGCACGCGCCCTGTGAGGTCCCCATTGTTGAGGAGCTTGCGATCCTGCGCGCGGAACAGCATGAGTTCAAAACGATCGCGCACTTTGGTCTTCTTGAAAAGTCGGGACAAATAAACTTTTACCGTTCCCTCGGCGAGGTTCATGGCGGAAGCGATTTCCTTATTCTTCAGTCCCTGCGCCAGCAGCTCGACTACTTGTTTCTCTCGCTCGCTGAAGGTGACGCGTTTCTCACCCGAAGAATCAAAACCGGCATCGGTCACTTCGATCAATACCTCGCCTCTCGCGATCCTTTCCAGTGACTGGACCAGCATATTGGGCAAGAGTTGGACGGGCAGGATGCCACGGACACCATACTCAAGAGCCTGAAAGATGAGCTCGCGGGACATGGGGCCGACGCGGATTACCAGATTGCAGCCCGGCATGCGGCCATGGGTATCGGCAAGCGTCTCAAAGGTGAATTCACCCGTCAGGTCCAAGAGCACCAATTCCGGATCGGTGGCTTTCAGAGTTTCTGGGGACTGGCCGGCTGGATCTCCTATTGAAACCACCTCGATGCCGCCGGCGGATAGAGTTTCCTGAAGCCCGCACGCGAGGACGGGCTGATCTGTAAGTATAAGTACTCGAGTCATGTTATCTGCCTTTCGCTTTAAGTTAGCCGCCAGCTAGGATGCAAACCGCACCAACCGCTTGGACCGGCCGGCGCGGCGAACCGCTTGCCTGCCGTATTTCTCAAAAAAACGAATTAATGTGTCCACCTCTGCTCGCCGCTGATACAGTTGGCGGAGCAGCCTGCGTACGGACGGTCGGTCAATCATCACACCCTCCTTGGTAAGTCGAATTTGTCTGCCGCTAATTCTCATTCATCACCATCCGCGTTTTTCGGAGCTTCCGGTACCACGGTTGGCTGCGGGCCCGCTGATTGTCTTGATCGTCGATTCCACTGATTTTGGAAGCCAGAGCGGAGATCTGCCGGCTTAGCGGGCTGTGCTCCGGAAGAAGACTGCTGGTTGCGTAAGCTTCTGCCAATCCCGTGTAATCGTTGGGCAACGAAAAATAGGTGCTGATGCCTAGCATGCGCTGCGCCTCATCAGAAATCATCCGGTCCTCATACTCGGCGCTACGGTTAAGAATGAGGCGTAGGCGATCTGTCGAGTAATTGTTCTCCTGCAGCTCCTTCATGATTTGTTTCACCTGATAGAGCGAAAGCACGTCGGGGGAAGCGACCAGATACAGCTCGTTGATACTTTCCAGCATGCTCATGGTGTACGGCGTGAGGCTGCAGCCCAGATCGAGAACAGTCCACTGGTATCGCGAACGCGCAAAATTCAGTACCCGCTCAATCTGGCGCTGCTCGGGCATCTTGGCGACGCTGAAGTTTGCGGGAGCCGAAATAACTTCGAGCGCCGGATACCCATTCGAAACAAGGGGAGTCCAGGACGCGACGTCCAAGGTATCGCGCTCCGCCATGGCGTCCAGAACCGAGTAGGACGTTTTGGAGCGCATCAGGAAACGGATATTTCCCCCAGTTACATCCATATCGGCGAGCAACACGTGATAGGTTCCGGTCTGATGCATTCGCTTACCGAGTTCGACGGCGGTATGGCACGCCACCGTGGTACCTCCGCAGCCGCCTTTTGCCGAAAGAAAGGCGATGGTCTTGCGATCGGAGGTAGTCAGAAATTGATTCCTGGTATTTTCGTCGATCTTGCGCTCCAGCACGGCTCGCAGATTTTTTTCGAGAGGAGGATAGAAGTACTCATCCAGACCGGCGCGCATACCGGATATGATCATCTGCGAGTCGGCTGCATGATGAATCGCGACGATCATCGACTCAGGCGAAGCTGTTTTGATCTCTCTGACTCGCTCTTCGATAATATTTTGGAAGTGCTCTACATCGATGAAAAGCACCTGGGGCTGTATCTGCTGCAGCCATTCCAGAAAATTCGTCCAGTTGCTGCAATCGTTCTTTTCAACGATCGTTTGACCAGACATTTCCCGGCAGCAGCGCTCTGCTTCTGCGAGCAGTTCGCTCCGCTTTATTACCAAGGCTGCAGTCATTAATCTCATGGTGAGTGTTCAGCGGGGCGGCAAAGTCATGATCGTTATGCCGCCCGCCACATGTTTCTCTATTAGTGCGTCATGGGAACGAGTTGCGGCGCCTGCCCCGCTGACTTATGGCCGGCTGGAGGCGCATACTTACGGAACTTAGTCGTATTAATCCTTACCGCGACGAGCGGCGAGTTATCGTCGGCCTTGGAGACGCGCACGACGGTACCCCCACAGAACCAGCACTTGCGGTCGAAACTGTGATTGGCAGGCAGCGCCATTTCAATATTGAGCGTGTCGCCAGCACGTGGGATGTCTTCAGGACCATCCGAGGGAATCCAGCGGATCAGGATGCCCGTGCGGCTGATATTCTCGACCACTTTCATAGTTCCCGCTGATCGCTTGTTGCTCGTGCTCACGCGGCATTCGAGAGCCAGATTGACTCGTTCGTGAGAACGCTGTTCGAGGCCTTCCAGAAGCTCTCGGTACCGGCTCGCCATTTTGTTCGTCGATGCGTACATGAATCCTCCCTCTGCTGATCACCTTTCTTCTCGGCCTCGCGCTCCTCGATCGAGTGCGCTGCCTCGTTAGTCATATGGTGATAAGCACGGGCAGTTCCAAAGCTAATGTTTCACTAAGTCACGAGAAACCGGCCTACATACGAGTGAGCGTTGATTTGCGCGGGGACACTGTGTCGCACGAGGCGCTCGCAGCCGCGCACGAAGTATCTATGGCATAACGATTTATGGAGGCGCATGCGCGGTGACACATTGTCACGGCTGCCCATGGTCACGGCCCCAATGCGCGACAGAATGTCATATCCAAAGTTAACTGGCGGGCGGGACGTTCGCAGGTTCAGAGACTTCGCGCGCTGAGTTAACTGGAAATGGACTTGCCTAAGATCAGGCAACGTCACATGAGCGATAAACGGCGAAAGCAGCGAGAACTATTCCATTGTGTACTGGAACTTTCCTGGAAAGACACCAGGGGTGTTGCACGCACGCTATCGGTGCATGCTATTGATCTGTCCACGTCTGGAATCCGTGTAGAGTCGAGCGAACCTATAGAGCCGCATACCGAGGTGTACGTGCGGGCCGAACGCTATGGGGTTACCGGAAGCACCTCCGTCCGCCACTGCAACCACCGCGGCCCGAAATATGTGCTGGGGCTTGAATTCAAGGCTCAAGCACACCCTTTCGACACAGAGCCGGCGCAAACGTTCGTGGACTATTATGAACTTCTACAAATCAGCCCAAATGCGGAGGCCGACACGATTCATCGTGTTTTCCGCATTATGGCGTCACGCTGCCATCCGGATAATAAGCAGACGGGCGACAATGAGAAATTCCTACTGCTGACTAAGGCCTACGCGCTATTATCAGACCCGATTCAGCGCGCGGCGTATGATGCACTGTACCGCGATCGGCGCGGCGAGCCACTGCCGGTGTTTGGGATGAAAGAATTTGCCGAAGGGCTTGAGGGAGAGGTCAATCGGCGGCTGGGTATTCTATCTCTTCTTTATAACCGGCGCCGTACCAACCCGGAAGATCCCGGCATCTCTCTGCTGGAGTTTGAGACATTCATGTCATTTCCGCGTGAACATCTGGAATTCGGTATCTGGTTCTTGTTGGAGAAGCAATATATACGTTCGGGCAATCATTCAGACTATTGCATTGCAGCTGCCGGAGTGGAGTACCTGGAATCTGAGGTGCCATCGAATAGAATTCTAAGTAAGTTACTGCACGCTTGCGGTACGCCGTCTAGGTCCACGGAAGAGCACGAAATGCAACCGGGAGCAAGTCACATTCTAGCCTTGGCAGCGGTGCCACGGTGAAGCGAGAAAGCGCCTCAGGCGACCGATTCGCAAGGTATACCGCGATAGAGCTTGAGCTTTCGAATCAGCGTCCGCCGCGAAATGCCGAGGATGTCGGCAGCCTTCTGCTGATGACCGCCAGTCTGCGCCAGGACCTTGAAAATAGTGTTTTGTTCAAGACCGTCGAGCGAGTAGCTGCCGGTTTCTGCAGGCACAGCAACCCGTACGTTCTTACCCGCAATCTCATTCGGCAGGTCTCCGGGCCCGATTTCTTCTTCCGAGCTATAGATGGCCGCTCGGGTAACTACGTTGCGAAGTTCCCGCACGTTGCCCGGCCAGGCATGGCGCTGGAGCACCTCGATCGCTTCGGGCGTGAATCGTCGCCGCGGGTCGTGCTGCTGCAGAAAAAACCCAGCCAGGGGGCCGATGTCTTCGAGCCGCTCGCGAAGCGCCGGAACTTTGATCTGAATAGGACTTAGCCGGTGATACAGATCGGGCCGGAATTTCCCAACTTGAATCGCATCTTCGAGTGCGACATTGGTCGCGGCCACCACGCGCACGTCCACCGTCACTTTTTTCGTGCCTCCCAGACGGTAATACGGTACGCCATCCAGCACGCGCAGCAGTTTTACCTGCGTCTTAGGATCGAGTTCGCCGATTTCGTCCAGAAAAAGCGTGCCGGTGCTGGCGGCTTCAAACAGACCGGGCTTCATACTGTCGGCTCCGCTGAATGCGCCCTTCTCGTAGCCAAACAATTCGCTCTCGATCAGGTGTTCCGGAAGAGCGCCGCAATTGAGATCTACCCATGGCTTAGTGCATCGCAGGGAATAGTGATGAACGGCGCGCGCAACCAGTTCCTTGCCGCTGCCGCTTTCACCTGTGATTAGAACTGTCGCATTCGTCTGGGCTACCTTGATCACCAGCTCGATGAGTTTCTGCATAGGCTGGCTGGCGATAATAGCGGACAGGCCCAAGTACGATTGCGGCCGCCGCGTTTGTTCTTCGCTCTCCATTCTATGCGCGCAGGCTAACGCAGGAATCTTCTTGTTCCCTTCCGCGCCCCCAACAGCAGTCATGTTGTTCCTCCGTTCCGGACCTCTGTTCCGTGCGTGGAACAGATTGGCCGGTAACAACCTTGCCGTACTTCAATATTCTTATTACCTTTTATTTCGAGATGCAAGACCTTTGTTCTGAATTCAGAACATTATGTGGCTGCTTTTGCCTTAAGTTAGCACGGATTATCTGTTTTCCGTACTAACTGTAGGCTACCTGGCGCGGACAATATCAACTCCCGGTAACATGTCAGTTATGACCTATGACTAATGGCCTCATGCGTTAACCATTTTGCAGCAGTTGCCCGTTTTTACATGAAATCATAGGCACAAAACACATCATACACCGTCGGGCCGCGGTGACAGTCTGTCACCGGTAGCAGTGCCACTGCGTCGCACATTCCTAGATCTGATGTCGAGGTGTCATCAAGCAAAACAACATCAACCATTGCAGGTAGACAGGCTTACGACTCCTCAAGAGACACCAGCTTCCGTTGGTACCCCGGTTGCATCAGGGAAGTACCGGTGGAACCGAAATATCAAATCATGCCGCTTAAGGTCAAGGCGTATATTGGTACCGTCTCTGTTGCCGGCATCATGATATGCTCGGTCGCTCTGATTCAGTGGAGTCCGAGCAACCTAACGCGTGCCCTTTGTTTTCTGGTTGTCTCCGCCATCGCGTCCGCTCTCAAAGTAACACTGCCCACGATCACCGGCACTATGTCGGTGAATTTCCTTTTCATTCTCATCGGTATCGTGGAACTGGATTTTCCATCTACACTGATCATTGGTTGTACCGGTAGTCTGATTCAATGTCTGTGGAAGTCCAGGACTAAGCCTAAGCCCTTCCAGGTTATCTTCAACACGGGCGTGATGGCGATTTCTGTAGCTGCCTCTTATTACATCTATCATGCGAACCTTGCAGGGCTCGCGAGCGATACCAATCCTGTTCGCATGGGGATTACCGCTTGTGTGTTCTTCCTGATGAATACCATTCCCGTTGCGGCAGCTATCGGGATCACGGAAGGAAAGTCACTTACTCGCATTTGGTACGACTGTTACTTCTGGTGCTTTCCTTATTATCTTGGCGGAGCCTCCATCGCGTGGATCCTCAGCGTGCTGAGCCGGCAAACACATTGGCACGCATCTCTGGTACTGATTCCGGTAATTTACTTCATCTACCGCTCTTACCGCACTTATCTCGGCCGCCTCGAAGATGAAAAAGTCCATGTTGAAGAAATGGCCGCCCTGCACCTGCGCACCATTGAGGCGCTGGCGCTCGCCATCGAAGCCAAGGATCATACAACGCACGATCACCTGCGGCGTGTCCGCATCTACGCCATGGAAGTAGCCAAGGACCTGGGCCTGCCCGCCTCCGAGATGCAGGCTCTGCGCGCGGCCGCGCTGCTGCACGATATCGGCAAGCTCGCCGTACCCGAGCAAATTATCTCGAAGCCCGGCAAGCTGACGCCTGAGGAATTCGAGAAGATCAAGATCCACCCGGTGGTGGGCGCCGAGATTCTGGAGCGCGTTCAATTCCCCTACCCAGTCGTACCGATTGTGCGGGCGCACCATGAAAAGTGGGACGGCAGCGGCTACCCCGCGGGCTTGAAGGGCGAAGAGATCCCCACCGGCGCGCGCATTCTTTCCGCAGTCGACTGTCTGGATGCGCTGGCTTCCAATCGCCAGTATCGCCGCGCACTGCCGCTCGATCGAGCCATGGAGATTATCACCTCCGAAGCCGGCAAGAGCTTCGATCCGCGAGTCGTCGAGGTGCTCTCACGCCGGTATAAAGAACTCGAACAGATGGCTCTGGCGCAAAACTGGGACAAGAAGCGCCTCTCGACCCACGTCAAAATCGAGAAGGGCCTGGCGCCGGCAGCAGGTTTCGAAATGACCAATACGCCGGTGAGCAGCCGCAAGGATGTCTTCGATCCGTTGAGTTCTATTGCCGCCGCGCGCCAGGAAGTTCAGATGCTGTTTGAGCTGACCCAGGATCTAGGGAACTCGCTGAGCTTGAATGAGACGCTCTCCGTCGTCTCGGTCCGGCTCAAGCGCTTGGTCCCTTACGATTCAATTGCCGTGTACGTACTCCGAGATGGGAAATTAGTCCCCGAGTACGTGAACGGCGAGAACTTCCGCTTGTTTTCCTCGCTTGAAATTCCAGTAGGGGAGGGCTTGTCGGGCTGGGTAGCACAGAATCGCAAGCCGATTCTGAATGGGAATCCGTCAGTCGAAGCCGGCTATATGGGCGATCCCGGAAAATTCAGCACGCTGCGTTCAGCGCTGGCAGTACCGCTCGAAGGGTTGAACGGCGCGGTGGGCGTGCTGGCGCTCTATCGCGCGGAAAAGGACGCCTTCACGAAGGACAATCTGCGCATCCTGCTGGCCATCAGCTCCAAGGTCTCGCTAGCCATCGAAAATGCTCTCAAATACCGGCAAGTGGAGAACTCGGCGACCATCGATTATCTGACGAACCTGCCTAACGCACGGTCGCTCTTCCTGCGGCTCGATAGCGAACTGGCGCGGTGCCGCCGCATGAATATTCCGCTCGCGGTGCTGGTGTGCGATTTGGACGGCTTCAAGCAGGTCAACGACTGCTTTGGCCATCTCACCGGAAACAAGGTACTCAGCAGCGTGGCCAACGGCTTGAAGGAAAACTGCCGCGAATACGATTACGTGGCCCGCATGGGCGGCGACGAATTCGTTCTACTGTTGCCCCACATCACGGCTGACTCGGTGGATGAACGGATCGCTCAAATGGTTCGGATCGCTGGCGAAGCCGGCGAGATCGCGCCCGGAAAACGATTCCTGTCGATGAGCGTGGGCGAGGCGTTTTATCCGCTTGATGGCGCCAATGCGGAAGAATTACTGGCAACCGCAGACCGCCGGATGTACAAGAACAAGCAGCAACAAAAGCTGCGGCAGGCAAATCAGGCGGCCGTAATAAATGAACCGACGCTGGCAGCCTTAAGCGTCCAATGAGCCCGGCATCCCTGAACCTGGACAGGTATTGGTTTTCAGGTATGCGGGCATCTGAGAAGTGGCAAATGTGGATGCGGCGCATCGCGCGGCACTTGGCCGCGTTCGTAGTCACGACCTTGATCGCCGGATTGCTCGGCGCGACGCTGGTACGCTTCGGCCCCGGCTTCGACGCGGACGAGCAGCGGTTGGATCCACGTCTCAACGCCCAAAGCATACAAGCTATCGATAAAGCTCACGCCGAAGAACGGCATCTGGTCAGCTATTACGCGCACTATCTTGGCCGCGTGGCAGCGGGCGATTTAGGCTTTTCGCGTTCGCTCTCGCGGCCGGTCTCCGAGTTGCTTGCTGAACGCGCCAGCGTGACATTCAAGTTATTGGGTGCTGGTCTGGCGGGAGGCTGGGTTCTGGGTCTAGCACTAGCGGTGCCTGTAGCCGTGTTCCGTGCCCCGCTCTTCGACCTCGCTTCGACTGCCATCAGCGGCATTTTCCTTTGCGTGCCCACAGCGGTTCTGGCATTGTTCCTGTTCTTGTATAACGGGCCTGTGCGGTTTGCGATCGCGCTGCTCATTTTCCCAAAAGTGTTCCGCTATGCACGCAACCTGTTCGTCGACGCATATACGCAGCCGCATGTGCTGACAGCGCGCGCGCGAGGCGTCAGGGGTGCGCGCATCTTTTTGTGGCATGTGGCGCCATGGGCCGCCCCACAACTGCTGGCGCTCGCAGGGGTGTCCGTTGGCGTGGCTTTCGGAGCAGCCATTCCCATCGAAGTGCTTTGCGACTTCCCGGGCATCGGTCAACTCGCGTGGAAGGCGGCATTGGCGCGCGACCTCCCCGTCCTCGTCAGCCTCACGATATTCATAGCCGCGTTTACTCAACTCACCAATTCAGCATCGGACCTGGCCGTCGCAGCTATTTCACGGGAACGGAAATGAAACACGCCCGCAAAGTCGCGATCGGAATTGTGGCTGTGGTGTTTACGGTATGCTTACTGGCCAACTTTGTCGCCCCAGCGCCCTACGCGATGCAGTTTCGCGATTTCATCAGCGCCCCGGCTTCGCGGCATTTCTGGCTGGGGACAGATGAA